>Ga0210402_10005159_pt1 | contig 11754 bp, 10 predicted proteins | sample IncBWC7MmetaG_FD_161055 | JGI IMG/M metagenome (GOLD analysis project Ga0210402, IMG submission 161055) | Forest soil microbial communities from Barre Woods Harvard Forest LTER site, Petersham, Massachusetts, United States - Inc-BW-C-7-M | ecosystem: Environmental > Terrestrial > Soil >... | reverse complement strand
AAACCCCCATCGCCATCCCCGAGAACGATCTGCAATTCCTCTTGGGCCAGCAGCAGACCGACAGCTCCCTGCACAAGAACATCGCCTACAAACCCAACATTGATAAGCTCAGCGGAGTCGACACCAAAACCGCCGACGCAGCCGCCGTAGCGCGACTGCAAGGCATCATGCGGCAATACTCCAAAAGCGTCACCGACTTCCTGACCACCTTCCTCGCCCCCTACAACGCCAACTGGCAACTCGACTACGCCAGCTTCCGCCCGCAGGAAGAAGAAGGGCGCGACCTGCCGCAGCGACGTCGCAACGACCTGCTCCACACCGACGCTTTCCCGACACGCCCGACCTACGGCGCGCGCATTCTCCGCTTCTTCAACAACATCCACCCCACACGCACCCGCGACTGGGTCGTCAGCGATCCCTTCGCCACCATCGTCAAACAGTTCGCGCCGACAGAGATCGCGCCGCAAGTGGATAGCTCATTCAGCCGCGCCGCGAAATCCTTGGGCCGCGGCATCGGACTCGGAGCCGCGATCCCATCCATCAAGCGCAGCCCTTATGACGACTTCATGATGCGCTTCCACAATTTCCTCAAAGAGAATCTGGACTTCCAGACCAACTGCCCGAAGCACAGCTTCAACTTCCCCTCTGGCTCTAGCTGGATGGTCTATACCGACACCGTCCCCCACGCCGTCCTCGCCGGCCAGTATGCACTGGAACAAACATTCCTAGTTAGCCCCGAAGCGCTGGTCACGCCGGAAGCCTCCCCACTTAAAATTTTAGAAGGAATAGCAGGCACTTCGCTGGTCTAATCAAACCCCGGCCGATTCTCCCGAATCTTCTCTGAAAACTCTGGATCGTTATCCCCAGCCTTCGCCGCCGGATTGATGTAAGCCCGCTTCATCAACTCATCAAACGGCAAACCATCACCGGCAAGATTGCCCTCGCGATATTGCTCCGCCGCGCCTTTGCCGTTGAGCAGAATCGTCCAGTTGCGCTGCAGGCTCCGCATCGTCTTCAGCGCAAAGATTTCCGTCGTGCAATTACTGGTCGCAGCGTTGTACCACTGCGGATGATCGTCCAGATTGTTCGTGAATCCGATGTAGTCAAGAAACAGCGACCGCGCAAACGCAGGCGTCGCGGTGGTATGAAAGAGATAAAGGTCTTCACCCACGCGATAGTTCGTGCGTAGCCGCACCACGTCGCGCTCATCGCTCACAACAGAAATCAGAGTGAACTGACGAAAGAATCCGCGAACCGCCGAATAGCTCTGCCCCACATGCTTGCGCGCCTCAATCGAGAAAGAAATATGCTGCCCGTTCCCCAGATCAAAGCTGAGAATCGTATGCGCAATCCACGGAGAGCCCCAGTAATCCACAAACACATCCATGCCGCGAATCTGCGACAAGTCCACCTCGCGCGTCGGCCACGCACAGGTGTAGTCGAACTCAGCGCGATAGTCGCAGTTGCGCGTGTTGTAGATGGTCACATGCTCGCCGCTCACCTGCCCATAAGCAAGCCGCGAAACATCCGCCTGCCAGTCGCCATAGTTCGAAGGCCTAAGCGAAAGCCACCATGCAAGCACAATCACAAAACAGACCAAACAAGCCAGCACGCGATACCAGAACCGCTTCGCCACCAACACTGCCGCAACAACAGCGAGAAGATCCGCAATCACGCAAGGAAGACGCAGCCACGCAGTACGCACGTCGAAACACAGCGCAGCGACGGCCCACACCGTCATCAGAAGCAGAACGAGCCAGACAAAGCCACGCCCAATTTTTCGGAGAAGACCGATCTCAGCCATGTGCCATCAAAATGATCTTCGATAGTACATGCCGCGAGCGCAGCTGCAAACGAAATACAGCCGCAGCGAATCAGTGCCCGCCCGCAGAGCCTCCGCCCGGCTTGAAGTTCTTCGTGAAGAAGACAACGGGAATCCCCGCCAGAGCAATCCATCCAAGGAGATGAAAGCAATCTGTGAACCCAAGCAGGCTCGCCTGCTGCAGCAGCTGGTCATGGATGCGTCCACTGGCATGCGTCGCGGCGTCCGCATGTGAAAATCCAAGCCGCTCGAAATTCTTCGTCAGCGAGTCGCGCGTTGCATCGACCAGCGGCAGCCCATGCGCCAGCGTGTCACTCAGCCGCGCCTGGTGCAGGTCCATGCGCCGCTCATGGAAGGTCGTGACAAACGCCACGCCGAAGCTGCCGCCCCAGTTGCGCGCCAAATTCGTAAGGCTCGAAGCTTTGTTGTTCTTCTGCGGCGGCAGATACGAATACGCCATCACGCTTACAGGCACGAAGAGGAACGCATAGCCAAATCCCTGCACAACGCGGGCCATCGCGTAATGAAAATAATCGGTCTGCGGAGTAAAGCTGCCGTAATACCACATCGAACAAGCGACCACGGCATAGCTGAACATGATCAGGTGCCGAGGATTGACCTTCCCCGACTGCACCAGCCGCGCCGTAAAAGGCGCGAGAACTGTAATGACCAACGCGCCCGGACCCAGCACGAGTCCCGCATCGGTCGCCGTGTAACCGTAGAGCGTCTGCAGAATCTCCGGGATCATCGTTGTACTGCCGAAAAGCACAAATCCAAAGAGGAAATAGAAAATCGTGGACGCCGCAAAGTTCCGTTCCCTGAGCAGCCTCAACTCCACCACCGGATCGGTGTGCCGCCACTCCCAGACGACCGCGACCACCAGCGTAACAATTGCAGCAACCAACAGCGTGATAATCGTCGGGCTGCCAAACCAGTCATCAATCTGTCCGCGGTCGAGCACCACTTCAAGACAGCCAAAACCAATCGCAATCAGCCCAATCCCCAGCCCGTCAATCTTTAGCTTGCCGCTCGCGCGTAGCTTGGCAATCTCTTCCTTAAACTGCGGCGGATCATGCACCAGCCGGCTAGTCAGAATCAGCGACACGACCCCAATTGGCACATTGATGAAAAAGACCCAGCGCCACGAGAAACTGTCCGTAATCCACCCGCCCAGCGGAGGCCCAATCGCAGGCGCAGTCACAATCGCCATACTGTATAGCGCAAACGCTGCCGCCCGTTTCTCCGCCGGAAAGGTATCAACCAGGATTGCTTGCTCCACCGGAGCAAGGCCGCCGCCGGCAATCCCCTGCATCACGCGAAAGATCAGCAGAAAGCTAAGCGTTGGCGCAATACCGCACAGAAACGACGTCGCCGTGAACAAGCCCACGCACATCATGTAGTACTGCTTGCGCCCAAAGACACGCGAAAGCCACGCGCTCAGCGGCAGAACCACAGCATTGGCTACGAGATACGAAGTCAGCACCCACGTCGCTTCATCGAAGCTCGACCCTAACCCGCCAGCAATATGTGGCAGTGATACGTTGGCAATCGAAGTATCAAGCAGTTCCATGAACGTGGCCAGCGTGACGGTAATCGCCACTGCCCATGGATTAATGGCACGCGGAGTATCTGCGACGTCAACGGGAAGCTGAGGGCGGGCTAGTGTCGCTGTGCTCATGGAAAACTACTACGCTGAATACAGATTCGGAATGAGACCGATCGGTCGCAAAAATCTGCTACAATAATTCCGTGAGCACGACGCTCAGCAAAGGCGAGAAAACGCGGGACAAAATCATCCGTAAGGCCGCCGCTGTCTTCAATCAGCACGGATATTCGGGCACCAGCTTGTCCGAACTGATGGAAGAGACTGGACTTGAGAAAGGCGGCATCTACCGCCACTTCGAAAGCAAGGAAGACCTCGCTGTCGCCGCCTTCGACTACGCCTGGTCGGAAATCAAGCAACGCCGTCTCACAATCCTCAATGAAATTCCGACGCCGCTAGGCAAACTGCGGGGAATGATCGACAGTTTCGCCGTCAAGCCCTCCGCCGTGCCCGGCGGCTGCGCGCTGATGAACACCGCCATCGACGCCGACGACGGAAACCCGGTGTTACGCGCGCACGCACGCGAAGCCCTGCACGAATGGCTGGGTTATCTCGAAGGACTCGTGCAGCAGGGAATCAACGAAGGTGAAATTAGTGCTAAAGCATCACTCGCCAGCATCGCCTCCATCATCATCGCAACCCTCGAAGGAAGCCTGATGATGTCACGCCTCACAGGCGACCGCACATCTATGACGCACGCCCGCGCGCATCTCCACAAAATGCTCGACAGCGTGGCGAAGCCTTTATAACTGTCATCCTGAGCGGAGCGAAGGATCTGCTTTTGTCTCCGACAGGGCATGAAATGGGAAGTACAACACTTCGACAGCCATTCGATGAATTTTGCGGCAAAGCCAGAACTATGCTCATCTATCCGATAACTAAATGAGCAACGACACGACCGTCCTCGACAACCCAATCTGGCACGCTCTCTCCACCGCGCACGCTCACTTCGCCGAAGGGAATGACCTTGCCAAGCGTTACCAGACCGACATCGGCCCGCTATCCGGAATGAAGGACCAGAGCCCGGAGGCATATCGTTCGCTCGCGAAGCTTCTCGGTCCAGATGACACTGCTGTCCTCTTTCTGACAGACCTGCCAACGCCGCCGAAGGAATTGCGATTGTTGCAGTGCTTCCCCATGCATCAGATGATTTGCCTCACGCCGCCTGCGATCCCGCAAACAGGCTTCATCATCGAAAGTCTCATTCCCGCAGATGTGCCCGAGATGCGAACACTCGCCGAAGCCACGGAGCCCGGTCCATTTCGCAGCCGCACCATCGCACTCGGCGGTTACAAGGGAATCCGCATCGACGGCCGCCTCGCATCGATGACCGGACAGCGTGTCAGCATGAACGACTTCACCGAGGTCAGCGCCGTCTGCACCTGGCCTGAGTTCCGCGGACGCGGATATGCCCAGGCCCTGGTAGCCACAGTCGCAAGCGGCGTCTTCGAGCAGAACAAGACACCCATCCTCGGCGTCCGGGAAGACAACGTCAACGCGATCCGCGTCTATGAAAAAGTCGGCTTCAAAATTAGGCGCACTCTCCATGTCACAGTGCTGAAAAGGGCGCAATAAAGAAGCCGGCTCGCTGAAACTTATCGCCGCCTCGCACGTCTTCGTACTCAATCTCTGTGAAGATATCTGATATTCTTCCACTTCCCTTGACAGAACTTTGAGGAGGACCACCCGCATGTTCGATCGCTGTCGCCGGCCTGTTTCGGCGCTGCTGCTCACCGTTGCCATTCCAGCCTTTGCCGCCTTCGCCGCAGACAAAGCCAAAACCAAAGCCGAAGACACAACCCCTTCCTACGAACAGCCTCAGCCCGCAACCGAAAATCTCGACCTGATGATGTATCAGCGTATCCGCGAAGAGGGCCTGATGCACTCCAAGATCATGGAGTACGGCTCCGCGCTGACCGACGACATCGGCCCGCGCCTGACCGGTTCGCCCAACATGGCCAAGGCCAATGCCTGGACCCGCGACCAGCTCACCGCTATGGGCTGCGTCAACGCGCACCTTGAAGACTGGGGCGAGTTTGGAATGGGCTGGCAGCAGCTCAACACCTGGGTCCGCATGACCTCGCCCGATACCGCCGTTTTCATCGCGCAGGCAACACCATGGTCTCCATCCACCAACGGCACCGTCAGCGGAGAAGCGACCTACGTCAACATTCAAACTGACGCTGACTTCGACCAGTACAAGGGAAAGCTCGCTGGAAAAATCGTGCTCCTCGGCGAAATGCGCGACGTTCCGCCAGTCGACAAAGTACTCTTCGAACGCTACACGGACAAGGAACTTGAAGAACTCGCTCAATACCCGGTAACCGGCCCCGGCGCCGACATGCAAGCGCGTCTGCGCACCTATATGCAGCGCTATCGCATGACCGACAAGATCGCGCAATTCCTCGCCGACGAGAAAGCCGCAGCCGTCATTCGCCCCAGCCGTGACGGCAAGAACGGCGGTGGCTCCGGCGGAACCATCTTCGACGACAACGGTGCCGCGCTCGGCCGACAGCCCTACCTCGCAGACCACAAAGTCAAAGTCCCCGTCGTCGTTATGGCGATTGAGAGCTACGGCCGCGTCTATCGCCTTCTGCAGGCGCACGTCCCCGTCACACTCGAAATGGACGTCGAAACCAAATTCACCGGCGACCACGAGCATGGCTTCGACACAGTCGCTGAAATCCCCGGCACCGATCCCAAGCTGAAAGATGAAGTCGTGATGGTCGGCGGTCATCTCGACAGCTGGATCGCCGGCACCGGCGCGACCGACAACGGCGCAGGCTCGATCGTGGCGATGGAAGTCATGCGCATCCTGAACGCGCTGCAGGTTCGGCCGCGCCGCACGATCCGCATCGCATTGTGGAGCGGCGAAGAACAGGGCCTCTACGGCTCACGTGGATACGTGAAGCAACACTTCGGCTACGCGCCTCCGCTCAACACACCGGAGCAGGCACAGTTGCCCGAGTTCATGCGCAAAACCGGGCCGCTCGAAATCAAGCCCGAGCAGAGGCTTCTCTCCGGCTACTTCAACGTCGATAACGGCTCGGGAAAAATCCGCGGCGTCTACCTGCAGGAGAATGCCGTCATCGCCCCTATCTTCGAGCAGTGGATCGCCCCGCTCAAAGACCTCGGCGTGACCACTCTCTCGATGCGCAACACCGGCGGCACCGACCACCTCTCCTTCGACGCTGTTGGCATCCCCGGATTCCAGTTCATCCAGGACAATCTGGACTACGAAAGCCGCACCCACCACTCCAACCAGGACGTCTACGAGCGCCTGCAACCCGGAGACCTGAAGCAGATCGCGACAGTCGAAGCGATCTTCGTCTACAACGCCGCCATGCGCGACCAGATGCTGCCCCGCAAGCCGCTGCCGCATCCTGAACTGCGCGACCAGCAAAACGCTCCGTTGCCAAACCTCTTCCCAGGCGCAGTCCCGCCAGCGGATGAGAAGAAGTAGCATCGATCCATAACAAAAGCGGAAGCTCCGGCTTCCGCTTTTTGTTGATGACAAGCTCGTTCTCTCAAGCAGCCTGCAGCTTCTCCTGCAGCAGCTCCAGGAACGCCACCATCCCCGGCGAGAGCCACTTATCCTTGTGCCAAACAATATGGGTAGCAATATCCAGATCAGGCCCAACCCATGCAAGGCTCCTGAGCTGCTTCCTTTGCAATTCCGCGGCCACCACAATCTCCGGCAACAACCCGATTCCCATCCCCGCCATGGCGCACTGCTTCAGGGCTTCCACGCTCGAAAACTCCGTGATATTTCCAGCGCGCACTTTATACGCCGCCAGCAATTCATCCAGCTTTTTGCGATACGCGCAGCCCGCCTCCGTCAGCAGAAACATTTCGCCGGCCAGATCCGCAGGCTCCACTGCCCGCTTCTTCACCAGCGGATGCTCCGGATGTGTCACTAGGTAGACCCTCTCCCGCCGTAACTGAACCGATGCGCATTGGGGATGATCGATGACGTCGATCATCCGAATCGCCATGTCAAGGCGCCCGCCTTCCAGCGCATCCCACAGCGTCTCGTCCCAGTGCGGACGAAAGATCAGCGCCACCTGAGGATGCCGCTTGCGAAAGCACTGCAGCACCTCGGGCAACCGATACGTCAGCACACTCTCGGGTGCACCGATGCGCAGGGGACCCGACGGTTCTGATCCCACGCAGACTGCCGCCCGCCCCTCCGTCATCGCCGTGAGCGCCTTTTCGGCATAAGGAAGAAACCGCTGCCCCGCATCCGTCAGCACCACCCGCTTGGCCAGCCGGTCAAAGAGCGGTGTTCCCAGCTCTTCTTCAAGAGCCCGGATCTGCGTCGTGACATTCGACTGCACGGTGTGGACGCGCTCGGCTGTCCGGGTAAAGTTCAGCTCCTCGGCCAGCGCGCAAAAGATCTGCAGTTGCCGTACTTCCATGAGAAATTCCTTTCCGGGAAGGCATCTCTAACTCAGATGATAATAATCCAAACAATCTATTGGACGGATTTTATACGGCGTATTAAAAATATTTATCGTGCGATGCGGTGACCAATCCCGACGCCCCCATTTTCCCCGGCCTGTTTCTCTGATAACGCTGGCTTTGGCGCTGTTTTCCCTCGCGGTCTTCAAAGCGCAAGCCGCAGAAAGCACCATCGTCTTCTATGCAGACAAGCAGGTAAGCGAAACCCTTTGGACTCCGCTCTTTTCCGCCATCCAGGACGACTTGGCCAAGGAAAACTACGGCCTCGCCGACCGCAACCCGCGCCTGTTGCGCGATAGCGATGTCTACCCCGGCGAGGAATTTGCGAGCGTCATCGAAGTCAGGCTGCTTGGCCGCTGTGACGTCCCGCAGCAGGCGTACCGCCCGCTCAAGCCCGGCCCGCTGGGCTGGGTGCTCCGCGTTCACGGCCAGATCCAGCCCTTCATCTACGTCGATTGCACCCGCATGGCGCAAGTCCTCGACCCCACAACCCTCGGCATGTCTCCCGAGAAGCGCACCCGCGCCATGTCCCAGGCCATCTCGCGCGTTCTCGTGCATGAATGGCTTCACATTGCCACGCAGAACGCAGGACACACCGCCCACGGCATCGGCGAAGCCCAGCTGACCCCCTCAACCCTTGTCGCCGAGCCGCAGCCGAACCACTCCTCGTCTGAGATCGAGACCGCTACCCCGGGCTCTGTCTCCGACGAAAAATAATCCCGCCCTTCCACCCGCCTAGTTATACTGGCCGCCATGACGCGCAGCCTCATCCGTTTCGCAGCGTTGGCCATCCTGCTAACGACGCCGCGCCTCCACGATGCGCAGGAGAGACCCGTGAAAGTCGAACAGCAGAAAGCATTCAGCGTCATCGGCCTCGCCGTGCGCACCAATAATAAGGCGGAAGCTACCGGACAGGGCGAAATCCCCAAACTCTGGCAGCGCTTCATGCAGGAGAGCACTGCCAATAAGATCCCCAACCGCGCCGATCAGGATCTGCTTGCCGTCTACATGAACTACGAGAGCGATCAGACCGGCGAATACACCTACCTCGTCGGATCGCGGGTGACTTCGACCACGAACGTTCCCGCTGGGCTCACACTCAAAGAAATCCCCGCCGGCAAATACGCGATCCTCCAGAGCGACAAGGGAGCACTCCCCGTCGTCATGCCCAAAGTCTGGCAGCAGATCTGGTCCTTGTCCTCGCAAGACCTGGGCGGCCAGCGCGTCTTTCAGGCCGACTATGAGGTCTATGCTGCCGGATTCGACCCGCAGAACGCCCAGATCACGTTACACATCGGACTGAAGTAACAGGTCGTCGTCGAATAGACCCTCATTCATCTGGAAGCAGCAAGACGAAAATGGGTGCCCCATCCTATCGCGCTTTTTGCGACAGGGTGGGAAACCACAGATCTCAACCAGCAGACAGCAGACTGCGCACTAGAACAGACCTGGAATCACAATCGCCGCCACCTGCTAGCATGGAATAAGACAACAAACAAAGGTATTCGCACCACTCCCACGTATGAGTTCATCTGAAAAATCAATCCGTGTTCAGCTGCCCGACGGCTCAGACAAAAGCGTCCCCGCAGGCTCCACTCCGCTCGACGTAGCCAACAGCATCTCGCCTCGTCTCGCTTCAGCAGCGGTAGTCGCCCGCATTAAACCTCTGCACGGGAACACCGCCACCGCGACCACCGAAGACAGCGCTGAAGCCGCGATGTACGCCTCAGAAGATGCGCAGACCGAGCGCCTCGTCGACCTGAGCACGCCGCTCCACGAGGATGTCGCCCTGCAGCTGCTGACCGAAAAAGACCCGGACGCGCTCAAAGTCGTGCGCCATTCCGCCGCGCACGTTCTGCAACCTCCGTCCTTGAACTCTTCCCCGAGACCAAGCTGGGCCACGGGCCGCCGACTGACTCCGGCTTCTTCTACGACTTCTACCGCCCCACGCCCTTCACGCCCGAAGACCTGAAGCTGATTGAAGGCCGCATGGCCGAGGTCGTCGCGCGCGATGAAAAGTTCGTCCGCGAATGGGAGCCCCGCGAGAAGGGCCTGGAGGAATTCAAATCCGGAAATGACTTCATGAAGGTGCATTTCGTGGAGAAGTTTACGAAACCCGGCGACGAAATCTCACTCTACTCCAACGGCAAGTTCGTCGATTTCTGCCGTGGCCCGCACGTTCCCTCCACGGGCCGCGTAAAGGCTTTCAAAGTGATGAGCCTTTCCGGAGCATACTGGCTCGGCGACGAGAAGAACCCGCAGCTGCAGCGCATCTACGGCACAGCATTCTTCTCAAAAAAGGATCTGGACGAGTATCTCGAGCGAATTGAAGACGCAAAGCGCCGCGATCATCGCCGCCTGGGAAGGGAGCTGGAACTTTTCACCGTCAGCGAAGAGGTAGGCGCTGGTCTGCCCCTCTGGCTGCCTAAAGGCGCCACCATCCGCCGGCTGTTGGAGGAATACATCCTGGGCCTCGAGCGTGAGATGGGCTACGAGCACGTCTACACACCCAGCCTGGCCAAGGTTGACTTGTACGTACGCTCCGGACACTGGGCTCACTATCACGAGGACATGTTTCCTCCCATGGACCTCGAGACTGAGCAGATGGTGCTGCGGCCGATGAACTGCCCACACCACATCCTCATCTACGAGTCGAAGCTGCGCAGTTATCGCGATCTGCCGGTGCGGCTCGCGGAGTTGGGCACCATGTATCGCTACGAGCGATCGGGCGTCCTGAGCGGACTCAGCCGAGTACGCTGCATGACGCTCAACGACGCGCACATCTTCTGCTCGCCCGACCAGATCAAGGAAGAATTTTCAAATGTAATGAAGCTCGTCGAGCGCGCCTATCGCGATCTCGGTATAACGAAGTACAGCTATCGACTGTCGCTGCGCGATCCGGCAAACAAAGAGAAGTACGTCGATAACGACGAAATGTGGACGCTGGGTGAGCGCGTGCTGCGCGAGGCCCTCGATTCGCTCGACCTCCCATACCGCGAGAGCAAGGGGGACGCGGCGTTCTATGGCCCGAAGCTCGACATCCAGTTGGCCAACGTCATGGGCCACGAGGAAACCTATTCAACGGTCCAGGTGGATTTTCACCTGCCCAGTCAGTTCGAGCTGAAGTACACAGGAGCGGACGGCAATCCACACCGTCCCGTCATGATCCATCGCGCCATTGTCAGCACCATGGAACGCATGGTTTCCTACCTGATCGAGATGTATGCTGGAGCCTTTCCGCTCTGGCTCTCGCCCGTGCAGATCGGCCTCGTCCCCATCAGCGAGCGCCATCTCGAATACGCGAAAAAGGTACAACAACAGTTACAAAATGCCGGCCTGCGCGTAGAACTCGACAGCCGCAACGAAAAGATGAACGCAAAAATCCGCGACTTCACCATGCAGAAAGTCCCGTATGTACTCGTCATGGGCGACAAGGAAGCCGAAGCCAACGCCGTCAGTGTGCGCACACGCGGCAAAGGCGATCAGGGCTCCACGCCGCTCGACGAGTTCATCGCCAGGAGCAAAAAGCTGGTAGACGAAAAGTCAATAGAGTTGTAACGCTGTGACAACCACAAATTTGTCATCCTGAGCGAAGCGAAGGATCTGCTTTTTGCAACCGGATAGCACGAAAACGGGTGCCCTATCCTTTCGCGTAGTTTGCGAAAGGGTGGGAAAGCACTACTATCACCAGCCGTCATTCTGAGCGAAGCGAAGAATTCATGCGACGGTGGCAGTTTCGCAGATATATCGGGCTTTCCGGCAAAATCTGATCTTTGGCTCTGACGTGCAGGCGAACCGTACGAATTAAACTTCCAACATCCAGCGTTGCGCAGCAAGGCTGGATAAAAGCACCAGGCTTCAGCCCCGG
>Ga0210402_10005156_pt1 | contig 11758 bp, 11 predicted proteins | sample IncBWC7MmetaG_FD_161055 | JGI IMG/M metagenome (GOLD analysis project Ga0210402, IMG submission 161055) | Forest soil microbial communities from Barre Woods Harvard Forest LTER site, Petersham, Massachusetts, United States - Inc-BW-C-7-M | ecosystem: Environmental > Terrestrial > Soil >... | reverse complement strand
ATCTTAGTCAATGCCGCGATCAAGAAGGCGCTGTGCCGCGAGGCCGGAGCTGATCACACCTGGCTTTACAAGGTGCGTCCCTGGTATGGTCACGCCGAGCATTTTCATGTGCAAATCGCCTGTCCGGCGGACAGTGCGGAATGCAAGCCGCCAGCCCCGCCGCACCCAAGCGACGGCTGCGGTAGCGAGCTCGACTTCTGGTTCAAGGAATCGACGCTGCACCCGCCGCCGCGCAAACCGAAACCGGTTTTGACGCTGGCCGGGTTACCCCCCGCGTGCAAGCAGATCATCAAAGCGCCGTGACTGTCGATGCAACAGCATCGGTCAACAACAGCGGGTGTGTCCGTACTCGCATTACGTCTGCTTCACCCCAATTACCCGACATTGCTGGTTTGTGTTGGTACTTCGCGTTTGGTGGTATCGCCTGCTGCTGCGAGCGCGCCGTGAGCGGCCAAGTCACCGCGCCACCAAGCAGCGTGATGAACTCGCGCCGGGGCCGCTTGCAGTTGATTAGCCTGATCGGGCTCTCGCCGCCAGACCGGATCGATAGCCGATCTCTACAGGAATTACGCAAAAATCGGCAACCTTCGGCAACGACGTGAAAGCGCGAGGAGGATCAGGTGTGTATATACGCCCCGACTGCCGCATAAGTCGAAGGAAGCTGCGAGCCATGAATAACATCGTTCTAGTGCACGGTGCCTTTGTGGACGGCTCGGGCTGGGAGGGTGTCTATAAGATCCTTAGGCGAGACGGCTACAGTGTCAGCATTGTGCAAAATCCGACAATATCGTTGGAGGACGACGTAGCAGTTACCAAGCGAACTCTCGCGGCGCAGGACGGACCTACAATCCTCGTCGGCCACTCCTACGGAGGAGCGGTGATCACTGAAGCCGGGAACCATCCAAAGGTTGCAGGGCTGGCGTACATCACCGCGTTCGCTCCGGACAAAGGCGAGTCCGTGGCCACGCTCAATGAGGATTCACCACCCGGCGCGTCCGTGTCGCCGATACTGCCGCCGCAAGACGGCTATTTGTTCCAGGACAAGGCAAAGTTCCCCGCCTCTTTCGCGGCTGACGTGGACGCAGAAAAGGCAGCGTTCTGGGCAGATTCTCAAGTTCCGTGGGGCGTGGCGGCTCTCAGTGGCACAATTAGCGAACCGGCGTGGAGGACCAAGCCTAGCTGGTACCTGATCGCCACCGATGACAGGATGATCTCACCTGACGCCCAGCGTGCCATGGCCAAGCGGGCGGGCGCCACGGTTGTTGAGGTCAAGGGCAGCCACGCCGTCTACGTCTCGCAACCCAGTGCTGTAGCAGCTCTCATTGAACAGGCCGCCAGGAAAGTGAAGGCCGCTACTGCTTAATAACTGGCTTGTCCACGTCCGCCATGGGTCTTGGCTGTGTGAAAACGCAGATGTGCGGAAAACCGATGGAAGGACCATCTCTCCGATTGCGAATTTCGTCGCGAGAATTCTAATGCGTGATCGATTTTGATCGATCTGAGAAAGATCATTCTTCTCGTTTTCGCGTGCGCGAAGTTTTCACACAGCCAGGGTCATTTCCCGGCATTACCGCACTGCAACATTGCTGTCTGCTTCACCTCAATCAACAGACGTTACGACTGGATTCGGACCAGAGGCACCCCGAGCGTGGTCACCTGTTCAGGCTCTCGATCTCCGAGGCATGTTCTACCGAGATAGCCAGCTGTTCGAAAAGGCGGCGAACGCTCTTTTGCGAAAAATTTGCGTTTGCGGTTCCCGCTTCGCTCGACATGGTAGCCTGATCGACAAGAGCCACTGAGATTTCGCCACCGCTTGAGAGTAGCTCTCGAAGCCAGGCATTAATCCGCAAGCTGGTCTGCTGGGTTGGCCCTGGATTTCGGTAGTTTGAAAATCGTCGGCGCAAATTGTCGCTCTCGCCAACGTAGACCGCAAATCTCCCGTCTGGGTATTTCGTCTTAAAGCGATAGAGCCCTCCCGAGGTGGGTGCAGTTGGAAAGTGCAGCTTACCGGTCGCATCGAGAATGACACGATCTGCGGGTACCCAGTTTAGGCGCAACGAGCATGCGAGTTCCTCCCGCCGATCCCAATCCCATGGTTCCGGCTGCGCAAGGTCCTCTAGACTGCTGTTAATTTCGATGGCACCCGGATTTGAATTCGACACGTCTGCGGCGCCAATACAAACCCCGCACGGCCGAATATCCGGTTGTCGAGTATTTTGCGCCACAGCAGTCGCGCTTCGTAAATCCGAGCATGGTCCGTACCATTTGCCCGAGATCGTCTCGCCTCCACCATGAATGCCACGTCCATCGGCGCAGAAACTGCAATCCGAACAATGGATACGTGCCTTCCGATGGATCGTATTCTCGTATACCCAAAACTGCATGGACTAGGCTCCGGCATAACCTGGTATAGTTGTCATGTACAGGCCGACTAGGATTCCTACCACTGTCAGGACTATTCCGAGTATGAGTACCAATTCCATCGCTAATCACTTCCAGAACACACCGCATCGGCGAACGCCGGCGACGTCTCTTTGTTTGCCGGTTTGAAATGTTTAGCGTGTCGGGCATGGCTGATCAGTTGAGGTCAACCGGCAGCAGGTCTACTTTTATCTTTCCGGCGCATAGGCGCGCGGGCGTTGCGGTGAGGCACTGGGCGCGCATCGTTCGGTGGCTAATGTCGTAAGATATTGCTGGCGCGCTTGGAGGGCGGTTAATTCCTTGCTAGCCGCGCCTTTGAAATCCATCGCGAACCACAGCGGCCATATCAGGATTCCGGCCACACCGGCAGCAACATTCTGGCCAGTCTTAAGCCCTTGCTCGTCAGCAATCTCCTTAAACTTGACGTTGTTAGCTTCGATTTCAGCCCTGATCTGCGCACAGCTTGCAAGGCTGTCTTGAACTTGAACGGTTGCGATGGGCATCGGATCGCGGCCCGCACAGGCGGCGCACAACGCACCGAGCGCCAATGTCATGACAACACGCATTAAACGTCCCCTATGCCGCGCGCCCTTCCAGGCGCAGCAATTCCCGCGCCAAACGCAGCCCAAATTCCAACGCAGAATGATTAGTGTTATGGAGCCTGCCGACGGCATCAGCGCTGCAAACCAGCCAGCGCAGGCAACGGAGACTTCAATACGTCCCGTATTTATGGGCAGCCCTCGCACAGGTCCGTAGAGGATACCTAAGGTTGAGTCAATGGCGGTCGCACCGCGCTACCAACTTTATTCAGTCGAAAACGATACGGTTGCCTTCGGTTCGTTCTTGGTTGCCTACAAGAAATTGCTCCCGCCTGATCGTCCCAGGGGCACAAAGATCGTCGAACTGCCTTTGCATCCCGCTCCCCGGCAATGGATGCTGATATTAGATTGTGTGAAGCGCAAAGTAAAAAGCGCACGTCCTTACATATCTATTATGACCCGCAACCGGGGCGCACCAACGTACTCCGGTGCTCTTAAGCGTGAACAATGCCGTTTCGCGTAATTCGCCGAATAATGTGGCGGCCACGCCGACAAAATTCTGTCGTCATGGCGGACTCGCGGGATCAATGGCGCTGCCCCGCTCCTCAGCATGAGGGCCGCAGGGCCGCAAGTCTGCGGCATCACCTCGGTTGCCCATTGTTGCGTTCAGGGGTTGCCATGCACCTTGGCTCCGATCAGGTTGCAACGTAGAACATCAGGGTGATGCCATGCGTGAAATGTCAGTTCGAGAGGCCAATCAGAACTTCTCGCAGCTCATTGCCGCCGCCGAGCGTGGCGAGACGATCGTGATAACCAAGAATGGCATTCCCGTCGCCAGAATCTCGCCGCAACCGGCGGATCGCGCGAGCGACCCGCAGTGGCGATCAGCGTTCGCAGCGCTGAAAAAAAGCTTGCGGTCCAAACGAGGGACGGGTTACCGCGTCCGACCCATCACCGAGGAAGACAAGTAGGGCAGCAACCCCGCATGTCTCGGGTCGCGCTCGACAGGAACATCCTCATCTACGCCGAGCTCGAGCCGGACTCGGCAAAGGGAGCCGAGCGATTGACCTCGTATTACGAAGCGCCCGGGACGGAGTCATCCCGCTGCAAGTGCTCGGAGAGTATCCGAGCGAGAAGACAAACCTGTCGGCATTGATGACGTCAGGTGATTAATCAGTGCCTCCTCTTCATTTTCTGTTGTTCGTAGCGCGCCTTAAGCGCCGGGTCGCTTGTTTTGCCGAGGACTTCATTTTGTTCGTCACTTCCATCGAGACCGGGCGTTTGTACGATTTCCTCCGCCAAACGATCATCGCTTAGAGCCTCTCGGATAAAGGGCTTGAGATAGGCGTCCAGATGACCCTCGCCGGGGTCGTCCGCTTTCTTGTCTTGCCCGTGAGTGAGAGCAAATTCTACCGCGCGCCGAATGTCCTCTGGGCGAGCAAACAGAACGTTGCCCCTGCTGATCGCAGGGTCAGGAGCTGTCTTGAGGCGGTCTTGTCCCGCCCACGGGTAGACGGCGTCGAAGAGAATTCTGTGCGTCTCGATCACATCCGGATAAGAAAGATGTTTGACCTTGGCGAGATACTCAAAGGCCGCGTCAATACCGGTCGTGAATGCGGTATGCTCGAGGCGCCGGACGATTTCCGGGTCCTTTTCCTTGGCGAGGTTACGCAAGTAGCCTTGCGTTTCAAAATCACCAAACGGATCGAATGTCACCGCCTGGCTTCGCGCAGATAGCTCGCCTGGAGTTGCACCATTTCAACTCGCGTGAGGCGACCGCTGCGTTGCAGCGCGACCAACAACTGCTCGATCTCGTCCAGTTGCACATCATCGCCGGCGAGGCGCGTGATGTGATGCGCAAGCGCATCACTTTGCGTTCCGACATAGGCCACGTGGCACTCTTGGGCCATCTTCCGGATGCGGGCGGCGGTCGCGGTTTCGGCTTGTTCCGACATGGATTCTCCTAGTCACAATATAGCATTTCATCGGGCGAAATCCATTAAAATTGGAAAAAAACACGTGTAATCAGTGGCTTCCGTTTACTGCGGTAATACAGCGTCGTACATGTGCCTCGCTAGCGCCGGATACTTCTTCGCTAACAGCGGCCCATCTTCTCCGAGACACAAAAGCGATGCCCACGAAAATGACTCACTCCTCCACACCCAGCATCTCCGGAAACCCGTCAAAATCATAGCCGCGAAAATCCTGAAAGCTTTTCCAGTGCGCAGCGATGTCGGCGCGGAAGAGATCGCGCGTGAGCGCGCGCACGAGCCTGGGCACCAGATATTTCATCGGACGGATGGCGGCGCCGCTCGGACCGAAGCTCAAGGTCGCCGCGAAATTGAAGCAGTGGATGTTTGTCAGCGCCGGGGCAGCTCCCGGCACCCGCTCGACGAATGCGAAGGACGGGGAAAGGTAGGGGTAGAGCCCGAGGCGGGTGTTTTCCTCGCCGGGAGGAGGTTTGAAGCAATCGTTCCACGTCGCGATGTCATCGGCAAAATGGGCAAGCTCCGGCCGCAGCCGATGGTCCACTTCGATCCCCGTCCCGGCGATGAGAAAGTCGGCGAATGCCCGGCCTTGCGGCGTGTCGATCGCGACGCGGCCGTCCGCCACGCCGAGGCGCTGCCACGGCCTGCCCGTGAGCATGTGGTAGTTGGGGAAACGCGAGACGCGGCTCCAGGCATCCTTGGTGAAAGGCTCGCGCAGCTCCAGAAAATAGGTGAGAAAGCGCCAGCGCCACAGGTCGTCCATCTCGCCGATGTGCCGCATGAAGCCGGCAAACGCCGCCCAGCGATAGGGCTGGATCGATTGCACGCGGGGACGCCGGCAATACTGGTCGACGACGGACGCGCCGTGCTCGAGCGCGGCGGCGGCGTTGTCCATCGCGGTTGCCGCCGCTCCCAGCACTGCGACGTGCTTGCCGCGCAGCGCTGCAAAATCGATCCCTTCGCTCGCATGCGCCCAATACGGCTTGGGCAGCTCGTGCAGCAGAGGGGGCGTGTACCAGCGCCCGGCACCCTCCATGCCGGTTGCCAGCACGATCTTGCGGGCGAGCAGGACTTCCGCGCCGGCCGGACTCTCGATCTCGGCCGCGAGATATTCCCGGTGCGGCGTGATCCGTTTCAACAGGACCTGATTGCGTACGGGGAGCTTCAGAACGCGGCGGATCCAGCCGAGGTAGCGCGGCCATTGCGTACGGGGAATCTGATCGACCTCCTGCCACGCCTCTTCGCCGAACTGAGCCTCGTACCAGGCTTTGAATGTCAGGCTCGGGAGCCCCAGGTCGGGACCGGTGAGCTGTTTCGGCGTTCGCAGCGTGTGCATGCGCGCCTGGTCGAGCCACGGTCCCTCGTGGTCTTCCGGCAGCGCATCGATGCAAAGGATGTTGTCGACGTGGTCGCGCAGCAGGCCGAAGGCGATCGCGAGCCCCGCCTGCCCCGCTCCGACCACCAGCGCGTTGAGAATCAGCTCGCCGTTCGCGGCGCGACGGGGCACCACCCATGGCCGCTGCGGGAAATCGAGCAGCGCCCGGTCCTCTCCCGCGCGCTCCTCCAGCACACGCAACCGCTCCGCCGCGTCGCGCAGGAGTGTGGGCATGCGTGTGGTCAGCGCGCTCAGCTAGCGCGCTCCGGTGTTCTTGAGCACAAACTTTTGCCGCACACTCGGCGCGCTCCCCTCCCCCTTGTGGGGAGGGGTTGGGGGTGGGGGTCGTGCGATATGGCCCTCAAGGGTGCGGAACGCGCCACCCCCCTCCCCAACCCTCCCCCACAAGGGGGGAGGGAGTCGACTGAGCTCGCTGCACGCACAAATCCTAACTCACCGGAAACGCTGCTACGCCGCCTTCTCCGTCGTCGGGTCGATCATCTTGCGCACCTCGGTGATCTTGGTCGCGGGAAAACCGCTGATCTCGGCGTGCTTGCGGATGATGGCTTCGTCCTGGGCGAGATAGACGCAGAACGTCTTGTCGTCGGCGACATAGCTCTCGACCCATTGGATGTCGGGGCCGAGCTGATGCAGGACCTGATTTGATTTGGCCGCCGCGGCCCGCAGCTGATCGCGTTCGAACGTCCCCACCTTGGGGATGTCCCGCTCGATGATGAACTTGCGCAATGCCATCTTACTCTCCTTGTTACTGAGCCTTCCGTTGGGGTGTAGGGGCGAGTCGGGGTTCCCAAAAAATGCGCAGCATTTTTTGGGGTCCCCTCATGCCTCGCCCCTACGAAATCTTCCATTGGGGCGCACAGAAGCGCCCGAGCCCGCTGCGGGCCATGATCGCCTCGGCGCATCGCTGCGCCTCTTCGAGCGTGCGATTCTCGTCGAGGGATTGCAAGCGGCCGTCCGCCAGGAGGATGTTGCCGTCGACGATGACGGTGTGGGCGCCCCCGCGCGAGCTGAACACCAGGTTGGCGACCGGATTGATCACCGGCGCCCAATCCGCGGCCAGCATGCGGAACAGGGTGATGTCCGCCTTTTTCCCCGCTTCGAGCGAGCCGACCTCGCGCTCGAGACCGATGGCGGCGGCGCCCCGGATGGTCGCCATTTCCAGTGCCGTTTCCGGCGGCACCGCTGTGGCATCGAGGCGATAGGTCTTGGCTCCGCCCGCGAACAGATAGAGCTGGCGGGCCACATCGATGTAGTTGCTGGCCATGGCGGAGCCGGATCCAAGGGTCACGTTCACGCCGAACGCGAGGAGCTCGGGGTAGCGGCCGAACTCGAGGCTTCCCGTGCCCAGGCGATGCGACATCGAAGGGCAGCAGGCGACGTGGGCCCCCGCGTCGCGCAGGTCGACGAGATCGCGCGGGCTTGTCCACCCGGCGTGGGCGACAATCGTCGCGGCATTGAGCGCGTCCGCATCGAGAAGCCGCTTGACCTCGGTGCGGCCATGCTGACGCCGCGACGCAACGGCGTCGTCACGCGAGCGCGCAGCCGCGACAATCAGGCGGACCTGCTTGTGCCGCGCCAGGCCGGAGAGCTCGCGACACAGCGTGTCGCTGGCAGCCGCAAGCCAGGGCAGCGCCACCGCCGCGCGCACGCGCGCATCTCCGAGCTTGTCGATGGCAATGATCGCCTCTTCGGCGCGTCGCACCGCTTCCTGCGTCGTCTCGCGCGCGAACGGCTGCGGGAACGCGCCCATGATGGTGTCGAACGCGTCGTAGGCCGCGCGCGAGACGAGGGCGCGCAAGCCGGTCTCGCTTGCGACGCCGGCAACGACCCTCGGATATCTGCTCCCGGCATCGACGAAACAGGTCGTGCCGGACCGGATCATCTCGAGCTGGCAGGCACGCGTCGCAATCGCCGCATCATCGGCGGAGAGCGCGGCTTCGTAGGGCAGAATGCGCTCCAGCATGAATTTCGGGATGTCGCAGAAATCGGCCGCTCCGCGCCCCAGCTGCGCAACGGTCGCGACGCTGGTGTCGATCAGGCCGGGTATGGCGATGAGGGTGCGGCCGTCGATCGTCTCGTCCGCCTGAAAGCTGCTCTCGACCTCATCGGATTTGCCAATGAGCTCGATGCGGTCGCCCGCGATCGCGATCGCGCCGTCGGCGATCATGCGCCGATCGGCATCGAGCGTGACCACCCAATCGATGTGCCTGATCAGTCGCCGCACCATCACGCTGTGCCTAATGCTGCTGCGTCACAAGCGCCGTTCCTTGAACCGTCACCCTCGCTCCTTGAACCGTCATCCTGAGGTGCCCGCGCGCAATTATCACAATCCCAAGCCCAACCACAGGGAGCGCGCGGGCCTCGAAGGATGACAGCCCCGATTGGGCCGCGCGTCGCGCCGCCATCCTTCGAGGCTCGCTCGCAAACGCTCGCTCGCGCCTCAGGATGACGGCGTCGCTCTACTGCCTTGGCCATGGCGACTGGGTCACGCGATCGAGCCCGGATTTGCGCGCGATGAGCACGCCCCGGCGCTGGCATTCGGCAAGGGTCTCCGCTTCGTCGATCGTGTGCACCTTGCCGTTCGCCATGAGCACCTTTCCGTCCACGATCACGGTGTGCGCGCCGCCGCGGGCACTGTGCACAAGATTGGAGAGAGGGTTGAGCAGCGGACGCCATTCCGGCCCTCGCGTGTCGAACAACGCGAGATCCGCCTTCTTTCCCACTTCGATCGAGCCGAGCTCTTTTTCGGCGCCGACCGCGACGGCGCCGTTGATGGTGGCCATCTCGATCATCTCCTCGGGGGGAAAGATGAAGGCGCTCAGCCGCGTCGCGCGCATCGCGCCGGCGCCGAGATTCATCAGCCGCACCATGTCGAGATAGTTGCTCGACATCGCCGAGTTGCAGCTGAGCGAAACCGTCACCCCGATGGCGGCCATCTCCGGGAAATGCCCGAATCCGGTATCGCCCATGCCGAGGCGGAAGCCGGTCGATGGCGTGTAGGAGATCTTGAACCCGTGCTTCTGGGCGAGAAAGATCTCCTTCGGGCTCGCCCAGCCCATGTGGATCATCACCATGTCGGGACCGAGCACCCCGAGATGCTCGAGCCGCTCGACATCGCTGAACCCGGAAGACAGGCGCGAGCCGACGATCTCGTCGCGCGACTCGGAGGCATGCATGACAATGGGCGCACGGTGCTTGTTGGCGAGCCGGCGAATGCCCCGGCAGAGATCGTCCGAGCAGCCCGCAAGGATCCTCAGCGCAAACCAGGCTCTCACCCGGCCGCCGTGGGTATTGTTATGGGCAAGCACGGTCTCTTCCGCGCGCTCCAGCGCTTCTGCAAGCGTCTCCCTGAACATGGTCTTCGAAGGCATCTTGCCGATCGTGGTGTTGTGCACGTCGAAGGCCGTGCGCGACACGATCCCGCGCATGCCGCTTTCCCCCGTCGCCTTCGCCGTCTCGCCGGGGTAGTAGCTGCTCGGATCGAGAAAGCAGGTGGTGCCTGCCTTGATCAGCTCGAGCTGGCAGGCCCTCGCGGCCCAATACGCATCCTCCGACGTCATCTCCGACTCGTAGCCGTAGAGCCGCTCCAGGAGCTGCTTGGGGATGTCGCATTCGTCGGCGAGACCGCGGCCGAGATGCTGCGTGTTGTGCACGTGCGTGTCCACGAAGCCCGGCAGCACGAGGAGGCCGGTGGCGTCGATCGTCTCCATATCAGCGCAGGCTTCGTCCGCGCAGGCGGCGGGGAGGTGATTGTCCTTGCCGACGAAGCTGATGCGGTCATCCACCATCGCGATGGCGCCGTTCCGCAGGATGCGGCGCTCGCGATCCACGGTGACGATCCAGTCGGCATTGCGAATGACCACCCCCGCCATCTCACATCACCATCTCAGATTCGTAGGGTGGGCGCGCGACAGACACGGTCGGCTCCCTCCCCCCTTGTGGGGGAGGGTTGGGGAGGGGGGTGGCTCATATCGCGCCTTTGATCGCCAAATCTCACGACCCCCACCCCCAACCCCTCCCCACAAGGGGGAGGGGAGCGCACCGAGTTTTCTGCACCCTACGCGGACTACTGGAACTGGAACTCGTCATGGCCGCATGACGGGGAGATTTTTGCGCTGACATCTTCCATCATATTGCCCCCAGATACGAGCGTTGCACATTTTCGTCCTGCATGAGGCGCGCACTTTCACCCTCGAGAGCGATGCGGCCGTTCTCCAGGATATAGCCGTATTCGGCGAGCTTGAGCGCCTCCTTCGCATTCTGCTCAATGAGCAGGATGGTGATCCCTTGCCGATTGAGCTCCTGCACGATGGCGAAGATCTGCTTGACCAGCAACGGGGCAAGGCCGAGCGTGGGCTCGTCGAGAAGGAGGAGCCGCGGCCGCGACATGAGGCTCCTTCCGATCGCGAGCATCTGCTGCTGGCCGCCGCTGAGCGCGCCCGCGCGCTCCCTTCGCCGTTCCGCCAGCACCGGAAACAGGCCAAAAATCCAATCGAGCGCGCGGCGGACGTCCGCCCGGTCGCGCCGGCGGTAGGCGCCCATCTCGAGATTGTCGATGACGCTCATATTCGGGAACAGCTCGCGCCGCTCCGGCACCATCGAAATGCCGAGACCGACGATCTGATGCGGCGGGACGTTGCCGATCGGCGCATTGTCGAAACGGATGTCGTTGCCGGGCGATCGGTGCAGGCCCACGATGGTGCGCACCGTCGTGGTCTTGCCGGCCCCATTCGCGCCGAGCAGGCTGACAATGGCGTGCTCGCGCACGCGCAGGCTGACGCCCCTGAGAGCCTCGATCTTGCCATAGAAGGCATGCACGGAGTTGAGCTCAAGCAGCATCCTCAGCCCCCAGATAGGCTGCAATGACCCGCGCGTCCGATTGAATCTCGCGCGGCGATCCCTCGGCCAGCTGCACGCCGTGGTCGAGCACGATGATGCGGTCCGATAACCCCATCACCAGCCGCATGGTGTGACCGATCAGCAGGACGGAGAGCGCATATGTCTCGCGAATGCGCCGAATGAGATGCACGAGCGATTCCAGCTCGGCTGAATTGAGGCCGGCGGCCGGCTCGTCGAGCAGCAGAAGCCGCGGGCGCGACGCCAGCGCACGCGCCACTTCAAGGAGCCGCTGATGCCCGAACGCAAGCCCCTGTGCCGGCTGCTCGGCGAGGGGCAAGAGCCCGACGAAGTCCAACAGGCTCGCGGCATCGCCCAGCGATCGCGCTTCCTCGACCCTTTCGCTTCGCATGCGCATGCCGGCTGAAAGGAGCCCGCTGTTGAGACGCACGTGAGCGCCGACGCGCACGTTATCGATTACGCTCATGTCGCTGAACACGGCAAGGTTCTGGAATGTACGCGCCATCCCGAGACGTGTGCGGGCATGGGCAGGCATCCGGGTGATGTTCTCCCGGGCG
>Ga0210402_10005155_pt1 | contig 11760 bp, 6 predicted proteins | sample IncBWC7MmetaG_FD_161055 | JGI IMG/M metagenome (GOLD analysis project Ga0210402, IMG submission 161055) | Forest soil microbial communities from Barre Woods Harvard Forest LTER site, Petersham, Massachusetts, United States - Inc-BW-C-7-M | ecosystem: Environmental > Terrestrial > Soil >... | reverse complement strand
ACCCACGCCTGGCCGTATTCCCGCGACCGGACATTTTCCGCCCGGCGCCGGCGCTTTTTCCTGGATCGGCGTTGTCGGCCCCATGGCCCGCACCATTGCCGACCTGCGATTGCTCTTCGAAGTGATGGCCGGGCCAGACGCGGGCGACGCGCTCTCCGCTCCGGTTCCCTTACGCACGTATCGGGAGTCTGAGCTGCGCGGCATGCGCATCGGAATTCTGGACAGCGATGAGTTAGGTGTGGCCGCCCCGGAAACGAGTGCGGCCGTGGATCGAGCCGCAAAATCACTCGCTGAACGGGACTTCACCATCGAACCGTTTCGACTGAACGGCCTCGATCGCGCGCTGGAATTGTGGTGGTTTTTCTTTGGTCCGGTAATCGGCAATCTGTTTCGGCACAGCATTGCCGGACACGAAAATCAAGTCAGCCCGATGCTGCGCGAATATCTGGCCTGCGCGACATCGGAAAATGCAATTCCCCTCGATCAATTCATGAAGGCGTGCGCGGAAAGAGATCTCCTCCGCGCCGAAATCCTGCGCCAGATGAAGGATACGCCGATTCTGCTTTCGCCGGTTTCCTCAGGCCCGGCGTTTCGTCACGGCGAGGGGAATTATCTCCCTGGTACGGGATACCGCGACACCATGCGGTTTTCGCAATGGCTGAATCTGACTGGCTTCCCCGGCGCGTCCGTGCCAGTAGGTCATTCGAACGAGGGACTTCCCATTGGTGTACAAGTCATCGGCCGGCCGTTCGAAGACGAATTGGTTTTGGCTGTCGCAGAGGCCATCGAGCAGTCTCGCGGCCCGTGGCAAGCTCCACCCCTCTGAGTTCCTCCACGCCGCCACACCTTAAGGCTGCGGCTGGCGAGTCAGCTCGGGATTCGGCACCCCATCCTCCTCTCGCGACTCGCGTTCCTTGTCCAGTTTTCCTTGCATTCCTTTTTGTGCCGCCGCGTATTCCACGCGCGCTTCCGATCCCCGGCCAAGTTGCGTCAGGATTCGCCCTCGCAAGAAATGCCCCCCGTGAATGTCCGGCGAGAGACGCAACGCCGTATCAATCATTCTCAAGCCAGGCTCCGGCTTGTTCTGCCTCTGATAGAGCTTTGCAAGCCCCAGATATGATCCGGCGCTCTTGGCATCGCGTTTCAGCGCTTCCCGAAAGGCATTCTCCGCGTCTTCATCCCGCTGCATGCGCGAATAGAGCACGCCAAGTTGCTCGTAGTTGTCAGCGAGGTCCGGCTCCAGCGCGATATCGCGGCGAAACTCCACTTCGGCGCGCTCGTTGTCGCCCATTCGCATATAGGTAATGCCCAGATTGAGGTGCAGGTACGGAAGATCCGGATTCCCCGCCGCCGCGAGTTCCAGTTCGGCTTTGCCCTCCGCAACTTCGAAACGATTCAAAAATGCTTTTCCCATGATGAGGTGAAATTCCGGCGTACCGCCTCCAACCGCGACCATGCGGCTGAGAATTTTCTCGTCGAGCTCCTTTTGCCCGGATTCCATCGCGGCGATATCGTAGAGGTAGAGATACAGCACGTCGTTGGACTTCTCCGACCACAGAGGTTCCAGCACCGCGGCGGCTTCCGCGAATTTTTTCGTAAACACCTGGCAGAGTCCCAGAAGGTAGCGTGCTTGTTGCGAGTCCGGCTGGTCACGCAAGACGGAAGCAAGCGGGGAGATGGCCGCCGCATAATTGCCGCGCCGGTATTCGACGATGCCGAGATTGAGCCGGATTCCCGTCATCTTGGGCTCGAGTTTCTCGGCTTTGCGCAGCAGCAGAATCGCGCGGCCCCAATCCTTGCGGCGCATGGCGATGACACCAAGATTGGCGTAGGCCGAGCCGGCCTGAGGGTCAGCCACGAGCACCTTTCGAAACGCTGCCTCTGCTGCGTCGAGGTCTCCGGTCTGCAGCGCCGCCTGCCCCTTCGCAAACCATTCCTGGGGATTGATTCGCGAATTCGAAACGGCTGGTGCGTTAGCGGACTGTCGCTCGGTGTCCATTTCCACCGTTGGTCTTGCAAAACTGGATCGAATTGCGATCAAAAGGAAGCTCGCCGTCAGCAGGTAGGCCAGCGTCGAGGGGTTCAAGAATCGCACGCGCATCGGCATTCAGTGTCCGGCAGTCCCAAAGAGAATTCAAGAAGCCTCTGAGGGCTGGCATTGCAAAAACGCTGCCCGCCGCCCCCTGCTCCCCGCCCAATGTGCTCTTTCTCACTCCAACAAGAAATTACAAGAAATTCCTGCTTGACATCCGCCTTTAAATGCACTATTAACTCGTTTTAATAGACAGTTTCAGTTCGGTGCCTGCGGTCGTCGAGTGGTGGAGGCTGTATCCAAGCAGGGAGCTTTCGACGCAAGGTGACTTCAGGGGTAGCTGCTACCGCCCTTTGCGCCGGGCCTTTGCCTTCCATCGTCTCCCCAAATTCGAATCTTTCTTGGAGGTCTTAACGTGAAGGAAAACTCTATCCGTTTCAGTCATCGAAGGAATACTTTGGGGGCCGCGTTGCTGTGGCTCAGCGCGCTGATCGTCGCGCTGGCTTTGCCCATCGCTTCGCACGCGCAGGACACCGGCTACATCAGCGGGACCGTCTCGGACAAATCCGGCGCCGCTATCGTCGGCGCTGAGGTGGTGATAAAGAGCGTGGGCGGCAGCCTGACGCGTACGACGTCGACGAACTCCGACGGAGCTTACGTGGTGGCTGGCTTGCCGGGCGGCTCTTACAACATTTTAGTTACATCGAAGGGCTTCCAAAAGTACTCGGCCACTGGAGTGGTGCTGGACGTGGCCCAGAAGATTCGCGTCGACATTCAGCTGACGGTCGGAGCCGTGACTGAAGTTGTGGAGGTAACCGGCGAAAGCGTTGCCCAGGTGGAAACACAGTCTTCCGCCCTCAGCGCGACTGTCACCGGCAAGCAGATCGATGAACTCGTCCTGAATGGCCGCAACTTCACGCAGCTCGTCACACTCACGCCGGGCGTCATCAGCCAGACCGGCTCGGACGAAGGCAAGGTCGGTATTTACGGCAACGTGGCTTACAGCATGAACGGCGGCCGCACCGAGTACAACAACTGGGAGCTCGACGGCGGCGACAACATGGATAACGGCAGCAATGCCACCTTGAACGTCTACCCGAATCCCGAGGCCATCGCCGAATTTAAAGTCCTCACCTCCAACTACGGGGCGCAGTACGGCCGCAATGGCTCCGGCACGGTTGAAGTGGAAACCAAGAGCGGAACCAGCGGATTTCACGGTAGTGCTTTTGAATACCTTCGAAACGAGGTCTTCAACGCGAAATCATGGGCCGAAGGAGCGACTCCGTCTGATCCTAAGGCGCCCTATAAGAAGCATGATTTTGGCTACACCGTTGGCGGACCCATCTACATTCCGAATCACTATAACGCCGATAAGAAAAAGACATTTTTCTTTTTTTCTGAGGAATGGCGCCGCGAAAAAAGCTCAACCACGATTCTACAAAACGTTCCTTCCGATGCGGAGCGTGGCGGTAACTTCAGCGAACTTTGCTCTCCAACGCCCGGAAAAATCGACACCGTCAATTTTCCAGACTGCCCAGTAAACGCAGCGACAGGACTGCGGTTTGCGAGCGACTCGGTGCCCCCGACAGCAACCGGCACGGCGCTTCTTGCCCTGATTCCTCACGCCAACACAACAAACAGCGGCTTCCCTGCAGTTTCGGAAACCGTCGCAAGCCCTACCACCTGGCGCGAAGAACTAATACGCGTGGATCACAATCTCACGGACAACTATCGGTTGACATTCCGTTATATCCACGATTCCTGGCAAACAGTGGTTCCAAATCCGCTATGGGGAAATGGCACCGCCAGTTTCCAGAACGTCACCACGAATTTCGTTGGTCCGGGCACCAGCTTTGTGGCTCGCTTGAATGCGAACATCACTCCAACGCTCTTGAACGAATTCGTGGCCAGCTACACCGGGGATCATATCTTTCTTACCACTGGCGGGCCCGTGGCGCTACCTTCAGGATTTGCGATGGGATCGATCTTCAACAATGGATTTGGCAACAAGTTGCCCGCGATCTCACTGAGCGCCAACCCCGCCTACGGAGGAGGGACTTGGGGTATGGATAGCGGGTATTTCCCATGGCACAACGCCAACCCCACGTACACCTATCGCGACAACGTGACCAAGATTATCGGGAAGCACACCACACTCTTTGGGGCCTACATCGTATTCGCGCAAAAGAACGAAGCGAACTCTCCAAACGTTCAGGGCATCCTGACCTTTGATTCGGGAAATGCGACGGTTACCACCGGCAACGCTTTCGCCGATCTGTTGGTGGGAAACATCGCCAGCTATAAACAGTGGAGCAGAGAGACTCAATACTACGATCGTTACAGAATCGTAGAGCCTTATTTCCAGGACGATTGGCGCGTAACCAAGCGTCTCACTCTCAACCTTGGTTTGCGTGTTAGCTTGTTTGGGACATACCGCGAACGGTACAGGCAAGCCTTTAATTTCAATCCGAGCACGTACAATGCAGCTAACGCGCCCACCTTCAATGCTGACGGCTCCCTGGCGCAAAATCCCGGAAACACAGCCAATCCACTTAACGGCTTTGTCCAGTGCGGCGGACCAGGAGGAAGCCTTCCACTGCTACCAGGATCGGCCTTCCCGACTGCAAGTGTTGGCTCGTCCTCGAATGCCGGGTGCCTCACAGGGCATCTTTTCAATCCTGCGCCGCGCATCGGATTCGCATTTGACCCCAAGGGTGACGGCAAGATGGCCATCCGGGGTGGCTACGGCATTTTCTACGAGCACACCAACGGCAACGAAGGCAACACGGAATCGTTGGAAGGCTCGGCACCGCTGGTCCTCGCGGCGACCCAGTCCAACATTGCTGGCGGCGTCGGGTCATGTCCAAGCGGCCAGACGGGCTATTCCTGCATAGGAGCTGGGGCTGGACAAGTTCCGCTCTTCCCGCTTACCGTCGTTTCCATCCCAAACAAAGCAATCTGGCCGTACGTCCAACAGTGGAATCTCAACGTCCAGAAAGAGCTTCCTTCTCACGTCGTTTTGTCGGTCGCTTACGTGGGGAGCAAGGGAACGCACCTGACGTTGCTCAGCGATGGCAACCAGCTTCATCCCGTGCTGGCGTCGGCGAATCCTTACGTCGCGGCTAAGATGCCGATAACTGCGCCTACTTCGACCTATCTTGGTGACTGCACTACTTTGACTGTCGGGCCTGGCGGAGCTCCTGTCACCGGACCAGCGCTCCTGAATCTCAATGTTGCCTGCGGAAACGTCAATGTCGACTCCGTGCGTACCCAATCTCCTGGGTACAGCAACATCAACACCCTTCGAGACGTTGCCAATTCGATCTACCATTCTCTGCAGGTCTCCGCAAACCGTACGGTGGGCGATCTCACTTTGAGCGTGGCCTACACTTATAGCCACTCCATCGACGATTCGTCTGACCGCTCGGACACCGCGTTCGTAAATGCATTCGATCCGGCTGGAAATCGCGCCAGCTCCAATTTCGACCTGCGCCACAATCTCTCGGTCAGCTACGTATACTCGCTGCCCATCTTCAAAGCTGCGGGTATGTCGCACAACCTGCTGGGTGGCTGGCAGGTTTCGGGCATCACTGTAGCCCAGACCGGCACTCCATTTAGCGTGACCAATGGCACGACGTATGGTGACAATGCCGGCGTCGGAAATGGCGTGGGCACAGGCTCTCGTGCGGACATTATTGGTAACCCCGGTTCTGGGTTTACTGCGAACCAGGACCCCGGCACGCGCGGACCTTTAGAGTACAATCCCGCCGCCTATGCCACTCCCATAGGGCTCACGTTCGGCAATGTGGGACGCAACACCCTGAATTTGCCACGGCGTGTAAACTTCGACTTTGGCGCTTATAAACGTTTTGCGATCAACGAAAAAACAGGCTTCGAGTTTCGTTGGCAGGCTTTTAACATCTTCAACCACACTCAATACAACGGCATAAGCTCCTCTTTTGGATCGCCGGACTTCCTGCATTTGAACGCGACGCACGATCCGCGCCGCATGCAGCTCGGTCTGCGATTCTATTTCTAGCCCTAACTCCGGGAGGGCGGTCCGGCGCAGGTCGGGCCGCCTTTCTTTTTTCACCAAACCCTGTTCTCTTCCCTCTCAGAAGGAGTAGAATGCGGCCCATGAATCGACGAACGTTTATCGGCACTTCTATCGCAGCAAGTCTCGCAACCGCCGCCAAGCCCGCCTGGGCTGCGGACTCCGCACATCACATTGACCGCGTCGGCATCCAGCTTTACACCGTGCGCGCCGCCATGAAAACCGACTTCGAAGGCACTATCGCCAAGGTTGCGGCCACCGGCTATAAGGAAGTCGAGTTTGCCGGCTACTTCGACCATACTCCGAAGGATGTCCGCGCCATTCTCGACAAGAATGGCTTGGCCTCGCCTTCGTGCCACGTAGGCTATGACGTTGTCGAAAAAAAGTGGCCGGAAACTCTCGAAGCCGCCCACATCGTCGGCCACAGCTACGTCGTCTGTCCGTGGATCGACGTCTCCCAGCGCACCGCTCCTGACGGCTGGCAAAAGGCCGCTGCGCTCTTCAACAGTGCGGGCGAGGCCGCCAAAAAAGCCGGCATCCAGTTTGCCTACCACAATCACTCCTTCGAGTTCGAGACCTATCCTGCCATCGGGGGCAAGATGGCCTATGACTACTTGCTCGCCGAGCTGGATCCCAAGAATGTCGCCATGGAACTGGATCTTTGCTGGATCAACGTTGCCGGAAAAGATCCGCTGGCTTATTTTGCAAAATACCCCGGCCGCTTCCCCCTTGTTCACGTCAAGGACTACGTCAACGACCCCAATTCCACCAGCAGCTTTAGCGGCGCCACCGGCCCGTCCGTGAATTTCAAGGGCCATCTTGCCGACGTCGGCCAGGGAACCATCGATTGGAAGAAAATCTTCTCCCACTCCAAACAAGCCGGCATCAAGCACTATTTCGTCGAAAATGACGAGCCCAAATCAGCCTTCGACGACATCAAGATCAGCTACGACTACTTGAGTAAACTCCAGTTTTGATTTTCCTTTGTGTGGCGTCCGCCGCGGCGGGCGCCCCAGCTCGGTTTGATTTCCCCCAGGAGCAAATACGCCATGAACGCGCGCAAATGGTCTACAACTCTTCTGCTGGCCGCCGTCTCAACACTTTTCGCCATCGCCGTCGCTCAGCCGCAAACCCCAGCATGGAAACCGCTATTCAACGGCAAGGATCTCACCGGCTGGAAACACGTCGGCCCCGGCAACATGACTGTCGAAGACGGCCTCATTCGAACGCACGGCGGCATGGGCCTGCTTTACTGGACTGCGGGAAAGATGGGCAACTGCCGCATCCGAGTGGTCTACAAGATGCGCGACTTCAACGATAATTCCGGCGTATTCATTCGCATCCCCATCGAGCCGCGCGAGGAGTGGATGCCCGTCCACTACGGCTACGAAGTCCAGATTGACAATCACCCCGAGACGTCCAAGGAAGACGATTATCACATCACCGGAACGCTTTATTCGCTGACCAAGCCCATGGCCAAACCCGGCAAGCCCGGTCCGGAGTGGAACACGATGGTGATCACGCTCGATGGCCCGCGCACCATCGTAGTCCTCAACGATGTCACCGTAACCGACTACACCGAAGGCCAGCCCGTACCCGAGCGCAAATTCGATTTCGAACCGCAGCACGGCCCGCGTCCGCTTGAGGGCTACATCGGCCTTCAGAATCACAGCGACAACGACATCGTCTTTTTCAAGGAAGTCAGCGTCCAGTCGCTGAAGTAATTTGGAGTGCGGCAGCTCGCTGCCGCTTTTCCGCCCACTGCAAGCAGTGGGCCTTGGCAGTTGAACAAGCAACGCCAGGCGATCTTTTTCCAAAGTTTCTTTTTGCAATTTCGCCTTTGAACTTTCAACTCTCTTAAGGAGCAAAGCATGAAAAACGATCTCTCTCGCCGTCAATTCCTCAAACGCTCCGCTGGAATCGCCGGCGCGGCAACCATCGCTCCGAAGCTAATCACGGACCCCAATCCCATTCCCGCGATGTCCTATGTTCCGCCGAGCGACACCGTTCGATTCGGCATCATCGGCATCGGCATGCAAGGTTCCGGTTTGCTTCACGACGCCCTGACGCTTCCCGGTGTGCAATGCGGTGGCGCGGCTGATCTTTATGACGGCCGACACACCCTCGCCAAGGAACTTACTGGCAATAAAGATCTCTTCGTGACGCGAAAGTATCAGGAGTTGCTCGACAGAAAAGACATCGACTGCATCGTCGCTGCCGTGCCCGACCACTGGCACAAGCGCGTTGTGGTGGACGCCACGTCCGCGGGAAAAGACATCTACATTGAAAAGCCCATGTCGCACACTGGCGCCGAAGGCGTCGCCATGGTCGCCGCGCAGCAAAAATCCGGCCGCATTGTGCAAGTCGGCTCCCAACGCGTCAGCTCCGTCATCTGCGCCAAAGCCAAGGAAATGATTGCTGCCGGTGCCATCGGCAAACTGACTCTTGTTGAAGGCTCGCTCGGCCGCAACGATCCCACTGGCGCTTGGGTCTATCCTCCGCCTCCCGATCTCTCGCTCAAAAACTTCGATTGGGACACCTGGCAAAGCGGCGCGACCACTCGGCCCTGGGATCCCGACATGTCGCCCAAGTGGTTCGCGCGCTGGCGCTGCTGGAAGGAATACGGCACGGGAGTCGCCGGCGATTTGCTTGTCCATCTTGTCTCCGGCATGAACTATATGCTCGGCTGGAACGAACCGCCCAAGCGCGTCATGGCTCTCGGCGCCATTATTCGTTTCCCCGATGGGCGCAATATGCCGGATGTCCAGGCTGCGCTCTATGAATACCCGTCAGCCGCTGGCGCCCCGGTCTACCTGCGCCTCAATCTCGGCTGCGAATCGCCGGAAGTCTACCGCTTCCAGGGCTCGCACGGAATTTTGGAAGTTACGGAATTCACTATCAACCACTATCCGCAATCCGGCGAAGACTCCTCGCCCAGCTACTACACCAGCGGCTACCCGCAGGCACTGCGCGAAGCGTACCTCAAACAGTGGCACAAGGATCACGACGCCGGTCCGGGGCAGGAACCACTTTCGCAGAGCTATTCCTGGCGTGGAGATTCCTGGGACGACGAACGTCCGCATCTCTGGACCTATTTCTCAAGCGTCAAATCGCGCAAGCCGCTCACGGAAGACGCCGTTTTCGGCCACCACGCCGCGCTGGCCTGCCACATGGTCAACGAATCCTACTTCCAAAAGAGCGCGGTAACCTGGGACGCCGCCTCCAGCCAAATCAAATCGTAGTCGCGGCAGCTCCAGGCCACCTCCTCTCGTTGGGCACCCGCCGTGGCGGGTGCCCTTTCTTTTTTACCCGCGATTCTCGCCAAGTCTCTTGTCTTCCTAGACCACGAAAAAGCAGGTTCCAGATATCGGCATGATGGCACCGTCGTTCGGATATTTCACGTTACGGAGACCGACGGATTTCCTGAGGCTCTGCCCAAAGGTGAGGAGCTGAGAGGGGGAAGAAGCTGTGACCTGTTGCTTAACTGGCTCCCGTTGTGCGGTTGTGGGGTCCCGCCTGGAGACACGGCAACCAGAGCCCAATCAAGCATTGGAGAAAAAAGCGATCAACCCGGGACTAAAAAGGGCCACCCACGAGAGAAAAGGATTCGCGGCCCTATTCGGGTGGCGGTGGGCAGCCTGGGAATTCGTGGAGGGAGGTGTTGCCGATGTATTGGAGGTCGGCGATGCCGATTTTGCTGGTGTAGAAGCCGTCGCAGGTGAGATTGCGGAGGAAGGCGAAGAAGGCCACGCCCTGGCTGAGGGCTGGGTCCTTTTTGGCGTTTTTGCGGTAGGCGATGAGGTCGAGGATTTCTTTCTTTTGTTCGGGCGTGCATTCCATAAAGAGGTGGTCGTAGCGGTCGGTGCAAGCGGCGTCGAGCCAGTAGAGGCCGCCGCCGAGCTTCAATTGATAGTCGGGGTTTTCGCTGGTGAGGAGATCGATGAATTCGGGGGCGCCGGCTTCGACGGCTCCGCCGGATTTTTCGTCTTTGGGGATGATGGTGTCGCAGAGGAAGAGCAGGGCGGCGTATTGCGCGGGGGAGAAATATTTTGGAGCGTAGGCGCCGGCGGGGGCGGAGGATTTTTCCTTGTGGACCATTTGGTGAACATATTCGGCGGCTTCGGCGGGAATAATTTGCAGGACGGAGCCAGCGGCGGCGCCGAAGGCGAGTGTGCGGAGGATGTCGCGGCGGGAGATGGAGTCAGTCATGGGCGGGCCTCACAAAAGAAAGAGAAAAGATTTAACACAGAGGGCACAGGGATCGCAGAGAGCGCAAAGAGGAAGGTGGCGAGTGACGAGTGGCGAGTGATTGAGAGCCGCATGTTAGAGGTTGCCTTTCTTGGCTTCGTCGAGGAGGTAGTCGGAGGCGCGCCAGGCCAGGGCCATGATGGTTAGAGTGGGATTCTTATCGGGGTTGCTAACTAGCGGGGCGCCATCGGTGACGAAAAGGTTCTTTACGTCGTGGGACTGACAGAAGCCGTTGAGGACCGAGGATTTCGGGTCGGCGCCCATGCGGGCGGTGCCGACTTCGTGGATGATCTTGCCGCCTTCCTCGATGCCGAAGGGATACTTGCCGTGGATGGAGGTCCTGGTGCGATACTCGCCACCCATGGTTTCGACAATGGCGCGGAAGGTTTCCTGCATGTCCTTGGCCTGGAGCAATTCGTAATCGGACCATTTGAAATGGAAGCGCAGCGCGGGAATGCCCCATTGATCGACGACGTCTGGATCGATTTCGCAGTAGGTGTCCGGGTTGGGAAGCATTTCGCCGCGGCCGGCGAAGCCAATGTGCGTGCCGTAGACCTGGCGAGCACGCTGCTTTAATGTGGCGCCGTAACCTTCTTCTCGGTAGCAAAGCCCGTGGAACTCGCCGACGCCGGGCATTTCGCGCCCGCCTCCAAATTCGATGTGATACCCGCGGGGAAAATCATTCTTGCGGTCGAATTTCCACCACGGCATGTACATGTGCATGCCGCCGACGCCATCGTGATTGTGCGGTGGCATCTTCTCCAGTTGCGGGAAGTAGCCCGAACCGCTGCTACCCACGGAGTCGGTGAGATATCTGCCGACCGTTCCAGAAGAGTTGGCGATGCCGGCTGGATAAGCCGGAGATTTGGAATTCAGCAAGAGGCGCGCGGATTCGCAGGCGCTGGCGGCTACGACGATGGCGCGGGCGTAGACGCGCTTGTCCGTGCGCGTGGCTTTATCCACGTAAGAGACGCCTTCGGCTTTGCCTTCTTTGTTGACCAGGATTTCGCGGGCCATGGCGCCGGTGATCATGGTCAGCTTGCCGGTTTTCAACGCCGGGGGCAGAAGAACCTGGCTAGAACTGAAATTCGAAGCAGTGATGCAGCCGCGGCCGCACTGGCCGCAGTAGTGGCAAGGCAGGCGTCCGTTGAGCGAACGGGTGATGACCGCGAGCCGCGAAGGAATGCAGATGATGTTGAGCTTGTCGCAGGCTTTCTTGACCATCAATTCGGTGCAGCGCGGCTTGGGAGGAGGCAGGAAGACGCCGTCCGGAGCGCTGGAAACATTCTCTTTGGTGCCGAAGACGCCGATGTAGCCTTCCACTTTGTCGTAATACGGCGCGAGATCTTCGTAGGTGATGGGCCAATCGTCGCCGAGGCCGTCGCGCGTGGCGGACTTGAAATCGATGGGAGCAAAACGGAGCGCA
>Ga0210402_10005153_pt1 | contig 11762 bp, 6 predicted proteins | sample IncBWC7MmetaG_FD_161055 | JGI IMG/M metagenome (GOLD analysis project Ga0210402, IMG submission 161055) | Forest soil microbial communities from Barre Woods Harvard Forest LTER site, Petersham, Massachusetts, United States - Inc-BW-C-7-M | ecosystem: Environmental > Terrestrial > Soil >... | reverse complement strand
CGCAAGTCATCGAGCTTGAAGCGACCGTCGAGAGCGGCCAGCGCGAATGCGAAAAGAGCCCAGCAGGCGGCGAGCCATCCGGTGGAGGCTTCGTACCACATCAAGAGGGCGAGCAGGAAAGTGGCAGCCGTGGTGTGGAGATAAGCTGCGACAAGGGCGTGCGATGCATTTTCCGTGGTTGCGCGGCGCGAGATGGCGTACAGACCTGCGGCCACGAGCGAGACAGTGATCAGGCGGAGACTGAAAGGGCCGTAGTTTCCGAGGACGTGAAAGTTGTAGTCCATCGTTTGAAAAACGGCCGCGACGGCGAAGAGATGTTCCTGAACGCTGAGATGAAGAAGATTCCAACGGCGGGCGGCGAACGCGAGAATGATACCCGCCGCGAGGAAAAGCGAGGCCATCCAGATTTCCGGTGCTTCGGTCCAGATGAGGAGGCCGAACATGGCGGCGCCTGCAAAGGACAAGAGAGCGCGGAAGGTGCGCTGTACCTGATCCTCTTGCAAGGCAGCGAGTTTGGCGGTGGCATAAAAGATTGCGCCGAGAATCGGCAGAGTGATCAGGCGCGTCCAGATATGAACGTGCGAGGGACCTTCGATATGGAGGTTAAAAACCAGCACGCGATACAGAGTAAGCACGCCGAGCAACGCGTATTGAATCTGCAGATGTTTTGACTCGAGGCGGCGGTTGGCAGCCGCGAGCGCAAGCATGATCGCGGCAAATGCGATGGCGGTCCAATCATTCCCCAAAAGCGCCCACGCAGCAGTGGCAGCTGCGAAGGCGCCAAGATAAGAATGGATGGTAAGCATGCCGCGGTCGAGAGCAGTACTGAAGGAGTCTTTCCAGCGCGAACTTATGTGGAGCGCGTTCAAGTAAAAAACGAGAGCACAGAGCGCGAAGAGAACGCCGCTCTCCAGGGCAAGAACTTCGGACTTGGCGCGCAGGTCGACGAGCGGACGCAAGTTGAAGCCGATGAGGTCGACTCCGACCAGAAGCCCGGTGAAAAGACCGAGGCGAAGGAAGACGATCTCTTTGAAGATGATTCCTGCGGCGAGAAAAACTTCCGCCCCGACAAGCCAGAGAATTGCTACGGGATTTCCAGTGTAGTGAGACGGGACGGCAGCCAGAATAAGGGCAGCGCCCATGATGCTCAGGAGGACGAATGCGCGGCGGCGCTGGCGTGTGAAGGGAAGCTGGGCGATTGCGAATTCGAGGCTGCCGACTGCTAGCAGGGCGAGGTAGGCGAGCTTAGGCTGGACGGATTGGAACTTCATCAAGCCGAGTATCAAGAGCGTGTTGAGGATTGCAGAGACGGTCGAGACGTGCTCTTCGAAATCGGTTTTGATGTTTCGCGCGACATAAGAGATGCGGAAGGTCAGCCAGTAGAAAAATAGAAGAGCCAGGCTGGAGCGATATTCGGGGAAGGCGTGGCCATGCGCGCCTTGGAGGCCGAGGATGCGGTAAAGCCAATAGAGATGATTGAGATAGGTCGAGAGAATGCCGAAAACTTCGAGTTCGAACCAGCCCATCTTAAGAATAATCGCGACGAGGCCGATGGCAAGCATCGCTCCCGCAGTGAGGCTGTAGACGGTGTCCTCGCTCAGCGCGACAGTTGAGTAGCCGAGCAGAAAAGCGATGCCGGTGACGAATTGGGATTTGTAACGGAGCGTGTGCGCGGCCATGCCAACAGCGACGGCAAGCATGAGGGCGGAGTCCAGAACGCCGGAATCTATCACGCGCATCGCGGGAACGTAGTGAATGCCGAACGTGCTGAAGAAAAGCAGCGCCCAGCCGCCGCCAATGGCGACGCGGCCAAGCGTCTGGTAGCGATGGCGCTTTTCGAGGAAGATGCCGCCGCCGAGAAGCGCGAGCGACACGGCATACAATATGAGGGATTTTCCGGCTGGGCCAAGATTCTGAAGCGCGAGCTTGCCGAGCAAAGCCAGGCCGATCACCATCATGATTACGCCGAGGATGGCGAACCAGCTTGCGCCGAGAGTTTCTTCGATGGAGGAGATGGATATCTTCTTCTGCTGAAAGGATGGCTGGGGCGCGGAAACGCGCAGAGGCGAAATTGGAGGAGGCGTCGAAACCCGCGCAGCGGCGGGAGGAATAGCAGGCGTATGAGGAGCCGCAGGCGGCGGAACGGCTTTTGGCGGCGCGGGTGGCGGAGTTGGTCTTGCCGCGGGAGGCGGTGCGGGGGCTGCAGGTGGGAGTGGCTTAGGCTCGACAGGCGCGGCGGGGGCCATAGGCTTCTGTGGCGGAACGGCAGGGGAAACCGGCGGCGTTGTTTGCGGCTTTGTGGGTGGCTGCACATCCACGCGAGGTGGGACGACCACGGGAACCGGAATTTGGAAAGTTGGAAACGATCTCGGGACGGGAACAGGAGACGGCTGGCGTGCTTCGGGTGAAGCAGTTTTATCGACGGCTGACGGCGCGGGCTGAGGCGTGGCTGCAAGCTTGCTTTGCAGTTCACCTATGGCACGCTGCAGTTTTGTGTGCTGCTTGGCATTCTCCTCGGCGAGTTCGTTCAGTTGCCTACGGAGTTTTGCCTCTCGAACAAAGAGGGCAAGGGTCAAAAAGGGGGTGGCGAGCAGCAGCAAGCCAAACAGAACGCACAAGAGGATCAAGGGGGCCATGGGTGTTCCTTGGACGTACCGCTCGATTACTTCTGATGGTAGAACGGGCGGGGGCTGGAATCTTGCAGTTTGTTCCGGGTAGACCTATAGGTAGTAACCGTCTGCCTGCTAAGTCGTTTATTTTTAGATGGTTGAAGGAGTGGGCTACACAGGGCATTGATCGAGCGGTATTCCGACCGAGTAACAATAGAAGCGGTTCGCCAAACCTGACCTTGCTGGGAGAAATCTCCCATTGGTTTGCGCGGAGACGCGCGGCTGTGCTACACATCATGCATGCCTGATTTTGCCGCCCCAGTAGAACGACTCATCGATGAGTTGAAGCACCTCCCTGGTATTGGCCAGAAAACCGCTCAGCGGCTGGCCTTTTTCATTTTGCGATGTCCGCCGGAAGATGCGCTGGGGCTGGCAGATGCGATTCGGGACGCCAAAGAAAAAATCCGCGAGTGTTCGGTGTGCAGCAATATTACGGAAAATGACCCCTGCCACTTTTGCACGGGCGCGAACCGCGACAAAAAGCTGATTTGCGTGGTGGAAGAAGCCCATAACATCATGGCCATCGAAAAAACGCGCACTTACAGCGGGATGTATCACGTGCTGGGAGGATCGCTGTCGCCGCTGTCCGGACGCGGGCCGGAGCAACTGAGGATTAAGCCTCTCATTGAGCGGCTGAAGGGCGGGACGGTCGAGGAGATTATTATTGCGACGAACCCGACGGCGGAAGGCGAAGCCACGGCGGTATATCTCTCGAAACTGCTAAAACCGCTTGGCGTGCGCGTCACACGGATTGGGGTTGGAATCCCCGTTGGCGCAGATTTGGAATATGCCGACGAAGTTACGATGCTTAAGGCTCTGGAGGGCCGCCGCGACTTGTAGGGGCGGTACCAGAGCAAAAATTGAAGGTGAGTTCGATCTAGCGGTTTTCCCACAGCTCTAACCTGATCCTGCTTTCTTTAACAGATTTTTGCCGCGACTGACGGCGTTCTAGTACGTATAGACGGCTCTAGCCAACGGACCATTTTGGGTATAGAGTCTGAATTTCCGCGGAGTTGTCCCCATCGCAAGGAGGTGCGCTATGCCTGGCTTGGCGCACTACATGGAACAGTACGATCACGAGCATGCTTCCGGATGGAACAAGCTGCTTCATGGTGTCGGCATCCCCATGATTTTTTTGGGGCTCATTCTTCTAGTCTTCATGAAATGGATTTGGGGAGCGAGTTTTTTCGTGGGCGGCTGGATTTTTCTTTTTGCCGGTCACAAAATTGAGGGAAACCATCCGGCGTTTTTTCAGGGACCAATTTATTTGCTGGTGGGACCAATCTGGGTCGCAAAGGAAGCATGGGAGTTCCTGACTGGAACGCACCGCGCGCCGAGCTCGGAAGACACCCCGCGAGGAAGTGCGACCAAGCAGTCGTAAACAATTTACGAGTTCGGACGAACTCTGGGAACGGCGACGGTATCCATGGACGAGCAAAGCGGCAATCTCGCCGACGAAACGACGGAAATGATGTCTGAAACGGTAGTGCACCAGAACGAAGAATTGCGGAAGCGCCGGAGCACGCGGATCATGCAGGCCGTGCCGCTGGCGGTGACGGGAGTTGACGCGCTGGGACGCCCGTTTACGGAGCGCACCTCGACGCTGATCATCAATTGTCACGGTTGCAGGTTTCAATCGAAGCATTACGTGCTGAAAAATATGTGGGTGACTCTCGAAGTACCGCACCCGGAAGCCGGGCAAGCCCCGCGCACAGTCCGGGGGCGCGTAGCGTGGATTCAGCGGCCCCGCACGGTAAGACAACTTTTTCAGGTGGCTCTCGAACTGGAAGTTCCCGGCAACACGTGGGGAATTGCGTTCCCGCCGCCGGATTGGTTTGCACCATCGGAAAGTGTGCGCGTTTCGAGTGGTCCAGACAGCGTGCACGACGTGCCAGAAAGAAACTCAGACAGCGCTGAAATCCATTTGCCGCTGACCGAACCGGAACCCACTGCTGCGCCCGTGCAAGACAATTTGCGCGTCTTCCCTGCTCCGGCGAGCGCCACAGATGCCTCGCTGCAACTTGCGCGGCACATGGCGCGGCTGGTTGCGGACGCGAAGCAGCAAATCCAAGCGGCTGCCCGCGAGGTTGCCGCTCAGGCAGCGGCCGCGGAACAGCGCGCGTCGCTGGAAGAGTGGGGACAGAGATTTTCGGTTGCGAGGGAACAACTAGCACGGCAAGTTTCCGGCGCTATCGAGAGAATTCAGCAAGAGTCCGAAACGCGCTCGCACGCCGCTCAGACGGCGGCCGCGGAGGCGTTGCAAAGAGAGCTTCCGCGCTGGATTGCTCCACAGCTCGAGGAGCTTACGCGAACTTTGACGCAGCAGATTTCGGATCGGGGCACCGCGGAACGCGCGGAACAGACACGGCAGCTTGCCAGCGCGGTCGTGTCGCTACGCACGAGCTGCCAGCAAGCAGAAGATTCCGTCGCGCGGCTGCGCTCCCAAGCGGAACAAGCCGAGGCCCAAATTGCGGATCGCGCAGCGGAATCGATGCGCGAGGTCGACGAACTAGCGCACCAGAGCGAAGTGTCCGCAGCCGCTCAACGCGAAGCCCTGAGCGCGGCAGCAAGCGAGATTCAAGCGCAAGTCACCGCCGCACTCTCCGCGGCGCACTCATCCTGGCAGAGCCAGCTCAATTCTGAAGTCGAGGCGGCCCAGGCGCGCTGGCATGCAACTCTCGAAGCCACGCTGGCCGCTGCGCAGGAAAAGGCGGCCGCAGGTCTGGACGAGCATGTGCGCAGCCTGTTGTCACAGTTGGAGGACGAGGCGGGAAAGCAATCCTCTGCAGCACGTGAATCCATGACGGCTGCTGCAGCAGGGTTCGACGAGCACGTGCGCAACCTGTTGTCACAGCTGCAGGACGAGGCGGGACGGCACACTGGCGCAGTCCGTGAATCCATGAGCGGCGCGGCAGCCGAAGCCGAGCAGCGGATGGCAAGTTTGCGAAACTCTTTGCAAGAGCAAGCGCAGGGCCTGGCAGGCGCGTTGGGACGCGCTTCCGAAACAAGTGATAGATTGGAGCAGTTTTCCGCCCGAATCGAAACCGCGCAGGGGCATGCATTAGCCGGCTTTGAGACACAAATAGATGACGTCCTCAGCCTGCATCGCAATGAATTGCATCGCCAGTCAGAAACACTTCTCGAAGAGATCAACGCACGGATTCGAAGCACGTTTGAAGAGAATTGCCAGCTCGCGATCTCCCGTTTTGACCAGCAAATTGACTCGATGGTGCAGCCGCATGTCTCCAGAACGGAGGAAGCGATTCATCGCCTCGCGGGTGGCCGCTCACTGCTGGATGCAGCGCTCACTCTGCAGCAGGACCGCATTCGCACCTCAGCGGATGAGGCCTTCGCGGAATCACTTGCGCGCTTCCGTGAAAATCTGGGCGGGGTCGATCAGCTTTTGCAAGAAGCGGCGCAGACGGTGGCTGCCCGCAACCTGGCGGAGATCGAATCCAGGACCTCGGACCTGAAGCATCAAACCGTTGACGACCTCATGAAATCGGCCGAGTGGTACGAAAAAAAGGCCCAGACCCAAATTCAGAACTTCACCGAAAAAACTGTCGAGCAGGCCGGGAACCAGTTTAGAGAAAAGGCCGGTGAAGTTTCGGGCGTCTTCGCCAGCGAACTCGACCACTCGAGCCGCAGCTTCATCGGTCACACGCAAACGCAGTTGGAAGAGGTCGTGCGCGAGGCATTCGAACATGCTCGTGCCCTGTTTGCCGAAGCCGCGGAGACCACGACAGCGGCGTTCACTGATGAAATCCAGCGACAGGCGCGCCAGGAGCTCGATGGTTTTGGGGAAGAGACGCAACGCTCCCTGGGCGAGACACGGACGCAGCTCGAAGCGGCAAGGGCAGAGTTGACACAGAAAGTCACGGCGGAGCAGGAAGCATTTTTGCGCCAGTTCCAAGCGGCGATGAGCGGGGCGGTGGAACGAGGCGTTGCCGACGCTAACGCAAGAGTCAAAGCAGGCATGGTCCCATTGCTTGATTCCTGGAATTCGACCCTGGAAGATCATCGCGCGGAAATGCGCGGCATTTACGCGCAACTGAGCAATCAAGCAGCCGAACTACATCGCGGGCGTCTTGAAAACGTTTCGAATCAATGGATGCTCGCCACGGTATCGAGCCTGGATCACCAGTCCCGCGAAGCAGTCGCCAGCATCGCGGCCAAAGCGGAGGAGGCGCTGAGAGAGACTTGCGCACAAGTTTTTGCCGGAGTTGGCGAGGCGCTGCGCGAACGATTAAAGAGGATTGCAGAGAATATGACGACTCCTGAACCACCGTTGACCCACTCACAAACCGCCGGCGGCAGCGACCGTTAGATTTTCCCACGAGCCTTCCCGGATTCGCCTCCCGCCGCTCACACCAGTATAATCAGAGAGCTGATCTAACTATGGCTAATCGAGCCTATCTGCGCGTCTGGACGCGCGATTATTCCGAGACCACTTTGATTGCCCAGTTCGCGAGATTTCTCGCGACCGCGCCGCTGTCCGCCTCGGAAAGAGCTTTCAAGGAATTGACCGTGCAACCGGTGGACGCCACCGAGATTCCTCTGGCTGAATGGGACCTGAAGGAGCTTGGATATGGGGCGGCCGAGGTCGCAGCGCTTGCGGCACAGCAGATCCACGCGGACAGCGCTTACTTCGTCAGCGCAAAGTGGGATCTGTGGAGCTTTGACGCCGAAAGTCTCAAGTGGATGCACAAGCCCGAGCCGCTGCTGCTGACTTGCCACGGTCCGGAATATGACGGCGGCATCGCTACATCCGAAGGACACTTCACCGCCGACCTCGGCTTCGAACACTTTTTTACCGGGCATGCCGGCCTGCTGGCTCCCGGGGCCGCTTCGAATCCCTTCGAGTCCTCCGACCATCCCATTGAACATACGTTTCGGCAATGGATGTCAGCTCCCGGAAACTTGAAGGAATATCACGCAAAGACGCGTGAGAACATCCAACAGTTGTTCAACTGGGTCGAGTCGATCGAGCGAGCACTGCCCGTCGAGCGCAGCCAGCTGTGGTCCGAAGGAGAACAAAACTTTGAAGCGCGGCTGGACGCGATTGTGGGGCACCGCTAACTGTGGCCTACGAGGAACCTCCCGCCGCGGGGTCCTTCCACGGACGGCTGGCAACAGATAGAATCCTTGTATTGCGGGTCTGACTCTCAGACGCACAACGGTCCGTACGGAATGAAGCTATTGAGCACGCCGGAAATGGATGGCCAGCCGGACGTAAAGTAAGTAGCACGCCAATGGAGCTAAGTCTCTGATGCACGAATTGCAAACAACTCCTGACCACGGGGCTGACGTTCCTTGTACGACGGCGTCATTTGAGGTTGCCGAGTGCGCGCCGCGCTCTCGCTTTCGTCATTCCCGTATCTGGCGGCTCTTTCTGGGAATCGCAGCCGGCTCCCTCGCTTTGACCGGTATGCTTATGGGTGGCTGCGGCGACGATCCCGCGCAAAAGCCCGCTGCAGAAACGCCAGCTAAGCCGGCGGAGCCTGCGGTGCCGGAAGACATGCAGGCCGCCGCGCAGAATTTGCTTGGAAAAGAGACGCAAGTCCTTGTGTTCGGAGACCTGGCAAAAACCGGGAAGCAGCAGTTTCTCGCGGCAAATGTTGTTCCAAAAACACCAAAAAATCAGTTGCCTGGAATCATCGTGACGCGCGCGGTGATTGCGGAAAACAGCGATGGCCAATGGACGGAACTTCTCCGTTGCGATGAGTATTTGAAGAATGCGAAGGGTTATTTGGCGCTGACGCCGCTTTCACCGGTAGCAGGCTGGCGCGTGCAGTATGACCAGGACCCCGTCAAGGGCATCCAGTTGTACTTCACGGCCCTCAAGGGCGCGGGCGCCACAGATCCACACGTTCTGCCTATCGGGATCGCCTGGAATCCCACGACAAAACGCTACCAGTCGCTTGACCGCACCTACGAACATTTCCTGTTGGAAACACCGGCGTTATCCACGGCAAAGTCGGTGCTCCGATGAGCGCCGCCGCGGCAACGATTGGCGCAAGCTCGGCTGCCAAAAAGCCGGCGAAAACTTCCTCTTGGAAAAATCTCGTCGGGTTACTTCCGTATCTCTCGCGGTATCGCGGAGCGACTGCGCTGGGGATGTTCGCACTTGTGGTTTCCAGCGTGGCCCAAAATGTGATCCCGTTGGCGACAGGGGTCCTTACGGACATTCTCGCCGGCAGCGCTCACCCCTTCGAACAAAGCGCGCAAGGCCGCTTGCTGGCCGGTTCCTGGCTGAGCCGCATGATTCCCTACTACTCTCCCCATAGCCGCCACGCCTTGGGCATCTACTGTTTGCTCCTCATCGCTCTGGTCTCGATGCGCGCCGTTCTTTCTTTCTTAACGCGCTGGGTGCTTATCGGCATTTCGCGAGACATTGAGTTCGATATGCGAGGCGATTTGCTGAATCGCTTGCTGCTTCTTGAGCCGGAATTCTACGTTCGCAATCGCACCGGGGAGCTGATGTCCCGCGCCACGAACGACCTCAACGCCGTGCGCATGGTTCTGGGTCCGGGGATTATGTATAGCGGGCAAACCATCATTGGCATGGCCCTCGCGATTCTTGTCATGTCCCAACTCTCCGGCACGCTCACGCTTTGGGTACTTCTACCGGTGCCCATCGTTGCCGTGGTCGTGCAGCATTTCGGGAAAGTCATCCACGAACTGTACGAAAAGATTCAAGCGTCACTGGCCACTCTCTCGGCAAAGGTGCAGGAAAATCTTGCCGGCGTGCGGGTCGTGCGGGCTTACGCCCAGGAAGAGGCCGAAATTCGCGGCTTTGACGAACCGAACCGCGAGTACGTCTCACGTAACGTCAAGCTCATCCGCACCTGGAGCATGTTCATGCCGTCGCTCCAGGCGCTGATCGGCATAACGTTTCTGATTGTCTTGTGTGTAGGCGGGCATCTCGTGCTTCGCGGACGGATTTCACTCGGCGCGCTTATCGCGTTCTATAGTTATCTCGGCATTCTCGTGTGGCCGATGATTGCGCTTGGCTGGGTCACCAACATTTTTCAGCGCGGCGCGGCCTCCATGGGCCGGTTGAATCATATTCTCGCGGCACAGCCGCAAATCGACGATCGTGCCGCCACAGTCCCCGCTGAGACCAAGATGGAAGGCGAGATTGAGTTTCGCAATCTTACTTTTGCCTATCCGACTACCATGGCCGGAGGAAGCGCGAATGGTGGCGGAAACGGCAACCGTTCCGCCGCGGATGCAGTTCTCCGCGATATCAATCTAAAAATCCCAGCCGGTTCGACTCTCGCGATTGTCGGACCCACGGGCGGCGGCAAGACCACTCTGGCCGCGCTGGTCGCGCGGCTTTGGGAAGCGCCCGATGGCGCAGTGCTCATCGACGGACGCTCGATCCGCGAATGGCCGCTCGACACCTTGCGCCGTGCCATCGGCTATGTGCCGCAAGACACCTATCTCTTCAGCGAAACGGTGGGCGAAAATATCGCCTTCGGACTTCCTAAATTTGATCTCGAACGCGTGCGGGAAGCCGCGGATGTCGCAAGCCTCGATAGTGACGTCCAGGAATTCCCGGCGAAGTACGACACTATGGTCGGCGAACGCGGAATCACGCTTTCCGGCGGCCAGAAACAACGCACCGCTTTGGCCCGCGCAATTGTGCGCGACCCGCGCATCCTGATCCTCGACGATTCGCTGTCGAGCGTGGATACCCAAACCGAAGAGCGCATTCTCAGCCGCTTGCGCGGAATCATGCGCGATCGCACTACCATTCTGATCGCCCACCGCACGTCCACGGTTCGGGATGCGGATCAGATCGTCGTTTTGCGGGATGGTCACATCACGGAGCGCGGTACTCATGACGAACTTCTCGCGCGCGGCGGCTATTACGCCGACCTCTATCAAAAACAGTTGCTGGAAGAAGAGCTCGAACGGGCATGAGTAATCTCCACGAGGAAGAGAAACTAGGAAAAGCTTACGACGCGCGGCTGATGCGCCGGCTTTTGCAATATCTGCGGCCGTACAAGTGGCGAGTCGTTCTGGCGATGGCTCTGGTCGCTGTCGTAACTCCGCTAGAGCTTGCCCCTCCCTGGCTCTTCTGGAAGGCGGTTGACGGCTACTTTACGCCCACTCTGAAACATCTTATTCCGGAATCGCAGGCATGGCGCGGCATCGAGTGGATCAGCCTGGTCTTCTTGATCGTGCTGATTTCCGATTTCCTGGCGCAATACGCACAGATTCGAATCATGCAGCGCGTGGGCCAGCAAACCATGTACGACATGCGCCGCGAGATCTTCGCCTATATCCAGCGCATGCCCATGAGCTACTTCGATCGTAATCCGGTCGGCCGCTTGGTCACCCGCGTGACCACGGACGTCGATGCCTTGAACGATCTTTTCGCCGCCGGCGTCGTGACCATGATCAACGATTTCTTTCTCCTGGCCGTGATGGCAGCTTTTCTTTTTACCGTGGATCGCCGTCTCGCGCTCGATGCCTTCGCCGTGCTGCCTTTCATTTTCGTAGTCACCTATTTTTTCCGCAAATTCGTCCGGGACGCCAATCGCCGCATCCGGACGGCTATCGCGCGCATTAACGCCTTCCTCCAGGAATACATTTCCGGCATGAGCGTGGTGCAATTGTTCAATCGCGAGCGCAAAGCCCGCATCGAATTCGCGAATCGCAATCGCGATAACATGAAGGCCTGGTACGACGCTATCCTGGCGTTTGCCCTCTTCTACCCCGCCGTCGAATTTCTCAGCGTCGCGACGATCACTTTGATCTACTGGTCCGGCGGCAACCGCGTCCTCTCCAGTGGCCTAAGCCTCGGTGTCCTGACGGCCTTTACAATGTATGCCACTCGGTTTTTCCGCCCTATCCAGGACCTCAGCGAAAAATTCAACATCCTGCAGTCCGCCATGGCCGCTTCCGAGCGCATCTTTAAGCTGCTGGACGAACCCATAACCATCGATTCCTCTGCCCAGGCTGTCCGCCTCGATGCTCCTCGCGGCGAAATCGAATTTCGCAATGTCTGGTTCAGCTACCGCGATGTGCCGGAGCCTGCCGACGAAGACTGGGTTCTCCGCGATGTTTCTTTCCGCGTTGAGC
>Ga0210402_10005152_pt1 | contig 11763 bp, 7 predicted proteins | sample IncBWC7MmetaG_FD_161055 | JGI IMG/M metagenome (GOLD analysis project Ga0210402, IMG submission 161055) | Forest soil microbial communities from Barre Woods Harvard Forest LTER site, Petersham, Massachusetts, United States - Inc-BW-C-7-M | ecosystem: Environmental > Terrestrial > Soil >... | reverse complement strand
GCTGGTCCATGCGAATGATGTAGCTGCCCAGAGGAAGCTTCGTGCTCTTCGCTTCCTCGGTTTTCTTGGCGGCTGCGTCGTCTTTAGGTTTCTCAGCTTTCGTATCAGCGCTCTTCGCGTCCGCGGGCTTACCCGCTGGCGACACTGTTTCCTTCACTTCGAAGTCCTGTTCGAGTTTCTGTACCTCGGCGCCCTGTTTTTGCAGCAAATTCGCCAGTTGGGCTGCAAGCGCTGGCCGCCTGCCGTCATTCACGATGGCCCAAGCTGCCGGGCCTTCCGTCGTGGCTTTCGCGACGGAGCGTTTACTCTTCTCATAGAAATCCTTCAGGAGTTCCTGACCGTGCTGCGCGGTGTAGTCCAGGGAAAGAAGCACGCCGCTTTCTTCCAGATTGGTGTTATTGCGCAGCGACCACATGACTTTGGGCAGAGGCGGGTTGGGCCGGAACCACGCGCGGCTCGTGGAGCTTGGCGGCAGCTCCGCTAGCTTCGTTTCGGGAGTGCTATTGCCATACGTTTCGTAGAAGCGGCCGATCGAATTGTGTCCGTTCGCCACATAAAACATGTAGTTGGGCGCCCAACCGTCATAGAAGCCGTGCGTCCACACGCCTACCACGCCGCGCTCCGTCATTCCTTGCACGTCGTTGTAGGCGAACTTCTGCCACTCGTTGATCACGATCGGGTCGAGCCACGCGTTATAAGGTCCCGTGCCCGTGGACACATAAAGATAGGGAATCGATTCGTGCAGATCGTGCAGTACCTGCGGATGCCAGTAGAAAAAATCCTGCATCATCATCTGTGAGAGTTTGAGACCCATCGCGATGCCGTCGCGATTGTTGTCGTGCTGCACGTAGTGTCCCCAGTAAACGAGGTCCGGCTGCGGCTTGTCAGGATTGGCCTTTTTGTAATTCCAGGAATCCACGACGCGGTCATGGCCGTCCACTTCGACGATCGGCGTAATCAGAAAAACCGCGTTCTTGCGAATGTTCTGGATGAGCGGCGAATCTTCCACCGCCAGGCGGTACGCCAATTCCATCAACATTTCTGGAGATCCCGTCTCGGGCGAGTGGATCGAGCCGGAAGCCCAATAAAATGGTTTGCCACCCGCGATGAGCTGCCTTGCATCGGCATCGGTAATTTTGCGGGGATCAGCGAGCTTAGCGGTGATATCGCGCAGGTGGTCGAGCTGCGCGATGTTGGCCTCGTCGCTCACGGCTACGAGCAGAAAGTCGCGCCCCTCTTCCGATTTGCCCACCCGATAGACCTTCACTCGCGGGCTGGCCTTTGCTAGCTCGTCGTAATACCGGTAGATGTCCTTCGAATAAGTAAGAAAGTCCGGTGCCCCAACGATGTGGCCGAGAATTTTGTCCGGGGAGGGAACCGTGGCGGAGGATGGGAGGTGATCGACAAGATCGGTGAGGAAGAACTTTTCCGTCGTAAACTCGCGTATTTTCTTTCCGTACTCTTCATCGTTCGCCTGAGCGCTCTGAGCGCGCGCGAGACCGCCCATGCAGCTCGTGAAAAGAAAAGCTGCCATGGCCGGCAGCCACATTTTCCGCAGCCAACGGCTGCCCGCCTGAGCAGACTCACACAAACTTCCACTCGAAATTCCCATCATCGCCTCACTTTTGTATTTTTCCTGGCACCAGACCGGCTGCTGCACCATGTGACGGGCCGCGCGCAACAAACGTTTCAGCCGTTTTATAGCATGCCCATTTCGCGCCCGCTCCAAAGAAGAACCGGAGTAGCATAATGCTTCCGTGGCTTGGAGGGAAGAATGACGGACGGGGCAAGGCTTCAAAAATCGGTGCTCATCACCGGCGCAACCGACGGCTTGGGCAGAGCCACGGCGCTCTTGCTCGCGCAGCGCGGCTATCGCGTTTTCGCCGCTGGACGCTCGACGGAAAAACGCGTCCAGCTCGACGCGCTCGCCAAAGAAAAGAATCTGCCGCTCGAAACGCTCGAACTCGACGTCTGCGATGATGCTTCCGTCCAGCGAACCGTGGCCGCCGTTCTTGCAAAGGCCGGCGCCATCGACATCCTCTTCAACAATGCCGGCGTCAACTTCTCCGCCACCGTCGAAGACTTGCGCATGGAGGACTGGCGGCGCCAGTTCGAAACGAATTTCTTCGGCGTCCTCCGCGTCACGCAAGCCGTGGTGCCGCACATGCGCGAACGAAAGCGCGGCCGCATTGTGATGATGAGCTCCGTCTCCGGATTTGTGACCGCTCCTACGCAAGGTGCCTACAGCAGCAGCAAGTTCGCGCTCGAGGCCATGAGCAACGCACTGCGCCTCGAACTCTATCCCTTCGGCGTACAGGTGGTCCTGATCGAGCCGGGCTACATCGTCACTGGCATCCAGCAAGCCGCGATGGATCTCTCCAGACCCTACCTGGACAAAATGAGCAACGGCCCCTACGCCCCGCTGTACGCGCGATTCCTCGCCAGCGTCACGGGCGCTCGCGCCAAATCGAAAACCACTCCAGAAGATTGCGCGCGTATTGTTCTGCAGGCGATAGAAGCGCCGAATCCGAAAATTCGTTACCTCGTCACCGGGTTAGCGGTCGTCGCGAAATGGTGCAAGCGGCTGTTGTCAGACAGGATGGTGGACGCCGTCTTCCGGCGCAGGTTCGGAATTGTCCGCCAAGCATGACCCGCGTCGCCCCCTAGCCTCGAACGCGGTTGGCGGAACCTTATGGATTCGAAATCTGGAACGAGAGGCTGTTCTCTCGCAACTCCTGCCATTTTTTGGACCATGCTTCGTGAATCGGGCTCTCGGCATAATCGGCGGCAGCTTCTGCGCTCGTGAATTCGATGGCGTAGATGCCGCTGAAATCCTTAATTTGGTTGCGTTCCGTCTTCAGCCACACATTTTTGATGCCGGGAATCTTGCCGGCCATCTCTTTGATTCCATTGATGGCATTCTCGCGATCGTTATTCGAGGTGGCGTCCTTAAACTTGTAAATCACGACATGCAGCACGGTTTTCGGCTGGCCGAACCGGTTTTGCCCCGCCACACTCCTGGCATGCAGCGAACCCGCTGCGATTCCTGCAATAAACAATCCTGCGCCAAAAGCAATCTGCATCATGCGCTTCTTTGTTGATGTCACGTCATCCTCCCGTCGTAGCTACCTAGCCAGTCTATGAAATGCGTCAGGCGCGAGGCAACCTGCCGCGATAGTTTCTAGATTTCGCGCCCGCAAACTGTTTGACGCACCTGCGATGCGACCGTTACGCTGGCAAAGCGCGTTTTTCGCAAGGAGCTATGAATGCCTAAAAGGAATAACCGGATGATGCTGCTCGGCATGCTCTTGAGTCTTGCGCCGTTCAGTTTCGCGCAGGGGCAGGAGGATACCAGACAGCAATCGCGCGAGATCTTCAAGCAGCTGATCGAAATCAATACGACGGATTCCGTTGGCAACGTGACCACCGCCGCTGAGGCTCTGGCCAAGCGCCTGCACGATGCCGGCTTTTCGGAACAAGATGTCATCGTGGCCGGGCCCAATGACCGCAAGAAAAATCTAGTAGCGCGCTTGCATGGAACCGGCCAACAGAAACCAATCTTGTTCCTGGCCCATTTGGACGTCGTCGAAGCGCGCCGCGAAGACTGGACCACCGATCCCTTTCAATTTGTCGAAAAGGACGGCTATTTCTATGGCCGTGGAACCGTGGACATCAAAGACGGCGCAGCTATCCTCGTGACAAATTTTATCCGCATGAAAAAAACGGGCCTCGCACCCAATCGCGATCTGATCCTTGCGCTTACGGCTGACGAGGAGGGCGGCAACTCTAATGGTGTGGAATGGCTGCTCAAGCATCATCGCGATTGGATTGAGGCGGAGTACTGCGTAAATCTCGATGGTGGCGATTTTATGAGCGACAAGGGCAAGAAAATATACGGCGCTGTGCAGGCCAGTGAAAAAGTGTACGTCGACTTTCAGTTGGAGGTGAAGAATCCCGGAGGGCACAGTTCCCGCCCAACGCGCGACAATGCCATATATCATTTGTCTGAAGGACTCACGAGACTGTCAAAATTCAATTTTCCCGTGGAGTTGAATGAAATTACCCGTTCTATGCTGGAAAAAAGCGCCGCCATCGAAGGCGGTCCGCTAGCAAAGGATATGAAAGCCGCGGCGAACCCTTCCCCAGATGTCGCAGTGCTGGTGCGGCTCTCAGAAAACGAATTTTATAACGCGATTCTTCGCACCACTTGCGTGGCCACCATGCTTTCCGGCGGCCACGCTCCGAACGCATTGCCCCAAACTGCCCGCGCCAATGTAAATTGCCGCATCTTGCCGGGCGAAGATCCGAACAAAATCAAAGAAACTTTGATCAAGGTCGTGGACGACCCCCAGATCAGGGTGAGCTTCGTCGAGCAGCGCGATGCGGACGGCAATCTTGTCCCGCCGGAACTGGTGCCGCCATCTCCGCTTCGGCCGGACCTCATGAAAGCCGTCGAAAGTGCCTCTGCCAGCATCTGGGGCCAGCTCCCCATCATGCCTGTGATGGACACCGGCGCCTCAGACGGCCGATTTTTGCGCATGGCGGGCATTCCCACCTACGGCATCGCCGGCGTGTTCCTGGACATCGACAATCGCAGAGCGCACGGCCAGGACGAGCGCGTAAGAGTCCAGGATTTTTACGATGGTTTGGAATTCAACTACAAGCTGATGCAGAACCTCGCACCCGAAAAGTAGTCCCTATTCAAAGAAAAAACGGCCCGGTGAAGGTATCTTCACCGGACCGAATTTTTCCAGTTTTAAGATTTACTGGTTTGGTTTGTTTGGCGCGTCGCCGGCTTTCGGATCACCTTGCGTGACAGCGCTGGCTGCGATCGGTTTGCCTGAGTCGCTGCCAAAACGCGTCAGGTAAGGCATGAAGGGCGTCACTTCGAACGGCATTTTCTCGCGCTCGGCGACAGTGCCCACTGGTTTGCTCTTGATTAGCGAGAGATTGTCGTTCCAGGGGTCCAGCTTCACGCGGCCGCCAATCGGCAATGCCGCGATCATCTGCGGATTCTGCTTCGGGTCCACCGGAGTCGATGACTTAAGATCGCCGATCACCGGCACGCGGTTACCCAAGTGTGCGCTGACCAGGTTTGGAATTTCCTTCTGGCGCGCCGCGAGTGCCGAAAGGAATAGGCCCGCGTTCCCAAGCTGATTCTTGTACGGAGAATTGTTCAGAAGCTTGATGGCTTCTGCGTTGGCGGCGTTTTCTTCGTCTGGCGTCCGCGCAAAACCGAAGTGGCGGAAAGTTTCCTTGTCGTCGACCAACAACTGGTCAAAGAAGGCGAAGTTCGAGTCCATCCGGTGGCCAAGAATGACGTGGCTCAACTCGTGAGCAATAATTGTTGCGAGGCTGGCCTCATCCGGCAGCACGTCGATCAATCCGCGGCTGATCACGATGGTGTGGCCGAGGGTGTAAGATTCCAGCGTTGACGTCATCATCACCCGGCAGCGCACTTCCGGTTCGACGTCCACATTGTTCGTCACCTCGAGGTTGTTCACGACGGTCTCTAGGACCTTGTCGACTTCGCCCTTTGGCGCAATCAATCCGATGCGCTCAAGACGGTCGATCACGTTGTCTTCCGCCTGGTGGTCCCATGAGCGCTGTGCCTGGATAGGCGTCAAGTCATTGGATGTCTTCGTATCGTCCTGCACCGGCGTCTCGACTAGAATCTTGCTGAGCTCTTGCTCCTGCTGCGCATGGCCGAGGTTATATCCCCACAGCCGCGTCTGCGCCTTGAAGTCGAGTTTCTTGCTCATTGCGTAGTGCAGATCTTTTTCTTCGCTGTAGATAAAAGACGGCATCCACATGCCCGGCTGCACGTTGGTTCGCCAGCTGTCAAAGTGGAAGTACCAGCTCGAGTGTCCCCCGCCGCTGTACGCGCCGTTGAAACGCACGATGTTGTAGTCCTGGTCCTCGACCCAGATGCGCCCGAGGAACCGCCCCTTGCCCGACTTTTCCTGAGGAGAGACGTCGAACACCAGGCAGCGCACTTCGCCAAGGAACTCGCGCCGCACATAGTCAAACTTGTAGTGCTGTTTGTCGAAGCCGTTCGTGTCGATGAAAATCATCTGCAGGAAACCGTCCGGAAGAAACTGCATCGCGAACGAAAAGAAATTTCCCACGGACCCGAAGACTTTCTTCCCTTTGCTCTGCGCGTCGCTCAGCGACACCAGCGCCACGCCCTTCGCGAAGTCAGCCCGGCCCAGGAAATATTTATCTCCTGCGGGGACGTAGCCGAGATCCTTGTCGGGTTTCAGGTTTTGTATGTACGTCTCCACCAGCGGCGAATACTGCCGGATCTGCTGGTCGAGACGGTTTTCGTTCGTGATCACACGGTCGATCACTTGATCCATCGTCCGCGCTTGCTGCGGTTCCGCCGCCGCAGCGCTGGCGATGGTCCCGGACCCAGCCAACACGAATCCGAGGACAACTGTAGCTAGCTTACGCATTTCTCTCTCCCCTCAATAGGCCAGGCGGAACTCAATCCGCACGCGTGCCGGAAAATCGACCGGCTGGCCTTCGCGTTTTGCAGGTTTGAACTTGATTGTTTGGGCCGCACGGACCGCAGCCTCATCGAGGCCGTGGCCCAATCCGCTTACGACGCGGTTCACTTGCATGGTGCCGTTCGAGAGAAACACCACGTCGATGACCACGTCGCCTTCCAACTTAAGACTACGCCCTTCGGCCGTGTACTCCGGCTTGGGCTTGTCCAGGATGTCAACAGGCGTGTCCGCCGGTCCTCCGGCTGCCACCTTTTTCTTCGGCGCATCCGCCGCCGCTTGGTCTCCGAATCCGGAAGACACAACTTTCCCTTGCTTGCCTCCGCTCGGCGGAGGGTTGGCTATGCCATTCCCAAATCCCGTGCTCGCCACGGTTCCTTTAATCCCTTTGTCGCCGCCAGTACCGTTGCCGTACCCTGGCCCACCGGGCAGCGCAGGTGAACCTAATCGGTTCACATTGGTCGCGTGATTCGGGTCGCCCTTGCCAGCCATCCCATTCGGATCGCCAAAGCCGCCTGTCTGCACCTTATCCACGGGCGCTTTCACCGTCGCCGGCGCAGCGCTTCCTGAATCCATATTATTCAGCTTCACGTCTTCTTTGGGCTTCTTCGGTCCATTGTTCGTAGTATCGATTTTCGCTGCTTCCAGATGCGCCTGCATCTCCGGCGCCAGCGCTTCCACTTTTTGCACCTTGGGCACTACGGCCTTCGGTATCTCGAAGATGTGCGGCTTCTTGGGATCAAGCTTCACGGGCTCGACTACTGCCGGTTTAGGCGGCGGGGGCGTTTTCGCCTTCACCACTTTCTCGGGCGGCGGGGGCGGCGGTGCCACGGGAATCTCCGTCAACGGCGTGGCTATCTCGACATTTCGATAGTTCAACGCGGTCCGCAACTGCTCCGGATAAATCAGTGGAATCAACACGCAAAAAATCAGCAAGCTAAGTTGAACTCCGGCGCTGACGCCAATCCGGCTCCAGCGGGGCTTCGAGTCTGGCAGCAATGCGAGCCGAGCGGCTATCGGCTTCGTCCCAATGGCCGTCTTCCACGCGTCCGCGTTAGGTGAGCGACGCCGGTCGGCGTCTAATCCGACGCCCAGCCGCGTCGCACTCCCTGTTCGATCTGAAATCATGGTTGTCATCCGCGTGCCGCCTCGAGATATTCATTTTTGGGAACCTCGGACATCTTGAAAGGCCCAGCATTCCCAAGTTCGCCAGTTTTTTCGAAACCTGCGCTTTACAAGTACTAGGGTACTTACGGGGCTGAGGGTGGCCTAATAGGACTTTCGTACTAGCGTCGCGAAGTCGCTAATGGTCCCGCGAGCGCACGGTTTGCACCCATCTGCTAACCCGGCGAGGCGGTTCTAGTTGCGGGGTTGGAAGCGCAACCTGTATAGGATACCGCAATCCAGCCATTTCAGGTCTGTACTTTTAGCTACAGTTCGCCCCAGGCTGGATTAAGCTCATTAGGATGCCGAGGATACTTATGGCGTTGGATGCTCTGCCATACTGTAAATACCTGAATTGATCATGAAGGAAGACACCTCAGCCCGTTCAGAAGGCAAAAAGCCTGCCGGCCGCGTCGGCCAGGTTCAAGCGCTGGCGTCTTCGCCGGCCAAGCTGGAATGGCTCTATGCGCAGTCCAAAGCCGGTCGCTGGGGTCTTTCCCGCGAACGATTCGCCGCTTCCCTTGAGCGCAGCGCGGAAAAACGGCTTGCCAGCGGATCACTGGCAGCTGAGAAACTCGAGGAATACCTGGCCGCCCTCCATCTGGAGGACCTGGCTCTCGCCGCCGCTTGCATGGAGAATTGCGAAACCGCATGGGAGCATTTCGTTGGCGCGTATCGCCCATACCTTCGCGCCGCCGCGGCTGCGGTTCTGCGTTGCAGCTCAGCTTCCCCGGAAGCCTGCGAGCTCGCCGACTCTCTCTTTGCCGAGCTTTATGGGTTGTCGGATGGCGCCCGCCGCGAGCGCTCTCTTTTCCGCTATTTCCATGGCCGCAGCTCGCTCAAAACGTGGCTCCGCGCCGTTCTCGCGCAGCGCCACATTGACGCCATCCGCGCTGGCCGCCGCTTCGAATCTCTTGACGACGATGACGCAAAACCTGGCGCCCATAAAATCCCATCCGCCGTTTCCGTTCAGCCCGCCGACCCTCATCGCGAGCGTTACATCGCTCTTTTCGTGCGCGCCCTGCAAGCGGCTCTCACCACTCTCGACCCGCGCGATGAACAGCGTCTCCGCCTTTATTATGCCAAGGAGCAAACTCTAGCTGAAATCGGTAAACAAGTTGGCGAACACGAGTCTAGCGTTTCGCGCAATCTCGATCGCATTCGCCTCGCTCTCCGTCGCACCATCGAAGAAACTCTCCGCAACGGCTGCCCTTCCGTCAACGGTTTCGCCGCTGAACTCGGCCTGAGCGATGCGCAAATCTCTCTTTGTTTTGAATACGCCTCTGCGGACGCCTCATTCGATCTCGAAAAGCTGCTGGAACGCCGCACCCGTCCCACCCCCGCACCGGGGAGGCCCGGCCCATGAAACTCTGCTCCATCCACTATGAATGCAAGAACCCCGCCAACCTTCGTTCTAAGAAAGGAGAAGACCATGGCGCCTGACGATCGCGACCGAAACTTTGAAAAAGCGCTCGCCCGCCATCTGCGTTCCTCCGCGTCTCCGGACGGAGGCGCAAACGCGCTCGCTGGAGTGCCTGCCGAAAGCAAGGTAGAGCTTTGTCCCGATCCGGAAATTCTGGCGGCCTATCACGATGGCGCTCTCTCTTCCGAAGAACGTAATCTCTGGAAGCAGCATGTCGTAGGCTGCGAACGCTGCCAGCTTGTCCTCGCCCATCTCGAGACGCCTCTCGACATTCCTGTGAATCTGGAAACCAACGAGAATGTCGCAGTTCTGAAGCAACCTCTTTCCCTTGGTAAAACCGCTTCACCTGCGCACATCGCTCGTCCAAGTCCTCCTCACAGTTTGCGATGGCTGTGGCTCGTTCCTGTCGGCGCTATCGCCGCAACTCTGATCGTTTGGGTTTCCCTTAATGAACCGAAGCCTTTGCAGGTCGCTCCAACTCCGTCCGTCGAAGTAGCCGAAAATCGACAGCCCCAGAGCGTCGCGCCTCTCGCGAAATCCACGAGTGCCATCCCGAACGCAGACCGGGAGAATGAGCGCAAGGAGAAAGATCAGCCCGCCGCTCCATCCGATGCCGGCGCCGCCTCGGCAAGTCGTGATCTCGCTTCCAAATCGCCTCAGAACCAAGTCCTGCTAAGTCAACAACCCCCGTTTCAGGCTGCGGCGAAGCCCTCTCACGGACCTTTCTTGAGCCAGCAAAAACAAGAACAACAACAAACTATGCACGCCGCCCCGGGGGCGGCCGGTGCCCTCTTTGGAAAGAAGCTAGACGCACAGGTTTCCCCCAGCGCGGGAGATAGGCTTGATGAAGTCCAGAGTTTGAAAGCTGCGCCGCCTCCGCCGCCCCCGGCTTCTGAACCCAGCTTCCTCGCGGATGGCAGCATTCCGCCGCCCGCCGCAGGCAAACCGGCTTCGCTCGGAGGCGCGGCAACGGCAGCTCCTCCACCGGTGCCCGCTCCTGCATCAAACGCCGCCGCAGCCAAAACAAACGCAGCGAGCGCGGATGCAATTTCAGCGGTGACAGAGTCCGTCGAAGTTTCCGCCGCTCCCCAATCCGCCCTCAATGGACGCGCCATGCTGCGCGCCGCCGCTCTTCAGAACCCCCACGTCTTCTGGGCTCCAGGTGAAAAGCAGGCCTGGCGCATCGGCCCAGCCGGCTCTCTCGAACATTCCAAGGATAAAGGGGTGAATTGGACGCTACAGATCAGTGGTGTCTACACCGATCTGCTCGCCGGCTCCGCTCCCTCAGCAAAAATAAGCTGGATTGTCGGTGCCTCCGGAACCATCCTGCGCACCACCGATGGCGGCACGCATTGGAGCAAGCTGGACTCGCCCGTCACAAACGATCTCACCGGCATTCGCGCCACCGATGCCATGCACGCGCAGATCTGGTTTGCACCCGACTCGCAGACAGGTTTCATCAAGTCCTATCAAACCGCCGATGGCGGAGTGACCTGGTCTCCGGTTTCGAACCAGTAGTAACTGGCAAGCATTCGCTCTCACCTCTTGCAAGGAATTCTCGCCCCATCGTTCTAAGCTGGAAGCGAAATCTTGAATGAGGTGAACTTCATGGGACTCCGTAAATCAAAAGTGCAGCGTCGCCTGCTTTGGATTCTATCCAGCACAGCCGCATTGGTGGCTGCTGCCGCGCTCTTTTATCCCGCGAGCCGCAGGCAACATGTCTTTGCCGCGCAAGAGAAAGAAGCTCCTCGCGCTACCGGTTCCGATCAATCGACCAGCCTCAACGATCAGACCGATCTCAACATCACCGTCTACAATTCCAACATCGCTCTTGTGCGTGACGTCCGCAATCTCACCTTGCCCAGCGGCACGTTCCGCCTCAAGTTCATGGACATCGCCGCCACCGTCAATCCCGCCACGGTCCATTTCCGCTCTCTCACCGATCCCGAAAAACTCGGCGTCATCGAGCAAAACTACGAATACGATCTCCTCGAACCTGCCAAGCTCCTCCACAAATACGTCGGCAAGGAAGTCACTCTCGTTCGCTCCTATCAAGACAACGGCACAACGAAACACGAGGAAATCAAAGCCACGCTTCTTTCCGATAACAATGGCCAGGTCTGGAAAATCGGAAATGACATCGTCACCGGAGGCTACGCCGAGAGTTATCGGTTCCCGGACATTCCTGCAAATCTCTACGATCGCCCAACGCTCCTCATGTCTCTCGAGAATTCCGGTTCGCGCAAACAGCAGATCGAAGCTTCTTACCTCGCCAATAGCCTCTCCTGGAATTCCGACTATGTTTTGACGGTAGCACGCGACGACAAAGCGGCTGACCTCGACGGCTGGGTCACCCTGGTCAACAACAGCGGCACCGCTTTCCACAACGCCCGCCTCCAGCTCGTCGCCGGTGACCTGAATCGCCTCCCGGCCAACGGTCGCGCCGATATGATGGAACTGCGAATGGCCCAAAAGTCTGTCGCTGCCGCTCCGCAATTCCAGCAGGAGAATTTCAGCGAATACCATCTCTACACGCTCGGCCGCCGCACCTCCGTCGAGGACAAAGAAACCAAACAAATCAGCCTCCTCGAAGGCACCGGCGTACCCGTCGAAAAAATCTTCGTCGTCAACGGCCAGAACTTCTACTATCGCAGCGCGCAAGCTCCAGGC
>Ga0210402_10005150_pt1 | contig 11763 bp, 24 predicted proteins | sample IncBWC7MmetaG_FD_161055 | JGI IMG/M metagenome (GOLD analysis project Ga0210402, IMG submission 161055) | Forest soil microbial communities from Barre Woods Harvard Forest LTER site, Petersham, Massachusetts, United States - Inc-BW-C-7-M | ecosystem: Environmental > Terrestrial > Soil >... | reverse complement strand
TCCTGCCTGCGCTGAAACTCCATGAAAAAGAAACTCACTGTATACGAATTCCTCCGGATGAAACCCGCGCTTGTGGAAACCACCGGAGAGTTTTACACCACGGTTCTTTCTTTAGGGGCGATTTGCGATCCGGGCAACGATCCACTCCTGAGGGAAATCCGGCGCATATCGGAGCGCAAAGCGTTTCCATTAATCGCGTCATATCAGGAACCGGGCTCTTCGTCGTGGTCATGGAGGAATCCGGCATGACCGACCGACTGCTGACGACGCGCGAAGTCTGTAAACGCTTGGGAGTCTGCATGCGAACACTGCAGATCCTGCGCTCAAACCGCAAGATTTCCTATCTCCGTTTCGGGCACCGCTCCATCCGCTTCCGCGAGCAGGCCGTCGAAGAATTCCTGCAGCGCCGGGAGAAAGCCGTGCAGTTTGCCGAGGGAAACCAGTGAAGTGGGTTGAATCTCCAGATCACACGCTTGGATGGATCGAATGGTTTTTCCTTGAGGAAGAAACCGGAGAAATCCAAGCCCAGGTGAAGCAGCACGGATCTAAGACGACTTGGTTTGTTTTCTCCCATGGAGCCGGATTTGGAGAATTCCTCACGAAAGAGCAAGCCATGAAGCGCGCCGAAGAAGTTGCCCAAAAGAGGTTTCGCATATGAGCCGTCCTAAAACCCCCGTCCCACTCGTCGACAAGATAGCCCAGGCCTTCAAAGCCGTGGGCAAACTGCAGCGCACCGGCACCAACACGAAGCGGCACTACAAGTGGACCCGCGCCACGGACGTATTCGAAGCCGTGCGCCTCGAATTCTTCAACCGCGGCGTGCTAGTGATCCACGACGAAGGCACGCCGGAATATGTCGCCGTCGCGCAATCGAACGGCGGGGAGCAAATCACGGAGTGCCGCCTGCCCGTAAAGTACTCATTCCGAGACGCAACCAGCGAAATCGGCCCGTTCACAGTGCACGGAGTCGGCCGCGACATTGAAGACAAGGCAATTTACAAGGCTCAGACTGGGGCGCAGAAAGCGCTCCTGAAGCGCTTCGGACTCATGGCCGAAGAAGTAGACGACCCGGAATGGGATGGCACACAAGCGCCCGCCGGCGAAACTCTAGACGACGCCGCACCAATGCGAACCCCGCGGAAGGAGCAACCCCTCGCCGCCTACCAGATAGAGAACATCCGCGAAGCCATGCGAAATACTGGCAAGACCGACGCCCAGTTATCGCAAGCCGTTGCCAGCATTGGGCATGCCGCGCAGCTCGAAGACACCAAAAAGAAGTACTTCAAGGAATTGTTTCGCTGGGCATCGGACGGCCGCGGAACCGTCGCGCCCCCAAAACCCCAGGCCGTCTCAGCCCAGCCAGCGCTCCCGCTGCGGGCGGCCCCGCCCGTGGAGATGCGCATCGGGAACCAGACCGTGGAGTTTCAGCCGAAGGATAAGCCGTACGCGATATGAGAATGATTGACCTCTTTGCCGGCCGGCTCGGATGGGTGAAAGCTTTTCTCGCCCGCAGATGGCAGTGCGTCGCCATCGATCTAGTTGCCCCGCCGGAAATTCCGGACGGCGTGCAGTTCGTTCGCGCGGATGTGCGAAATGTCACCGTCCACAATGGCGATTTTTGGGTGACCGACCTCGACGGAGTGACGCAGTGCTTAGGTCGCTTCGATTTTGGCTGTGGTTCTTCCCCGTGCGAAAAGTTCGCTGTCTTTGGCATGGCGATGTTTCATCCGGATCCGGAATACCCGTTCGAAGGCATTGAGCTATTCAACCATGCGCGCGCACTTTTTGAGCGCGCCGGCATTCTGTACGTTCTCGAGAATGTGCGCCCGGCGTGGAAATTCGTAGGCCCGGAGGCGAACCGCTGCGGACCTTATGCACTTTGGGGTAAAGGAGTGCCCCCCCTCATGCCGCAGGGGATAACGAAAGGGTTTGGCGCATGGAATCGCGAACAGATCCTGCAGACCGGCTCGAGCAAATCCAGGCGCCGGATTGAAACACAGAAGGCGAAGTCGGCCGTGATTCCGCCGGAATTGTCGCACTGCGTCGCGGAGTACGCCGAAAGACTTTTGAAGTAACGAGTTTCCGGGGGTGGGGCAGTTAGCCACTATTCAGGATTGCCGTTTTGATTTCTCGCGAAGCGATTGAAGCGGCACGGTGACACGGGCAACAAGCCCCACCCGGAAAGTATAAAGCCGATGAGTGAATTGATAGTGCTGCAAAAGCCGACGCAAGGCGAACCGTGCAACCGGTGCGGAGTGTGCTGCACCCGCGAATTGTGCGCCGTGGCCATGTCCATCTTCCGGCCCGGCGCCGGCGAGTGGTTTCCGCAGTCGCCGGATTGGTCCGGACCCTGCCCCGCGCTCGAGCCGGCCGAAGATGGCCAGACCAGCTGCGGAGTGTTCGCACATCCTGAGCGCTATCTCATCGCAGACCAGGACACGATCGCCGCGCGGTTGACCATCGGCCGCGGATGCCTTGCACCCGACTGGAAAGGCCTATGAGCACAGGCAAGCCACAGATGCACACCGAGGTGCTTTATCCGCTCGATCCGGAATTCGGCCAGCGCCACCGAATGCAGGAATTCCGCGATCCCGGCTACACCGGCCCGTGGTCCGGAGATCGCAAGTACCTCTACGACGAACGTTGCCCCAAGTGCACCTATAACGCCGGCATTGAGGAATCTGCGCAGTTGGTCGACGCCGCCGGATTGCCCATGCTCGCCGCCGAAATTCGAACGCTGCAATACCTATGAACATGAAATTCAAAGATCCGCGAAGCCGCATATTGTGGCGCACTGGACGAGTCCAACTCCGTGGCCAGGACAAGACCGACCTGCGCCGCGATGTCTACAACCGAGCAGGGGGACGCTGTGAAGAAATCCGAAACGGAAAACGCTGCAACCGATTCGCCGGATGGGATGGGCTCAAACACGGAGAGCTCAGCCACCGGGCTCACGGTGCGAAGCGTAACGACACAACAGACGATGTGCTCTGGAGCTGCCGCGAATGCCACCGCGAGCGCCACCCGGGCCCGCAGTTTGCCGCTCAGCGACGAAGAGCGCAAGAGGCTGTTTCGGATCGCGCGCGACCGGGGGAACCGCTTCATGGTTAGCGCTGTGGACGTCGATTTTTTGCTGGATGTGATTGTGAGGCTGAGCCGATGAGCGCTCCCTTGGTTGGCCCCGAAGACGAAAAAGGATTCCTGCTCACTCGTTTTTGGAGAAACGGTGTGCACTACGAAATTCACGACGGTAGCTTCTCAATCATTCGCCTAACTGAAGAACAGGCACGCTTTTTGGTTGAAGTACTCAAGGAAGATCTGAAGGTGCCAAAGCCGTGAACCTTCCCGCCCGTATAGCCGACTGGCCGAAAAAGTGGCGCGAACTCTACGAAGAGCGTGCCGCGCTGATCGAGTACCAAGCCAATCTTCTGCGCTCGACCGCCGAATTTCGCGCCGAAGTGGACACCCGCAGGCAAGCAGCGAACGAGAAACGAGAGGAGCGCACCGCATGAAAGGCCTAAAACTGCCAAAGCCGAAAGCGATCAATTTCGAACTCATCCCGCCCATGGACGGCATCCACGAGCCCGAGCCGTACAAGATCCTCCGCGAGATGCGCGACAAGTATCACCCGGATCTGAATAAAGCGCGCATTGCACTCGCATGGCGCAAAAAGTTAAAGCGCGACCAGGACGGACATCTGATTCTCGGAAGATGCGTCAAAGCCAGCGACCTACAGCGCGAACTCATCGACTGGGATTTTGTAATCCTTCTCAACCGCGAGGTGTGGCTCGATGATGCATTCACCCCTGAGAAGAAGCGCGCGCTCGTGGACCACGAGCTCTGCCACGCAGACGCGGCGCGCGATAAAGACGGATTCCCCAAGCGCGACGAACGCGACCGCTTTGTGTGGCGAATCCGCAAGCACGACATCGAAGAATTCCGCGACGTAGTGAAGCGCCACGGCTGCTATAAAGCCGATCTAGAGGAATTCGCCAAAGCGCTGATGGTGAAACGCTCTGCGCCGCTATTCGCGCAGCCAGCGGCCACGGATGCGCCCGTAGAGGCCAGTGCAGAAGAGAAGTCGCGCACTCGCAAGTCGAAAAACAAAATCACCGTCATCGTGAAAGAACGGCCCACGGACCCGCCGCCGGGGGTGCAGCCGTGAAATTCGATCACATCTCAGGCAGTCAAATCGAGTTGTGTGATTTAGATTTCGGCATGAACCCGACCAAGCTGTCGCAGCGCAGGTGCTCACGCTGTCAAAGCGAAGACTTCTATCTCTTGCGGGCAATGACGCACGACACGAAGCGCATCGAAGGAGGCGTCTACCAGACCAAGTATTTCTCCATGTGTGAAGGCTGCAAGATGCTCGCGGAGCTCCAGTGACCACCCGCCAGCGAAATCCGCGCGACGACTTGATCTTCGCCCTGCACGCCGAGATTGTGCGCAGCACGCACGAGCTATACGAACTGCGGGACCTATGCGAAACCAGCGAAGCGCGCAAAGAAAATGATCCCAAAACAAATGACTAAAGAGGAAGAGCGTCAGTTAGTGGCCTACATCGCAGCCATCCTGCTCGCGCCCATAAACGCCTCCCGGCACGGACACGGAATTCTCGACGACGAGCGCTCGATTGCCGTGCGAGAGGCGCGCTACTTACTCGAGGAGATAGAGCGCCATTTTGCCAAGGAACCGGTGGTGCGCCCGTGAAAGCCTTTCTCTATGCTCGCTTCTGGCCATCGCATCTGTGCGGAGCGTACATATTGATTGCCTGTGTAGCTTCTTGGTGTTACTCGGAGCGCTGTAAGCCGTGGACGGTATCCGGAATGGCTTGGGCTGTCATGGGTGCACTTTTCGCCCTCCTTTTCATGGACTGGATTCGCCAATGAAAGCCTTTCTCTATGCTCGAGTGTCGACCGGGGACCAGAACGAAGGCATGCAGGTGCGCGAGATGCGCGAACTTGCCGAGCGCCGCGGATGCGACATCGAGGTTTTTATTGACGCCGGATTCTCTGGAGCAAAGACAAAGCGCCCCGAACTTGACCGGATGATGGGCTTAGTGCGCCGCGGAAAGTGCGATGTCGTTATCGTCTACCGCTTTGATCGCTTCGCCAGGTCGACGCAGCACCTTGTGAACGCGCTCGAGGAGTTCCGCGCGCTCGGGGTGGAGTTTATCTCCGTCCATGAAGCGATCGACACCACCACGCCCATGGGAAGGTTCGCATTCGCTGTTTTCGCCGCCATCGCCGAGTTTGAGCGCGAACTGATCCGCGAGCGAGTCCGGAGCGGGATGGCTCATGCCAAGGCAAACGGCCAGCACATCGGGCGGCCCGCGCTCGGCTTGGACGCGGTTGCAATCACCCGCCTGCGCGAGCAGGGGCTGCCGTGGCGCGAAGTTGCGCACCGCGTGAAGGCAGATGAGTCCACTGTCCGAAAATTCATGCGACGGCATGCGGAAAAAGGTTCAGAAAACAGCGAAGCCGCCGACGTTGAAAACAAAGCAGTTGCAAAAGCTGTGGAAAACTAGGAAAGAGCAGGATTAAAGAAAACCTTATGAGCGCCTGTGAGTGCTGCGATTGCTCGACCTGTCGAAAGATGCAAGGGAAGCCAACGCTGGAGGAGGTCGTCGCCGCGCTTGGCGGTTTGGCATCCTGCATCGCAATTCCTGCGACTGATCGACCGGGAGCGCGACTCGCTAGAACCGATGCGGAAGTGCAAGCGCGATATCGTACCGCTCTTGAGATTCTGCGCAGGTGTCTCACGTGAGCGCCCAAGCGCGACCAGTTCTCAGGTACCACGGAGGCAAATTTCGACTCGCGCCCAAGTTGCTCACCATCTTCCCACCTCACCGCGTCTATACCGAGGTGTTCGGCGGAGGCGGAAGCGTCCTGATGATGAAGCCCAGGACCTACAGCGAACTCTACAATGACCTCGATCGCGAAGTCGTGAACGTATTCCGCGTGCTGCAGAACCGGGTGAAGGCGAAACACCTCGAGGCGCTTCTGCGGGTGACTCCGTTCTCCCGAGAGGAATTCGATTTGAGTTATATGCCGGGCGCCACCGACGTCGAGCGAGCCCGCCGCACCATCATTCGCTCGTTCATGGGCTTCGGCTCTGATTCCATTTCGCGCCTGAAGGCGACCCGCGCCGGCTTTAACACGCGCATCTCGTCCACGATGTCGACCGGGTTTCGCTACAACGCAAACCGATCCGGCACGACGGCCGCGACGGACTGGCGGAACTATCCAAACTACATTTCCACATTTGTCGATCGCCTGCAGGGTGTGACGATCGAAAATCGCAACGCACTCGAAATTTTGCCCAAGGTGGACCGGCACGACGCGCTGCATTACGTGGATCCACCGTATCCGATGAGCACCCGGCGAACCGGCAATGGATCCACACCGGAGCATCGGTACCGCTGGGAGATGAACGACGAGGACCACCGCCAGCTCGCAGAATGCCTGAAGAGTCTCGCCGGCATGGTGATCATTTCCAGCTACCCAAGCGAGCTATACGACGAACTCTTCCGCGGATGGCGCAAGATGTCGTGGACCGCCGGAAACCTGTGCAGCGCCAACACAAACGCGCAAACCCGCACAGAAGTCGTTTGGATGAATGCGCAGGCCTGCAAACACACCCCGCAGCGCCTATTTGAGCATGCGGAGATGTTCGCTTGATTCACCTAGGTTTCGAATCTGGTACCGGGAACCCCGTGCACCTCCCGGTGGGCCACATGGTAATAGTGGGCCAGACCCAGCGCGCCGGTAAAACCACCGCCCTCGAGGCCTGCGCCTCCCGCTCCGATTCGAAGTGCATCGCCTTCCTTACCAAGCGCGGCGAAGGATCCTTCCGCCTGTCGCGCGAGCTCCCGCCCTACTATGAGGACCATGTCGACTGGCGCACGGTGCGGACCCTATGCGAAGCGCTCACCGAGGAACGGTGGGACAAGTTCCAGCGCCAGTGCCTGCGCAGCGTCTGCCGTGCCGGCCAGGCCGGGCGGCCCGGATCCAAGCTGTTTGCCGAATGGCCGCGGCCAGACACGCTCGAGGACGTTGTGAGGAATGTCAGCATCGCACTCGCGAAAGCTACGGGACAGCGCGAAATGATCTTCGGTGAGATTCAGGACGATCTAAAGACCGCTATCGAAGAGCTCGCAAAACTGAAAACGAGTTCCGCTAAACCCGATCTGGAATTCGGCTTGAACGTGATCGACCTCGAGCGCTACGAGTTCCACATCCAATCCCTCATTGTGCGATCCGTCATCCGATGGGTACACCAGCATAGTTTTCGCACGATCGTGGCTATGCCCGAAGCTTGGCGTTTCGCACCGGCCCAACGCCGATCGCCCGTGCGCGACGCCGCGGAGGAGTTCATCCGCCAGGGGGCAGCGCTCGAGAATTTCCTATGGATTGATTCCCAGAATATTTCCGGCATCAGTGCTGTACTGCTGAGCCAGATTCGCGTTTGGCTTTTTGGGGTGCAGCGCCTGCGCTCGGAAATCGAAAAGACACTGGACGCCATCCCCGAAAATCTCTATCCGCGGCCGTCGCGCTCCGATATCGCGACGCTGGGCAAAGGCGAATTTATCGTCTGCTTTGATCAGGAGATGTTCAAAACCTACGTGTGGCCCGCGTGGATGCGCAGCGCGTTGCACGCGGAGGCAATAGCCCGCGGCGAGGAATCCGTGGACAGCGCCCGGGCGATCGTGCAAGAGTTTGATCGAGAGCGCGGAGAGGCGAAACCATGAGCATCCCCAACAAGTACCAGCCCGATGTAAACATCCCGATCCCCATCCCCTGCTGCCCTCACTGCGGCAAGGAACTCCCGGCTGTCATCGCTTTTCAATGGCCCACACCTCACTCGATGACGTTCGCCGTGGCCTGTTCGCACGAGGAGTGCCGCAAGATTTTAACCATGCAGATTGTTTTCATTCCAGATGAGGTAGAAGCGCCGCGGATTCAGAGGGCACACTAGGTCCCGACCACCACCAACCAATTGACGCTGTTGCAGTAGGCGAGCACGTGATGCGCTCCGCTGCCGACAACCGTCGCGCCATTCGTGGCCGAGGTTGCATCAGACACTGCTTCCATGCGTCCCTCCTGAGAAGCGTTGCACGTCGGAAGGCTTGAAAAGGTATGCACCGCCACCTGAACCCCACCACCCGCCACATAGATGCCATGGGAGTCAGGATTCTGCGCTCCTCCGACAGTTTGATCCTCCACGAAAAGCCCGTACTGATGCGTCGCCGTTCCGTTAACTCCGAAACTGGGGGAGCGCGCATAGAGTTCGGCGCTATTCGTCACAACTCCACCAGCGCCCGTGTTGATGCTCACGAAGCCTTCAACCGCCCGAAAGTTGGTGACTGTCGCTGTACCTGATCCGGTGTTCACCTGAAAATATCCGCCGCGCTCGTTCGTGACGTTGGCAACAAAAGGAGCTCTGGCCAGAGCGCTGACGCCGAAAATATTTGGCACCAAAGCCGTCTGTCCCGTGGAAGAGACCGAGCCAAGCCCTTGAATGTTGGCCCCAGTGATCGAGGAAACGGTGCCGCTTCCGTTGCCGCTCGATTGATCCGTAGCGGTCAGGTTCGCCCCGTTGATCGCACCCCCGGATGCGCCCGAATACTGCGGGAACGCGTTCACGGTGAACTCTGTAAGGCTAGAAGTAGCCGCAAATGTCGCCCCCAGAGTCCATGTGCTCGAGGGAGAGGAGAAGGCATTAAGCGGGCTGCCCGTCGCGAAAGTAAGATCGGCACAGCCGAACGCGCCCGAATTGTCGTACTGCACCGAGGTGTTGGTGATGTTGCAGGGGTTTCCGGTACCCGTGCCGAAGTTTGCCGTCAGTGCCGTTGCAGCTGCGTGGAGCGTGGCCGAGATGTCTTGCGACGCTCCCGAAATGCTCACACCCGTCACCGTGAAACACTGGGATGCCTTGCCGAAAGAAGGCTGGACCGTGCCCGCGCCAGAGCAAACCGTGAAGGACCAGGTCGAACCCCCCGGCACAAGCACGCTGACATCCGCCAGGCGCATCGTGAATGTACCGGCAGAATTCAGTCCAACGGGCTGCTGGGGCGGCGTGTAAGCGAAGCCGTTCAGAGTTGGTGATCCGCTAGAGACGAGCGCCGGCGAGATGGTGCCGAAAGCATAGGGCAGCCCGTTCGGATCTGTGACGGTGCCGGTTACGGTGGTGAACTGCGCCGCAGCCGAGCCGAGCAGGGCAAGGATGCAGAACAAGCTTCGTGTTGCCGACTTGGAGTGAGACATCAGTAGCCCGTACAACTGAAACTGATCACGTCGTTTGTGGCGACAGTCATCAGCAAACTCGCCGTCGTTGTGGTGTGTGCAGTCTGTCGGATTGCAACCGCAGGAACTGCTGTTTCATCATTGGCCTGACATGCCCAGCCATTAGGAGACGTAATGCCGCCGCCTATTGTGACGATGACCGTGCAAGCTGTGTTTTGGCCGACCTTAAAGTTTCCGGCTTCTGCTCCACCTACCAACGTGCTTTCTGTGCATCCGGCATTTGTGGTGAATTTAGTGCCGCCCGAAATGAAAGCTGCGGCTTCAACGAACGCTGACGTATCGGTGGGTGCGAACGTTCCTCGTCCGACTAAGAGACCTCCGGTCGTATTAAATAGGCATGGCTGACTGCCTCCTGCTCCGCCGAGGCATAGGCCGGAATAAGCGATGTTACTGGCGTTGGTGTTGAACCCGTTCTGATCAAGTCCGCCGAACTGGAATTTTTCTTGAGTCGATCCGCCTATATTTGTTCCGTAGACATGAATCGAAGCCCCACGATGGCCGGCAGAAAAAACTTCATCGGTGAAGCATCCTATGAAAGGTGAATGAATAGCGTCGTAGCTTGTTCCGTCGTATCCGGCGAAATTCATCTGCCCGCATAGGTTGGTTTCGAAGCCGATATGCCCAAGCGCGGTTGGTGCGGTTTGAGTGCCAGAGGAAGTAAGAAAGTTGATGATAGGTGACCGAAAACTAGTGCCGTTGTTGTGGGTGTAAATGTCTATGCCTTGCGCGAATGGCGAATGAATTTCTAAGGGCTGATTGCCGATGGCTTGAATATCTACAACTGGCGGTTGTGCTCCGATAGGATTTGTTGTCGTTGATGGCGCGCCGAAAACGATGCCAGGACCTAACCCTCCCCCGGTTACAGTTGACAACGGAAGCACCGCAGCCGTGAGTGTTGCGGTGATGCTCTGCGAGGCACCAGAGATCGTGAGCCCCGTCACTGAAAAACAAACCGGTCCCTTACCGCCTGCCGGCTGCACCGTGCCAAGCGCAGAGCACACCAGAAAATTCCACGTAGTTCCGCCCGGCAAAAGAACTGTGTTGTCTCCAAGGCGCATTGTGAAACTGCCCGCCGTACTCAGGCCCACAGGTTGCGTCGGTGGCGTGTAGGCGAAACCATTGAGTGTTGGAGAAGCGCTGCTGATCAGTGTGGCCGTAATCGTCCCATTGGCATACGGCAATCCATTCGGATCTGTGACGGTCCCAGACACCGTGGTGAACTGCGCCCAGGCAGTCGCCGTCAAAAAAAGAAGAGCTAAGATTGAAAATCGTTTCACGTTCTCACCCGAAATATTTCATGGCCAGCCAGAGCGCGAGCGCGCCCACGATGGCCATTCCCAGCATTCCCCCATCGCCCGGAACCGGTCCGCCGTCGCTCGCTGTCGTGTCCCCGGATGCCGCGCTGATGATTCCGTTCACCGTGTCGACGTGTGCCAGGTACGCCCCGTTTCCAAACGTGGACCATGGGCGGAAGGAATTGCCGGCCGAGCTGTACACCGCAAACGCCGCCGATGCATTCAATTGCGGGTCAAAGAGGTTCTGCCCTTTATATTCGGGATGCGCCTTGAGGTAGATCTGCCAGAGTCCAAACGAGCCCGCGCCTTGCGGAGTGTTCGCTGCCCGCTCGGGATTGTAGGCGTTTGGGTCTCCGCCTGATTCGGCCAGCGCGATCGACACGGCCGTCGTGAGATCGTCGCCGACAAAGCCAGCGCCCGCAGCCAGCGCGATCAGTTGCGGAATCTCGAGTTTCATGCGCCCTCCTCCTCTTCGAATTCGTAATCCTCCGCGGTGGGCAGTTCGCTCGCGTCGATTTCCTCAAGGTCCTCGATCGTCCGCCCCTCGCGCTCCGCGGTGCGGAAGTACTCGCAGCCGGATAAGTGCTCCCGCTTGTAGGTTTCGACTTCGCGCTCTGTGACCCCAAAGAACTGATGCACGACTTTTACCGTGTCATCCCCGCCGTCGATGATCGCCACCTCGAGAAGGAAGGCCATTTAGTAAACGAGCTCCACGTCCGCCGCGGTGCACGGCATCACTTTCTTGTTCATCCAGGTGTGCGGATGCACGATCAGTACATCCGTTTCCCCGTCGTCTTTCTGCGCCATAACTTCGATCACCGTCGCATTTGTTCCGACTTTGACTTCCGGATAGGCCGCAAACGCGACGATCGTGCGCACCTTCTGCCCGACTTTTGCCTCTCCCGGTTTCACAGCACGTCTTTCGGATCCACGCCTTTCATCACGAGTGCCGCGCTGCCCGCTAGAATTACGCGAGCCGTCTGCAGCCCGAGCACATAGCCAGCCGTGAAATCCGGAGTCAGCCCGGAAGCGCCCGCCTTTTGCGCCCGTGCTGCGCCCAGGCTTGTCAATTCGCGCTTTTGGCTGTCCGCGATGAATTGCGGAACATTTTTCAAATCGTCGATCGCGGATTCGATAAACATCACCGCAGGTGAAAGCATGCG
>Ga0210402_10005148_pt1 | contig 11766 bp, 9 predicted proteins | sample IncBWC7MmetaG_FD_161055 | JGI IMG/M metagenome (GOLD analysis project Ga0210402, IMG submission 161055) | Forest soil microbial communities from Barre Woods Harvard Forest LTER site, Petersham, Massachusetts, United States - Inc-BW-C-7-M | ecosystem: Environmental > Terrestrial > Soil >... | reverse complement strand
TGTGATTTCGTCCTATTTGCCGGAAATACTGGCGCTGTCGGACCGGATCCTGGTCAGCCGGCAGGGCAAGGTGGTGGAGGAGTTTTCCGCGCTGGAAGCGACCGAGGAAAAGATCATGTACGCTGCCATCCACTGAATGGAGAGCAAGCGAGGTTTCTGTGATCCCCAGATATACCGATCACGCCGCCAACGAGCGGACCTTCCTGGCCTGGGTCCGCACCGGCATCGCCACCATCGCGTTCGGCTTCGTGATCGAGAAATTCAACCTGTTCATATTGACCATGGAAAAGGCCAACCAGCTCACGCCGCGCGAGCACCGCGTGTTGGGGAAGCTTTCGGGGCTGCTCGGCGAATATGACGGCACCGCACTGATCCTGATCGGCATTGCGCTGATTGCGCTCGCGGCCGTCCGCTTCGTCCGCACCAGCAAGCTGATCGACGATCAGGAGACGCATTCGGTGCAGAATATTCGCACCGAGATCGCGGTCTCGCTGGTGCTGATCATGGCCGCGCTCGCTGCCTATGTCGCGCTCGACTAACGATGGCCTGCGGGGAGTTCGCCAAGGCCTTCCGGCGCGCCGCGGCCGAGCGCGAACTGGCCGACGGGGCCTTCGACATGGAAGGGCTGTCCGGTCATCTTTGCGAACAGGTCGATATTGCTGGTGCCAATGGCGCAGCCACCGAGCCCCATGTCGGTCGCAGCGAGATAAAGCGTCTGCAGGAGCACGCCGACGTCTTTCAGAACCAGCGAATAGGCGAGGGCGCTGTACTTCCAGGCGATGCGGTTGAAGCGGGCGGCAATGGTGATGAGGATTTGCGGCAGGCCAGGCGTATCCATGGCGAAACTCGCGGCTGCAAGCTGCGCCTCGAGCTCCGGCGCGCGCGCCTCGATTGGCACCAGCGCATGCCGGTCTGCGTCGTAATGATAGAGGCCGCGCGCAAGCCCCTCGCAGGCGTTCACTGTGAGATAAAGCTCGAGCTCATAGGCGCTCCCGGCAGACGGATAAGGGCGCGAGGTGTAATTGAGATCGGGGCCGACGGTGCCGTCACCGAAATCGAACGGGGTGGTCCATTTCGACTGCACGCGTGCGGCGGCGTCGAGAAACCGCGCGAGCTCGGCAAGCGTGATCGGTTTCGCCTCGTCGAAATCGCGCACCGAGCGCCGCGCGCGCAGCAGCGCGGCGAGCGGCGAGGCGGCCCCGCCCGCAAATCCCTGCAGGTCGATCGCCGTACCGCCCCAGGGCGCGCGCACTGCCGGCGGTGGCGCGATCTTGCCGACATAGGGAAAGCGCCCGCCCAGCAGATTGGCCTGACGGCCCTCGGTCGAGCGGGTGTGGAACAGGAGATCGTGAAAGTCCCAGACCACGAGATTTTCATCGCCCTCGTCCGGCCGCAGGCCGTCGCTTTTCGGTTTGGCCTTGAACAGGATTTCGCAATCGACGAGCAGGCCAAGCAGCGCGAGCCCAACAAAATCCTTTTCTTGGCGAAGCTTGCTGACCTTTTGCGGCGCGGTGAGTGCGGCAAGCGCCGCGGCGATCCTGGGATCGGCGATGCGGAACAGCGCGGGCGACCGCGGCGATTCCAGCACGAGGTCGCTGCCACGCCGTCGCAGATAGGCAAAACGCGACAACACAACGATGTCGGCATTGCCGAGCTTTGCGATCTGCGGCCAGTAATCGGGAATCTGTGGTTCGATCGCCACCACGGTGTCGCCGCCGGGCGGCGCAAGGCCATATTCCAAGAGACCCCTGCGGGCGAGATGGCGGGCCAATGCCTCGATTTCGCGGTCAACGGGTTTGCGTGCTGGCGAGAACGAGCCAACCGGCAATCCCTCACTCAGTCCCTGCGCACGTTTCACCGAGCCAGGGCTGATCATGCCGATCTCAAAGGCATAGCCGTCGACGTAAGTGCCGACCCTGCCGTTGGCATAGACCTCAAGCGCAACCTGCTCGTTGACGCGCGCAACAAGCACGGGCGGAGCGGCCTCTTGCCCCCGCTTCTTCTTCGACTTGCGCGAGCCCGGCATGGTGCCTCAGGTGTGCGGCAGGAACGGCGTGAGTTCGTCTTCGCGGAGCGGCTGGTCGAGCAGACCCATCTTTACCGGCACATCGTACAGCCGGCCAGGCCCAAAGCGCTTGTAGAAATGCCGCAGGCCCGGAACGATCACGCGGACGACGGGCACCTCGACATCGGGCCTGGTCTGGTCGAGCACGAGGAAGTCGTAGCCGGCGCGCCGGGCGACCTCGACGCAGGCCTCGACCTGCTCTTTCACGTTGTCCAAGGGGACGTTCAGGCCGAGCGGCGCCGCCGCAATGGAATTGCTGGCTGGCTGCAGGAACGGATAATTCTCCAGCTTCAGCGGCGTGACACCATCGAGCGTCGATCTGTCGCCGCGCAGGCCACCTTCGCCGATCGACAGGAACTGGCTGAGCTCGGTCAGCGAACGCAACAGCGCAATGCGGCGATCGAAATGAGCGCCGGAGCCGAACTCGATGTTCTCCCTGCCGTCATTCATCCAGTGCATGATGGCGACATAGGTGGGGACGCCGAGATCGCTGGTGATGTCGAGCACCCAGATCCTGCGTCCGTGGTCGGCGAACTGGCTCTTGATATCGCGGATATAGGCGTCATCGAATTCGCCGAGGTCGACTTCGGCGCGTCGCAGACGGTTGTACCACCAGATTGCGTAGGCATCGCGCTCAACCAGTTCCAGAAAACCCTGGACGATCGCTTCCTCGCGGGTATTACCGGCGGCGCAACCGTTGGAGTCGGTGTGGAAGTCCTCGTAGAAGAAATAGAGCAAGCCGGTCGGCAGATAGACAAAACGCTTGTCACGCAACGACCAGGCCGGCGACCACTCGATCTTCGCCGTGGGATCGATGGGATCGGGCACGGGGTGCGACCCATCGGGCTCCGGCTCATTCCTGCGCGCAAATTGCGTTTCGCTGAAGTACTGCACGTCGTTGGAGAGGATGGCCTCGCCTTCGGGAAAATCCGCGAAGCGGCGCCGCGCGGTCCGGATCTCGTCGCCCTGAAAGATTCCGGAGTATCGCTCGATTGCCTCCATCAGCGCGCTCGCCTCAGCCTGCTCGGCGGTCGAGCCCTTGCCGGAGCTGCCGCCGTTCAATCCCGATCGCAGCTGATCGACGCTCATGGCCGGTGCGGAAAAATTATGATGAGCGAAGAAGTTGGTGTTAAGCGGCAGATCGCCGTCCATTTTCTCGAGCTTGGTCACCACACCAGTCAGCGGGCTGACATGCTTGCGATAGCGCGCCACGGTCTGGCGCGACGACACCGAACGATAGCCGCCGCTGGTCATAATCAATCGTGTGCCAGCGTGGACCTCGACCGGCTGCGGCGCCCGCTTCGGGTTCTGCAGCTTCTTGTTGCCGCAGATCGGGCATTGCGGGCGGTGCGCCACAAAATGTTTGGTGATGGTCGCGCCCATCAGGTCAAGACTTGCGATGTGATCGTGCAGATCCGTGCGGTAGCCGGACGCGATCGCCTTGGCGATTTCCACCGCTGCGAACTGGATCGCGCCTTGCCCCAAAGCACTTTGGACCAGCGGCGATTCCGCGACGATGTGCGCCTCGGAGCGATCGAGAAAACCCTTGATTTCGCGGTTGCGGAGCATGCGGTCGGAGAGGCAGGTCCAGCAGGCGGTTTCGCCCGGCTTGAATACGGGCCCCACCAGCGGAAACGCGCCGGATGGCTGCACCAGCAGCCAAGGAGTCTTGTCGTCGACGTGCTGCTTGTTCAGTTCGGCCAATCGGCGGTCGAGATAGTCGTTGACCAGAATGACCGTGAGATCGGGAGAGCGGGTGACGACGCGGACGCCGAGATGGATCAATGCGGCTGTCAGCTCCTTCGCGCCTTTCACGTCGATCGCTTCGAGGCGCACGCGGCAGTTTGCAAGACTGTTCTCGGCGACGTCGGGCGGCAGGCCGAGGCTCGCCCAGAAGCCGGCGACAGGGCCGGTGGTGACAGGCGAAGCGATCGTCACATAGCGCCGTTCATACAGTCGCTTCAGAGTTTCCTGGATCTGATCGACGGGGAATTTGCGCGAGAGCTCACGGATGAGGACCTGCGTGTCCTTGCCGTTCTTTCCGAGCGCCTCGGCGATTGCGACATAAAGCTCGCCGTGGAGGAAGAATTTTCGATGTTCGGAGTAAAGGCAGATCGTGACGGGCGGCAGTACGTAGGCGGTGAAATTCGGTGCGAACTGCACGATCTCCTTCGCCGATTTTTGGGCCGCCTGCCGCGGCGCGCGGGTCTTGCGTTTGGCTTTCATCGGGTCAGCACGCTGATTTTCTGGAAATCGCCCGCGCATGGCGAACTCATCGCCTGCCGGCACATCATCACCGGCTCGCGCGCTAGCATTTTTCGATGTGGGTGGAAACATGCGCCTGTCAATTGCTGCCTCGATGAGGATGGCGAGGGTCGCAAGCGCACACATGAATTGGCCGGGTCGATGGACGAGCCCGGCCAAAGAATCGTCGATTGGAATGCGCAATCAGGACGCGCCGCCTCAGCAGAGACGGCAGAAGCCCCACGACGCGCAGCAGCGGGCGCAGCCACCGCAGCCGCCACAACCGCAACCGCGGCAACCACGGCAACCGCCACAACCACGGCAGCCGCCGCAACGGCAGCCCCAGGCCATCTGCTGGAAGCCGGTGCCACCGCTTTCCTTGTCGAACAGGTGGAAGGTGCTCAGACTGACGTCAGCGATTTCTTCTTCGCTAAGCACCACGGACTGGGCCGGCGAGAAATTCAGTGCCTGCGGCGTGTCCGCATTCGGCAGAGCCGATGCTGAAGCGCCCCCTGCGAGCGAAAAGGTCAGCCCGGCTGCGCCCAATGCCGGCACCGCGGCTTTGGTGACACGCTTCCGCTTAGAAGCTTGCTTCGACATAGTCGCATCTCCTCCATACCTGTAAGATAACTTCGATTCATCCAACCCAATACGATCCTACGCTGAAAGAACCTCACCGCGCAAGACCGTCGATCTCACTAACGTGTTGTTGTACATTCAGTTTCTATTCATATTGATGAATGCGATTGTGTCGCTCGTGCAATCAAATGGGCATGATCTCGTGACAACTTTGGCACGCGCCGAAACATGCTGCGGCGCAGTTTTGGCCTGATGATGAGGAGAAGTCGTTGAGCGATCGTCACGGACGCTTCGCCTGGTACGAACTGTTGACCACCGACATGGCGGCGGCGAAGGTTTTTTACGGCCGCGTGGTCGGATGGGACGCGAAGGATGGCTCCGCGGCGTTTCCCTACACCATTCTCACTGCCGATCATGCCGAGGTCGGCGGCCTGATGGAGCTGCCGCCGGAAGCGCGGCGGATGGGTGCGATGCCGCGCTGGGTCGGGTATGTCGAGGTTGACGACATCGACGGCACTGTGGAGCGGCTCAAGCGCCTGGGCGGATCGGTGTTTGTGCCGCCGACCGACAGCAATATCGGCCGCGTGTCGATCGTCGCCGATCCTCAGACGGCAACGTTTGGTTTGCTCGGCGGACTGAAGTGCGGCGGACCGTTGGAGCAGCCGGAGAAGCCTGGGCAGGTCGGCTGGCGCGAGTTGTTTGCGGCAGACGGAAAAAAGGCCTTTGCGTTTTATAGCGAGCTGTTCGGCTGGCAGCTCGCTGAACGGGAAAACGATCTGCTGGAATCCTACCAGTTGATCGCGCAGGGCGGCCGCACCTTCGGCGGCATATTCCCCAAGCTGCCGCGGGCACCCGTTCCGTTCTGGTTGTACTATGTCGAGGTCCCCGACATTGCGCTCGCCGTGGCGCGGGTGAAGGAAGGCGGCGGCCGCGTGGTGCAGGGGCCGATGGAGCTGTTGGGCGGAAGCTGGATCGCCCGCTGCATCGATCCGCAGGGCGCGATGTTCTCGCTGCAGGGCAAGACCAGCCAGACCGGCATCGCGCCGGCTTCGACCAGGGAACTCGACTGGGCCACCGAATGGGGCGGTTTCGCCTCGCGCGGCAGGGTGGTGGCTAAACCCAAAGGTGCCGACCGCACGGCGCCCAAGCGGGAGATCAAGTAGCCGGTGTGGCCGGGGCAGGGGCCGCGGGCTTCGGCACTTTCGACGCCGGCTTGTCCTGTCTTTTCGACCAGGAGATGTAGTAGGCGACAACCGTCATGATCATGATGCCGGCAAGGCTGACCAGGATCTGCGCGAGCACCGAGCCGGAGCTCAGGGTCAGCGTAAAATGCGCGACAAAGGACAGGAAGACGCCGACGCAGAATACGGCAAGCGATTGCTGGCCGCAGACGATGGCGGGATCAAAGCCCTTCCACTCCAGCGCCGGCCAGGTCTTGGGGATGAAGCGCACCACCAGCATCGCGACCACGATGAAATGGATGAAGCGATAGGGCGCCATGAAGGTCTTGTCGTTCGGATTGAAGGTCGAAACCAGCCAGTGCGGGAACAGGGCGGCAAAATCCGGGAACTTGCCGGCAAAGGTCATGAGCAGCGCGAAGATCAAATAGGCCACGCCGAGATAGAGCGTGGCCCGGGAGTTGATGATCCAGCCGGCCCTTTTCGCGCCGCCCAGCGCGCACCACGAACCGAAGATGAAAATCACTTGCCAGCAATAGGGATCGAAATACCAGTTGCCCGCGGGATAGGCGGTGAAATTCCAGCCGAAATACCGCGCGAGCAGCCACAGGATGATCGAGGCCAGCATGGTGAGGTCGGGCTGGCGCAGCATCAGCCAGAGCACCGGCGGGAAGAAGCCCATCAGCACGATGTAGAGCGGCAACACGTCCAGGTTGACGGGTTTGAATTTGAGCAGGAGCCCCTGGCCGAGCGTCTGGGTCGCATGATCGACCAGACCGGCCACGTTGAACTCGTTGATGATCTCGGAATCGCCAAAGCGCTGGGCGAGGAAGCTGATCGAGACGATGTAGATCACGAACAGGATGATGTGGGCGACGTAGAGCTGCCAGACGCGCTTGAACAGGCGGGTGGCGCCGACGATGAAGCCGCGCTCGATCATCATCCGCGCATAGACGAAGGAGGCGGTGTAGCCCGAAATGAAAACGAAGAGGTCGGCGGCGTCGGAAAAACCGTAGTTCCGGGTCGTGACCCAGTTCACGATGTTGTCGGGGATGTGATCCAGGAAAATCGCCCAGTTCGCGATTCCGCGAAACAGGTCGAGCCGGAGATCACGTCCTTTTTCGGGGAGCACTGCGTTGATTTTCATGGGCGCCGTTTCGAGGGTATGCTTTCGCGTGGATCGAGAGGCTTTCGGGTCATCCCGCCCGGATTGTCACATCGCAGCAATGACATTGTCACAGCGCAGCATAGTGACTATACCGGTCGGCAACGGGTAACATTCATGACAGGAATCAACGCTCAAGTCTTGAATCCCATCTTGGACGTTTCCACCACGGGCTTCAATATCGCATTTCTCAGGGGACCCCGCCATCCATGACCGCTCGCATTTTTAAGCCTGCCAAGAACGCGATGCAATCGGGCCGAGCCCAGACCAAGGAATGGCGGCTCGAATACGAACCGGAGCAGCCGCGCGTGATCGAGCCGCTGATGGGCTGGACCTCTTCCCGCGACATGAAGCAACAGCTCACGCTGCATTTCGACAGCAAGGAAGAGGCAGTGGCCTATTGCGAGCGCAAGGGCATCCCCTGTCAGGTGATCGAGCCGAGGCAATCCGCCCACCGCCAGATCGCCTATGCCGACAATTTTGCGTTCAGACGCGGCGAACCCTGGACGCACTGAGACGCGCATCCCCGGCCAGGAACTGAACGAGGGGTTGCCTAAGGCGGCATTGCGGTGACACCATGCCGCTGTCGCAACGACCGCGGCGCACCATAAATCGCTGAAAACCATGCCGCTCCACTCTGCTCTCGATCCCGCCTCATCTGATTTTGCGCGCAACGCCGAGGCCATGCGCGGCCTCGTCGCCGAGCTGCGCGAAAAGCTCGCGCTGATCGCAGGCGGCGGCGGCAAGGCGTCGCGGGCGCGGCACACCTCGCGCGGCAAGATGCTGGCGCGCCAGCGCGTCGATCTCCTGCTCGATCCCGGCACGGCGTTTCTCGAGCTGTCGCCGCTTGCCGCCCACGGCCTTTATGGCGGTGACGTGCATTCGGCGAGCATCATTACCGGGGTCGGACGGATCGCGGGCCGCGAGTGCGTCGTCGTCGCCAATGACGCCACGATCAAGGGCGGCACCTACTACCCGATGACGGTGAAAAAGCATCTGCGCGCGCAGGACATTGCGCGCCAGAACAATCTGCCCTGCGTCTACATGATGGATTCCGGCGGCGCGTTCCTGCCGATGCAGGACGAGATTTTTCCGGACGAACGTCACTTCGGCCGCATCTTCTTCAACCAGGCGCAGATGTCGGCGCAAGGCATCCCCCAGATAGCGATCGTGATGGGCTCCTGCACGGCCGGCGGCGCCTACGTGCCGGCGATGTCGGACGAGAGCATCATCGTGCGCAATCAGGGCACGATCTTTCTGGGCGGACCGCCGCTGGTGAAGGCGGCGACCGGCGAAGTCGTCACCGCAGAGGAGCTCGGCGGCGCCGACGTGCATTCGCGCCAGTCCGGCGTCACCGATCACTACGCGCAGAACGATGCACACGCGATCGGCATCGCGCGTCGCATCGTCGCGACGCTGAAGCCGCCCGGCGCGCGCGCCACGCTCAACATGTGCGAGGTGCGTGAGCCGCTCTATGGGGCGCAGGAAATCTATGGCGTGGTGCCGGTGGACGGCCGCAAGCCTTTCGACGTGCGCGATATCATCGCGCGGCTGGTCGATGGGTCCGAGTTCGACGAGTTCAAGAAGCTCTATGGCCAGACGCTGGTCTGCGGCTTCGCCCACATCTGGGGTTACCCGGTCGGCATCATCGCCAATAACGGCATCCTCTTCAGCGAAAGCTCGCTCAAGGGAGCGCACTTCATCGAGCTATGCTGTCAGCGCCAGATACCGCTGGTATTCCTGCAGAACATCACCGGTTTCATGGTCGGCAAGAAATACGAGGCCGGCGGCATTGCGCGCGACGGCGCGAAACTCGTGACCGCAGTTGCGACCGCGAGCGTGCCGAAATTCACCGTGGTGATCGGCGGCTCCTACGGCGCCGGCAATTACGGCATGTGCGGGCGCGCCTATGGCCCGCGCTTCCTCTGGATGTGGCCGAATGCCCGCATCTCGGTGATGGGCGGCGAGCAGGCCTCGATGGTGCTGGGCCAGGTCCGCCGCGACAACATCGAAGCCAAGGGCGAAAGCTGGCCGGCGGAAGAGGAGGAGAAATTCCGCGCGCCCATTCGCGCGCAATATGAAAGCCAGGGCAATCCCTATTACGCGACCGCCCGGCTCTGGGACGACGGCGTGATCGACCCCGCCGACACGCGGCTCGTGCTCGGGCTCGGGCTGTCGGCGGCGTCGAACGCGCCGATCGAGCCGACCAAATTCGGCCTGTTCAGGATGTGACGATGGATCGCGCAAGAATGTATCGGCGCTTTCGCACGCTCCTGATCGCCAATCGCGGCGAGATCGCATGCCGCGTGATCCGCACCGCGCGCGCCATGGGGCTCCGCACGGTAGCGGTGCATTCCGAAGCCGATAGCGGCGCGATGCATGTGGCGATGGCCGATGAAGCCGTGCTGCTCGGGCCGGCGCGTGCGCGCGACAGCTATCTCAATATCGAGCGGGTGATCGAGGCCGCGCGCCAGACCGGCGCCGAAGCCGTCCATCCCGGCTACGGCTTCCTCTCCGAAAATGCCGAGTTCGCGCAGGCCTGCGCGAAAGCCGGCCTCGTCTTCGTCGGCCCAACGGCCGAGATGATGATCGCGATGGGCTCGAAATCCGGCTCGAAAGCGCTGATGGAGAAAGCCGGCGTACCGCTGGTGCCCGGCTATCACGGCGAAGACCAGGACGACGCGATACTTTCGAAAGCCGCCGACAGAATAGGCTTTCCGGTGCTGGTGAAAGCGTCCGCCGGCGGCGGCGGCCGCGGCATGCGCGTGGTTCGCTCGGCCGCCGAGCTCGGCCCCGCCATCGTCAGCGCCAAGCGCGAGGCCAAGGCGGCATTCGGCGACGATCGTATGCTGATCGAGAAATATGTCGACAATCCCCGCCACATCGAAGTGCAGGTGATCGGCGACAGCCACGGCAATCTCGTGTCGCTGTTCGAGCGCGAATGCACCTTGCAACGGCGGCATCAGAAGGTGATCGAGGAGGCGCCGTCGCCCACGCTCGATGCGAAGCAGCGCGAGGCGATTTGCGAGGCTGCACGCAAGGCGGCCGGCGCGGTGAATTATGTCGGCGCCGGCACCATCGAATTCGTGTCCGACGGCAAGGACGTGTTCTTCATCGAAATGAACACGCGCCTGCAGGTCGAACACCCCGTCACCGAACTGATCACCGGCGTCGATCTCGTCGAATGGCAGTTGCGCGTCGCCTTCGGCGAAAGCCTGCCGTTGAAGCAGGACCAGATCAGGATGAACGGCCACGCCATCGAGGCGCGGGTCTATGCCGAGAACCCAAACAAGAATTTCATGCCCTCGGTCGGCAGGATCCGGAGCTGGCGCCTGCCGCCGCAAACGGATGGACTGCGCATTGATGCCGGCTATCGCGAGGGGGATGCGGTCTCGCCCTATTACGACGCGATGCTCGCCAAGGTAATCGCCTTTGCGCCCACGCGTGAGGCGGCGATCGACCGGCTCAACCGCGGGCTGGAAGAGACCGATGTCCGCGGTATCGTCACCAATATTCCGTTCCTGTCGGCGTTGGTCACGCATCCAAAGGTTCGCGCCAACAAGATCGATACCGGCTTCATCGAACGCGAACTGAAGGCGCTGACGCCTGCCGCAGCGGCGCCCGGCGATCTCGAGCTCGCCGCGGCAGTTGCGGCGATCCTCGGTGAGGAAGCCGATGCCGCACAGCGCGATGTGCGTTCGCCCTGGCATACCTTTGGCTGGATGCCGGTCGGCCGGCGCGAACGGCTGTTTCTGTTCCGCGCGGGGCAGGGAGTCGAGAAAAAGGTCGCGCTGCACTACGGCAATGAGCCTTCGACGCTGACGATAGACAACCGCGAGATCGCGTTCGCATCGAGAGCGTCGGGGCTCGGTGGCTACGATGTGACGCTCGACGGCGTCAAATCCCATATCGTCGCCGTGATCGAGGGCCAGGAGCTTTATCTGCGCACCCGCAACGGCCGCTTCGAGCTGCATTGGGTCGATCCCTTCGGCGGCGAAGATGAGGAGCAAAGCGGCGAGGACAAGATCGTGGCACCGCTGCCGGGCACCGTCGTGGCGTTGCTGGCGGAGGAGGGCGCGACGCTGGAGAAGGGCGCGCCGATTCTCACCCTCGAAGTGATGAAAATGGAGCAGACGCTGCGTGCGCCGTTCGCGGGCGTTCTGAAGAAAATCAAATGCAGGGTCGGCGATATCGTGCAGGAAGGCGTTGAGCTCGCCGAAGTCGAGCCCGCGTCGTGAGGTGAGCCATGAGCGACACCGTACGCATTGTCGAGATGGGCGCGCGCGACGGGCTGCAGAACGAGAAGACGCCCGTCAGCGTCGAGGACCGGATCGCCTTCATCAGGAAGCTGCTTGAAGCGGGCCTGCATACGATCGAGGTCGGCGCCTTCGTCTCGTCGAAGGCGATCCCGCAAATGGTCGGCTCGGACGAGGTGCTGCGCGCCGTCAATCCTCTTCCCGGCGAATTCCATGTGCTGGTGCCGAATGAGAAGGGCTACGAGGCCGCCCGCGCCTGCGGCGCCAAGGTGGTCTCGG
>Ga0210402_10005147_pt1 | contig 11767 bp, 10 predicted proteins | sample IncBWC7MmetaG_FD_161055 | JGI IMG/M metagenome (GOLD analysis project Ga0210402, IMG submission 161055) | Forest soil microbial communities from Barre Woods Harvard Forest LTER site, Petersham, Massachusetts, United States - Inc-BW-C-7-M | ecosystem: Environmental > Terrestrial > Soil >... | reverse complement strand
TGCGCTATCTCTCGATGGAATTCGTCCGGGGTCTCACCCTCAAACAGCTGATCGAGGCGGCCGACGTGCTCCCGACGCCCGTCGGGTTGCGGATTGCCAAGCAGCTCTGCGCGGGCCTCGCGGCGGCGCACGAGGTCGGAGTGATCCATCGCGACATCAAACCGCAGAACATCATCATCGAGGCGACCGGAGGCCTGAAGATCATGGATTTCGGCATCGCGCGCCTGAAGGAGGACCGCGGCATGACGGCCGAGGGCACGGTCGTCGGCACGCCGGACTACATGTCGCCGGAACAGGCGCGCGGCATCGCCCTCGATTTTCGCTCCGACATCTACTCCACCGGTGTCGTCCTCTACGAAGTCTTCACCGGCACGCTGCCGTTCGAGGGCGACACGCCCCTGGCCGTCGTGTTGAAGCACATCCAGGAAAACCCGCCCTCGCCGCAAGCGCGCAATCCGAAGATCGACCCCAAGATCTCCCAGATCATCCTGAAGTGCATGCAGAAGGATCCGAAGGACCGCTTCCAGAGCATCAACGACCTGTACGAGGCCCTGACGAAGGTCACGGCCTGAGCGTGCGTCGGAAGGAGCTCGCAGGAGTGCGGAGGCGCCGTCGAGGACCGGCCGTGGTCATTGCCTTCGCCGGCCTCGCCGGCCTCGTCTTCAGCCGCGGTGCGGCCGTGGCCCAGGATCCTGCGCCCCAATATTTCGAGGAGCCGTCGGAGAAGCCGCACCTGACGCTCCAGTGGGACTTCCTCGCGCGCTACGACAACATCAGCCATCTCCTGTACGAGCCCACGGTCAGCCGCGGCCGCTTCGAAGTACGGCCCGAAGTCGACTTCGTGACCTCCTCCACGTTCCGGATCGGCGTGCGGGGGTCCTTCAACTACGGCACGGACAGCAACTACGACAACGCGATCTACGAAGACAACTACGTTTCGCGCGGAGCGTACGTCGACAGGTATTACCTGATGTGGACGCCCGGCGCCTGGACGGTCCAGGCCGGGGCCTTCGCATTGCCGGTGGCCGCGAGCGAGATGCTCTGGGACAGTTACAACATCCAGACCCCGGGCGGCGCGGTCTCCTACGTCGACGAGCTCGGCCCGACCACGAGTCTGACGTTCACTGGCGGCGGGTTCTACAGCCCGCAGCACTACCAGGACGAATCGATTCTCGGCGTCGGCCAGATCCTCTGGAAACACGGCGAGGAGAGCCGCTTTGCCGTCCAGGCCTCGGCCTCGTTCTGGGACATGGACATGCGCAACGTCGCCCCGCAATACTTCCGCGAGAACCGCGTCGCGTTGGTCGATGGGAAGCTCGCCTATCAGTCGAAGTTCCAGCTCTTCGACGCTCTCGTGAAGCTGCAATTCCCGGTCGCCGGCCTGCCGGTGACGGTCAACGTCGACTTCGTCCACAACTTCGGCATCGTCGGCACGGGCCCGAACGCCTACGAAGCCGGCGTCACCGTCGGCACGGTCGGCACGCCGCGGACCTGGCGTGCCTTCTTCGTCTACGAGTACATCGGGCGGGATGCTCTCGTCGGCGCCTACAACACGGACGACTGGTGGTGGCACACCTGGGCCGAGGGCTACCGCTTCGGCTTGTCCTACACGATCCTGCCGATGGTCTACGTGCAGCCGGCCTTCGTCTTCCAGCGCCGCCTCGACTCCACCTACTGGATCAACCGGGTGACCGTCGACCTGGTGAAGATGTTCTGACGGCGCCGCCGCCAACCGTATAGAATCGGCCCGTCCATGAGCAAAAGCGTGATTGCCTGCGTGGAGGATCTCTTCTTCCGCTCGAAGATCGACGCAACCGCGCGGCACCTCAACGTGCCGCTGCGTTTCGTCGGGGCGAAGGAACTGGCCGGGGCCTGCGCCGACGCAACCACGGGGGCGGTCCTCCTCGAGCTCGCGTCCAACGGCGACAGCCTGGCGGCCGTGCGCGAATTGCGCAAGGCCCGCGCCACGGCGGAGCTTCCGGTCATCGGGTTCCTCTCCCACGTGGACAAGGAGCTCGCCCGCGCGGCCGAGGCGGCGGGCGTGTCGCGGATCATGCCGCGCAGCGAGTTCTCCGAGACCCTTCCCGACCTGCTGATGGACCTCCTCGCGCCCGGCACCAAGCGCGAAATGCAGGAAGAGCCCGAGCTGCCCGACGAATGATGCGGGTCCCGACGGATCGGGCGCACAATACGGTCTGATGCGCTCCCCGGCCCGCGCGCTTTCCTCCTGGTTCGTCCGGCTCCTCACGCGCCCCCGCAGGCACTACCAGCATTACGTCGAAAACGTCGCGGAGCGGCTCAAGGCCACGATCCGACCCGGCGACGTGGTTCTCGTCGACGGCGACCAGCGCGTCTCGCAGGCGATCAAGTACCTGACCATGTCGTCCTGGTCGCACAGCGCAATCTACGTCGGCGACGCCCTCCTGCGCCGGGACGCCGCGACGCGCTCGGAAATGCAACGCCGGTTCGGTCGGGAGGCCCGGCATCTGCTCGTCGAGGCGCTCGTGGACAGGGGCGTCGTCGTTTCGCCGCTCGTAAAGTACCTCGACCTCAACATTCGCATCTGCCGCCCCGTCGGCCTCAAGCCGGAGGACCTGGCGACGGTCCTCGACTACGTCATCGCGCGGATCGGCCTGCGCTACGACCGCCGCAACTTCTGGGACCTCACTCGGTACCTGCTCCCCTTTCACCTGATTCCGTCCGCGCTGCGGGAAGACGCGCTCCACTTCGGGAGCGGGCGCGAAACCGAGACGATCTGCTCGTCGCTGCTGGCCGAGGCGTTCGGAAGAGTTCGGTTCCCGATCCTGCCCGTTCCCCTGCGCCAGAAGCCGCACACCGTGGTCGCGCGGCTGCGCCAACAGATCCTGGGGCGCCCCACCCGCCGGGCCTACAGCGGCCTGCTCCGGGCGCGCCACCCGACCCTCTGCGTCCCTCGAGACTTCGACCTCTCGCCCTACTTCGAGATCGTGAAGTTCAACGCGCGCGACGTCGCCGCCTTCGACTACCGGCGGCTCGAGTGGGAAGGCGAACGGCGCTGACGACGCGCTCCCGGAGTCGGCCCCGGACGGGCCGCGGCGAGCGGAATAGAATGCGAGCCGCTCATGAAGACCGGTGAACCGCCCGCTCGCAGCCGGATGGCCCCTCTCGTCCTGGACCTCATCCGCCCGTACCGCGGCTGGCTCACGATCATCTTTCTCGCCATGCTGGTCGAGACCGCGATGAGCCTCGCCGGGCCCTGGCCGCTCAAGATCGTCATCGACAACGTGGTCGGGCACCATCCCATGCCGCACTGGATCGTGCGCCTGCTCGGCCCCGGGATCGCCGACCACAAGATGGGGCTCGCCGCGGCGGCCGCCGTGGGGCTCGTGCTCGTCGCGGTGCTCGAATCTCTCGCGAGCTACGTCGACAACTACTACACCGAGAGCGTCGGCCAGTACGTGGCCAACGACCTCCGCATGCGGATGTACCACCACCTCGACCGCCTCTCGCTCGGGTACTACGACAAGCAGCAGACCGGAAACCTGCTGTCGACGATCACGACGGACATCACGACGATCCAGAACTTCGCGTCCGGAGCCACCCTCGGGATCCTGGTCGACCTCCTGACCATCGTCGGCATGCTCGGATTGATGTTCTGGCTCAACTTCGACTTCGCCCTCATCGCCGTCGGCGTCACGCCGTTCCTGCTGCTTTTCGTCATGCGGTTCAAGAAAGCGGTCAAGAAGGCGACCCATGAGGTCCGGCGCCGCCAGAGCGACATCGTCGCCGTCGTGCAGGAGGGGCTCGAGTCGATGCGGGTCGTCAAGGCCTACGGGCGCGAGCAGCTCGAGGAGGAGCACCTGAAGGACGCCAGCCAGGCCGCCGTCGACGCCGCGCTGAAGGCCCGAAAGATCAAGTCGGTTCTGTCGCCCGTCGTCACCGTGGTCGTGTCCTTCTGCACGGCGTTCGTCCTCTACCGTGGCGCATCCCTCATCCTGCGAGAGGCTATGACCATCGGCGCGCTCACCGTTTTCCTCTCGTACCTCAACAAGTTTTTCAAGCCGGTGCAGGACCTCGCCAAGATGACCAACAGCATCGCGCAGGCGGCCGTCGGGGTCGAGCGGGTCCAGACGATCCTCGCGGCGGACGAGATGATTCTGGAACGCCCCGACGCGCGCGAGCCCGGAACCGTGAAGGGTGAAATCACCTTCGACAAGGTCGCCTTCGCCTACAAGGCCGACTCCCCGGTCCTCAAGGAGATCAGCTTCACGATCAAGCCGGGCCAGCTCGTCGGCTTCGTCGGAGCGACGGGAGGCGGGAAATCCACCGTCGCGAGCCTGATCCCGCGGTTCTACGACGCCACGGAGGGCCGTGTCCTCATCGACGGCGTGGACGTGCGCGACTACAAGCTCAAGCCCCTCCGGAACCAGATCGGCTGCGTCCTCCAGGACACGGTTCTCTTCGCCGGAACGATTGCGGACAACATCGCCTATGGGCGGCCCGGAGCGACGCGGGAAGAGGTCGTGGCGGCGGCCAAGCTCGCCAACGCCGACGAGTTCATCGCGAAGATGTCGAAGGGCTACGACAGCGCAGTCGGAGAGCGCGGGATGACCCTCTCCGGAGGTCAGCGGCAGCGTCTCGGCATCGCCCGCGCGATCATCCGCAACTCGCCCATCCTCATCCTCGACGAGCCCACGGCGGCCCTCGACACCGAGTCCGAAAAGATCGTCATGGAGGCCCTCGAGCGGCTGATGAAGGGACGCACTGCCATCGCGATCGCCCATCGCCTGTCCACGATCAAGGATGCCGACAAGATCATCGTCTTCAAGGACGGCGTGGTCCACGAGCAGGGCACGCACGACGAACTGCTCGAGCTCGGCGGGGTCTACGCCGAGCTTTACCACGTCCAGTTCCCGTCGGCGCCCGCGACGCCGCCCGCCGCGGCACCTCAAAGCTGACAAAGGAGCCTCCATGTCGTCTCGCTCTCTCATCGTGCTTCCCGACGACGCCGCGACGCCGATCCTCGAGGCCATCCAGGGGTCCGGGTCGTCGCTCCGGGTCAAGATGTTCGTCTTCTCGGACCCGGCCCTCCTCGCCGCGGTCTGCGACGCCCAGCGCCGCGGCGTGAAGGTGAAGGTCATGCTCAATCCCGAACGGCGCAGCGGCGAAGAGGACAACGAAGCGACGCGCAAGACGCTCGTCGCGGCCGGCGTCGAGGTGAAGGACAGCAACCCCGCCGTCGACCTGACGCACGAGAAATCGATGGTCGTGGACGACGCGGTGGCCTTCGTCAAGTCCCTCAACTGGGCGACGAAGAACCTGACGGAGACCCGCGACTATGCCGTCGTGACGAGCCACAAGCACGAGGTCGAAGAGATCGTCGCGTGTTTCGAGGCCGACTGGGGGCGCAAGGCGTTCGAGCCGGGCGGGAAGACCCGCCTGATCTGGTGCCCGATCAACGGGCGGGACCGGATCGCGCAGTTCATCGACGAGGTGAAGCACACGCTCTTCGTGCAGAACGAGCGCTACCAGGACGCCGTCATCCTCGAGCGCCTGGTGCGAGCGGCGCGCCGCGGCGTCAAGATCCACGTCCTCGCCCGACCTCCGCATTCCCTGAAAAAGGAAAAGCTGGTCGAAGGCGTCGGCGGTCTGCGGATCCTCGACGACGTCGGCATCAAGATCCACAAGCTGAAGGGCATGAAGCTCCACGGCAAGATGCTCCTGGCCGACGGCGTCGCCGCGATCGTGGGCTCGATCAATCTGGCTCCCGGCAGCTTCGACAGCCGGCGCGAACTGGCCATAGAGGTTCGCGACAGCGACGTCGTCGAGCGCCTGCACAAGATCGCCAAGCACGACTGGAAGCACTCGCAGCCGATGGACCTCACCGACGAGGGGCTCGTGGCCGACCTCGAGGACCGGGACGAGGGCGCCGCCGAGACGCTCGCGCTCGAGACCGACGAAGAGAAGAAGAAAAAGAAGAAAAAGTAGAGAACTGCTGCGCCGGGGTCTTACGGACCGACGGAGCGGCCACCCGACAGGATCCCGTTGACCGCCTCGACGCGCTTCTCGAGGACCCGGCGGATCTTCCCGACTTCGGCATCGGTCGCGGCGAAGCGAACGCTGTCGCCGAGAAACTCGAAACGCATGACCACGTCGCGGTCCTCGGGCACGAGACCGAGCAGGCCCGCCCGGTACGCGCGCATCCACTCCGGCGAGGGCTCGCCCTCCAGGCGGATGCGGAAGTACACCTTGCCGTCGGCCCCCGGCGCTTCGCGCAGCGGCTGATCCTGGGAGACCCACACCCGGTGCGTGGCGGGAGCCTCGCCCGGACGGCGGCGCATCGGGCGGCGGTGCTGGGGGCGTCTCATTGGCGGGGGGATTCTGTCATGGTTCGGCGGGCCACTGCCAGAGCCCCGCGCCGCGGGCGGGCCCTCACGGGGCGAAGCTCCCGGCGCTGACGATCGTGAAGGCGTCCGGCCGGACGCGGCGCGCGAAGGCCGCGTCGGCCTGCTCCTTCGTGACGGCGGCGACCCTCGCCGGGAACTCGTCGAGGTAGGCGACCCCGAACCCGTAGTAAATCGCGGCGTCGAGCGCCGAGGCGATCCCTCCGTTGGAGCCGAGGTCCACCTTGAAGCGGCCGATCCGCGAGCTCTTCTCCTCGGCCAGCTCCTTCTCCGTCAGACCGCCCGCGACGAACTTCCGGATCTCGTCCTGGGTGGCGGCGAGCGCGGCGTCGCGGCTCTCGGGCTTGACGGTCAGGCTTGCGACGAAGGGGCCCGCCACGTGCGTGGCGGAGAAGCTCGAATGGATCCCGTACGTCAACCCCTCGGTGTCGCGCACCCGCACGCCGAGGCGCGAGGTCAACGAGGACTGACCGAGGGCGGCATTGGCGAGCGAGCACGGGAGAAAGTCCGGGTCGGTCCGCACCAGGTCCGAGGGCAGCGCGAGGACGACGTCCGCGTTGGCCTTCTCGGGCACCTGGACCGTCTCCGATCCGGGGCTCGCCGGAGGGACGGCCGGGGCGGGAATCGCCGGCGTTGGCCCCGGCTTCCAGGACCCGAGGCCCGTTTCGAGCCGGTCGAGAACATGGTCGGCCTCTACGTCGCCCACCACGACGATCGCGAGCGACGCCGCACCGTACCGCTCGGCATAGAACGCCTCGAGCGCGTCCCGGTCGAGGGCCTCGACCAGGGCGATCCGCTCGGGGCCCGTCAGCCGGTGCAGCGGGTGGGCCAGGGGATAGATGCGGCGCAGGGCCGCTTCGAAGGCGCGGATCGAGGTCTGCTCCTGCTGCTGACGGATCGACCCGACCAGGCGCTTCTTCTCCTTCTCGAGCTCCTCCGCCGGGAACACGGGCGCACGCAGAACCTCGACGAGCGCGTCGAGCAGAAGGTCGGTGTCCCGCGAGAGCGCTCCGCCGGACACGTCCACGCCGACCGGGTCGCCGGCGTCGGAGGAAAACGACAGGCTTGCGGCGCGGCGCTCGAGATCCTCGGCCAGCTGCAGCTTGGTGCGGCGCGCCGTGCCCTTCATCAGCTCGCCGGCGACCATCGAGGCGAGCAGCCGCCGGTCCGCGGGAGCGTAAAGCCGGCCGGCCTGGAACGAGCCCGAGAGCGCGATCGTCGGATTGAAACGGTTCTCGAGGACGAAGAGCCTTGCGCCATTGCCGAGCGTGCGCTGACGCACCGCCTCGGTGAAGGGCAACCGGCGCGGGGCCGCGGCGCCTGCGGTCATGGCGCGCCGTCCTCGGTGTCGTCCGCGCCCGCGGCGGACCCGCCGCCCGAGGCGTCCTTCGGAATGTAGAGCCCCACCGTCAGGGCGTCGTCGTGGAGGAACCCGAGCACCACCCGCTGGACGTCGGCCGGGGTGACGCGGTGGATCGCGGCCGGATAGTCGGCGTACCATTGCCAGTCCGCGACGGCGATCGCTTCGGAGAGCGACGCGGCGATCTGGTCCGTCGAGTCGCGGTCGAAAATGACCTCGGCCTCGATTTGCGTGCGCGCCTTCTCGCACTCGGCCTCGGTCACCGACTCGCTCGCCACGCGGGCGATTTCCAGGCGGATCACCTTTTCGACCTCGGACGGTTCGACGCCGGGCCGCACGGGCGCGAAGACCGAAAAGAGGGCGGGGTCCCGCAGCTGCCACGGCACGACGGTCACCGAGAGGGCGAGGCTCTTCTCGACGAGCGCCTGGTGGAGGCGGGACGTGATTCCGCCGCCGAGGATGTTGCCGAGGACGGCCAGCGCCGGCGTGTCGGCATGCCGCGCCTCGACGGTGCGCCAGGAGAGGCCGCACCACGCGGACTCGCCGGCGCGCCGCACGACGAAACGCCGCTCGCCCTCCTGGGGCGGCTCGACGGTGTAGACCTCCGGAATCGGCCGCGCCGACGGCGGGATCGCCCCGAAGTGCCTCTCGATCGCCCCGAGCGCGTCGGCCTCCTCGAAGTCGCCGATGAGCATCGCGGTCGCGTTGTTCGGGTGGTAGAACGTGTCGTAAAACTCGCGCAGCCGCGCGGTCGCCATGCCCTCGATGTCGCTGCGCCAGCCGATCGTCGGATGGTGGTACGGATGCTCCCGGAAGGCCGTCGCGAAGGTCTGCTTGTAGAGCACCTGGAAGGGCGAGTTCTCGCCGCGCTCGAATTCGTTGCGAACGACCGTCATCTCCGGAATGCGGTCCTCGTCGCGCAGCAGGGCCCGCCGCATGCGCGAGGCCTCGATCGCGTAGGCCGTCTCGAGCGCGTCGGACGGGACCGTCTCGTAGTAGTTGGTACGATCGAACCAGGTCGTCGCGTTGAAGCGCGCGCCGATCGCCTCGAGCACGGCGGCGACGGCCGTGCCCTTCGCACGGTCGAACTCGGGCGTCCCCTTGAACATCAGGTGCTCGAGCAGGTGGGTCGCGCCCGTGTGGCCCACGGCCTCGTTGCGGCTGCCGACGTGGTACACGATCGCGAAGGTGGCCACCGGCGCCACGCGGTTCTGCAGCAGCAGGAGACGCAGGCCGTTTGCCTTCAACCGGAACTCCCGGAAGCCGGACTTTTCGGCGAGCAGCTCGAAGGAGCCGGGCGCCACCCTACCTTCCGCCCGCCACGTCCTCGGCGCCGTCGACGCCGATCACGTTGCCGTTGATCCAGGAGCCGCCCTCGCCGCAGAGGGCCACGAGCGCCTTGGCGACGTCCGCCGGCACCGTGAGGCGGCCGGCCGGGTGCATCGCGGAGACCCGCTCGATCATCCCCTCGTTGCCCGGGATCTTGCGCAGGGCCGGCGTGTCGGTGACCCCGGCGCGCAGAGCGTTGACGGCGACGCGGTGGGGCGCGAGCTCCACGGAGAGCTGCCGGACGTAGGACTCGAGGGCGGACTTGGCCGCCGAAACGGCGCCGTAGGCCGGCCAGACGATGTGGTCGCCTGCCGACGTCATCGCGAAAATGCGCGACCCGGGCGCGAGGAGGCCCCCGAAGAAGAGGTCCTGCGTCCAGTAGACCAGCGAGTTCGCCATGACGTCGAGCGTCATCTCGATCTGCGGCTTGGCGATGGCGTTCTCGCGCGGCTGGGCGAAGAACGGCTTGAGCGTCCCGAAGGCCAGCGAGTGGAGGAGCACCGAGACGCGGGCCTCGGGCGGCTCGGAGCCGCAGGTTCTCTGGATCGCGGCCACGACGTCGGCGCGCTTCTCGTCGTCGGCGGCGTTGACGTTGAAGAACTCGGCCCGGCGGCCGGTGGCCCGGATCTCCGCCACGATCCGGTCCGCGTTCGGCTGCGTGGACTTGCGGTCGAGGTGGACGCCGAAGACGTTCCAGCCCGAACGCGCGAGCTCGAGCGAACACGCCTCCCCGAATCCGGAGGAGGCGCCCAGGACGAGGGCCCAACGGGAGCGCGTGTCGGCCGTCAAAGCGGCGGGAATCTTAGCACCGCCGAGGGTACACTCCGAAGCCGACGATGGACGGGGCGCGGGAGAGGTCGGGCGGAGAACGGACCCTGCTCGCAGCCCTGCTGCTGCTGGCGGCGGTGGCCTGCTTCGAGCCGCGCGGCTCGGGCCTCGCCGAGCCCGACGAGACGCGCTACGCTGAGATCTCGAGGGAAATGCTGGCGGCCGGAGACTTCGTCGTCCCGCGCTTGAACGGACTGCCGTACTTCGAGAAGCCTCCCCTTCTCTATTGGGCCAACGCCACGGCCTTCCGCGTCTTCGGCGAGAGCCCGTGGGCGGCGCGCCTGCCGACGCGCGTGGCCGGCCTCGGCACGGCCCTCCTCCTCGTGCTCGCCGTCGCCTCGCGGCGCGGCCGGCGCGAGGGTCTTGCCGCCGGCATCGTGCTGCTCGCGTGCCCCATCGGATTCCTCATGGCCCGCACGAACCTGACGGACGGGATGCTGGCGTTCTTCTTCACGGCGACGCTGTTCGCGGGTCGCGCGGCGATCGAACGCCGGATGGAAGGCCGGCCGTGGCTCGCCCTCGCGGCGCTGACCGGCGCGGCGGCCTCCGGAGCCTTCCTGACCAAGGGGCTCGTCGCGCTCGCGCTGCCCGGCTTGATCCTGCTGATCTGGTGCGCCGCGACGGGGCGGTTGGCGGGACTCGCGGCGCTCACCGCCGCATCGCCCGCGCCCGTCGTGTTCCTCGCGCTCGCGGCGCCGTGGTTCGCGCTGGTCGAGCATCTCCATCCCGGATTCCTGCAGTTCTTCTTCATCCACGAGCACTTCCAGCGTTTCGCGACCGGCGCGGCGAAGCGGCACGGGCCGGTCTACTACTTCGTGCCGGTCTTCGCGGCCGGATTCCTGCCGGGCCTGGCGTTCTTCTTCGCCGGCGCCCGCCGCGCGTGCCGCCGCGCGGACGACGGGTTCTTCTTTTTCGTCTGGTTCGCCCTCGTGTTCGGTTTCTTCTCGCTGTCCCAGAGCAAGCTGCCTCCGTACATCTTTCCGGCGATCCCGGCGGCCGCGGCGCTGGCAGCCCGCGGCATCGGCGGAACACGGCGGCCCTGGATCGTCCAGGCTCTTCTCGCGACGGCGCTCGCGGCCGCGCTCGTGTCCCACCCGGTCACGCGAACTTTCCTCGTGGACGCGCACCTGCAGGGGTTCATCGCTCCCGCGCTCGCGATCCTGGTCATCGCGTCGTGGGGCGCGGTCCTCGCCGCGGGCAGTTCCGCGTCCCTCGCGCTGGCGAGCCTCGCGATGGGATGGGCCGCCCTTCTCGGAAGCGTCGTCGTGGGATGGCCGCGCGTGCCGCAGGCGCGCCTCGGAACGGAGCTCGCCGCCGCGGCTCGGGCGGCCGGGGCGCCGGAGCGCATCCCGCTCGTCGGATACAAGGACTACGTCAACGGTGTTTCGTGGGAGCTGAAGACGCCGATCCCGGTCGCGTCCTACCGGGGGGAGCTCGAGCCCGACTTCGAAACGAACCCGGCGACCCGCGAAGCCCTCTTCTGGCCTGCCGACCGGTTCTGGTCTCTCTGGAAGAGCGACCACCCCGTCCTCGCCCTCGTGCGCCTCCAGGACCTCGTCGAGCTCATGACCGCCGCTCCGCCCGCGCGCGTCGTGCGGTGGTCGGGGAGACACGCGATCGTGGCGAACTTTCCGGAGGCTCAGTAGCCCTCCACTCCGGAGGGGTTGCCCGCGCGCCGCACGGCGGCGATCGTTCGCGGCGTGAGAAGTCTCCCGACCGAAGGGAGGGAGGAGGCTCACGCCGCGGGAGCCGGAGCGAGCGAGGGATCAGGCGGGCGGTCGAGCCCCTTTGGGCGAGCCGCCCTCCGGTGCGCCCTGCAGGGCGCAGATCCCGAGCGAGCGACGGCGACGGTTACGGAATGTATCCC
>Ga0210402_10005146_pt1 | contig 11767 bp, 8 predicted proteins | sample IncBWC7MmetaG_FD_161055 | JGI IMG/M metagenome (GOLD analysis project Ga0210402, IMG submission 161055) | Forest soil microbial communities from Barre Woods Harvard Forest LTER site, Petersham, Massachusetts, United States - Inc-BW-C-7-M | ecosystem: Environmental > Terrestrial > Soil >... | reverse complement strand
GCTGACGCGCTTTGCCAACAACATGATTCACCAGAATGTGGCCGAGGAGAATCATGTGGTCTCGGTGCGCAGCGTGTTTGGCGGGCGGACGGCGCGGGCTTTTACCAACAAGTTTGATGAAGAGAGTTTGCGGCAGGTGGTGCGGTCGGCGGAGAGTCTGGCGAAGGTGCAGCATCCGGATGCTGATCTTTTGCCGATGCCCGATTCTTCCGAAGCTTCCGGCAGCGCGGGCGGGGGCCCCTTCGACTCTCGCTCAGGGCAGGTCCGCGCCACATACGCGCCGCCTTCCCGACATTTTCAGCAGACGGCGGCGATTACTCCCGAGCTGCGGGCTGAGGGCGTCAGGAAGATTGTGGGCGTCGCCGAGGCGCACAAGATCACAACCGCCGGAGTTTATTCTTCCGGAGAATCGATCGACGGCATTTTCAACTCGCGCGGGTTAAGCCGCTGGCATACGCAGACATCGGCCGAAATCTCGATCACCATGCTGGCGGCGGATTCTTCCGGCTGGCAGAAGGCGAACTCACCGGATGTGGGGAATCTTGATCCGCTGGCCCTGGCTGAGATTGCTGCGCAGAAGGCGTTAGATTCGGCGCGCCCGCGGGAGATTCCGGCAGGGAAGTACACCGTGATCCTGGAGCCAGCGGCTGTGCTGGACATTGTTGGGTTCATGTTTTGGGACTATGCGGGCATGGCGATTCTCGATCAGCGCTCGTTTCTCTCCGGACGAATCGGAACGAAGCTCTTCGGCGGCAACATCACGATCTGGGACGATGTGACGCACCCTCTGCAAGCGGGATCTCCGTTCGATGGAGAGGGAGTGCAACGCCAGAGAGTGGGGCTGGTGGAAAACGGAATCGTGAAGCGCGTCGTCTACGCGCGGGCGACGGCGGAAAGAATGAAGCGCTCGGAACATAAAGATAAGGCTGGGCCGATCTCTGCGACTGGCCACGGCTTCGCGCTGCCGAACGAAATGGGAGAGATGCCGCTGAATATTGTTTTTGCGCCGGTGGGCGACCCGCAGACCGTCGAGCAGATGATTGCATCGACGGAACGAGGCGTGCTGGTGACGCGGCTCTGGTACATCCGCGAAGTGGAGCCCTTTGAAAAGATGCTGACCGGAATGACGCGCGACGGTACCTTTTATGTCGAGAACGGGCGGGTGCAGGGCGGCGTTCGGAATTTCCGCTTCAACGAGAGCCTGATCCACATGCTGTCGAATGTGGAAGCCATGAGCGCGCCGGTGCGCGCTTCCGGGGAAGAATCGTTCGACATGGTCGTCCCGGCGATGAAGGTGAAAGACTTCAACTTCACCGAAGTGACGAAGTTTTAAGGGTACTCGGTACGGCATTCAGACCCTGACTGGACTCCGCTTTCTGCGCGTTTTTTATCTCCGACAATCGCCGGAAGTTGACCCGGATTTGACCGGAAATCGACCCATCCGACAGGCTGTTTCAGGCCCGCATCCCGTCATTGGAATCCCTTGTAATCCATTCAAATAAAAGAAGTTATCCCCATTTGTTCAATGACTTCGGTAACTTTATTTGGCGGATTCGTGGGTGTACGCTGCCCTTGAGCTTGGATGAGAGTCCGGAAGCGGAAACGGAGCTCCCGGAAGGAAAGGGTCTTCTCAGCGTGGCAGCAGAAGGCACAGCACCGATGACCGAAGCGCAGGCAAGGACGGGTCACTACGAGGACATGCAGAGTGCGCCGAGGTTTCCCCTGCATCTCTCCGCGTCGGTAAAGAGTCAGGGCAGCGCCTACAAGGCGGAGACGGAGAACATCTCGGCCAACGGTGTGCTCTTTGCCATGGACAAGGACGTTCCGGTGGGCTCCATGGTGGACTTCACGATTCTGTTGCCGGCGGATGTTCTGGGCGCGCGGAAGGATGTGCAGATTGATTGCCGAGGCCGGGTAGTGCGCAGCTTCGAAGATCGAGGCCGGCGCGGCGTGGGCGTAGTGATTGACGAATACCATTTCGAACGATAGTAGGCGCAAGGGACTGAATGGCTACCATTCCGGTTAGCGTGGAAGAAAATTTCGGAGCAGGCGAGGACGGCGGCAAAGGCCAGTTCGTCCGCGTGATTGTGGCCGATACCCAGGCCATTTTTCGCGCCGGCCTGCGCAAAGTCTTCGCGCTGGAAGATGACATTCGCGTGGTTGGGCAGGCAGAAACTCTCGCGCAAACCCAATCCGCAGCGGCAAAGTTTACCGCGGATGTGATGATTTTCGAGGCGGCGTTGGCGCCCAATCCGGTAGAGGCCGTGGCCGATCTGCTTCGCCAGAACCCACAGTTGCGCATGGTGGTTGTGACCCCGGACTCCGATGAAGAGTTGACGCTGGATCTGTTCCGCCGCGGAGCGCACGGCATTGTGTCGCGTGAAGTGGAACCTGAGTTGTTGGTGGAGTGCCTGCGCAAAGTGGTGGCAGGCGAGACCTGGCTCGACAGTAAAGGTGTGCGTTGGGTGATGGAAGCCTACCGCAACCAGACCACCCGGCCGTCGGGATCCCGCCCGAAGGTGCAACTCACGCCCAAGGAAACGCTGATTGTTTCCTGCGTGACCCAGGGAATGAAGAACAAAGAGATTGCGTTGCGCGTGGGCACCACGGAACAAGTAGTAAAGAATTACCTGCGCAAAGTGTACGACAAGTTGGGCGTAGCGGACCGTCTGGAACTGGCGTTGTATTGCCTGAATCATCATGTGGTCGACAACACCAAAGTGCCCCCGCTGCCGGCCTCTCCTATGAACGGCAATGCCGCGCATGCGGCCGCAGCTGGCGCCTCGTCTTCTACGGCGTCTTCTAGCGCGTCCTCCGCGTCTGGTTATGCGGCTCCTTCGGGTGGAGATTCTTCCGGAAAACCTTCTTTGTAATCGCAGCAATTCCGATCGCACCGTTCCGCATTTCGGCAATACTCTTCTGGTTCTCTTCATGTTTTCGCGCCAAAATAATTGCCGTTGCATTCTTTCTTTCAAGTTGCGGTTTCTGCGACTTCACCCATAGAATCGAAAAGAACCAAAGAGCTGCAACTCGCCAGCATTTGCGGCTGAGCGGAACGCTTCTTTTGAGCAGAACTGCTTCTTTAAGGAGCCGTTCCTTCCATCCGAGGTTCGCCGGAGAGATGGCCGAGTGGCTGAAGGCGCACGCTTGGAAAGCGTGTTTAGGGGAAACTCTAACGTGGGTTCGAATCCCACTCTCTCCGCCATACTTCATTCTAAAGGACTTAGAACGGAAAAATCGGCGGCTACGTTTTCGGCTACAGTTTCGCTGATTTTCCCGCGAACTCGGTATTAGCCAGAAGAAGGCTATTACCGATGAAGCGCATCAAAGTCAGCCTGTACGTGCGTGAGCACGGCACACGGGCATACAACAAGGTTCCAGACAAGAACAGACCGAACTATCCGCCGAAGACAACCTACGTCCTGCGTTACGGCTCCACTTGGGAAACACTCAGCGCAGATAACTTGTCCGACGCCACGGCGAAGCGTATCGAGCGTGAGCTTGAACTGCTCCGTGGATGGCGACCGACCGCCAAGCCGAAGCCAGACGAGAAGACGAAGGTCAAGTTGCTGGACGAAGCTATCGACGCCTACCTCGAAGAAATCGAAGCGGGCCGTAAGCCAAAGACATATTCTGCATACAAGACCTCGCTCGGCTACTTTTTCGAGTCCACTGGGAACAAACTTCTGAACCAAATCAGCCGCACTGATCTGCTGGACTTCGTTGTGTTCCTGCGCGAAGAGAAATCACAAGCACCGCGTAGCTGCTGGAATAAGTTCTCGAACGTCATGTCATTCCTGAAGCACCACGACATCACCGGGAAATCACTCAAGATCAAACCGCACGACTGGCCCCAATACGTCGAGGAAGAACCAGAAATTTACGAGCAGGATGTTCTTAATCCATTCTTCACTGCCTGCGACGAAGACGAGCTTCTGCTATTCGAGTTTTTCCTGATGACCGGGATGCGTGAGCAAGAGGTCATCTACGCAACCGACCGCTGCTTGAACTTCTCACAGAACACTGTGAGCGTGCGCCACAATCCGAATCACGGCTGGACGCCAAAGATGTACAAAGAACGCACCATCCCTGTTCCGGCGGCGCTGATGACCAAGCTCAAAAAGATGCTGGTTGAGCGTGGCACCGGCGGACTGCTGTTCCCAACGAAGACCGGTCAGCCAAAGCTCGATTTCCTCGACATGGCGAAGGCTGTTGCACGCCGCGCCGGGATTTCAGAATCAGACGTGTGGCTGCACAAATTCCGGGCGACCTTCTGCACTCGTGCGCTTTGGGGAGGAGTTGACCTCCGCACAGTCCAGTCATGGATGGGGCATACCGATTTGGCATCTACGATGCGTTACCTTAGACCGCAGCGGGATGCTGCCGTCCGCGAAAAGGTGGAAGCCATTTGGGGCTGACTGGGGGTCGGGTCTTCGTGAAAACGGCAGCGCTAGTGCGGTATCATCGTCCACCAAAATCGCCATAACCAGAACGTTGATCTTCCATAACCGGCCACTTGGGGAAGGTGGGCACGAAGACGCTGTACATCGAACCAGGGAGGCCGTAAGAGAACGGCCATCTTGCGCTCTATGGACTCATTTCGAGCGCCAAGTTTAGGATAGGATGCTACGATCTTTGACATCGAGGAGGGCATTGCTGTTGCGCTTGTCCAGAGTCCGATTTCCTCGTCCCAAAACCTTATAAGATCAGACGGAGACGCCCCAGCTCTTGGCGTGCTGCTGAGCAGTTGGTGTCCTCTTGTCCTGAGTTCGGAAAGTTTTTCTCTGTCCAACCCGTGAGCAGGTTTTCGCAGTGCAGGGATGAGCCCAAGGGCCCATAGTAATCCGACGATGCCAATCAAGATCAAAAAAATATTGAAAGCTGTACCGAGTGCAGCGTTCATCATGCGTGCATAGCCAAGGCTTATGAGCCACGCAAAGAGAGCAACGGATGCGAACTTCGCCAACTCCCATAGAGCGTGGCTCGTGAACCACTCCAGCCCGCGTGTGCGCCATGATGTTTTTTCCATAGTTCACCTGTTTGACTTTTCAGCATCATGGTGTCGCTAGTCGATGCGCTGTTCGTATTTTAGCGCATGGGCCAAAGATACCGACTCGACCGTGACTAGCAGGCCATTCTTGGTCGTCCACGCGATGATTGCTCGGTTAGGGGGAGTACCGAAAAGGAGAACTGCCCTCTTGCCGACAGGCTTATTTTCGCGATTGCTCTTAGTACCTTGCTCAACGACTCGGGAAGCTGTGATTACGAGTCTTTCCAACTCTTGGTCGGCCTTTTCCGCCGACCCCTCGCTCCATCTCTTGGCGATGACCTCAACACAGTCAGAGGCGCGAACGATCTGGAAGTCAAATGCGGTTCCGCTAGGAGTGTGACCGTTCCCGGCCACGGCCTGCTTGAACTCGATGTTCTTGCTAACGTAGTCCTCTCCAAGCAGTAATCGATGTAGAGCCGAAATGGGCATTCCGCCGCAACCTGCGAAAACCGATGCGAACGCGCACGCAAGCAAAGCCAGCGAGACAACCAAGAATACAGAGCCCACTCTAACGTTTCTGCGCATATCCCCTGAGAGGGAGCACCAATGAGAGGGAGCACCAACCATTTCTCTATCCGTCACGCCCAAATCAACCTGAGAGCAACGCGCCAGCTTCTTGTCGGCGATAGCTCTCCCACGCCCCCAACCCTAGCCCCTCCAGCCTAGCCCCGAACCACCAACCCTGCCCGAGAGAAGCGCTAGCAACCTACCATCCGACGACTGAAGGACAACTACCAGCGCATCACGGAACTGCACAGCATGTTGAGCTACAAGGCCAAAGGAATCAACAAGTTCACCTCCAGCAACCGCTAGGTTGCAGTGCAGCACCCAGTTCCGGGGGTGACGTGTCACCCCTACACCGGACGCCGAAGGCGGCGCAGAAACCACAGGCCGCACATCACCGGTCCAGTCGTTCTCCGCAGCGCGGACAGACCTTGGGCGGATACTTCCAATACATCTTCTTCGGGAGCGACTCACCGCATTTCGGGCATCCCCAGCGATCAATTTGCCTTCCCGCCAGAATCCAGCGCCATATGAGGAATACGGAAGGCACCGCAGCAGCCAGGCTGGACAAGAGACGATTCCCCGTGAAAAAGAACACCGCGAGGAAGATACCAACCAGCGCAAGGGCAGTAACGACCGGGAGTCCGTGGTATGCCAAAACTACCCGGCGATGGTTGTCGGGACTAACTTGGTGTCGCTCCATTTAGAAAGACCTCACTAGTTGTGGCAGAAGGGGATGAACTGACTCGTCCCAAACTGTGGAGAAACGCCCGCTTCTGCGCCCGCGCCTACGCCGAATGTTGCCGTCGCGGCTCCGCTTGTTGTGACGCTGATGCCTGCCCCAAGGACCGCGCCGCCTCCTGCGCTGAAGGAGCCGCTTGGCCCTGCGATTGTGCTGATCGGGTTCGGCGAAACTAGCACACTAGGGCCAGCGGCAGCGCCTGCTCCCCACCGTGAACCTGCACCGCCCATTTTGACGGCTGAGAACCCCCCGGAAGCCGAGTTAAGGAAACCAGAGTTCCCAGACCCGTCTGCCACTATCAGAGTCGAGGCCGATCCGCCGACGCCGAGGTTCCAACTACTACCCTTCGGCCCGATCCCGGCTCCCGCATCTAAGCCTGCCCCAAATCCGAAGGTCCACCCGGTCAAAGCAGCGTAGAATTGCGCCGCCGCAAGCTGCGCCTTCTGAGACCAATTCAGTGAGCTAGTTGGGAAACAAGTCGGCTTCCCCTTACTGCCGCTTGCGCCGTTGCCTCCGCCATTGCCTCCGCCACCCGCGCCGCTGACACCTATCGTTACGGGTCCGGTTGGGAAGGGGTTACCGCCCCCTGCGCCGGTATCGTCCCAGAACCACTGACAAACCGCATCCCCGCCGCCTGCCTGCACACAGGCCTGTACCCACTCTAGCCCAAGCGGGTCAACTAACGTAAGAGGGTTGTTCAGAACATAGGCATAGCGATTCCAAGACTGTGGAGAGGTTGGATCGACGACCGCCAGTCCAGCCGGATCGGGCGAAATCCAGCGCCCCTGCCCTGGATGGTACTCGCGATACATAAAGTCGTAAAGTCCCGAAACGGTGTCTTGGTTTTCGCCAGTGAAGCTCAAGTCGGTCGTCCCTGAGCCTGCGTAGCTCTCGCCGTACGGACCATAAGCCACGTCATAGTACTTCGTCCGAGTGGGCGTAGTCGCCAGGCGAGAGCTTCCCAGCCAATCGGCGTGCCTGTAGTATGCCAAGCCCGACGCGGTGTACACCGCTGTGGTTCCGCCGGGTAACGCGACGAACGCCTTCTGCAACGTCTGCCCGTTCATTAGCGCCAGTTTCCTACCCGCAGGCCCGTACACAATCTGCGTATAAGCAGCCCCTCGCGCCTGCTCCACCATTCGGCCTAGAGCGTCGTAGATCAAGTTTACCGTGTCGATGCTGAGCGTCTTGCCTTCCGCATCCCAGGTATAGCTGTGCGATAGGTCATAGGTCAGATTGCCATTGTTATCGTAGGTCGGGGTTCCCCCCGGAATAGACAGGAAGCGGTTGGTCGCGGGATCGTACGTTGGCAGGAAGCTGCCGGTCCCGGATTTCGTGAGATTTCCGAGCGGGTCAGGACCAAATGTCTGCGACCAAGCGCTACCGCAGTTCGCGCTCGCGATGCGAGACAAGTCGTCGTGGCTGTAATTGCAGGTCTGGGAATTCGAGGCGTTAAGCGGGTCTGTGATGACGAGCGAGCCAAGAGTGCCGTTGGCGTTCCAATTCACTTGCCCAATGACCGACTGACCGGCCACATTGAACTGGTATTGCTTCTCGCGGCCCGTATTGGGGTCGAACGTGAAAACATCGGAATCGAGCGACCCATAGTTGACCGTAGTTTTGTAGTTCGTAAGATCATAGACTGCGCTGGTCACAGGATTCTGGCCGCTTGCTGCAGTGACGGAATTGGGGCGTCCCTGGCCGTCAACTCCGTAGGTCTGTTGGGGAAGTCCGGGAAGCGCGTTCGGCGCTGCGTTGAGCACTTTCAGAGCTCCGTTTTCCCAGTAGGTCGCATTCACATGATAGTAGCCGCTGGAATGGGGCGTCGACTCGTAGACATCCCCGACTTCCCCCCTCGCCGTATAGTTAAAACCGAGATCGGTGATTTTGGTGCCGGGACACGTCGCACACGTGTAAGCCTCAGCCAAACGTCCTTTAGCATTTCCCATCGGGCTCCCGTTCACCGTCGCTCCATCATAAACGTAGTATTTCTTGGGTGTGCTGGCCGCATAGGAGCCGCTGGGGTAGGTGATGCTGAGGACGCGATGCAGTTGGTCCAGCGCGTAGCAACTCACGTTGCCCACGGCATCGGTGCGTTTAACCCGATCCCCAGCGAAGGTTCCACACGTCGAGTCGGTATCATAAACATACGCAGTCGCTCCGCTTTCGGGATTTGTCTCAGAAATCAAACGCCCGAGCAGGTCGTAAACATAAACTCTGTGCTGTGGCGTGCCGCCGGGTTGAGCGTTCTGGGTAACGGTTGTCCGGCTGTACAGAACTGAGCCAACAGTCGTCGTATCGTAGACGTATGTCGTCAGGAATCCGGTTTGAGCAACGGTCTGGCCGCAGGCCCCGCTGCTCGTTGCAGTGGTGACTTCGCAAACAGATGTCAAACGGCCCAGGGCGTCGTATTCCAACTGCTTGCGCTTTGTGTTCTCACCGGTTGGCGCTGGGCCGACAGTTTGCAGAACATCATTTTTGGTATAGCCCAATGAAACCGTGCCCCCTCCGCCGTCGGTAGTCAGTGCGGTCCGGCCCAGGGTATCGTAGTTCGTTGTGGCTACAGCGGTACCCGGCGGATTGGCCTGTCCCGCAGTGCCGACGTAAGGCATTGTAGCCTTGACCAGGGCGTCCAGAGCATCATAGATGCGTTGATTCGAATCGTAATTGCTAGAAGTCGGCGACTCCTTCTGCTGCGTGTAAAGCACCCGCCCGAGCGGGTCGAGTGTTGTCAACAGGTCAACCGTGGAGTTTCCACCGTTGAAATTCAGGGCAGATTCCGCCTGGGTCGCTCCGGAGTATGTGATGCCGATCAGCGCCCCCGTTGTATCCTGGGTGCTTTCTGGACGCCAGAAAAATGAGTCTTGCGTGTAATTCACATAGCTCGTGTTGCCATTCTCATCCTTCACGGAAACTGAGACTCCGCCGGTGCAGTTGTAGGCCGTGGAACGAGAGAGACTCAAAGGCAGAGTCACGCTATCCGGGAACGAATAGCCGCAGGGGCCGTTGCCATAGCCGAATGTGGTCTGCGCCCCGTTCACGTCGGTGGCCACGTTCACCGTTCCCGTGTCGTAATAGCTGTATTTCCCATTCAACGAGCCAGTAGCGGAATAGAATCTGGAGAGCGTCGTGAGGTTGCCCCGGGAGCCGCTGACGCTCACGTGTTGGGGAGGAGTTCCGGTGTTTTGCGAGACTTGGCCTTCGTCGTAGGTGTACGTCGTTTGGCCGATGACGTGGGCGCTGCCATCCTGAATCACAACGCTCGATGGATGGTCCAGGATATTGTTCGTGAGCGTGGTGTTGTAGGTGATTAGCGTCTTCCTCAGTAGTGCCCCTGGAGCGCTCCCGTACGCGTACTGGTCTACCTCGGTCGTGAGGCCCAGACTGTTGAGGAAAGTGTCCGTCTTCGATTGAAGTCCGGTTGAAGTGGGCAGGTACACCCATACAGTTCGACGAGTGATCGGCAGAGTCCACTGGTTCGCGCAATTGTTATTGTAGCAAGTAGCAGTGGAGTAGAGCGTCGTTTGCACGCCATTTATTTTCTGATTTATAGTTCGCGCTGTTTCATAGATCCCCGCGAACGTGTAGACACTCTGGTTTCCTTGCGGATCGGTCGTTGTCGTGGTCCAGTTGCTCGACTCTGCGTGCGCATAGGTCCACGTGCCATCCGGTGTGGTTCGCTGAAGCGTAGCGGTCGAACCGTCGGTGCAAATAATGCCGTTGTTGCCCAGTGAGTAGGCATAGGAAATTGTGCCTCCAGTGGGCAGAATCACCGATGCGATGCGGCCAGTAACAATGCCCTGCGCTTTTCCAGGTGTTTGCTCGTAGCCGAAGCTGTACTGGGTAGAGTCGGGAAGGACCACGCTAGTGAGCAAATAGACTTGGGTCGCGGGATACTCGCCGATGCCACTGCAACCGAAATTCGTCTGCACTGTTGTTTGCGTGTAATTGAATTTGAATTGAGCAGCCGCCCCGGATGGTGCCGTGTATGAATAGGTAGTCAAGGATGAACTGGATGCGTTGACCGTGAGCGCGGTTGTCCCAAGAGTGTCAGTGAAAGTGGTGGTTGTGCCATTGACGGTGGTTGTCAGCTCATTGCCGTTGGTATCAATCACGGTACCGGTTGCCGTGCCAGGATTGGGGATCGTCCACCCACCGCGATTCTGAACTTGGACCACAGGACTCCCGAGTTCGTTCACGGTGATACGATAACCAGAGCCATCGTAAGCATTGTTAAGTCCCGTATGGATTGGAAGAAAAGGGCCGTTGTCGCATCCATCGTAACCATCGGTCGTGATGATAGGCGCAGCGTGGAATGTTCCTCCGGGGTCTTTATAACCAGTGTATTCAGTAGCTGGAAAGAAATACTTGTGCCTTTGGCCGCTGGGGTCAGTCACAAAGCAACTGAGCGAGGTCGCGACGATCGGAACCGTTCCGGTTAAGGCTTCACTCTGTGCCGTCCACCCCCACTTTGTATTAACGGGCTGCCATATCGTCGAACTGCCGACGATGGTTGGTGCCCAGATTGAGCTCTCATAGTCCATGACGTAGTGGAACGGCAGACCACGACCCGGCTTGCTCAGAATCGGGATGCCAAGATGTACATTCAAGTTCGCCAGATTCACTGTGTCGAAACCACCGTTACTGAAGCTGCCAAATGGGGGTGTGCCGGTCGCGACTTGTCCAAGGCTCGACGCACCCAATAGGAGAGTGACTACTACGGCAAAGAACGCAGGGATCGCATTCCGATTCATGAATTTAGCCTCTCTTCTTTACTGAAGAATAAAGTCGCTATCGGGAAGTCCTGAGTTGACTGCAGCGCTTGTCAGCGAGATATCGAGCGCCACGCTGCTATTGAGCGACCGTTGGATATGGAATGGCACTTGGACTGCATTCACAACCTGATACTGGGAAAAATCGACTTCAGTGGGAAGATTCACGCCACCGTCGCTGTCGGGATGGACATTGAAGACGATGGCCACGGGCAGGAAAGATACTGAGTCCAGATAAAACTCCATCGTGCTTGACTGCTGCGCCAGTGGTTGCGTCGGCAGGTACAGATACGAACGGAGATGTTGCACAGACGCTCCGTTGCGGGTTTCCTGTCCCACATAGCTTAGAACCGCGTTGGGATTAGTAAGGGAGAGCGACGACAGTGCCGGAAAGAACCACACAGGATCCGTCCAGCAGTTGAACACAGCATAGAGGTGCGATGCAGCATCGGTACCGATCCACTCCCCCTGCGGAGCACCGGCGACACTGTTCCGTACCTCACTGCGCGAGCCTCCTTTGAGAGCCAAATCTATGCGACTCTTGGTGGGCCCCTTGGCCAACAACGAGGCCGAGCCAGTTTCGTTGTATGAACCAGCGGTCCAGCTAGCCGTCCCGGTCAGCGTCACGTCACTGATCGCAACGCCTCCCGTTAGGGCAGCAATCGATTGTGCAGCATAAGCGAGCGCTAGGGGATCACT
>Ga0210402_10005145_pt1 | contig 11769 bp, 6 predicted proteins | sample IncBWC7MmetaG_FD_161055 | JGI IMG/M metagenome (GOLD analysis project Ga0210402, IMG submission 161055) | Forest soil microbial communities from Barre Woods Harvard Forest LTER site, Petersham, Massachusetts, United States - Inc-BW-C-7-M | ecosystem: Environmental > Terrestrial > Soil >... | reverse complement strand
CCCAGGCAGCCTTCGATCATAGAGCGATCGAGCATCTCGCTCTGCCAACTGAACGGGAGGGCATGCCAGGCAATATCGCCCGCGGCAATCGCCTGTTCCATTCTTCGGCGGTCATGCGCGCTGGCCTGTTCCAGATACTCATAGAGCAGCCACGAGCCCGTCGTCCATACATAGCGATCCTCGCCCGCTTCTCGTCTGGCAGTGGCAGTTCGAATCGCCAGGGGGAAGTACTGATCGAAATACTTGCGCATCACGCTGGCCTGCGTGTCGGAGAAGCCCACATCCAGATGGCACTTGAAGGTGACCAACATCCGCAGCACCGGAGATGTGCTCGTGGGGGACGCGGCGAGTGCCCGTACGGGCCATCGTCCGAGCGTTGTGGCTCCTGCTGCTAGGATTGCTCGGTATAGGAATGCACGACGCTTCATCTGCCTAAGCCGGCACAGCCGGAACCAAAAACGGGAAGTTGGACGTTTTCAAAAATGCCTCCGAACCAGCGTAAACATTGGCTGAATCACTACCCGCGAAAAATGTTTTGCCAGAAACGGCAAAGATCTATGTATATAGGTACTAATGGGCGCGTTTTTGTAGTTCCGCGATGAAGTCGTCGGCGACCTTCTGCATAGGTGTTCCCTTGGCTAATTCCGAGGCTTTCTGAAGGCTTAGGATGGCCTCGGAAAAATGCGACTCACTGGCCTGGGCTTCCGCCATGCGGTAGTAGTACTGAAAGGTAGGCTGGCTGGTCGAGGAAATAGCGGCCTGGTATTCAGTCACCGCCTTGTCGAACTGATCTCGCTGCATCTCCCCCATACCCAAGGCGAAGTGAGCGTCTGCCGCCAGCGATCCCTTCCGCACCCGGAATTGCTCTTCGGTTTCCTCTGGCCGCTTCTGCAACTTCTCCAGAAGTCCCAAGGCGCGGTTGGCATCCGCCGCCGCTTCGGACAACTGTGCTGCTTGTTCGGTTCCGCTTCCGTTCAGCATCTTGGGCTGCGGCAAAATCAGCGCCACGATGATCAAGGAATAGGTGTTGTCAGCATCAAGCTTCAGGCTCTTCCGGCCATATTGCGCGGCGTCATCGAGAGCGCCCTTCTGTTGCTCGGCTCTGGCTGCCTCGGTATAGACATAAGAGAGGAGCACACTACTGGGGTATTTCTTGTCAAACGCATCCGCCAACTGGATTTTACGGTCGGCTGCCGCTTCGTTTTGAATCTCCTGTAAGGCCATCGCCTCCGCGACTGAGGCCTGCACCTCCATGCCGCTTGGACTAGTCAAAAGCGCTCGCATATGCGCCTTACCACTCGGTGTGACCTTCCAAATCTCGGCGAGCAGGTCGTCGTCCGTTCCTGCTTTTCGCAGCTTCTTCTCGACTTTTTCTTCCAGCTCGAAGCCAACGCCGCGTTCAGAGAGGGCAGACGCTACTGCCTTCAGGTCATTCTTGTTTTGCTTAATCAGTCGTATGACTTCATCTAGCGTCAGCGGTGAGGTAGGAGATTGCGCGGCGGGAGCGGATTGATTCGATTGAGAATGAAGAGAAAGCGCCCTAAGGGGGGAGAAGAAGATCCCGACCGATAAGAGGGCAACTCCAAGCCTTGTGAGCACCTTACGATCTTGCGTTGTATTCGGAATAAGCCTTAGCCCTTGTTGACAAGTCGGCCCAATAAATTCTCGTGCAGCACTACGAGCTAGTGAGGGGAGAAATATGCCCTCAACCCACGAATGGCGGCAGGATCTGTAGAGATCCTGCCGCGACGGGGGAGAAACGCTTCTGTGAAAACACGCTAGAACTCCATTCTTAATCCGAACTGGATACTCCGCGGAGTATCGCACTGGCCAGACACTTGTCCAAAGTTCGGGTCGCTCCAGTTCGTGTCGGGATTACACCAGAGATGGCGATTGAATACGTTCCCGATATTGGTCTCGAAAAGCCCATGCACCCGTTCGGTGATGGGGATGGTCTTGCCGATTCCGAAGTCCTCATTGAAATAGTGCGGACCACGAATGGTTGGGTCGTTTTGCGCTGCGTTCCCGAATGTAAGCGCACCGGGGTCAGCCCAGCCGCTCTTTAGCAGGTACTGCTCGCCGGGTCTGACACCAGAGGTCTTTCCGTAGCCTGGGGCCCCTGGCACTCTGTTTGGCCGTTTCTCATTGCTGAAAATGAATCCGCAGAAGTCGCACGCCATCGTAATGCTAAGCGGTCGTCCCCTGTCATAGCGTTGCGTGGCCGAGATTCTCCAACCACCGAAGATTTCGTTCTTCACTCCGGTGAAGGCGTACCTCTTCCCTTTCCCGAATGGCAATTCGTAAGACCACGCGATGATGAGCGACTGAGGAATGTCGTCGCGGCTCAACGCGCGGTCGTCTCTAGATCCGTTGAGTGGATTTTGAATACCCGGGTCATCCCCCGCCAGTACGTCTTCTGCTCCGCTATTGATCAGCTTGGAGTTGGTGTAAGCGAGGCGTCCGAAGAGTCCGCCCGTGAACCGCTTGTCGATCTGGGCCGTGAAAGCATTATAGGTACTGTATCCGTAGGGAACGCTCAGGACGTTGAGATTGGTGAATTGAGGCCACGGGCGCAGAGCCTGGGCCACGTCTCCCACGAATCCCGGGTAGGGCAATTGACTCCCGGTGGCGGGAGACCCGAGAACCGCAGCCCCCAAGGCCAGCACGGAAGGATTGTTCATGTTGTCCAGCAGTCCCAATCCTGAGGCATTGGCAGGCAACCGAGTCGCGTGATTGCCGGTATAAGAAGCTCTCACAATCATGTCGGTGCCGATTTGACGCTCCAAGGTCAGAGAGTAGTTCTGATATCTCGGCAGGGTATTCCTGTTGGCTGTGACCCAGGTCGGACCCTGGCCATTGCCAATGCTTGGACTGATGGTTGGGGGAAGCACGATCGAAGTGCTCGGGAAGCCGGTGTCCCAATAAAAAGCGGGGGAGAAGCCATTGGTGAAGTTCGGTACCGTGGGGTTGGTGGAGAAGCCGAGTTCAGCCGAGCCGGCAAACTGGTTGGCCGAGAGGCCTCCGTAATAGAGCCCGTATCCACCACGGATCGACGTCTTATCGTCGACTCGATAGGCGAATCCAAAACGGGGCCCCCAGGCATCCTTCTTAGGCTTCTCAAAGCATTTTGCTCCCGTCCGCCCCGGCCCGTGGCCCGCAAAAATGACGGCTCCCAGGTGACCGCCGGCCCCGGGGTTAGGAGTGTTGGGATCGAAGGTGGACTGGTCACCGTGCGCCTCCGACAGACAACCCTGGTAATCAAAGCGCAACCCGAAAGTCAGGGTAAGGTTCTTGCTGGCTTTGAACTCGTCGTTGAACCAGGGAGAAATGTATTGCTCGTTCTCCAAATGGCGGAAGTTGACATTGAAATTGGCATTGTCTATCTGTCCGAGCAGGAAGGAGGCGACCGGATCTCCGGTTGAAGTCAACTGGTTCCCGGCGTTGTCCCAGCCTGCCGTCTCCGCGAAGCTAAAGTTGTAGGTGCCGGTGGTATTTCCGTTACCGATTGTCGGAAATTGATGATGACGGTATTCGAAACCGACTTTCAGAGTGTGCTTCCCCTTAACCCAGGTAACGTCGTCGAGGAACTGCCAGCGGTTCGCGATGCAGCCCTCGGCAACGGTGTCGCCCTCCCCATAGTGCGTGTAGGGAATGATGGGGCTAGTACCGCTGCCGCCATTGGGGCCATTGCTGCTGAAATCGACCCTCGGTGCTCCGCCGGTGTCAGCGATGGGCCCGATGAGCCCGAGGCGCGAAACCCAGTGCTGGCCCGCGGAGACCGGTCTTGCGGGAAGAACCCACCGGTCAAAGGAGAGAGTCGTATGGTTGAACAGATTGGGCTTGATGATCCAGTTGAACTGCTGATGGACGGTCCGCGTGGTGATGTCTTGGAAGAACCCCTCTCCGAAGTAGGTTGAGGGGTTCGTAAAATTGCAGCCCTGATTGAAGCTGGCGCATTGCCGCAGAGACGGCCTCGTATTGGCATTGACCGAGGTGGACATGTTGAAATTTTTGCCGAAGGCTTGGTCAACCCTGACAAACAACGTCTTGGGGGTAATGTATTTGTTGCCCGCGGGTTCAAACGCGTTATCAACAAGACCCGCCTTGTCGGGAGGCGGGATCAAGGGCACAAGCTTGGCAGCGATCTGGCTGCGCAGAGGATCAGTGGCCGGGATGATATTCGCCTGCCCCGCAATAGGTAATCCGGTAGTTGGATCAAAGCCGTAGCCATCTCGCACTGGAACACCACCCACCGTCGTGGTAGTCGCGGGGTTGAAAATTTCCCCTGCGTAGATCGGCCGTCCCTTGGCATCGGTTGCGATCGGTGTGCTGGTATTCAGAAAGGCAGGATTTGAAAAATCCCCCTGCAGGAAGGAAGTAGTAGGGACAGTATTGACGTAACTGGGCAAGGTGCCTTGGTCGAAGTGGAGGTCGTCCAGGTTGGCGAAGAAGAAAGTTTGGTGCTTGCGGCCGTCATACAGGTGGGGTATCACAACGGGTCCGCCGACGAGGAATCCCCAGTTTTCGTTGCGCGTGGGAGTCTTTTGCTTAATCAGTTCTCCGGTAGCATTGAGGCCCTGATAGTTGTAGTAGTCGTAAACGCCGCCGTGGAAGGCAGAGGTACCCGACTTGGTCGTATAAACGACGAAGCCGCCGCTGGTGCGCCCGTACTGCGCGGAGAAATTGTCGGTGACGATCTTGGTTTCCTGGACAGAATCAAAGGGAACAGAGCGCTCCTGGGTATTGTTGTGGTCGATGGCGCTGCCGAAGGATGCTCCGTCGAGGTAATTCTCCATGGCCATGGTCTGGCCGCCGTTCATGCGCGACTGGAACTGGCTGCCGCGGAAAATGGGGCAGCCGTTTGGCCGCATCGGGACGTAGCCGGGCTGCATGGCCAGCAGGGACTCGGCGAGACGAATATCGGCACCCATCACGACGGGAAGATCCTTGTAGTACTTCTCTCCAAGGACCTGCGAAACTTCAGGGTTGGATACGTTGACTTCTAGGTTTGATGCTTGTACTTCCACCGTTTCCGACACCTGTCCGACGGCCAGCGCGGCATCGAGGCGAACTGTCCGGGTGGCAACCACCACTCCGGCGGCCACGAACATCTTAAAGCCAGTCTTCTCCACTTGCACCTTGTAGGTGCCGAGAATGAGCGGCGGGGTAGTGAAATTGCCTGCCGACGAAGTATCGACGACGATTTTGTCGCCCGTGGCCTCATCGATGACGGTGACCGTCGCCTGCGGAATGGCGCTTCCCGTCGTATCGGTCACAAGCCCAGTGATGAGGCCTCGGTCCTGACCTTGCCCGAAAAGCAAACCCGCCAAGGCTAAAATGGAACCAGCTGTCGAGACGCACGCCCACAACGTGGAACGACGGTTCATTTCACGCCCTCCTCGGATCACCAGCATTTCTCTTTCTGAACTGAATCGAATCTTTAAATGTAATCGCTTACATTCGCGGTTCGGACATAGTGATCCTGATCACAACTAGTTGTCAAGAAAAATCTAATACAAATCTACTAGCAGCTAGAGTCTCAATTTCGCCACGCCGGTTGGTTATGACCTGGAACCGCCGAACCGAAGTCGCGACGCCACAACCTCTTGGGCCGCAGTGTCCACTGCAAGTTCGTTCGACGCGTCGAAGTAGAGCGAGACCGCATGTTCCTTCCCGTCCTTCGACTGCACCGTCCATGTCACATAGGTTGCCGGACGTGACATCACATCGAGATCAGCCGGGCAGCACTGGAGTCATGAACGTCAGCGCGATTCCAACGCCGCTTGCTTCAAACTCGTAAATCGTGCGGGTGGGCAGAACCTGTAATTTCTTCTGCTCCATCGCCGGCAGTCCTTCCGGCTCGTTCCCGATGATCCGGTATGCCTTGCCATCGATGCGAACCAAGGCACCAAGGGATTGAGGAGTTCCAGTCCAGTGCCGGGTGACGTCGTCGGTGAGATGGTCAGCCATCGACCATACGCTGAAATACGGACTGTTCGCCATCAGCGGCACTGCAGGCGGACGAAGATCTTTGCCCGACGCCAGAGAAACTCCGAGTACAGCGAGAATGAACAGCTTGGATGCGCGCCGTAGTTGCATATCGGCTCCTCGCTTTAAATTTCGACTTTGCTGCTGCGATTTGTGACCGGTGTTCTTTCAGAATAATGTCGGCCAGATCAATGTCGGCACGGTGCATCTACGATGCGACAAAAGAGGATTCATTGCTTGTCCGTGGCTCCCGTATCGGACACCGACGTCCGGCGGTTGTTATCCAGCATCTTGTTCTCGATCAACTCGGTGGCGCGTTTCAGTTCCTGAAAACGGTCAAGGGCGGCCAGACTTTCCTTTTCCTTTCCGAGTTTTCGATAGACCTGACTCAGGACATAGTAGTACTGGGCGGAAGATGGACTGACTGGATTCACCGAGATCGCCTTTTGAAACGCCTCAGCAGCCTGCTCCCACCGGCTCAATGACTGGTAAGCCCTACCCAGTTGGTAGTAGGAAAGGTCGTTCTTCGAGTCCACTGCGATTGCTTTTCGAGCATACTGAAGCGCAGGCTCCGGTTTACCCAAACGGTTGTAATACGCACTCAAGTTGATGAAGGGAGCGTCGAACTTGAGTCCCTTCTGGTCCGCGACTTGCACCGCCTTGTTGTAGGCTGCGAGAGCCGCCGTGTCATCCCCCAGAGATTCCTCCGTGAAACCCAGCGCGTTGTAGGCCTCAGCGTAGCCAGGATCCATCCGGATCGCCGCCGTGAATTCCGACTTGGCTTCCTTGAACATATCTCTTCCGGAATAAACCTCGCCCAGGCTGTTATGGATCTCGGCGGAATTGGGCTTCAATCTTGCCGCCGCCTCCAATTCGGTTTGGGCGTAGTCAAACTTCCCAATCACCACAAAATCTCTTCCCAGAATCTTGTGCGCTTCCGGGTTATCGACATTCAACTCCAAAGACTTCGCCAATTCCTTGATGGAATCGCCGATCTTGCGCATCCGGAACAAAACATATCCCCGGATGTAGTGGCCTCGCCATGAACTCGGATGCTCTTTAACATAAGCGAGGACCAGCGGTTCAACGTCGTCAATTCGGTCCTGATCGATCAGCGTCTCAAATTTCTTGATCTGGTCGAGATCGTCATCGTCACCTTTCGGACTCAGATCCCCAATGGAAAGTCGCGGGGGCAAGGGCGAAGGCGCATTCGATCCATTCGAGTCGCCCGACTTCGCTGGAGCGAAGGCGGGTTTCCTGAGGGTGGCATCGAGATTCTCGCGACCGGCAGGATTCCCGGGTTCGATCTCCAATACCTTTCGAAACGCCGCTACCGCGCCATTCTGGTCTCCCTCGTCGGCCAAGACCAGTCCCAGACCGTTGTAAGCTTCTGCCGACGAAGGTCGCAGGCGGATGGCGTCGCGAAACGCCGACTCGGCGTCGGCGAAGGTCCCTTTTCCCCGCAGGATTTCACCTAATCCGATGTCCGCCGGGTAGAGGTTCGGTTCGAGTTCCAAAGCTCGCTTGAACTCTGGAATGCTGCCTTCGGAGTCGCCCTGCTTCGCCAACGCTTCGGCCAGCGTCAAATGGCCCTCCGCGTAATCTGGCAATAGCTGAACTACCCGTCTGAGGTCCTCCGCTGCCTTCTGAGTGTCTCCTTTGTCCAGTTCAAGTTTTGCCTGCGCCTCCAAGGAATTCGCCTTCCGATTTTGTTCGTCAGCCGCAGTGAGCTTCAGGCCCTTATCGAGCTCCAGTTTGCCTTCTTCAGCGTGATCGGTTCTAGACAACGCCAAGCCCAATTGATAGTGAGCATGCCCAGACATCGGATCGAGGCTGACCGCTCGCCGCAAGGGTGCCACCGCTTCTTGCACCCGCCCTTTCTGCATGAGCGCCTTGCCCAGAGAGTAGTAGGCCTCGGAGAATTTCGGATCCAGCCGTATCACGACTTGCAGTTGCTCGATTTCCTTCTCGACGCCGTACTTCTGCAAGTACGCCATTGCAAGGTTGTATTGGGCTTTCACTAAATCCGGTTGTAAGCTGACGGCCCGCTCCAATTCGCTGATGGCTTCGTCGTCGTTGTTCGACGTGACCGCAGCTCCCAGGTTTCCATGAGCTTCTGCATAATTCGGATTGAATCGCAGCGCTTCGCGAAATTCCTTGATTGCTTCATCGTCCTCACCGGTCTGAACCAGGGCAAGACCGAGATGATTGTGGACTTCGGCGAAATTTGGACGGAGTTGAATCGCCTTCCTAAATTGTTCGATCACCGCTCGCGGATCGCTGCCGGCTTTGCCGAGGAGCAGCCCGAGGGTATCGTGGGCTAGGGCATCGTCTGGTTTCTGTTTGATCGCCTCTGCCACGGCTTCGATGGCAAGCCCCAAGTCCGGAACCCGCTCGGCCGGGTCCCTCACCACCGACTGCAACTCTTTGAACCCGGCCTCGGTTTGACCAGTCTCGAGAAGGATCATGCCCAAATCGATATGAGGCCCCGGCTGATCGGGATCCAGACTGATCGCGCGCTCCAGATATCGGCGTCCGCCATCCAAATCCCCACTTTGCCTGGAGGCCATGCCGAGAAACCCATAGGCCTCAGCAAACGCAGGGTCCAATCGCAGCGCGGTCTGTAACTCCGAGATCGATTCAGCTCTCTGCCGGTCGTACCACAGCGCGACGCCTAGGTTGTAGTGGGCCTGCGGAAGAGCCGAGTCGAGCGCCACAGCCTTGCGCAGGCGGTCAACTGCTCCCGGCAGATCGCCCAACTGGCCAAGAACAAAGCCCAGCAGGTTGTAAGCATCGGCCCCCTTCGGGTCCGCTTCAACTGCCTCTTCAAATTCCTTCTTCGCGCCTTCCATGTCTCCGCTAGAAAGCAGTTCGCCTCCTGCATCGTAGTGAGCCTTTGCTTCCCCATTAAGCACATGGTGCAGAGACTCCTTGTGTTGGCGGACGCGCGCCGCCGATTCCCCCTGCAACGCCGCGCCGAGGAGTTCGTAGGCATTGCCCATCCATGGTCTGAGAGCGAGCGCCTTCTCGGCTGCTGCGATTGCTCCCGGGAAGTCGCCCTTTTGCCTCAGGATCCCGGCTATTTCATATTCCGCGTCTGCGTTGTCGCCGTCTTTTACGAGTGATGCCAGCTCTATTAGAGCGGCGTCGAGGCTTCCTTTGCCGCGTAAGGCTCGGCTCAGATTCAAGCGCAATTCCGCGTGGTGAGGCTCTAGAGCCAGCCCTGATCGGGATACGCGAATTGCATCGTCAAATCTCTTGGCCTTGGCGAGAGCAGAAGCCAAATTGTTGAAGGCGTCGAGATACTCGGGGTTAATGTCGACGGCTTGCTGGAACTCACCGATCGAATCCAGCAGATCATTTTTTTGTGCGTAAGCGATTCCAAGCCAGTTGTGGGCTTCCGCCGAGCGAGGATCCTGCTGCAGAACCGCCTTGAAGAGGTCGACGGCTTTCTCCGTCTCTCCCAATTGTTCGAAATTCAAAGCCAAGGCAAGTTGGGCGGCCTCATAATCGGGTCGCAGTTTGATCGCAGTATTTAACTCAGAGATCGCCTGGCCGAAGTCTCCGGCCTCACGCAGCCATAACGCCAGGTTGTAGTGTGCTTCGGCGTAGCCGGGATCAATCTCCACGGCGTGGCGGAATGCGGCCTGGGAGCCTTGTGGGTCTCCCAACTTGCCGAGCGCCACTCCCAATCCGTTCTCTGCATCGGCTCTGCGCGGATCCAGCTTGAGCGCCTCTTCAAACGCAGACGCCGCCGCTTTCCACTGTTCCTGCCTTAAGGCCTGCACCCCCTGCTGGTACGGATCATCGGCCTGGCTTGATGAAACTGAAGCGGCTTGCACCTGCGCGCCAACCATCAGGACGGCCAGCAAGCACTTGGCGAGCGCGGGCCAGGAGCGATCGAGGCGACACCAGACTCCCAAACGCATGCGCTTCCGAGACTTGAGACGTGATCTACTTATGTTCCCCAAAAACACCAACCTGGCTGGCCAGAATCACGAATGTAAACGCTTGCAAGGCCTGAACGCCCATCACACTAACACAATGAGAAGGATCGTGGAATGCGTATCTCCTACCGATTTCGCGCCTCGCTTTGGTGTGAATCACGACTTCAAAAAATACCCCGGGTAAATCTTTCCCGCCAGCGTCGAAAACCCACCTCGGTATAGAATAGCCGCACTTTTGATGTCACAAAGCAGAATGCTTGGGAACCGGTTGTTCCCGGAGAACGCCGAACCCCGTCGATGGTTGCATACTTCAGTGAAGCCTCGATCGCTGGCCTTGATTCTCGTCATGCTCTTCGCCGTTTTTGGCTTTACTCAGACGCCGAAACCGACCGGACAAACGCCAGTTCCGGCTTCTCAGAACGCGGTTAGCCTCCACCACCCAGTAAGCACCAAAATCGTGCAGGCCCAACGTTCGTTTGACCAGGGCTTGGAGTTGATTTACGCGCTCGACTACAGCGGGGCGGCAAACTGTTTTCAGCGTGCCGCCGTGCTTGATCCAAACATGGCGATGGCTTATTGGGGCATCGCGTACGCAATGGGATCCGACTACTACTACCACTCGACAGGAGATCCGGCGCGTGAACGCGCAGCCTACGAGGCGCTCCAGAATGCATTAACACAATCGGCCAACGGCCCTGCGGTGGAGCGCGCCTATATCACCGCACTCAGCAAGAGGTACTGCGACTGCCCGAACCCAGACCGCGAGCAACAGGCAGTCGAATTCAAGGATGCGATGCGCGATCTGGCGCAACGTTATCCTGACGACCTCGACGCCTCGACCCTTTACGGTCAATCGATCATGAACCTGAGCCCCTGGGCCCTGTGGAACGCTGACGGCACGCCTTGGGAAGGAACGCCAGAGATTTTGTCGGTTTTAGAATCGGTACTGAAACGCGACCCGCGCCACATCGGAGCGGTCCACTACTATATGCATGCCGTAGAAGGATCGCCCCGCCCCGAGCGCGCACTGCCCTATGTGAAGGTGTTGCCTTCCCTCGCTCCGTCCATCGGTCATATCGTGCATATGCCGGCGCACATCTACCTCCGGACCGGGGATTATCTGGCCGCCGAAGAAGCCTGTGTGAAAGCCGCGCAAGTAGATGAGAACCACCTCCAGAACTCTGCCAAGCCGGATACATTTACGATTTTGTCTTACTTCCACGACCTGTACTTCCTCGGCGCGGCAGCCAGTATGGATGGCCACTATTCAATAGCACGGGAAGCCTCCGCCAAGCTCGTCGAGCGCGTCGCTCCCCATGCCCAGCGCATGCCGCAACTGCAGTCTTTCCTCAACCTCCAAACCGCAGTGTTAGTGCGCTTCTCCCGTTGGGACGATATTTTGAAACTGCCTCCCCCGAACGTGAATTTCAGAATCGTGAACACTATGTGGCACTTCGCTCGCGGCATGGCGTTCGCTACTACCGGTAAGATTGCGGAAAGTGAAGTGGAACATCACGCCGTGACGGAAGCTTTGGAGAGCACGGCACCGGATGAAGCATTTGCGATGTCGCCCAATGAGAGTCGTGACATTTTGGAGATCGCATCGGACGTGCTAGCGGGGAAATTAGCGATGGCCCGAAAAGAGAGAAGTCAGGCAATTGCGCAGCTGCAAATTGCTGTCGCGATTCAGGATCATTTGAAATATGCCGAACCCCCAAGCTGGTTTTATCCCGTGCGCGAGTCACTGGGCGCAGCACTGTTTCTGGACGGACAAATTTCCGAAGCCGAGCAAGTCTTTCGTGAAGATCTGCGGCGGAATCCACGGAACCCGCGG
>Ga0210402_10005143_pt1 | contig 11775 bp, 8 predicted proteins | sample IncBWC7MmetaG_FD_161055 | JGI IMG/M metagenome (GOLD analysis project Ga0210402, IMG submission 161055) | Forest soil microbial communities from Barre Woods Harvard Forest LTER site, Petersham, Massachusetts, United States - Inc-BW-C-7-M | ecosystem: Environmental > Terrestrial > Soil >... | reverse complement strand
TATCATGAAACAATATCCCTGTTTAGCACCAATAGAAAAAGACGTAGCAGTAACCATCATGAAGAACAAAACGATGCTTCCTGTGCCAAACAAGCCGCTTATTCAAGCAAGTGGCTAGCCACGCGAACTCCGCCTAGGTCTAGGTACACTGATGAGCGTCGGCATAATCAACTTAGCCGAAAAAATTGGGCGGAAACATACATTAATTTTAGAGAAAACCAATCTGACTCGGAAAAAGTTATTTATCGTTCAATCTCTAAATTAGAAAAGCCTAGCATAGTTATCGAACAGTTAAATAAAATCAAATCCCAATGCGACGCATCCCAACGCGATGCATCCCAATGCGACGAATATCGTTTTTCACAGTTCTTACAACACTTGTGCTACTACATACCCCACCAAGTATCCTCTGCGGGGATCCCAAAACCTTACGCTGACAGCCTGCTATTCGAAATATTAACAACGTTCTCAAAGGATTTGTTTAGAGATCAACATGGCGGACCCTTCTGGATAGACCCGAAAGAGCAGGTCACAGCATTGATCAGTGTGGCACGATTTGGTTCGTTCAAGTTATGCTCTGACTTGCTGCGCTATTTTATAGAAGCGACAGATGGTTCTTCTAAGGATCTTGTTAAGTTATACCGCCACAAAAATAAAGATGGATTTACTGCGCTGATTACAGCGGCTAGAGGAGGTCATCCAGAGATTGTGTACAAACTGCTTGAGTTTGCTGAAGAAGCGTTTGCTGAAAGCCCCAACAAAGGCACGTGTGATTTTCTCATGCAGCAGGATAACGACGGATTTACTGCGCTGAATACAGCGGCTAGAGGAGGTCATCCGGAGATTGTGGACAAACTGCTCGAGTATGCTAAAAAAGTGTTTGCTAAGAACCCCGAAGGCTTGCGTGATTTTCTCATGCACCAGGATAACGACGGATTTACTGCGCTGATTACAGCGGCTAGAGGAGGTCATCCGGAGATTGTGTACAAACTGCTCAAGTATGCTAAAAAAGTGTTTGCTAAGAGCCCCGAAGGCTTGCGTGATTTTCTCATGCAGCAAAATAACGACAGATTTACTGCGCTGATTGCAGCGGTTAGAGGAGGTCATCCGGAGATTGTGTACAAACTGCTCAAGTATGCTAAAAAAGTGTTTGCTAAGAACCCCGAAGGCTTGCGTGATTTTCTCATGCAGCAAAATAACGACGGATTTACTGCGCTGATTACAGCGGTTAGAGGAGGTCATCCGGAGATTGTGTACAAACTGCTTGAGTTTGCTAAAGCAGTGTTTGCTGATGACCTCGAAGGCTTGCGTGATTTTCTAATGCAGCAAAATAACGACGGATTTACTGCGCTGATTACAGCGGTTAGAGGAGGTCATCCGGAGATTGTGTACAAACTGCTCAAGTATGCTAAAAAAGTGTTTGCTAAGAACCCCGAAGGCTTGCGTGATTTTCTCATGCAGCAAAATAACGACGGATTTACTGCGCTGATTACAGCGGCTAGAGGAGGTCATCCGGAGATTGTGTACAAACTGCTTGAGTTTGCTAAAGCAGTGTTTGCTGATGACCTCGAAGGCTTGCGTGATTTTCTAATGCAGCAAAATAACGACGGATTTACTGCGCTGAATGCAGCGGCTAAAGAAGGTTATACAGACGTTGTAGCGACACTGCTTGATTTTCTTGAAGCAGTGTTTGCTCAGAACCCCACAGTCAAGCGTGATTTTCTTATGCAGCAGGATAGCTACGGATTTACCGCGCTGATATCAGCGGCTAGAAGAGGTCATACAGACGTTGCAACGACACTGCTTGATTTTTCTGAAGCAGTGTTTGTTGAGAATCCCAAAGGCAAGCGTGATTTTCTCATGCAGCAAAATAAAGACGAATTTACTGCGCTGATGTCAGCCGCTACAAAGGGTGAACCTGCCATAGTGTATAAGCTGATTGAAGTATCAGCTTTAAATGTGAGCAGGTTCAATCAGCTGCAGTTTTTAGAACAACAAAATAAATTCGGGCGCACTGCCCTAGATATTGCAACTAGACTTCAAACGACTGCTAGGTCACCAAAAAAAAGAGAAGACTATATCAACATCATCAAGGCATTAAAGAAGGCAAGGGTCGACCTCGACAATCAGGATCGCTACAGATCTTCTGGACGAAAGTCGCAATTTTTATTCCGTACTCATTATCTACCTAGAAAAAGCCAAGCATGCGTGTCTCCCATCCGCGAACACAGGCGCACATCTTTGCTTGGTAATAAGCATCTCTGTAGGGGACAAAAATAAAGAAGGAGCCACTGCTAAGAAAATCTCATATACTACTTTTTGACCAACCCTGGAGATCGTTTATTAGACTTCTTTCGAAACTCAGAAATGGAGTCAAGTTCGCGGCGAACGAACTTGGCGAGGGCCGAAGTTTACTGCGGGTAAATGAGGACCGTAGCCAGGCGTTCAACAATGAAATTGACTAAATTACCACGTTTCGAAAGAGGTCTATTAGACTTCTTTCGAAACAAAGCTGCTGCCATTCAAGTTATCATATCGTTACTCGAGAACGAAGTGATCGAGTTAACGTGTTTCCATCGATGAATTCGAGCTCGCTGCCCAATGGAACACCATGGGCTATGCGGCTGATTTTTATTCCGTATTGCTTGACGAGTTCTGCTAGGTAATGCGCCGTGGCTTCGCCTTCTACCGTTGGATTCGTGGCTAAAATAACTTCTTGTGGTGGATTCCTGTTGAGCCGTTGTAAAAAATGTTCAATTCCAATTTCTTCAGGTCCGATTCCATCCAAAGGTGATAAACGGCCCATGAGTACGAAATAATAGCCATAATAGCTAGCTGTTTGTTCGATAGCCATCACATCAATCGGAGTTTCAACAACACAGAGTAAATTATTATCTCGGTTGGAGTTAGCACATAAGGTACACAGTTGTGTTTCACTTAAACTTCGACATTGCTCGCAATTTCCAACTTCTTGGATAGCTTGTTCCATAATTTTTGCTAGAGCCAATCCCTCGGTCCTAGCTCTTTCCAATACATGAAAGGCCATACGCTGAGCGGACTTAGGCCCAATGCCCGGTAAACAACGCAAATGTGCGATAAGCTGTGTTATTAAGGGACTAAAAACCACGATCGCTTCCTCGTAGTGCAATGGTTTACAATTCTGTTAAATCGGTACTAAATTTAGTTTGAATTTGTGCTGTTAAGTCACTTAATTTTTGGCGTGAAGCTTTTTCAGCTTTTTCCAGTGCGTTGTTGAATGCACTGATTAGCAATTCTTCTATAAATTCTTTACTTTCTTTTAACAGAGCAGGATCAAGCCAGATAGATCTGACGGCATGTCTACCATCCATATCAATCTTAAGCAATCCACCACCGGCTTCTCCGGTAACTACTATTTTAGTTAACGCTTCTTGAGCGGATTGCATTTTTGATTGCATGTCTTGTGCTTGTTGTAAAAGTTTATTAAGATCGACTTTCATATGCATATTTATTTTCCTCTATTGTTTAGATTACTCGTTTTTGTGGGGAATCAGTTCTTATCTAGTAGCCGGATAGATTCAGGCCGCAGCTTAACATCAAATGCTTTAATAATAGCTTGAACCGTTGGATCATTTTGTAAAATTTCTGCGGTTTGTTGCAATCGTTGAGATTTTTGCTGTTGTTCGTGATGCGCGGGTGTTAGCAAATCACTGTTTCCTAAGCTAATCGACAAGGTTACAGGGTTTCCAAAGTAGCGAGAAAGGGCTTGAGCTAATTTTTCTTCTTGTGTCGGGGTGTGTAACGCGGCTTGTTTAGGATCTAGTAACAACTTAATGTGATTATCAGAATAATTCTGCAAGACACATTGGTAAGCAAACGTATAGGCCATTCCCGTTAAATTTAATTGCTTAACTACATGCATCCAATCTAACAGGACATTTTTTGCGGTTGCATCAAGGGTTGTATCAAGTTTTAAATCTTCTGTAAGAGAATTTCTTGCTGACAAAGTAGGTTTATCGGTTAAATATTTTTTTTCAGATACATGGCTCGCGTCGTCATGCGCCGGTTTAAAGGCCAACATTCTTAATAGCATCATTTCAAAACCTAAACGCGGAGCGGGTGCCAGTACTAGATCGCGCCGGCTTAATAAAGCAATCTGGTAATAAAGTTGTGTATCCTCTGGAGAGAGCTGCTGTGCAATTTTTTTGATTTCTTCATTGTTGCTTTCGTCCGGTAGTACTTGAGCGAGCGCAATACGATGTAAGAGTATTAGCAGTTCATCGATCACGTGCAGAAAATCAACGGCTTGCGCATTTAATTCCTCTATCATAGTCCAGAGTTGTTTCGCGTTATTAGCTATCAGCGCCATGAGTAATGTGCTTATATCCATCGTAGCGGCATTGCCGAGTAAAGTCTTGCTGTCTTCTTCGGTAAGACGTCCGTTGCTGTAGGCAATAGCTTGATCTAATAAGCTTAAAGCATCGCGGAGACTACCACGAGCGGCTTGGCTGAGCATTTGTAATGCGCCTAGCTCATAAGCAACTTGCTCATTTTTCAAAATGGTTTCCAGATATTGGCTGATCTGTTCGCTAGTTAGTGCCTTTAGATGAAACTGCAAGCAACGCGAAAGAATAGTGGCGGGCAAGCGCTGAGGATCGGTCGTGGCTAATAAAAAGATAACATGCGGAGGTGGTTCTTCAAGCGTCTTTAGCAGAGCATTGAAACTATGGGCAGACAGCATATGTACTTCATCGATCAAGTAGATTTTATAACGCCCTTGACTAGGGGTGTAGTGAACATCGGCAAGTAGATCGCGAGTATCTTCTACTTTAGTACGTGAAGCAGCATCGACTTCAATGAAATCAGTTAATCGGTTTGCGTTTATGGCTTGGCAGTTTGAACATTGGTCGCAGGGGGTAGCCGTTATTTTTTTTTGACAGTTTAGACACTTTGCCAGTAGCCGCGCCAAGCTGGTTTTGCCAATACCACGCGTCCCCGTAAAAAGATAAGCGTGGTGAATTCGTTGACTTTCTAAGGCATTTTTTAGAATGCGGCAGGTGGGTTCTTGCCCCACAAGCTGAGCAAAAGAACAAGGTCGATATTTTCGAGCAAGGACTTGGTAACTCATATTCATCCCAATCACCTTGAATGGTGGCAGTTATACCCGCCACACTTCGGCACCCGCATCCACAACTACCGCTGCTTCCTTCCGGATCTGACGGGGTTCATTGCTTTGCGCTGCGAAGGAACTGATATAACCACCATTGGCGGAGAGAGCGGGATTCGAACCCGCGGTAGGGATTAACCTACACACACTTTCCAGGCGTGCTCCTTAAGCCACTCGGACACCTCTCCGAAAGAAAGCTGCCAGGGTAAACTAGAATGCTTTGTTTGGCAATTAGCTTTATCCATGTTCTAGAGGAGCTCTTAATCGACGAACATCGAGCTGACGGATTCTTCGCTATTAATACGGCAAATAGTTTGTGCCAGCATGTTACTTAAGCTCAACTGACGAATTTTTGTACACTGTTTAGCTTGTTCATGCAAAGGGATGGTATTGGTTACTACTAATTCATGGATACAGGAAGCTTGAATTGCCCGAATAGCATCTCCTGATAAGACCGGGTGTGTACAGTAGGCCATTACTCTTTTAGCACCATTTTCTTTTAAAGCCTGAGCGGCTAAACACAGCGTTCCTCCGGTATCTACAATATCATCCACCAATAAACAATTTCTATCCTTAACATCACCGATAACGTGCATGACTTCGATTTTATTTGGACCGATACGTCGTTTATCGATAATAGCGATATCAGCATCATTCAGTCGTTTGGCGATGGCTCTGGCGCGGATTACGCCACCTACATCAGGAGAGACAACAATGAGAGGATCCTCTTCTTGGTAAAGGTTTGTGGCTTGAATATCGTTTAAAATCTCTGGTGTTGCGTAGACATTATCAACAGGAATATCAAAAAAACCTTGAATTTGATCGGCATGCAAATCGACGGTTAACACGCGACTGATGCCGACAGCGGTCATCATATCGGCGACAACTCTAGCGGTAATAGGTACACGAGAGGAGCGAATGCGTCGATCTTGGCGCCCGTAACCAAAATAGGGAACCACCGCCGTAATGCGTTTCGCGGATGCTCGACATAGTGCATCGGCTATAATGATCAATTCCATCAAATTATTGTTTACGGGTGGGCAGGTAGGTTGTATGACAAAGACATCCTGACCGCGTACATTTTCTAAAATTTCTACGATAATTTCGCCATCACTGAAATGTCCGACAATGGCTTTTCCTAATTCCATGTCTAAATGTGTAACTACTTGTTCAGCAAGAGCCCGATTGGCGTTGCCCGTAAAAATCATCATTTCCGGCACAGAAAAATTCCTCATTAAGCGCAAAATTAGTCGACAGGATGGTGAAAAAAATTCATACGCAGGAATTGGCTGGGGTGCTAGGATTCGAACCTAGGTATGCCGAGATCAAAACCCGGTGCCTTACCGCTTGGCGACACCCCAATTTCCCACCTAACTTCTTTTAAAACGCAAGGCTATCTTGAACATTCATTCAAAAGTGCTCGTATTCTGAGGACTGTTGGCTTGTATGTCAATTGCGGATGTAAAAAAATTGAGTTTGCTAAATCTGCTCGCTACAATTGTACTCGGTTTGATTGCGTAAAAGTCCAATGTACTATTAAAATCTTCGCTTGCCATTGACCGTTAGAGAGTTCAATTCGTTCAGGAATATCTATTTTTCCATTATTCGTATACTGTGAGTAGTTAATGCGCCAGCCGGATTGGCGTAATTTCAGCAGACGATTATAAGCGTCCAGATTGACGATATACGGGGAATGTGGTGCAGGCAATCCACGTAACCAGTAATGTAGTTGCGAAACAGGTAGATGTAATCCCAGTTGTTGCGCTAACAGTTGTTCGGCATTCTGTGCGACAACGGTTTGATTATGGGTTAGCAGGGTAACCTGTCGTGGATTCCCAGCGAGTAGGACGCTTTGTGTGCCTAAAGGACCGAACAATAGCAGTTGATAATTTTGTTTCGTCTGTTGCCAGCTAAATGATGCATTAGTCCCATATGCTTCCTCTCCATGAATGACAATATTTCCATTCGCTCGCCAGGTTTGCAAAGCGTTGAGTTGTGCTTTTCGCTGAGCCCATGGTAGGTAGTGATTAATCGGTTTATCAGAATAGAGCCCGGATGATGGGGAAAAACTTGTACAGGCGGTGAGAAAAAACGTTAGTATAAGCGCTATAATCTTTTTCATAGTAGGAAACTTCGGTAAGGTGTAGGGGGGGTTCCAAAGAACATAGCCTAGACATTAAACCTCTTTCGAAACGTAGTAATTTAGTCAATTTCATTGTTGAACGCCTGGCGACGGTCCTCATTTACCCGCAGTAAACTCCGGTCCTCGCCAGTCGTTCGCCGCGAACTTGACTAAATTTCTGAGTTTCGGTAGTAATTTAGTCAATTTCATTGTTGAACGCCTGGCTACGGTCCTCATTTACCCGCAGTAAACTCCGGTCCTCGCCAGTCGTTCGCCGCGAACTTGACTAAATTTCTGAGTTTCGGTAGTAATTTAGTCAATTTCATTGTTGAACGCCTGGCGACGGTCCTTGCCAGTCGTTCGCCGCGAACTTGACTAAATTTCTGAGTTTCGAAAGAAATCTATTTTATGCGTCTTACTCGTATCTATCAACCACAATCCTTAACCACGGGTGAAATAATAAGCTTATCCAAAGCAGCGGCGCACCATTTGGTGCATGTACTGCGTGTAACAGTGGGTACAGAATTTATTTTATTCAATGGTGAAGGCGGAGAATTTTCGGCAAAAATTATTTCATTCAAAAAAGATAGCGTTGTTGTACAAGTGGGCACGCGCAGCCAGCACAATCGAGAATCTCCACTGCAGATTACTTTGGGCCAGTCGATTAGTCGACCTGAAAAAATGGACTATACCATACAAAAAGCAGTAGAACTGGGTGTAACGCGAATTGTCCCCTTGTTAACCGAACGTTCCTTTCTAAAATTATCGGCTGAACGCTGGGGAAAACGTTTAATGCATTGGCAAGCTGTTATACTAGCGGCTTGTGAGCAGTCAGGGAGAACGCAGATACCGTCGATTTCCAAACCCCTCACTTTTGAGGCCGCCATAAATGAAATCAAAGCTGATATTCGTGTCATTTTGATTCCTGATGTAGCGCAGACAATTTCAAAAGTTACGATACCTGTTTCGTGCGTGGCGGTATTAGTGGGTCCTGAGGGAGGTTGGTCAGAAACCGAAGCTAATTTAGCTATAGCTGCCGGCTATGTTTCTATCCAATTAGGCTCGCGTATTTTAAGAACTGAAACAGCCGGTTTAGTAGCCATGACTTTATTTCAAGGTGCATTTGGCGACATCTCGCTGAATTTAGTTTAGGATAAAATAGTTCGCTCGTATGTCAATATTCATATTTTTAGAGTGAGTAGATGAGATTTATGGGTAAAAAACTAAAATCCCTCTTTGATCCTTTTGCCAAGCGCGAGGCAGAAAAATACGTCAACCCAATTCCAAGTCGGGAGTATATTTTAGATTATCTCAAAGAATGTGGTCGTCTTGTAAAACGTGATGAATTACATCAAGTGTTAGGCCTAGAAGAAAATTCCGAACAGCAAGAAGCATTGCGTCGTCGCCTATGTGCGATGGAGCGCGATGGACAAATCGTGTTAACTCGCCGAGAAGGATATGGTTTGCCAGATAAAATGAATTTGGTGCGAGGACGTGTTATTGGCCATAAAGATGGATTTGGATTTCTCGTTCCTGACGATGGCAGCGATGATTTGTATCTCAGTGCACGCCAAATGCAATGTGTTTTTCATGGCGATCGCGCGTTAGCGCGCGTGGTGGGTACTGATAAGCGAAATCGTCGCGAAGGCGTGATTGCCGAAGTCTTAGAGCATAATACCCCATCACTCGTAGGCCGTTTTTTTACTGAGAAAGGAGTTGCTTTTGTTGTTCCTTCCAATACTCGAATTGCCCAAGATATTTTGGTGGGTTCTGAGGAGCAGGGAGAGGCTAAATCGGGTCAAATTGTCGTTGTTGAAATAATGAGTTATCCCAGTTTTCGCAAGCAAGCCATAGGTCGAATTACCGAAATATTGGGGGATCACATGGCGCCAGGTTTGGAAATAGAAGTAGCGATTCGTAACTACAATATTCCGCATACCTGGCCAGATTCTATTCAAGCAGAAATAACGAAATTTCAAGAGGGTGTATTGCCTGTTGACCAAACACGCCGTGATTTATTATCGCTGCCCTTTGTCACAATCGATGGTGAGGACGCTAAAGATTTTGATGATGCCGTTTACTGTGAGCGACAAAAAAAGCAGTGGCGCTTGGTTGTAGCGATCGCCGACGTAAGCCATTATGTGAGTCCAGAGAGCGAACTAGACAAAGAAGCACAAGCACGCGGGAATTCGGTTTACTTCCCCGATACAGTTGTTCCTATGTTGCCAGAGATTCTTTCTAATGAACTTTGTTCTTTAAAACCCAAGTTAAATCGCTTGTGTATGGTTTGCGATATGCTACTTTCAGCTAAGGGTGAGCTCAAGCGATTTGAGTTTTACCCAGCCGTGATTCATTCACGAGCGCGATTGATCTACAATGAGGTGGCGGCGTGGTTACATGATAAAAAATGTCCCCCGAGCTATAAAGACTTATTGCCGCATTTAAACGATCTGCATACTTTATATGAATTGTTACGACAAAGTCGTGAAAAACGTGGGGCGATTGATTTTGAAACGACAGAAACACGAGTTGTTTTTGCTGCAAACCGTAAAATAAAACAGATTGTTCCTACAGAACGGACAGTGGCGCATCGTATCATTGAAGAGTGTATGTTATTAGCCAATGTTTCTGCTGCACATTTTCTATTGAGAGCTAAAATTCCTGCCTTATTTCGTATTCATGCAACACCAGCTTCCGAAAAATTAGCTGATTTAAAGGCATTTTTGCTAGAATTAGGATTACGTTTGCCGGGTGGAAAAATTCCTCAACCGGCAGATTACTCTGCTCTATTAAAATCAATTGTTAATCGACCCGATGCTCATCTTATTCGAACAGTCCTCTTGCGTTCTTTGAGCCAGGCTATCTATAGCCCAGATAACATCGGTCATTTCGGTTTGGCGTTTAATGCCTATACTCATTTCACTTCACCAATTCGTCGTTATCCGGATTTAATGGTACATAGGGCGATTCGGCATATTTTAGCTAAGCGTAAATCGAAAACATTTATCTATGATCCAGTAACGATCAGTCGCTTAGGCGAACACTGCTCGACTACAGAGCGTCGTGCTGATGAGGCAACCAGAGAAGTTTTAGATTGGCTCAAATGCGAATTTATGCGTGATCGTGTCGGTGAAACTTTTGAAGGCATTATTACCAATGTTACTGGTTTTGGTTTATTTGTTGAATTAAAAAAGATCTACGTTGAAGGGCTAGTGCATGTAACGGCTTTGCATAACGACTATTACCAATTTGATGCTCAAAGACATCGTTTGCGCGGCGAACGAACAGGAATCGTCTACCGTTTAGGGGATAGTTTGGAGGTAAAAGTAGGGCGTGTTGACCTCGATCAGCGTAAAATTGATTTTGAACTGGCGGATGAAAAACAAAATCCTGGCCTATTAAAAAAACAAAAAAAGAAAAAAAGCTCCGATTTAAAAATTGGATCACTAAATAAGAGATATGATTCTCCGTTTTCCCGAGGAAAAGATGAGTAACCTATGCACTAAATCAAAACTAATTTAAAAACACAAGGAAAAACTCTACCCGAAGATGTAGCCAAGTGAATAATATGCCTAAAAAAGAAATTATTTTTGGATTCCATGCCATAAAAGCGATCCTGCAAAATGCACCAGAAAGGGTGTTGCAGTGCTACAGACAGGAAGGAAGAGATGACAAACGCCTGCAGTCTATTATTCAGCTTGCAGAATATCAGCATATTCCGGTACAGACATCGTCAAAAATTAAATTAGACAAGTGGGCAAACGGAGAACGACACCAAGGTTTGCTTGTCGAGGTAAGCTGTGTTTCTGATAAGACAGAAAAAGATTTATTGAGTTTGCTGCGTAATTTGACAAAGCCTCCTTTTTTATTATTATTGGATGAAGTTCAGGATCCGCATAATCTAGGGGCCTGTTTACGTTCGGCTAACGCGGCTGGTGTTGATGCAGTTATTCTCTCTCAAGATCGGTCCGCAAGTGTTACGCCGATTGTTCGAAAAATAGCGGCGGGTGGGGCTGAAACAACACCCATTATTACGGTAGGGAATTTAGCAAGTGCCGTGCGAGAATTGAAAAAAGCGGGGATATGGATTTATGGACTTGACAGTACAGCAGGCCAATCTATTTATAGGGCAGATTTAAAAGGCGCCATTGGCCTAGTATTGGGTGCTGAAGGCAAAGGGTTACGGCGTTTAACCAAAACGCTTTGCGATGGTTTATTAGCTATTCCTCTGAAAGGAACCGTTGAGAGTTTGAACGTTTCTGTTGCGGCGGGCATTTGTTTATTTGAAGTTCTCAGACAAAGACAACAGGATGTACACTAACGACCAGTTCAAATTGCATGACTTGTTCGTCTACAATAGACCTCTTTCGAAACGTGGTGTTAGTCAATTTCATTGTTGAACGCCTGGCTACGGTCCTCATTTACCCGCAGTAAACTCCGGTCCTCGCCAGTCGTTCGCCGCGAACTTGACTGCATTTCTGAGTTTCGAAAGAGGTCTAATAGACCT
>Ga0210402_10005142_pt1 | contig 11776 bp, 7 predicted proteins | sample IncBWC7MmetaG_FD_161055 | JGI IMG/M metagenome (GOLD analysis project Ga0210402, IMG submission 161055) | Forest soil microbial communities from Barre Woods Harvard Forest LTER site, Petersham, Massachusetts, United States - Inc-BW-C-7-M | ecosystem: Environmental > Terrestrial > Soil >... | reverse complement strand
GCCTGATTGCAGCTTCATTTTTTCTTGCATCGGTGGCCCTGGCCGCGAGCTATTGGCCCGCTTATCGAGCCACTCGCGTCGATCCGATGAAGGCGCTTCGCTATGAGTGAATCTACCTACTCGTAACGCAAAGCCTCAACCGGATCGAGCCGAGAAGCCTTCACCGCTGGATACATCCCGAAGAATAGGCCCACACTCATCGACACTGTCACGGCCAAGATAATCGACCACAACGGAACAGATGAGGGCAGACTTGGCACAAAAAGATGGATAAGCAGGCTGATGCCCAAGCCCAGCAACACGCCAATCACTCCTCCTGCCCCCGTTAACACTATTGCTTCTGTCAAAAATTGCCAAATCACATCGCGCCGCCGCGCCCCGATCGCCTTGCGCACTCCAATTTCTCGCGTGCGCTGCGTGACAGACATCAGCATGATATTCATCACCCCGACTCCGCCCACCAAAAGTCCGATCGAACTAACCACGGAAATAAGCAGCGCCACAGAAGCGGTGATCTGGCGGAACTGGTCCGCAATCTCTTTGGCGCTCGAAACGCCAAAATTGTCGGGCTTGTTGTACGGAACGTTTCGGCGGCGGCGCAGCACTCCGCGGATTTCATCCTCGGCTTCCGGCATGCGGCCAGGATAGGCGACTGCACCAATCAAGTTCTCATCGTCCCCAGGCCGATGTTTCTGGTACGTTCGGTAAGGCACAAGAATCGCTTTGTCCGCGGCCTGGTCCTTCACCAACTGTCCTTTGCGCGCGGCCATCACGCCAATCACTTCATACGACACTCCGTCCACGAGGATCGGCTTACCCAGCGGCTCTTCATCCGGATACAAAGCCTTGGCTATGTCCGGCCCGATGAGCGCGACGTCTCTGCGGTGCAAATTCTCGCCCTCGCTAATGTATCTTCCACGCTCCGCTTTGGAATTAAACACGATCTCGTCCGCCGGCATTATTCCGTGGTAGTCCACCCCGGCAACTTCCTTATTTTTGTAGCGCGCGCTCATCAGCGGTCGCCCGCCTGGCGAGTCCTCCTGAATCCGGGGCATCACCGCAGCCGAGACCGCTTTGACGTCCGGGCAAAGCTCTCCGATGGCCTCGGCATCCTCAAGGGTAAGCGGCTTGCGCGTGCGTTCTTCCGGAGTGAGTCGTCCCGAAGTGTGGATGCCGGGATCAAACTTGAAAATGAAAAGGGTCTCCGAGCCGAAGTCGCTCAGAAAAGCGTTTACGTCGTTATAGACACCCATCAAAACCGCGACGACGGAGAGCAGCGCGGTGATCCCAATGACCACGCCGAGCACGGTCAGAAAAGACCGCATCTTGTTCTCACGCAGAGTCGTGAGAGCCATGAGAGCGTTTTCGCCGAGCGCTATTCGCATATTGACTTACTCGCTCACTAAATCTCTGTACGTAGCGCTTCGATGGGCTCCAACATCGCCGCCTTTCGCGCTGGATAGACACCAAAGAAAATCCCCACTGCTGCAGAGATAAGTTCCGCGATGATGACCGCGGAAATCGGCACGTTCATCGGAATGGAAGTTGTAGCTCTTGCCAACAGGCATATTCCGTAGGCAATCAGCACTCCGATAGCTCCGCCCATTGCCGACATCACGCACGCCTCCACCAAAAACTGCAGTAGGATGTCCCGGCGGCTCGCGCCAAGCGCCTTGCGAATGCCAATCTCTCGTGTGCGCTCCGTGACCGTAGCCAGCATCACGTTCATGATCACCACTCCTCCAATTATCAAAAACACCGATACAACGCCGACCATGGCCATCGCGATCACACCGGTGAGCTGATTCCAGAGCTTCATAAGCGTCGCGGAGTCGAGAATCCCAAATGAGTCAGTCTCGTTCGGTTTCAGGTGACGCCGCGCCCGCATCAGCACTCGCGCTTCGTCCTGCGTGCGTTCCATCCACTCTGCTCCGCGCGCTTGGACGTTGATCCAGATTCCCTCATAAGCTCCGTAGATTTTGATGTACGTCTCTGCCGGAATATACGCGAAGTTATCCTGCGATTGGCCGAGGACGGTGCCGATCGGTTTGGCAACGCCAACCACTATGAACGGCCGGCTATCAAGCATCACTTCGTGTCCCACCGGGTCCAGGCTCGGAAAGAGCTTGTCGGCCAATTCGGAACCGATCATCGCCACCATCGCCCGGGTGTTTTCATCCGCTTCGGTGATGTACCGGCCGTCAGTCATTTCTTGTGCATCGATGTCGCCCATGCTGGCCGTCACGCCGCGGATGCTGGTGTCCTGAATGGTGAGCGAACCGACGCGAGCCTTTCCCGAAGTCCATACTTCAGCGCCCAGCCGCTGCGGCAGCTTAAGATTGTCGCGCAGCGCTTCATAGTCGTCCCAGGTGACGAGTTTGTTCCGGCGCATGGCTTTGACCAACTCTTCCATCTCCGTGATGATCGGAAAACGCATCACCGTAAACGCATTCGAGCCCAGATTAGCGACTTTGTTGGCGATGTATTGATTCACACCGGAAATGAGCGCGATGACCACGATCAATGTGGCGACGGAAAGGATGATCCCCAGCAACATGAGAAAGGAGCGCATCTTGTGGGCGCGCAGTGTCTCAAGCGCGACGCCGACCGGTTCTCGCAGTGGCACCCGTCGCTTCATCCACACTGCTCCTTGCTCTTCACTACGCCCCGGACATCCAGAAAGTTTCGAAGCCTGTCATGAAGACTAAAAGCTCCGGCACTCCGCTCGCCGACTTTAATTGCTGGGATGAGCCGCGGTGTTACCCGCGTTCCGATGATAGTTCGGATAAGCCGGCTTCTTATGTTTCGGTATGGGATTCTTCTCCAAATCCGCCAGCAGAACTTCGACAGCTTTCTCAAGTTGTGGATCGCGCCCTTCGCGGACCGCTTTGGGATTCTGTTCCACCTCGACGTCGGGCGCAACTCCGTGGTTTTCCACTTCCCAATCGTTGTTCGGCGTCCAAAATCCGCGACTCGGCGCGGTCACGGTTCCTCCGTCCATCAGTGATTCACCAGGGCCAAAGAATCCCACCAGCCCTCCCCAAGTCCGTTTTCCTACCAACACGCCGACCTTGGCTTGCCGGAAGTGCCACGGCATCGCGTCGCCGCCCGAACCCGCGTATTCATTGATGATCATGGCTTTCGGTCCCTGAATGAGGCTCACCGGAGTGGTCATGTCCTCGCCGTCCCGCGTCGTGCGGTAATTCATCAGAGTCCGTCGCAGATAATCGAGGATGTAGTCCGTGTTCGTCCCGCCTCCATTGAAGCGCTCATCGACGACCGCTCCATCCTTGCCAGCCTGCGAAAAGAAATATCGGTTGAAGTAGGTGTAGCCACCATTCGCCGTGTCGGGCAAGTAGATGTAAGCCAGCTTTCCCTTGCTAAGCTCGTCCACTTTGCGCCGGTTGCCTTCGATCCAAGCCAGGTTCCGCAGCCCTTGCTCGCTCTCGACGGGAACCACGCTCACTTCGCGTGAGCCGCTCCCGTCCGGATTCGGCCCGACTCGCAGCATCACGGACTTCCCTGCCGTCTCCTCGAAAAAGCTGTAGACGTCGTCCCTGCCACGCACTTCACGGCCGTTTACGGCAAGCAGATACTCGCCTTCCACCACATTCACGCCGGGCTGCGTCAGCGGCGCATGCAGTTGCGGATTCCAGTTTTCGCCGTCGTAGACGCGTGAAAATCTATAACGCCCGTTTTCGATTTTGTAGTCGGCGCCGAGGAGCCCCACGGGAATGCGCTTCATCTCCGGGCCATCGCCGCCCCGCACGAACAGATGCCCGACCGTGAGTTCACCCATGGTCTCTTTAAAGATGTAGTTCAGGTCGTCGCGTGACGCCACTCCTGGCAAGTACGCCGCGAATTTTTTCTCGGTGGCCGCCAAATCCAGGCCGTGGAATCCAGCGTCATAAAAGAAATCGCGCTCCAGCCGGAAGGCTTCGTGATACATCTCCTTCCACTCGACCATCGGCTCGATGCGCACGTCCATTGCGGCAAGATTCAGCGTCTTCGCTCCAGAGGGCGCGCCTCCTCCTCCAGATGCCCCACCTGGCCCAGATGCTCCCGGCGCAGGCACAGGCGGAAGCGGTGCAATGGCCCACACCTGTGTCGGCGCTGTTCCTCCGGGCTGTGGTGCGCTCGCGTGACGGTAAAGCAGCTTTTCTCCGTCGGCGGAAACATGAAATGCCAGAATATTCTCGATCAATTTGTCAGTCTTGCGAGTCTTCAATTCAAAACGATGCGCCGTCAGCGTGGCCGGGCCATTTAGAGGCTCGACCAAGGGCCCTTCCATGAGAAACAAAACTCCTTCTTTTCCGGTCCTCAATTCCGTGTAGTTCCTCGCCGGAATCGGCATCGCCAGAATCCGCTGTCCAATCTTTTCGAAATCCACTTTCACAGCCGCGGGAGGCTTTTCCTTCTCTTTTTCCTGGCCACTCGGTCTTGCTGCTTCCGTTTTTACCGCATCGGTCTTGGCTTCGCCTTCCTCATCGCTCAGCGGTACGAGCGGCGATGGCAAGTCCTTGCGCAGCACAACGATATACACGTTGCTCGTCACCGGCCGGTCGTAGCTCAACATCGACGTGTCCTTCGTCGGCCCGGCATCCGTGCTGGACAGAAAATAAAGATATTTACCTCCCTTGTCGAAAACCGGTGAAGTTGAATCGCTCATCGCATCCGTCACGCGCTCGCTCTTCCCCGTTTCCAGCGAATACACAAACACCGAGCGCATGTGGCTCACCTCCTGCTGCGTGTACGCAAGCCACTTGCTGTCCGGAGACCATGCCGCCTGAAAAATCTGCTCCGGCCCGGTAAACCGGTCGTGAAACACTTTCACAGGTGTTTTCTTTTCGAGGTCCACATACCAAAGGTTTAGTCGTTTGTCCGTGTACGCAATCTTCTTACTGTCGGGAGACCACGTCGGAAAATAAAAGAACGATCCCGGCGTGCCCAAATCGATCTTTTGCGCCTCTCCCTGCCCATTCTGATTCTTGACGTACAGCGCCACTTCGCCAGACTCATCGGAAAAATACGCTATGCTCTTTCCGTCCGGGGACCACGCCGGAAATCGCTCATCTGCACCCGGCGTATTCGTCAAGTTGCGGATGTCGCCTTTCTCCGCAGGCACTGTAAGAATTTCTCCGCGCGCCTCGAACACCGCTCTCAGACCCGTCGGAGAAATATCTGCATTGCGAATCCTGTTGGCCACATTTTCGTAGCGGGGCCGCAGCCGCGGCAGGTCGCCCGCAATGCGAATGTCAACTTTATGTCCCGCGCCGCTCTTGAAGTCATATAACCAGATTGCCCCAAACTGCTCGATGACGATCGCATCCGGCCCTGCGCTAGCGTATTTGAAATCGAGCCCATCGTTCTTCAGCGCAACCGCCACGCCCTTCGTCCGCGTGTCATAACTGAAAAGCGACGTCGGTCCGTTTCGATCCGAAAGAAAAAACACCCTCTGATCCACCCACATGGGATTGAAGTCATTCGAATTCTCTCGCGGTATCGGCGTCACGCTCGAATCGGCAAGCCGGGCAATCCACACTGGCGAAGTTCGTCCACCGCGATACCGTTTCCAAATCTCAAACGCGTGGTCCAATGGCACGTACGCCAGTTCCCTGCCATCGGGCGAGTACGATCCCTCAGCCGCGATGGGCAGCGGCAGTTCTGTAGGAAATCCTCCCTCGCGCGAAATCGTAAAGAGCTGGCTGAATCGCGAATAACTGTCACGATTCGAAGCGAACAGCACGGATTTGCCATCGCGCGTCCAGCCCATCACTTCGTCAGCCGCTGGATGATACGTGAGCCTGCGCGGCGTGCCTCCGCCGGCCGGAATCACGTACACGTCCGCATTGCCGTCGTAGTCCCCGGTAAAGGCGATCTCGCTCCCGTCTGGCGAAAATACGGGGAGCGACGCCGTTCCCGCCCCCGCCGTGAGCCGCTGCGCCACGCCGCCCGCCCGCGGCACACTCCACAAATCTCCCCCGTAAACGAACACAATCTGCGTAGCGCTAATCGTCGGCTGATGCAGCAGCAGCGGCGGATTCTCATCCGCAAAACAAACGCTCGCCACCATCAGCGCAAACACACTCGCGGCCATTCGCAACATTGTCTATTCCCTCCCCCACCCAGCCAAACGATTCATTCGCGCATAATCTTACAGCCACACTGCGCAGGATCAAACCAGTCTCCGTGAACCGGCAATTTTCATTCTCCTAGCCGCGCGCCCATTGGTTTTTCTAGCCAGAACGCAATCGCTCAGGGTACAATGCGGCAGTCATGTAACCGTCCCTGGTAATTGGGTAATCTGGAGCAGTACTGGCGTAAACGTAGCTCCAAGGACAACTCGATGTTCGACCTTCCAACCCCGCAGTCCGTTTAATCCGCTCACGCGGACATAGTTCTCTCTCGCTTCAACCACAAAAACTCCGAACCAGCGCGACTGCGCTCTTTCTTTAAGTAAGCGCCCTCGTAGCTCGTGGAGGTTTATATGGCATCAGAACAAATCGCGGCCACTCCCGCCTTGCCAAGTTTTTGGAGCTCTATCCGCGAGGCGCTTCGCGGCTCGCACCAGGACTTCACAACAGGCAGCCTCAATCGCGCCATTCTTCTCTTGGCCATTCCCATGGTCCTTGAAATGGTCCTAGAGTCTTTGTTCGCTGTGGTCGACGTTTTCTGGGTCGGCCGTCTCGGCGCTGATGCTGTCGCTACGGTCGGGCTCACGGAATCACTGCTCAGCTTGGTCTTCGCCGTCGGCCTCGGCCTGAGCCTCTCGACAACCGCCATGGTGGCCCGGCGAATCGGCGAAAAAGATCCCGCCGGCGCAGCCGTAGCTGGCGTGCAAGCCATCGCCATCGGTCTGGCGGTTTCAGCATTGGTCGGCCTGCCCTGTTTGTTCTTCGCACCTAACCTCTTGCGCGCTATGGGCGCATCGCCGCAAATCATCGCAGTCGGCTCCGGCTACGCACGCATCGCTCTCGGCGGCAGCGGCGCCATCATGCTCCTCTTTCTCAACAACGCCATCTTCCGCGGCGCCGGCGACGCCGCCATCGCCATGCGCCTGCTCTGGGTTTCCAACATAATTAATCTCGTTCTGGATCCCTGCCTGATCTTCGGCCTGGGCCCTTTTCCAAAACTCGGCGTCACCGGCGCCGCGCTTGCCACATTTACGGGACGCAGCATCGGCGTCCTCTATCAGTTCTACCGCCTCTTACGAGGTTCGGAGCGTATCCGCATCCTCCGGCAACAGATTCGTTTGAATTTTCCCGTTCTACTGCGGCTCCTCCGCGTGTCGCTCACCGGCATCCTGCAATTCGCCATTGCTCACACGAGCTGGATCGGCCTTGTGCGCATCGTCAGCATCTTTGGCGCTGCCGCGCTCGCGGGCTACACGATCGCCATTCGCATCATCGTGTTCATCATCTTGCCTTCTTGGGGCCTGAGCAACGCAGCCGCCACTCTCGTCGGCCAAAACCTCGGCGCAAAGCAGCCCGAACGCGCCGAAAAATCCGTCTGGCGCACGGGCTTCTACAACATGCTCTTCCTCGGCATCATCGGCGTGTTTTTCATCCTGTTCGCCGAGCCCGTCGTGCGTCTTTTCACTCACGACCCCGAGGTCATCCCTCTCGCAGCTTCCTGCCTGCGCATTCTGAGCTACGGCAATATCGCTTACGCCTACGGCATGGTCATGTTGCAATCTTTCAACGGCGCGGGCGACACTGTCACGCCGACCATCGTCAATTTTTTCGGTTTCTGGCTTCTCGAGATTCCGCTGGCCTATTTCCTCGCGATTCCAGGCCGCATGCACTCCAACGGTGTGTTCATCTCCATCGTGGTCGCCGAGGCTTTCATCGCCGGCGTAAGCATCATTCTTTTTAAACGCGGCCGCTGGAAGCGCCAGCAGATTTAGTCCGCTTCGGCTTTCCGCAGCACCGCGATAACCGGAGCGGTTTTTCTTCCGTCAACCCAAAATTGTGGTAAGAAGGGTCCCGCCACGTCCGCGCGAATAGCGCCGCGACCGGTTCTAACCGCTCAATATGCCGTCGAATGATCAAGGAGGCCGCAACTTGCCCGACGAAAATCTCACTCATTCTCCCGCCGGAATCTGGTCCCGAATCCTCACCGACGTTCATTTCTGGGTCCCGGCCATCATCTTGCTCGGCGGACTCCTCGTACTCCATTGGATCCGCTGAGTCCTCTCATGAACTCCGTCGCCCCAAACACGATTCCGCCATCCGTTGAGTCTTCCCGTCTCCGCAAGCTTCAACTCGTCGGCATCCTCTGTGGCTTCGGCGCAGGCGCCTGGCTCGGCGCCGCCGAAGCTCCCACCAAGCTGGTCAAGATCGGGGTATCTCCTCTAATTGTTTCGCTCTTGATGGTGGTCGGCGTATTCCTCGCGCGCTGGAGCCTCCCCGCGCTCATCCGCGGCACCGGTCAAATGAGCGCCGACATTCGGCAAGCGCCGCACCTGATCGTCTGGGGCGTCCTCGCCGGCTGCCTCTGGGCCGTCGCCAACACCCTTACCATCTTCGCCATTCGCGATATTGGCCTCAGCATTGCCTTCCCTCTCTGGAACATCAACAGCCTCCTCGGCATCTTTTGGGGTTATCTCCTCTTCAACGAGTTGCGCGACGCCGGTAAAATTCGCTGGCTCACTGTCCTTGGCGGTGCGCTGCTTATGTTCGCCGGCGCAACACTCCTCGCCGTGGCCTCATCCACGCAAAGCCTTGCCGAGCACCCCGCTCGCGGAATCCTCGCCGCTCTTGCTGCAGGCGTTCTGTGGGGCACCATGTATGTTCCCTACCGCAAAGCCTATCTAACCGGCATGAATCCTCTCTCCTTCATCGCTTTTTTCACCATCGGCGAACTCGGCATGATGCTGGCGCTCGCTCTCGGCTATGGTGGCGGCCCCGACTTTCTCATCCATCAACTCGAGCTCGCCAAGCCCGTCCTTTTCTGGCTCATGCTCGGCGGCTTCGTTTGGGTCATCGGAGATCTCTTCCAGCAGTACGCCGCGAAATATATCGGCATCAGCCGCGGCATTCCTCTCTCCAACACCAATCAGCTGTGGGGCTTGCTCTGGGGCATTCTGGTTTTCGGAGAATTGCACGGCCGTAGCGCGTCGCTCTATGTGCAAGTGATCGGCGGCTCTCTTTTGATGGCCGCAGGTGCGGGAGCCATCGCTCTTTCCAGCGTCACCGGCAATGAGCACGCCCGTTGGAAGCAAGCCGCCGAGCGCGAAGGCCAGCGCTACGGAGTCGACGCGGACTATGTCCAAGCAGGCCTCTCCGGCAACGACGCGAGCGCGGTGCCCGGTCGCTTGGCAGTGCCGCCGGGGAGAACTTGGCTGGATTGGCTCTTGGTCCTCGCCGCCACCGCAATATTCCTCACTCTTGCCATTCTCGCGAGAGCTCCGAACATGGCGCTGAACTGGCCCGCCCTTGTCGCGCTCGCCATAGCCATGTTCATTTTTCTGTTCGCCTGCGGGCTTGCTCTCTGGAAAACCACGCGTTTTAACTGACGCGCGCCGCCTGTGGCTCAGCCAAGCGCATTTACATCGCATGGGCCTTTTGCATGCGATGTATCTTGGCTCTGTTCCGCAAGAATTTTTTTCGTACATCCCCTTCCAGTGTAAACTTGTGGTGGCGCGGCTTTGCGGTGCGCAAACTTCAGCGTTCACAGATCTTTCTGGGGCACACCTAAATGGCCGGCACCATCCCACTCTCCTCAACACTCCAAGCCCATACCGCCGAGCGCGTCACCGCCAAAACTCTCTCCATCCCCTGGTACATCTGGTGCAACGTCATCGCCGTCTCCTCCAGCGTCGTTGGCGGCGTCTGGGACATTTCCTGGCACGAGAGCGTCGGCCGCGACACATTTTGGACTCCCGCGCACATGCTCATCTACCTGTGCGGAATTATTTCCGGCCTCTCCTGCGGCTACGTAATCCTTTCCACGACTTTCCAAAAGGATTCTCCGCTCCGCGATCACTCCATCTCCATGTGGGGTTTCCGCGGACCCCTCGGCGCCTTTGTCTGCTCCTGGGGCGCCGTCGCCATGATCGCCTCCGGCCCCTTCGACAATTGGTGGCACAACGCCTACGGCCTCGACGTCAAAATCCTTAGCCCGCCGCACATTTTGCTCGCCCTGGGAATGACCGGTATCCGCTTCGGCACGCTTGTCCTGGTGCTCTCTGAAGTCAACCGCGCCACCGGCGAGTATCGCGCCCGCCTCGAGCGCGTCCTCTTTTTCTCTTTCGTCTTCCTGCTCGCCATGACCGTCGGCATCATGCAAGAGGACACCTTCCGCATCCTCATGCACGGCGCGAAATTCTATGTCGTCATTATGTTTGCGGCCCCCATCTGGTTCGCCGCCGTCTCTCGCGCCTCGGAAAATCGCTGGGCGGCTACTCTCGTAACCGGCTTCTACACGCTCATGCATCTGGGTTTTATGTGGATTCTGCAGCTCGTCCCCGCCGAACCGAAGCTCGGCCCCGTCTATCAAAAGATTACGCACCTCGTGCCGCCGGATTTTCCGCTTCTCCTGATCATTCCCGCCATCGTCTTCGATATTGTGCGCCGTCACTCTGGTGGCTGGAGCCGCTGGAAGCAATCCGCGATTCTTGGCGCCGCTTGTCTCGCAAGTTTTCTTGCTGTTCAGTGGCCCTTTGCGAACTTCCTGGTGTCCCCCGCCTCGCGCAACTGGTTTTTCGCCACGAACAATCTTCCCTACTTCGTTCCGCCCGCGTCCCATTGGGCGCGCAACACCTGGTTTCCCACGGAAAACAGCCCAGCTCAATTCGCCTTTCGCATGTTGCTAGCCCTCGCCGCCGGCATCCTCATGACCCGCATCGGCCTCTCCTGGGGCAACTGGATGCGCCGCCTCCGCCGCTAGGACCTTCACTCGATCGCGCGGCGGCGGGCCCCTGTATCTAGGCTCTGGTATAGATACATTATTCTGTTCGTTGCATATCGGCGGTAGGGAGCGGCGAGAACAAAATCTCATTCGCCGGTGGTCCAGATTCAAATGTTTCCGTCTGGGCTCGCACCGAATAAACTACTTAGCTAAATAGTTTTGGAGAATTGACCTTGATCACGAGAAATGAAGTAAAGATAGCCATCTTTTCTATCGTAGGGATAGTTTTCGTTCTCGCAGGACTATTCACTAAAACGGTCAACACAGGTGGAAACAAGCCATATCCGCTAAAATGGTACCATCGATTGATAGGCATAGGCGTTGGGATCATATCGATAATTACAGCCATCGAGTTATGTGGGGAGCCTTAGATTTTCGAACGTAGTGTAGGAAGTCATCGCTGACAGGCCGCAGTGTGCCCCGGGTTTGGTTCTCAAACCCGGGTCTTCGGTTGTCATTCTACTTCTAATTTCTCAATGTTGATTCCGACCAAAACTTCCTTCGGGTGCTGATCCACCGCCCCGCGCCTCAGAGCCCGCTCGGTGCTTTTGCCGGAGCTTCCGCCGCCGCGCCTTTCTTGTACACGATCTTCTTCGTCCCGCCTTCGCAAGTGCCGACTACTTTTCCGTCCGCCGCGTCCGCATCCTTTGCCACGATGTCCAGCGAATATCCCTTGACGCCCTTTGCGTCCAGCTTCGCCGCGATTTCCGTCTTCAGTTCTTCGCAAGGCTTTGCGGCTTGCGCGTAACCGCACGCAGGCACAAATAGCAAACCAGCAATAACCAGCCACTTTTTCATTTGGGGATCTCCTTTATCGGAAATTGAGGGCCGGCATCCAGCATACCAAATCGAATTTAGCCCCGCC
>Ga0210402_10005141_pt1 | contig 11778 bp, 8 predicted proteins | sample IncBWC7MmetaG_FD_161055 | JGI IMG/M metagenome (GOLD analysis project Ga0210402, IMG submission 161055) | Forest soil microbial communities from Barre Woods Harvard Forest LTER site, Petersham, Massachusetts, United States - Inc-BW-C-7-M | ecosystem: Environmental > Terrestrial > Soil >... | reverse complement strand
CAGTGGCTTTAAGGTCAAGTTGACCCTCGACCTCGGCATCTGCGGCGACAAACCCGCCGATGGCCGGTCGTATCTGCGGGATTCGAAGTTCCTCAATGCAGTGAAGACACAGACCGAAACGATCACCACCGCCCCCGGCCTTCCCAAAGAGTTCAAGGAACAGTACGATAAGAACCTTGCTCACACCGAGCGGCTCCTCAAAGTCTGCGAAGCGAAGGACCAAAACAGCCGCGCGCCCGTCACATGTTCCCTAGTCCAAAGCATCGACCCGATTCCGATCGCCGGAGTCCAGACCTTCGGGCACATCATTCTGATTCCGGAATTTGGGGTCGTGGCGTTGGGCGAGGTCGAAGTGGGCGACACGGCCGCCGCACCAGGCGACAATCCGAGCCCCTACTTCGAACTAGCGGGAATCAAGATGAAGTTGGGGTGCGTCGGCCACGGAACCGCGTCGGCCGCGAAGGCAAAAGCCAACGGACAAAGCTATCCTTAGCCCGCGGCGGTATCCTTCTAATTTTCCTGAGTTTGCTTGGCTGCAACCGACATGAAAGACCACAAGCTCTTTTTCAACATGCCCAGCAGGCACTGAGGCACGGCGAGCTGAATCGCGCCCAGGACGAAGCGGAGCAGGGGTACCGACAGTTTCGTCCAACCCATCCTGATTGGGCCATGAAGTTTCGAAACCTAGAAGCAGAAGCGTTATTATTGCGCGGCCTGTATCCCGAGGGTCTGAGTCTGCTGGAAGCGGACCCGAACCTTCCGGAGACGAAGAACACGGAAATTGAAACATTAGTCCTCAAAGGGGCTGCGCACGCCCGCCTTCACCACTTCGGCGAAGCCGAACGCAACATTCTCCGGGCCGAGGAGCTTTGCACCGCATCGGCGGAACTCACGTGTGGTGACGTGCTTCGGGCGCGTGGAATCCTCTCTCTACAACGGGGCGAACCCGATAAGGCGAAACATTTTTTTGAAGAAACGTCGGATTTCGCTCACCTCCACTCCGATCCCTTCCTAGAGTCAACCGCCCTTCTCAATCTTGGGCTGGGAGCTCTCCAGGCGCAACACTACGACGAGGCAATCGACAAGACCGAAGCCGCTTACCGAATAGCAGCAGATTTGGATGCGGGCACGATCGCGACGAAAGCGCTCGGCAATCTTGGCTGGGCATATTTCAACCTGGGCGACATTGAAAAGTCATTGGATCTGTCCCTTCAGGCGGAGAAGCGCGCGATTCAGGTAGGCGACTTCATCGACCAACTCTCCTGGCTCACCAATGAAGGTTATGTGTATCAGCAGATACATGACGTACCTCGTGCGAAGCAGGCTTATTTAAAAGCGTTGCAACTCGCAAGAGACCTCGACGGGCGCGAGGATATCTACAACGCTCTGCGCGCACTAGCATTGATATCCGTACAGAATGATGAACTACAGCAGGCTGAAACTTATGCCGACGAGGCTATTGCCATCGCGAGAAAAGACAACAATCGCCTAGACGAACTCTACCCGCTCCTGGTGAAGGGACTGGTCGCAGCGAGGTCAGGCGACGGCGCAGAAGCAGAGCGCGTGTTCCGAGAAGTCGAGCGGGATCAGAAGGGCAATGCCTCCCTAAAGTGGAGGGCCGAACACGGTCTTGCCCACCTCTTCGAGGATGAGAAACGACCGAATGATGCCGATCGCGAGTATCGCGCCGCCCTCGCGACCTTCGAACAGGCTCGGTCGTCGCTCGAGCGCGACGATTCCAAGCTGCCTTTTTCTAACAATGCCTCCCACATCTACGACGACTACATCCACTTCTTGGTCGAGACGAACAAGCCTGATGATGCCCTCCGCTGGGCTGACTACAGCCGCGCTCGAACTCTCTCCGAAGGCTTGGACCCGCTCTCGAAGAGCACTCCGAGCAGCAACCGCGCCGGACCTCCCGCGCTGAATCCCCGCGAGATTTCCCGCCGGGCCAAGGGTGTACTTCTTTTTTACTGGCGGGGCGAGAAGCAATCGTACCTGTGGGCGATCACGCCACAAAAGACCACCTTGTTTCCGCTGCCTCCCGGGGCGGATATCGAGGCGGTGGTGCAGCATTATCGTACGGCTCTCAAAGGTTCGCAAGATGTTCTCGAATCCAGCGAAGATGGGCGCTCCCTCTACCGCACCCTTATCGCTCCGGCAAAAGACCTGCTTGCGAAAGATGCCAAGGTCTTCATCATCCCTGACGGCAGCCTGAACAATCTGAATTTCGAGACCCTGATCGTGGCCGCCCCCAAGCCCCACTACTGGATCGAAGATGCCGATGTGGCGAACACCAGTTCGTTGCGCCTGCTCGCCGCTTCTTTCGCCCGAGACAACGTCCGCGAAAAGAAACACGCCCGCAACCTCCTTCTTATCGGTGACAGCGTCGCCCCCAGCAAGGAATATCCCGAACTGCCCCGTGCCGGACAACAAATGGCGAACGTCGCCAAACACTTTCCCGCGAGCGAGAAGCGGATTTACCAGCGTGACCAGGCCACCCCCGCAGCGTATCTCGCAGGCAATCCCGACCAGTTTTCCTACGTTCATTTCGTCGCGCACGGCACCTCCAGCCGCCTGAGTCCACTCGACTCAGCCATCGTGCTTTCCAAAGGCGCCGCCCAAGCCGACTCCTTCAAGCTTTACGCGCGCGATATCGTTCAGCATCCTTTGCACGCCGACCTGGTCACGATCTCGGCGTGTTATAGCGCCGGCGAGCGCGCCTATTCTGGCGAAGGCTTGGTTGGCCTCGCCTGGGCTTTCCTGCGAGCCGGAGCGCACAACGTAATCGCCGGCCTTTGGGAAGTCACCGACGCATCCACCGAACAACTCATGGACCGTTTCTACGACGAACTGGATCATGGAGCGACTCCCGACCAGGCTTTGCGCGCCGCCAAGCTGTCTCTGCTGCGTGGCAGCGACTTCCACAATCCGTTCTACTGGGCTCCGTTTCAGCTCTACACCGGCTCCTGACGCCTGGCAAATAAAGAAGGGGACGCCCCAGCTACAGGCGTCCCCCGGGTAAGGCACCCGAGCCTTACTCCTGAACTTATTTCTTCACCACCGCAGCCGTAGTGACAACTTTTCTTCTTGCTCATCCCCTGCGCCTTCTGCAGCTGCTCTTTCCGGTATTAGTCCGGGCTGGGCGTACGCGCTCCGGCAGGCCGCCTGGCGGGACGGTGAGTCGTGAACTCCTTCGTCTTATCCGCCATGCGGATGCTCTCGAAGCCCTTGCGCTTGGCCATGATGCGATAGTCCAACCGAACGCTCGAGGTTCCTCCGCCGAGTTCGTGTACTTCAAACGATGTCGCCGATTTCTGCCAGACATACAGCCCCTTGCCATCGCCATTGGGCGTCAGAAAGACGCGATAGTCGATGCCCGTATGGACGGCCTGGCCGAACATGTTCTGCAGTTGAATGACCGCCGACCCGTTCGAAAGCTGAGCGGAACCAAGACGACGGCGCAAAGCACCACAACGAGCGCCACCACAGAACCGCAGGGAATTCTCATATCTCACTTCAGAAGCGGCATGTGATTTTCTCGAATAGCGGTTGGGGTCAGATAAGCGGCCCAAAATTCCCGCACCAGCCGGAGATGTCTCTCGGATAGTGTTCGAGGAGCCAGATGCGTTTCACTGCTGTACCAGATACTGAGACTGATGCAACGAGATAGGAGAGGGAGCCTCGCAACCCGCGCACTTGTTAGGGGTGGGATGAGCGCTAAAATAGCGGACTCTTCCCCAAGCGAATCGGCATGCCGTTTCTGATTTTCGACAATTGGTATAAGCTCTTAACCAGATTTCCCAGATCGAACAGACGCGCCGAGGTTCCGAAGCCTCCCGGCCGAAGTGACGGCGGACCAGAACAGCCTATGCACATTCTGCACGTAGTCGGTGCCCGCCCAAATTTCATGAAGGCTGCGCCGGTGTTTCACGCCCTGCGCGCTCGGCCCGCAATGCGCCAGACGATCGTGCATACCGGCCAGCACTACGACAAGAATCTATCGGACGTCTTCTTCTCGCAGCTGGAAATTCCCGCCCCGGACGTCAATCTCGGAGTTGGTTCCGCCACCCATGCGCGCCAGACGGCAGACATCATGATCGGCTTTGAGCCGGTTGTGCGGGAGCGAAAGCCCGACATCGTGCTCGTCTACGGAGACGTGAATTCAACCGTCGCCGCTGCCTTGGTGTGCGCGAAATTATTGCTTCCCGTCGCGCACGTCGAAGCCGGGCTGCGCTCCTTCGATCGCACGATGCCGGAGGAAGTGAATCGCATCGTCACCGACCGCCTGGCAGATATCCTGTTCACGCCTTCCGAAGACGGAGACGAAAATCTCTTAGGCGAAGGAGTCTCCCCGAAAAATATCCATCGCGTCGGAAACGTCATGATCGATTCCCTGGTGCGCCTGCTACCGGCCGCCGGCCGTTGCCCTCCGAGTGGACTCCCCGGACGCTTTGCCCTGGTCACGCTGCATCGCCCCTCCAACGTTGACGATAGCCACGCGCTGAAGAGCATTCTTGAATCGCTGCTCGCGGTGCACGATCAATTGGAAGTTGTTTTCCCCGTACATCCGCGCACGCGAGCCCGAATCGTACAGTTCGGTCTCAACGCCGATAGGCTGCATCTCCTCGAACCGGTTCCGTACATCGAATTTCTTGCCCTGCAAAAACGGGCTACGGCGGTGATCACAGACTCCGGTGGGATCCAGGAGGAAACAACTTACCTGCAAGTGCCTTGTCTCACGTTACGCAGCAATACTGAACGGCCGATTACGGTGACGATGGGAAGCAACACTCTGGTGGGCCAGGATAGCCGCAAGCTTGCTCTGGAATTGTCAGCCATCCTGGCAGGCCGGGGCAAACGTGGCAGCATCCCGCCGCTGTGGGACGGGCACGCCGGCGAGCGCATCGCCGACGTAGTTCAGAAACTTTGATGTCACGAGAGTCGGAATGATACGCCCAGCCTCCACAGCAGCCCGCGATAGAGCGCAGCGCTCCAGCCCGTTCGACCATGCCACCAGCGGATCAAGCTGAAAAAAGGGGTCCAACCGGATGAGGAAGAGGAAGATGAACTTCGCTTCCGGCTGATGGCGATGCACCGAACTCCGGGCGCAGGTGGCAGGGCGAGAAACAGCAAAAAGAACAATCTGCGAACCCCAGGCGCAGCCTGGTCGGTTTCAGAAAACACACGATGAGCCTTCAATCACGGGCCTCGTGGCCGGTCGCACCCGGAAAATGGCGAGACGAATCCCGCCCCCGTCTTCCGCGGCGAACTCGATGTTCAGTCGGGATCAAGCCAAGCTTTCTGGGATCGGAATCACTGCTCCCGGTGTTCCTGGAAACAGGCGCCGGCTGGGTTCGACGGCGTGCCAGGCTATTCGGTGGTGTAGTTGATTTCCAGGCGCCGAACCTGAATGCTCGACGCATAAAGCGCAATCAGCGCAACCATCACGATTCCCAGCACCGCGACCGGTGGCGATACGGGATCGGAGTTAGAAATCAACAAGGCCAGCACCGGCGGCGTATCCGATGGGCTCGGAATATTCACCGGGCATAGCGATTTGAGGTAATAAATGACGCTGAAATGCTTGAGAACTCCCGGCAAGAACGGATTGATCGCTTCCCAGATCAGGATCGCCGCGGCCGGAAGAATTGGATTCCGGAACAGCATTCCCGCAACCAGGAAAAATGCGCCGTACCCGATGCAAGCGAGCACAGTCACTCCCAGATAGATCGCCGCATTTTCCAGGCCGTGATTGTGATAGAGGTAAAGGTCGCGCACACTCGGAGGGAAGTGCCACAGAAATGCGATGGTTTGCAGCAGTTCGCTGGTCACAAAAATGGCGCAGGTGGCCATCAAGCCGGCAAGAAATTTTCCTGCCATCAGGACCTCGCGCCGTATCGGCGCCAGAAAGTAAAAATGAAGGCTCCGGTCGAGGATTTCCCCGCGAAACAGATTCATGAAAATCCCCAGGCACCCGAAAAAGATGGCCAGCCGCAGAAAAAAGAATTGGAAGACTCCGGCGAACATAATTGAGTCCTGCCCCGGGTTGTTCCCCTCCTGAATATTGATGCTCTCAACTTTGCCGTCCACCAGGCCCACGTACATATCGCTCTGCCCGTCGGAGTAGTGATAGTCCTCGTGCCCAACTTCGACCGCCGCGCCCTTCTCGTTCTCCGGGGGGCGGGTTTCGGTCCAACGGAAATCAAGCGGAGGCTTTCCCAGAATCGCAATCACTTCCGCACTCGTCATTCCGGTCTGAACCGCCCGCAGATCCTGGGCCGCCAGCGGCCTCTGTCCCTGCCGGGCAATGTCCAGCCTTCGGTTTTGCTGGTTGGAAGTCGCGATGGCGTAGGCGATGAAGAGCAGAACCGGAAGAGCGGCAACCAGGTAAATCCAAAGACCCCGCTTCGCGAAAAACGTCTTCCGCATTTCCAAGCGGACCACGGCCTTGATCTGTGCCCACCACACTCTGTTCATCGGACCGCCTCTTCATTCCCAATCAAGTACTCGTAGACCGAAAGCACGTCATCGTCCGCCGGCGCAATCGATTCAATGTCGATCCCGCTCAAAGCCAGTTGGTTCAGAGCCAGATAGAACCCATCCGCGTCTCGTGTTTTCAGCAGCAAGCCCCGCTCGTCCTTGTGGATGGAGACTTCGATGATGCGTTCGTCCTCCAGCATTTTCGCGGCCAGCTCCCGCGGCCGGGTGCAGCGAATCAAAATCTGCGTCGGATGCTCTTGAATCTCGCCCCGCACCGTCGAGATCTGCCCCTCGGCGACAACATAACCATTGCTCAACAAGATGACTTGATCCGATATCACGTCGACTTCATGCAGAATGTGGCTGGAAATAATCACGTAACAGCCCTGCGCCGCCGTCGCCCGAAATAGCGCAATCATCTCCGAGCGTGCGAGCGGATCCAGCCCATTCAGCGGTTCGTCGAGCACCAGCACTTTCGGATCGTGAGCCAGCGCCTGCGCCAGCCGGATGCGTTGCCGCATTCCCTTGCTATAGGCCGCGATATTTCTTTTGGCAGCTTCGACCAGGTTCACCCGCTCAATCACTCGCCACGCCATTTGTTCGGCGGTCTCGGCGTCCCTGCCCGCCAGCCGCAGGTAGGAATAAATAAACTCAAATCCCGTGAGACCTTTCGGGAAGGCATCGAATTGCGTGCTGTATCCCAGAATCTTGAACAACTGCTCGGGATCATCCGTCTGGTAGCCGAGTACCTGAATCCGTCCTCGCGAAGGCTTCACCAGGCCGGTCATCAGGTTCATCAGGGTGGTCTTACCCGACCCATTCGGCCCCACCAGGCTGGTGATCCCCGGCGGAATCGACAGGTTCACCCGGTTCACGCCCAGAATTTCGCCGTAGAACTTCGACACGTCTTCGAACACGATGCGATCCTTCACCGGAGAGCTCACCGCACCACCTCGTAGGCGCGTACCTTGCGCATCAGCAGCCCGAGACAGATCGCACAGTAGAGAACGAGAGCCACCCAGGCCTGGGTGACCGGAATCGCATGCCGCGTGTCCACCTGGAACAGCGCATTCCACACGGTCGTCATCAGGTAGGCAACATTGAAGAAATGACCCGAGTCCGTGCGCAAGACACCGTTGATGGCTTGGGCGAAGCCGGCTCCGAAGAACATCACCCCCAACAGCAAGGCGCCGGCCACAATTTTCCATTTCACCCAGGCCGAAAGCGCCATCGCGAGCAGGGACAGAATTGCGATCCAGATTACCGAAGAAAGGATCAGGCTGCCCGCCAGCCACAAGTTCTTCCACGCCCAGCTCGGACCAGCAAGACTCGCCTGCATGACAAACAGAATCAATCCTGGCATCCACGTGATCTGCGAGAGCAAAATTGCCAGCACCGAGGATTTGCCCAGCACATACTCGGCCCGCGAAAACGGACGGCAGAAGTACAACGGCAGTGCGCCATTGGCAAGATCCGGCGAAATCAATCCCGGCCCCGCAAAAGCCGTCAACAGGAACGCGAACACTCCCTGCACGCTCATGAAATTGAAAAAGAACCGGTTGTCGATGGAGAGCATTCCGTTCGGAATGCGCATCTCCTCCAGAAAGCTCGCGCTGTGAGCTAGGTAGATCAACAGCAGGCAGACCAGCGGATAGAAAAAGCAGACCACAAACAACGCAGTCAGAAACTTGGAACGGAACAGGTTCCGTCGGGAGTATCGGAAAAGAACCAGGCACCGCGACCACTTCGGTGTCAGCGCTCCCGCAAACGGCTTGTAGTTACGCCGGTAGACTGCCATCCATGCTCCCCGGCCCAGGCGTCAAGCTTTGCAAGTCAGCTCTCCATGGCCTTCAGAAAAATGTCTTCGAGCGTATCCCGGCGGAAATTCATCCGCCGGATGCGAACCTGCCGTTCCGCGGCCAGGCGGAAGATGTCGCGGGTTTCAACCCCATCCCCCAGGATCATCTTCATGCGGTTCGCGGTCACCGCGCATTCGCAGCCGAGTTTTTCGATCGCTTCCGTGAAATCGCCGTTCCCGCCATAGGTCTCCAGTTCCAAAAATCTTCTGTTCGCGCGGCGCTCTTCATCCAGATTCGAATAGTGCGCAATCTTGCCTTGCTTCAGGATCAGAACCTCATCGCAGGTATCCTCGACGTCGCGCAGCAGGTGCGAGCACAGCACAATCCGCATCTCCTTGCCGTCTCGAATGTCCTTGATCATGCGAATCATGCGCTGCCGCGCCGAAGGATCCAGTCCGTTGGTCGGCTCGTCGAGAATCAACAATTTCGGTCCGTGAACGATGGCCTGCGCCAGCTTCGCCAATTGTTTCATGCCCAGCGAATACGTCCCCAACTTGCGGTAGCGTGCCTCCGCCAATCCGACGTAAAACAACGCCTCGTGTGCCCGCTCCAGGGCCATCTCCGGCGGCAGTCCCGACAGTTCCCCCATCATCTGCACGAATGACACTGCGCTCATCTTCGAGATGAACGCGTCATTCTCGGGCATATAGCCGACCAGGCCGCGGATCTCTCTGACTTCGGTTCCCATGTCGTACCCGAACACCCGCGCCCAACCGGAAGTGGATTTGTAAAAACCGAGGAGGGTATTGATCAGCGTGGACTTCCCGGCTCCGTTTGGACCGAGCAAGCCAATGGATCGCCCGCGCAAGGTCGCCGTAAGACCGCGCAGGATCTCCCGGTTCCCGAACTTCACCGAGAGATCCTGCATTTCCACGAGCGGCGCCAGCGGAACGGCAGGCGGCGCGAGTTCCCGCTCGCCGTCTGCCACGCCGGGTTGTGTCGTCGTACTCACTGAGTTGGTGGTGTCGAAGGATTCATGGCGCCGCCCAGAAACATCTGCGGCAGGAAGGGACCATTATGGCCCATCGTCAACAGCGTGCCCAGATCAAACCCCATGAAACCGGTATTGCTCGCCACCACGATCCGGTCGGGCTCGCCGTAGGCATAAATCAGGCCCGGGGCGGAGTTGGCGGTAAGCGCATCCACCGACTGCTGCTGCTGCCGGTTCAAGGCGCCGCTGGCTTTCAGTTGCGCGGCCAGAGGGCCTACGACCGGGCCGATGTTGTGATAGAAGATTGCCGAGAAATTCGTGTATCCATCGTTCGGCAACAGAGCCTGGAATCCGGACGAGTGCGCCAGCGTGTAGCCCGCCTCGCGAGATTGTATGGCCCGCGAGATCGTGCCCATGTCCGGAGCTGCAACCAGGTAGCTGTCGACAAAGGTGTAGTCAATCTCGGAATTGGGCTTGTCCGGACTGCTGATCACGAAGTAAGTCCGGGAACCGACCTGCCGCTGCGCCACTTCGAGCGCGTGCCCCTTCGTATTCGTCGCGGCCTCCCGGTTGAAGCTGTCGACCAGCTTCGCAATCGTCGCCTGCAGCGTGGTCGGATCGTACACCTCGAAGATCAGCTTCCACCGCGGCGTTGGAAGCATCGGACCGTCGAATGCCATCGTCACTTCGCCGCCCAGAGGCGTCGCCATGTCGTTCAGCACATTCACGCCGGTCTTCGATTCGAACTCCGCCAGGTGCTCGGTGAAGTCCGCGTCGCCGCTGCCGATCATCTTGAAAACTTCTTCCATGATGCTTCTCGGATTCTTGATCACGGCTGAAGTCACCATGCTGGCATCAGGAGAAACGAACTCCAGCGATCCCATCGAAGCCGGTGCGGCCAGCCACGATGCCACTCCCTGCCGCTCGGAAGCGAACCTCAGGTCGGCATGACTCTCCGGCTTTCCTCCCACTTCCCGGTGTTCCATGGTCAGGTAGCGCACGTCCCCTATCCCCGGCGGCAGTTCATGGCTCTTGCTACCAGCTTGTACGTTCGGCGCGACAATTTGTTCCATGTCTGCGCAGAAAAGCCACTCGGCCCCCTGCTGATAGGAACGGGCAATTTCCTGGTAAAACGGAGTTTCCGCAAAAGAACTGGCACTGTGCTGCTGGGTCCGCATCGCCACCTGCTGCAGTTCCGCCAGATCCGGACTTGCAATCAACAGGTCGTTGCTCACATAGACCAGCAGCGGCCTTCCCGGCGCGGGCGTCACCGCCCACGGGTTGCGAACCGTCTCGAGAGCACGGTGCGACGGATCGGAACTCAGTTTGCGGCTTTCGCTTTCCAGAAACGCTTCCAGCCCACCCTGCCGTACTTTCGCCAGTACCACCGGCGAGGTGTATTCTGTTCCGTCCTTGGCGACGGCAAACACGATCTCTTCCCCGAGATAGCCGCTGAATGTCTTGACCTGGTTCAGCACATCCTCAAGCTTCGGTCCGTTGCCTTTTTGCTGTTGTTTCCACCAATTGCGCAGCTCCGGGCTTTGCTGCAAGCGATCTTGGAACAGCCGGCCGGCTTCCCCTAGAGTGTTCGCAAGATTGGGGATCGCCGCATAGACTACCGTGTGATCCGGAACGTACGGAAGAAGATCAGAACTGTAACGCAGTCCCGGCCCCGGAAGCGCGGCAAACTGTTTCTGCAGGACCGCGAAGTCGCCCAGCAACGCCAGATACTTCGCGGAATTCTTGCTCCAGGCGATTTCGTCCTGGATGGGAACCTTCGAAACGCTGGTGCCGGAGGTCGCTTCGTCCCCGGCGCTCAAGTCCGTCGTGTTGCCTGCGAAATCAGCCCGCACTACGCCTTCAATCACCGCTACGCGTGAGCCTTTGGTCCCATGGTTCACGGAAAAGATCGTGCCTTTCACCGAAACCAACCCATCATCGGTCGCGACATACAGTCGTCCCGAGCGCTGTTTGGCTGCCTGGACAATGACTTGCCCGCCATCCAGATGAATCGTCGTGCCCTTCCACGCCCGCGATACCGAAAGATCGGAGCGCTCTCCCATCTCCACCAACGAACCGTCCAGCAGCCGCACCACCGCCGTCGATCCTTTTGCGGTCCGGACTTCGTCCCCATTCCTGATCTCATACCCCGCCGGAATCAGCCGCATTTCGGCGCCTGACCCTGTATAGAGCGAACCGTCCACGGTCTGAACTGCCGCTCGAACAACGTGTTGACCAGGAAGCAGCCCGTTGCCAAACGCAACCACGGCAATGGCCGCGGCGAAAACGGCCGCCGCGCCCATCGCCCAGTTCCACGCCATCGACCTTGGACGCTTGCTTTCAACCCGCCACGCCTGCTGCAGCTCTCCATCCCGAGCCCGCTCCACGGCGTGACGGCATTGGACACAGGCATGCACGTGATCTTCAAACAGAAAAGCGCGCGCGGGCGCGAGCTGCCTTCCCAGATATCCCGGGATCAGCGCCTGAAAATCACCACAGCTTCTG
>Ga0210402_10005140_pt1 | contig 11778 bp, 10 predicted proteins | sample IncBWC7MmetaG_FD_161055 | JGI IMG/M metagenome (GOLD analysis project Ga0210402, IMG submission 161055) | Forest soil microbial communities from Barre Woods Harvard Forest LTER site, Petersham, Massachusetts, United States - Inc-BW-C-7-M | ecosystem: Environmental > Terrestrial > Soil >... | reverse complement strand
CGGTGGGGCAACACGTGGCAGATTGCTACTCGACTGGGCAATGGGTGAGACCAACCGCTCCATGAAAAAACTCAAACACGAGGCGGAATTGTTCAAGGCGGCCCTGCTCGCGGGCGTTCAATACGCGGAAGGACGCGGGGCGGTGGAATTCGAGGCGACCGACTCGGCGAGCGACAAGGCGCTTTACGTCTATCGTTTACTCGTGCACGACAAGATCATTGCGCCGATGCCGGAAGAGCAGGTCGCCGAGAAAACGATTCGCCATCGGCTCGCGACTTGGTACGCACATCAATTGCCCAAAGGGCACCCCCTGTTGGATTGACGCGCCGGGAGTTCAAAGGCCGAACACCTTCTCGGCATTGGTCTGGAAGAAAGCCTTCTTGTCCTCCACGCTCATGGTCATTGCATCTTGTGCCGCCACTTCCTCGGGCTCGTACTGATAAGGATAGTCCATTGCGTACATGATGCGGTCGGCGCCCAGGGTCGACCTGCAGAACTGGATCGCCGGCTCCCAGGCGACGCCCGAGAAAGTGACGTAGATGTTGCGCTTGAAGTAGCCGGAGATCGGCAGTTCGAGCGGCTTCAAAAAATCGTAGCGTCCCGAGCGGATGCCCGCGGCATGCATGTAGTCCAGCCGATAGGCCCAGTACGGCAGGGCTTCTCCGCCGTGCCCTACGATCAATTTCAACTTCGGGTAGCGATCGAACACGCCCATGACGATGAGGCGCAGCAAATGCAGTCCCGTATCGACACCGAAACCGAATATTGCGCTGTCCAACCCGCGCTCGAGTAGCGGGCCGATGAGCCCCTTGGAGGGGCCTTGGGGGTGCAGATAGATCGGGGTGCCGAGCGCCTCGGCCGCCTCGAAGATGGGCCGGTATTTCTGATCGTCGGTGTATTCGCTGTTGACGTGGCCGTTCAGGATCACGGCCTTGAATCCGAGAGCATGACCGCGTTGCATCTCCCGCGCCGACCACGCGGGATCCTGCGGCGCGATGGCGGTCATGCCGATGAAGCGATCGGGATGGCGGCGGCAGGCGGCCGCGAGCCGATCGTTGGCATCCGTCGCCAAGCGCTTGGCTTCGTCGGCGGCAAAGACATGGGTGCCGGGGGCGGTGAGCGCGATGATGGCCTTGTCGATGCCGGCGGCGTCCATGTCGGCGAGGCGGCGCGCTGCCAAGTCCTGCAGCCGTTCGATGGCGGTCGTGGCGCGAGCGGACGGCGAGCCGGAATAGAACCCCCACAGACTGAGGAAGCCCGGATCATCGATTCCGGCAGCGATCAGCCGCTTGTATCCTGAGAGCACGTCCGCGGTGATGAACGCCTCTTCGGTGGCAATGCGCAGGTAACCTTGAGCGCCGCCGGTTTTTAGTTCGGTCATCGATCACTTCCTCTCAGGCCTGGTGAATGGCTTTGGTCACCAGACATGCCTCCAAGCCCTCGGGGCCGTCCTCCGAACCGTGTCCGGAGTCCTTGACGCCGCCGAACGGCGAATCGGCTGCCGCGACCATGGTGGTGTTGATGCCGATCATTCCACTCTCGATTGCATCGCCCAACAGCAGCGCACGCCGTCCGTTCTCCGTGAAGCAATACGCCGCCAGCCCGTAAGGCAGTCGGTTGGCCTGTTCAATCGCGTCGTCAACAGTCTTGAACGGACGCATCAGCGCAATCGGTCCGAACGGCTCCTCGTTCATGACCCGTGCCTCGAGCGGCACATCGGCAAGCACGGTCGGGCGGAAGAAAAAACCATTGTCGCTGCCGCCCCCGCCGCGTTCTCCACCGGTGGTGAGTCGCGCACCGGCTTTCAGTGCATTGGCGACGAAGCCTGCGATCGCTTCCGGGCGTCGCGGATTGGCCATCGGCCCCATTTGATGGGCCGCATCCAGACCATTGCCAACGGCGACTTTGGCGGCCCGCGCGGTGAACTCCTCGACGAAGCGCTCGTAGATTCCTTCCTGGACATGGAAACGCGTCGGGGAGATACAGACCTGGCCGGCGTTGCGAAATTTGTGCGCCACCAGGAGATCGAGGGCGCGATCCAAATCGGCATCATCGAACACCAGCACGGGACCGTGGCCGCCCAATTCCATGGTGGTGCGCTTGGCGCCGTCGGCGGCCAGCCGCATCAGGTGCTTGCCCACTGCGACCGAGCCGGTGAAACTCAATTTGCGAATGATGGGGGAGGCGAGAAGATGGCGCGACACCTGATCCGGTGCGCCGAATACGCAGCTCGCGACTTCCTTCGGTAAACCGGCGTCGAGCAGGCAATTCAAGACTTCGAGGGCCGACCCCGGTGCTTCCTCCGGCGGTTTGATGATAATGGAACAACCGGCGCCGATCGCGGCGCCTAATTTACGCGCCGGGTTGCCGATCGGAAAATTCCAGGGACAGAAGGCAGCCACGGGACCCACCGGTTCCTTCATGACCCGCGACAGCATGCCCGCCGGACGCACCAGCACCCGCCCATACACGCGATGCACTTCGCCCGCATAGAACTCAAACAGGCCGGCGGCCATCAGCACCTCGGCTCGGGCTTCGACGAGCGGCTTGCCTTCCTCCATCGTGGCGATGGCGGCGATCTGATCGATGCGTTGACGCAACAGCTGTGACGCGCCCGCGAGCACGCGGCTGCGTTCGGCCGCACTGCGTCCTCGCCACAGCCGGTAACCGCGCGCAGCCGTGTCCAAGGCCCGGTCCAGATCTTCTGCCGTGGCGAGCGGCAACTCGCCCAAGATTTCCCCGGTCGCCGGATTGATCACGCGGTGTGCCGCGCGGCCGCCGGCGCCCAGCCGCTCACCGTCGATGTAGAGTTTTAAATCGGTGGAGTACTCGTGTGCCATCTCCTAGGTAGCATCGGCATTGTTGCGGCGATATTCGCGCGGCGTCACGTTGAATTTGGCTCGGAACACCCGTCCAAAGTGGGTCGGGCTGTTGAATCCGTAATCGAAGGCAATCGCGGTCACCGTACGCCCGCGCTGCGCACCGGACTTGAGCGCGCGCGAACATGCCTCGAGCCGCCGGCGCAGGATGTAGCGCGCCACGGTCTCGTCTTGATCCGAGAACAGGTGATGCAGATAACGAGCAGTCATCTTGCAGGCCTCGGCGATGCGCGTCGGTGTCAGATCCGGGTCATTCAGATGCGCCTCGATGAAATTGATGATGCGGATCCGATGTGCCGTGCCGAGCGATGACCGATCGGCCAGCGCCTGCGGTAGATCCGCATAGGCGGCGCCGATGAGATCGAGGATGGCCACGGCCACACGGCTGCCGGTCTGCTCATCGAGACCCTGATGATATTCGCTCCAGTAGTTGCGCAGCAGCTGCGACAACAGACCGCTGGCTCCGCGGACGCCCGACATCGGAATGGCGGCGAGACACTCGGGGCAGCCGATCTGACGCCGTAGTGACGCGTTCGGTATCCCAAGAACCAACATGCGATTGGCGCCGGTGAATATCATTTCATAGCGGCGGGTGCTGTCGCAGAGCGTGAAGTCGCCGACGCGGAGCACGGACTCGCGCCCGTCCTGGCGGCTGACACTCTCGCCCTCGAGTTGCAAATGCAGGAAAAACATCGAGTCCTTGGTGCGTGCGACGTGCGCGCGCGAGTGGCGAACGATCTGGGCATCGGAATACACCTCCGCGAGGGTCATGTCGCCGATCGAACCGCGCACTATCGACCCGTTGAAAACGCGGATATCCTCCGGTTCGGACACCAGCGGAGAAAAGCTTTCGCTGGCCGTGTCATTCCAGAATGCGAGCTTGCGGCGCGGATCCAGGCCAAACGTAGAGAACGACTCAATCTGTGCCATGTAGTACTCCCCCACTTTGAGCGGGACTGAACTTATTGTGCGGTCAAACCTACACTTGTTGTGGAGTTAGTTATACGTAACAATCAATTCCCCAAACCAATTCTTTCGGCTTATACGTACTATTTGCCAAACCGAGAGCAGAGTGCCGGCGCGGGTCCCGTACCCGACGCGGCCAATCCGATGTCACTCTGCGTCGAGATTTTGGCGTCCAAGGGCGGCACCATTCGGGCAGGGATCGGAAAGAGGCGCGCACGACGCACAAACGGAGCCGTGAAGATGACGCCACTCAGCGGCTACGTAGGCTACGCATTGCGCAGGGCGCAGGGGGTTATCTTTGCGGATTTCATCCATACCCTGGCGGAACTCGACCTGCGGCCCGGTCAGTTCGCGGTCCTGCTGATGATCGATCAGAACCCGGGCGCCAGCCAGTCCAGCGTGTCGCTCGCACTGGGCATCCAGAAGGCGAATTTTGTCGCGACGATCGCCGATCTCGAGAAGCGCGGTCTCGTCCGCCGCCGCAAGTCCGACACCGACGGGCGCACGTATTCATTGGGCCTCACAACCCGCGGTCGATCGCTGCTGCAGCATGCGGCCGAACTGCAATCGCGACACGAGGCGCGAGTGGTCGCGCAAATCGGCAACGAGGGCCGTATGCAGTTGCTGATTTTGCTCGATCGATTATCGGCGCTGCCCAGTGCATGGCCGCTCAAATGACGGCCCTAGCCCACGCGAGTGCCCAGGGCCCTTGGGTCTCATCCCCAACGCGAGGCTTCGGGGCCCGGCACGAATTGTCTCTCGGGGTGATCGGTGCGCGCGACTCGCCGCGCCGCGCGCACCGAATCGCGGGCCGCGATGCGCCCAACGTATTCCATGATGCGCGGTGTGGCGCCGGGATTGACGACGCTTGAAGCCAAATCCGGCAGCACGCAGAGCATCGGGTAGGCGTCGATGTCCGCCACCGAAAACGCCGGGCCTGCGAGCCACGGCCCTTCCTGCAGCGCTTTTTCGGTGCGCGCCACCGCGGCTTGCAGTCGGGTCTGGGCCGCCTTGAGGCACCCGGCGGTGTAGGTACCATCACGCAGCGCCAGCCAACCGGCGCGCCGTTCGACCGGTTCGATCTTGGCGATGCACCCGTCCACCCATGCGGCATCGAGCGTGGCCAAGTGAGGCTGTAAATACTTCGCCGCACCGAGCACGGGAACGCTCGAACCCAAATTGGCGCCGAGAAACTGTCCCCAGGCTCGTGCACGATAGGCGTCATAAGCGGCGGCCGGGATCAGCGACATCCCCGGCAAGCCCTCCGAGATGTACTCGAGCATGAAGAATGAACTTGAGATGAGGGTCCCGTCATGCACCAACAGGGGCCCTTCGCGCTCCAGCTGCAGGCCGGATTCGAGATCCGTGGGGAAGCCGTCGGCAAACTGTTCAAGACTGGTCGCGTCGAAGTAGCGTGTCGTGAACGTCACTTGCTTCTCCGCGAGTGCGATCAACGGCTTCAAGAAAAATGTGTTCGGCTCGGAGGTGTACAGTTCAAGCATGGGAATACGGTTCAAATGGAGGAAGCCTCAGACAGGCTTCCGGGGATTGCGCTCCAGAATCGTGATTCGCGCTGCCATTTGCGTGCGCCCCTTCGACCAAGTCTCGCGTGCCGCGGGCCGCTCGTATATCTGCCGCAGCCACTCCATGATGTGCGGAGTCTTCGTGTCGTTGCAGTGATCCGGTTGCGACAAAGGCAGCGCGTACCCGAGATTGAAGCCGTTGATGTCGCCGAGCGAATAGGTGTCGCCCGCGATCCACTTGAACCGGCTGAGATGCCGTTCCAGCGCGAGGGTCGCGAACAACACTCGCCGTTTGGACTCGGCGAGTTCCTCCGCGGAGAACTCGTTGAACACCGCCTTGCGCCATGCTATGCGCCGCGACTCGAGCGGAATCCGCTCGATGGCGGCGCGAAGTTCTTCGGGCGGGCGCTGCCGCGCGGCGGGCCCGACGAAAATGCTCCAGCCGATCATGCTGAGCGACGGCGCGAAGTAGGAGTCGAAGAAGCGCATCCACCAGCGCATGCGCCAGCGCGCCTTCGCGTCCTCGGGCTTGAGCGGCGGCCCCGCGAACTCGTCGTCGATGTATTCCATCATCGGAGTCGACTCTGTCAGCACACGTGAGCCATGCACCATGGCCGGAATGGTGCCGTCGGGGTTGAGGGCGAGGTAGGCGGGCTTGTGCTGATCGAACTGCAGCAAGTCGAGGTAGCGGCTTTGGTACGCCACCCCCTTTTCGGCAAGCGTCAGCATCGGCTTGCCGGAATTGGCGTTCGGTTCCCAGTGATAAAGAGTCACGGACATGAGGCGCTCGATGTGTGAGCCGGTTGCCCAGCCACCGAAGCCTGCACGCGAAGGGCCATTGCAACTCGACGGACGAGGAAACGCAACGCGACGCGCGGCGAACACGCCGGCGGCGGACGCGTCGTTCGCGTGTCGCCGACACCTAATGTTATGATGCATAACAGTTCTTGCGATCAGGGAATTTTGGTGACGAGACGAAAGGCGCCGGCATCCAACCTCGCAGACCTCGATCAGCACGTGGGCTTCATGCTGCGGCAAGCTCAGCTTGCGGTGTTCGCGGATTTCATCTCGAGCCAGCGTGGAGCGGTGGCGCGTCCCGGCCAGTTTTCGATACTGGCCATCATTGGCCGCAATCCCGGCCTCAGCCAATCACAGGTCTGCGCCACGCTCGGGATCAAGCGCGCGAATCTGGTGGCCGCCATCGATGAACTCGAAAGTCTCGGCGTGGTGCGCCGCGATGCCTCGTCGACCGACCGCCGCTCCAACCGGCTGCATTTGACGACCACAGGCCAGCGCGCCCTGCAGAATGCGCTCGACGATCAAGCCGAGCATGAGGCGCGCGTCACCCGCCTGCTGGGGGAGGCCGGCCGCCGCAGCCTGCTCAAGCAGCTCGCCAAGCTCTGTGAACTGCGCAATCCCCCATCCATTTGAGCAGGAGTTCGTCATGAGTGTCACCCCGGTCACCGTAACCCTGGACGCCGATGTGGCCGTCATCAGCGTGGACAACCCGCCGGTCAACACGATTACGGCTGCGGTGCGCGAAGGGTTGTCGGCCGCGATCGCGGGCATTCGTGCGCGCGCCGGCACGGCCGCCGTCGTATTGGTATGCAAGGGCAGCACCTTTTTTTCCGGCGCGGACATCGGCGAATTCTCCGGCCCTCCCAAGGAAGCCGAGTACCGCGAGCTGTTCCGGCAATTGGAACAACTGCCGATGCCGGTGGTGGCGGGCATGCACGGCGTCGTCATGGGCGGTGGTCTCGAGATAGCGCTCGCGTGCCACTTCCGGGTCGCCGCGCCGGGCACCCGCTGTGGCCTCCCTGAGGTGACGCTCGGCGTCATTCCCGGCGCGGGCGGCACGCAGCGCCTGCCGCGGCTGATCGGGGTCGAGAAAACTCTGGAGCTGATTCTGGCCGCGAAACCGGTGGACGCGGCAACGGGCGTCGCGCTGGGGTTCATCGACGCCGAAATTCAAGGTGAGCCTCTCGCGGCCACCGTCGCCTTCGCCAAGGGTTTGGTTCGCGACGGCGCGGGCGTGCGCCGCACGTCCGAGCGCGGCGTCGACCCCGCGACCGCGACGGCGGCCATCATCGAGCGGCTGACGGCCCAGGCGCGCAGCCAGTATCCCAACCGCGAGGCAGCATTGACGGCAATCAAGGCCGTGAACGCCGCCGCCCGGTTGCCGTTCGAGCAAGGGCTGCTGTACGAGACCGAGCTCGCCAACATCGCCAAGAACACCGTCGAGTCGAAGGCACTCGTGCATGTGTTCTTCGCCGAGCGCAATACCCGCAAGGTTCCGGGCCTGGCGGATGGCCCTGCGCGCAACATCGCGAGCGGCGGCGTGATCGGCGCGGGGACCATGGGCGGCGGCATCGCAATCAGCTTCGCAAACGCCGGCTTGCCGGTGACCGTGCTCGACACCAGCCGGGAGGCGCTGGATCGCGGTCTTGGAGTCATTGCCAAGACCTACGCCTCGACGGTCAAGCGCGGCAGGTTGACGGCTGCGGAGAAGGACCGGCGGCTGGCGCTGATTCGCGGCACGCTGGACTACGCAGACCTGGCGAGTGCCGACGTGGTGATCGAGGCGGTGTACGAGAGCCTCGAGCTCAAGCGGACGATTTTCAAGACGCTCGATGGGGTGGCCAAGCCGGGCGCAGTCCTCGCGACCAACACCTCGACCCTCGATATCGCCGAGATTGCCGCGGCTACGCGGCGCCCTCAGGATGTCATCGGACTGCATTTCTTTTCACCCGCCAACGTGATGCCCCTGCTGGAAGTCGTGCGCACCGAGGCAACTGCGCCGGCGGTCATCGGCGCCGCTCTGGACCTGGCGAAACGCCTGCGCAAGACCCCGGTGTTGGCACGCGTCTGCTATGGCTTCATCGGAAATCGCATGATGGAGGGATACGCGCGCGAGGCGCAACGCATGGTCCTCGAAGGGGCGACGCCACGCCAGGTCGACGGCGCGCTCGAGACGTGGGGCATGGCGATGGGCATCCTTGCGGTGTTCGACATGGCCGGTGTCGATGTGGGTGTCAATGTGCATCGAGCCAACGCCGACCGTTATCCGCCGGATCCGTCGTACTATCAGGCGGACCTGGCGCTGCACGCGGCCGGTAGACTGGGTCAAAAGAACGGCAAGGGCTACTACAAGTACGTGCCCGGCGATCGGACGCGCCACGATGATCCGGAAGCCATCGAAATCCTCAAGGACGCCGCCCGCCGGCTCGATATTCCGCAGCGCGCGCATGCTGACGATGAGATCCGGGAGCGCTGCCTGTATCCGCTGATAAACGAGGGCTTGCGCATCCTGGAGGAAGGCGTCGCGCTGCGCGCCGGCGATATCGACGTCGTGTGGTGTGCCGGCTACGGATTCCCGCGGTATCGCGGCGGGCCGCTGTTCTATGCCGACACCATCGGTCTTGCGGCCATCCACGACGGCATGCTCAAGTACCGCGAACTCTTCGGACCCATGCACTGGCAGCCGGCGCCGCTGCTGGCGCGATTGGTGCGCGAAGGGCGTACGCTTGCCGATTGGGAAGCGGCGCGCAATTCGCAGCAGGGGGAGGGACGATGAACGTGCAAGATCTCATTGCGATCGACGTGCACACACATGCCGAGGTGTCCTGCCGTCAACCGGTGGACGAAGTCTGGAAGGAATACGAAGACGCGGCATCGAAGTACTTCAAGGCCGGCAAGCGACCGACGATCGCGGAGACGATTGCGTACTATCGCGAACGCAAGATCGGCCTCGTCATGTTCACGGTCGATTCCGAACACGAACTGGGCTCGAAGCGCATTCCCAACGAGGAGGTCCGCGACGCCGCCCGCGAGAACAGCGACATCATGCTGGCGTTTGCCAGCATCGATCCCCACAAAGGCAAGATGGGCGTGCGCGAGGCGCGGCGGCTGCTCAACGAAGGCGGCATCCAGGGCTTCAAGTTTCATCCGACCGTGCAAGGTTTCTTTCCGAACGATCGCATGGCCTATGGACTGTACGAGGTCATCGCCGAGCACAAGCTGCCGGCCATCTTCCACAGTGGGCACTCCGGCATCGGCACGGGAATGCCGGGCGGCGGCGGCATGCGCCTCAAGTACTCGAATCCCATTCACGTCGACGACGTGGCGGCCGACTTCCCGGACATGAAAATCATCATTGCGCATCCGTCCTGGCCCTGGCAGGACGAAGCACTATCGGTGTGCCTGCACAAGCCCAATGTGTACATCGATCTGTCGGGTTGGTCGCCGAAGTACTTTCCACCGCAACTCGTGCAATACGCGAATACCCAGCTGAAGCGCAAGATGCTGTTTGGATCGGATTACCCGTTGATTGCGCCCGATCGTTGGATCAGGGACTTTCGCGACGCGGGGTTCAAACCCGAGGTTCACGATTTGATCCTGAAGGACAACGCGATCGCAGCGCTTGGCCTCGCCTAGCGCACGTCACTGTCGACGCAATCCATCCCGCTCCGGTAAGCTACCGACCGACAGGTGGCGCAATCCCTATCGGTAGCAAGCTAGATGACATTTCGCTTGGTGGAAGCGAACACTCCATCACAATACGCAGCCGCGCGCCTCCTCATCGAGGAATATGCCGCGCAAATCGGCGCGCTGATGGGCGTCGATCTGAGCTTTCAAAACTTCGCGGCTGAACTGAATCAACTGCCGGAAATGTACGGTCCGCCGTCGGGCTGTCTGTTGCTTGCGAGCGGCGTCGCCGAGTGGGTCGGCTGCTGCGCGCTGCGTCGATTCGAAGACGGCGTGTGTGAGATGAAACGGCTCTACATCCGACCGAGCGCCCGCGGCACGAAACTGGGGCGACAGTTGGCGGAGAGCGTGGTGGTCAAGGCGCGCATGCTCGGCTACCGCCGGATGGTTTTGGATACGCTTCAGGATATGATCGCCGCCCAGACGCTGTATCGGTCCTTGGGATTCCGGGACACGAAGCCCTACTATTTCAATCCAATGGCGGGCGTGACGTATATGGAATTGAATCTCGGCGCTGCCGAATCACACGTGGGAGACGCCCATTAATAAGAGTCTGATGCCTTTGGCTGCCTGTATGTGCGCGCTGGCGGGCGTGGCCGGCGGCGATGCGCCCGTATTGCAGTTCGAGATCACGCTGGAAAAAATGGCGGACCCCGATTGGATCGGGCCGGCGGTGAAGGACGCGTACTGGTCCGCCGACGGGCGTGCGGCGTACTACTCGGTCAAACGCAGCGCATCGCCGATCGTCGACCTGCATCGTGTCGATTTCAAGGACCGCACAGATCAGGTCGTTGATCCGAAGGCAATGGCGGATACCGATGGGCCGCCGATCTTCGATGTCGCGGGAAGGCGCGCGGCATTCGTTCGCAGCGGCGACATTTTCGTGCGCGACGTTGCCACAGGCCGCCTGACGCAAATCACGCGGACGCCGCAGGATGAAGCCGCTCCGCAGTTTTCGGCGGATGGTCGGCTGCTGAGTTACCGGGTGGGCAACGATTGGTTCGTTCATGATTTCGGCACGGGCGTCACGACGCCGGCCGCCATCGTCAAGGCCGAAAAGGATCCGAACGCACCCCCCAAACCGGACGATTTGCGCGACATGCAGCTGCACACGTTTTCAACCCTGAAAAGGCTGCATGATGAATCGGATGTGAGCAAAAAGCAGGCCGAAGACATGCGCAAAGGCGATGCGACGCGCGCGGCAGCGCCGTTCTATCTTGGCGAGGAGGTGAGCATCCGCGAAACTCGCCTCTCGCCCGATGCACGCTGGTTGGTCGTGGTGACCGGACCAAAATCCGCAGCCAAGGGTGTCGAAGGCAAGCTGACACGCTACGTCACCGAGTCGGGTTACGAGGAATTCGAGACCGAGCGCGTGCGCGTCGGGCGCAACCCGCCGGCGCCGCAGTCCGTGACGCTCTTGAATTTGGTCGACCACACCGCGCACCCGCTCAACGTGGACAATCTACCGGGCATTGGCGATGACCCCTTGAAGGAGATTCGTGAGGAGAACGGTAAACGAGACGCGCCGGGCGATACGTCCGACGCCAAGAATACGAAGCCGCCGCAGCGTGGGGTGGTGCTGGTGTCGGATGAACCGGATACCGGCGCCGGCGGATTTGCGTGGAGCCGCGATGGCACCGCACTTGCCATCCAATTCGTGTCGATCGACAACAAGGATCGATGGATCGCCAGCGTGGATTTCGACAAGTACGCGCTCGTTCCGCAGCATCGATTGAGCGATCCGGCATGGATAAACTGGACTTTCAACGAATTTGGCTGGCTCAACGACAACCGCACGCTCTGGTTCGAGTCCGAGCAAAGCGGTTTTGCGCATCTGTACACGAAGGCGTTGCAGGGCGGCGCACAAGCGCTGACGCAGGGCCGATTCGAGGTATCCGATCCGGTCTTGTCCGCCGATGGCCGTT
>Ga0210402_10005139_pt1 | contig 11782 bp, 6 predicted proteins | sample IncBWC7MmetaG_FD_161055 | JGI IMG/M metagenome (GOLD analysis project Ga0210402, IMG submission 161055) | Forest soil microbial communities from Barre Woods Harvard Forest LTER site, Petersham, Massachusetts, United States - Inc-BW-C-7-M | ecosystem: Environmental > Terrestrial > Soil >... | reverse complement strand
GTTTAGGTCCATGTTGGCTTCGTAGTAGGCCTCGAGGGTTCCGACGTCGCGCCAGTAAGGAACAGAATCTTCGACCTCACCGGGGATGCGGTTGCTTTCAAAATTGTAAGCGTACATCGGCGCTTTGCCGGCGAGTCGGGGCAGGATATCTTTGCCGAAATCGTGATGACTGCCTGGCGTCTTCGCATCGGCCGTAAGAAGTTCCAAAAGCGTGGGGGTGGAGAAGATGTAGTTGCCCATCGAGGCATAGACGCGATGAGGATCGCCCGGCATGGTCGGCGCGTTCGGGTTTTTTTCGTGAAAGGCCACAATGCGACCTTCTTCGTCGACCTCGATAACGCCGAACTCGTGCGCGTGGCTTCGCGCGACCGGAATGGCAGCTACCGTGACATCGGCGCGCTTCGCGCGATGAAAATCAATCATGGCGGCGACGTTCATGCGGTAAATATGGTCTGCCCCAAAAATCGCCACCAGGTGTGGATCGGACTGCTCGATCAAATTCATATTTTGATAAATTGCGTCGGCGGTGCCCCGGTACCACGACTCGTTTTCCGAACGCATTTGCGCAGGTACGTTGATAATGAAGTGGCTCTTCAGCAGCCCGCTGACCTGCCAGCCCTCGCTCAGATGCTGCAGCAGCGATTGGCTGAGGAACTGAGTGAGCACGTAAATCGAGTGAATGCCAGAATTGACGAAGTTGCTCAAGACAAAATCGATGATCCGGTACTTGCCTCCGAATGGAACGGCGGGCTTGGCGCGTTCGCGGGTCAGCGGATAGAGCCGGGTGCCTTTACCTCCGGCTAGCACAATGCCCAGAACCTTCAGGTGGGAACTAGTTCGCGGAACGGACTCTTGTGGGTGAAACTTGCTGTTAGCCAAGCGATCCTCCTAAAACTGCCCTTGAGCGGCACGTTATCAAAGACAACTGTTAGATGGCGGGTGAGAGGGATTCGTTAGGGCTTCGAGGCCTGAGTTTTGCTCGATCTGCTGCTTCATAATTTAGGCCCTAATGGCGCAAACTCGATTGGAAAGTCTTTATCCTCTGGGGTGACCTCCACCGTGGCGGCACACTCAAGATGTAACGAACCTTCGCTACGCGCCCGAACGGTTGCTGGGGCCGGGGTGGCAATCCGTTTTCGCATATTGTGTACATCTTCACTGTTAAGCTTCGCAGAAGTAATCAAGCGAAATCGCATCAACCAAATTGCGGGTTATACCGATCAATGCTGACATGTCCTCGAATTTTGAAACTAGAACGGATACGCCCGCAGAACGCGCTTCCTTCTCTGTGAAGGAATCAGCGTGGGTGCTGAACATGACTATCGGGACATTGGGCATTAGCCGTTTCAGGGCACGCGCGGCCTCAAGGCCGTTCATCACCGGCATCGCGAGGTCTAGCAGAATTACGTCTGGGTGCAAGTCTTGAGCTTCCTGGATTGCCATCCTCCCGTTCTCCGCCAAGGCGCAAACCTTAAAATCCAGTTCGCGGCTGAAAAGATCACGAACCCTTTGCCGAACAAAGGCGTTGTCGTCCGCGATTAGAACAGATTTGAGCATGCCTGACGGCAAATGAAGTGAAGGTTGCACAGGCGCCTCACCAACCAACGGAATTAGGATGCGAACGACGGCTGAGAGGTTTGGGAAGGAATCAAAAACCAGAACACCTGATCCAGTAGACAGTGGGGTCTCCCTGTAGTTTGAATGAAATTTCGCCTTAGAGGAACAATCTTCGTGTGAATGCCAGAAATGACACGTGGTCTGATCAAGAGACAGTCTGCGTAGGTGTCCGCGCCGGGGGACTCTGCACGGGTACCGTCGCCAGTACTGTAGTTCCGTTGTTATCGGAACGAATCTCGAATGGACCGCCGAATTGCGTAATTCGCTCGTGCATTCCTTGAACCCAGACGCCACTTTTCTGGGAGAGCCGTCTCCTCCTTTACTCGGTCGCGTACTTCGACCTTCACCTCATTTCCGTCACGGATGACCCGGATGGCGGCAACGCGACTTCCAGAGTGACGATGAATATTCGTGAGACATTCCTGGACAACCGAAAAATGGCAGTCTCCAATTCGTGTGGGAGTCACTCGAAATTATCTGGAATATCCAAACTCACTTGGATCTTGCTGCGCTCTTCAAATCCTGACACGCACACGGCGCTGACGCACCCACTTGCACCTGGACGGATTTATTCGGCGGCCGGCGACGGGTACTTTGAAAGCACCGATGCTGCGGACTCGTGGAGTTCGCCCGAGGATGGATTGAAGCACCGCTATCTCGTCGGGGTTGCCGTCGATCCGGCGGATGCAGATACCGTGATCGTGTCCGCAACAGACGGACCCGGCTCGCCTATTCGCCGCGAGGGTCCGAGGCGTACGTGTATAGGAAGGCTAGGGTTCAGAGATGGGAACAGTCAATGAGTCAATGAGCGGCCTGCCCGTTGCGAAGGGCACCTTGGATGAGAAGTGAGGATGATCGTTGAAGAATCCCTGTGCGCGTTTGCCAGTTCCGATGATTACACACCCCACAGAAACCTCTGATCCCTCCTCTCACTGAGAACCTTCGATCTCGCGGAGCGCGCTACTAAGGTCATTAATCATGGATGAGAGTTTGTTACGCAATGGTTCGGGCATGAGGACAGGATCGTATCGTGCGACTGGAATCGAATGCTTTAACGCGTCTTCGGGTTCGCATGGAGCATTCGTCAGCTTCGCAAGCACTTGGCTTCTATGTTCGTGGCGCCAGCACACGTGAGCATTTGTAACGGGTCGCGCTAGATGAATGGAAATTAATGTGTTTTGCTTTCTTGCTCATGGGTTAAGCTCTGTGCGCACGGAAGGGAGCCCTCCATGATGCGGACTTCGACTTTGAGAGTGCGGTGTACAGGTCTTTTAGTTTTGGCGGTGATCTGCTCTTCCACTGCAAACCTCCAGGCGCAGGTCGCAGGTGGAACGATCTCGGGAACCGCGACCGATAGCAGCGGCCGAGCCATCAACAAGGTCAACATCACTATCACCCACGTTGCTACTGGTGTCACGCGGGGAGTCACGACGAACGACGAAGGCTTCTACTCCGCGCCCAACTTGTTGCCGGGAACATATGAGGTGAAGTTTTCCGCACCGGGCTTCAGCTCTGAGGTGCGTAAGAACATCGAGGTCACCGTCGGAGGTTCGGTTGCTTTGGACCAGTCGTTGCGGGTCGGCTCAATAACGGAGACGGTTATCGTTCAGAGCGAAGTTCCAGCCGTGCAAACCTCCAGTTCCGACATAAGCGCAGTGGTGAACGCGACCACGGTTCGCGAGTTGCCGCTCAATGGGCGCAGTTGGACCGATCTGGCGCAGCTGCAGGCCGGTGTCAGTGCGATTCACACGCAGCCCGATTTCTCGGCGGGCACGGATCGCGGCAATCGCGGCTTCGGGCAGCAGTTGACGATCTCGGGCGCGCGTCCGCAGCAGAACAACTATCGCCTGGACGGAGTCAGTCTCAACGATTACGCCAACGGAGCACCCGGCAGCGTGCTGGGAGGGAGCCTGGGCGTCGACGCGATCGAGGAGTTCTCCGTCATCACCAGCAACTACGAGGCGGATTATGGGAAGACCTCAGGGGGTGTGGTCAACGCGATTACGCGATCGGGGACGAACCAGATTCACGGCAGCGCTTACGAGTTTCTCCGCAATAGCAAACTCGACGCCAAAAATTATTTCGACGACCCTACCGCGCCCATCCCACCCTTCAAGCGAAACCAGTTCGGCGGAACCATCGGCGGGCCGATCGTAAAGGACCACACATTTTTCTTCGCCGATTACGAAGCCATTCGGCAGTCGAAGGGCCTCACAACGGTGGCGACCGTGCCGTCCGCGGCAGCACGTGGCGGCACGTTGTGTTCGAATCCCGACGTCCCACCCCCCAATAACTGTACGCCCGCAACCGTCACCGTTGACCCAGCGGCGCAATCGTATTTCACTTTCTATCATCTTCCCAACCAGGGTGCTGTGGCCGGAAGCAACGGGGATCTCGGAATATTCACGTTCGCCGGCCAGCAGGTAGTCAACGAGAACTTCCTCACTGCCCGAGTGGACCACAAGTTCTCTGTGAAGGACAGCTTGTTCGGCACCTACATGTACGACAAAACTCCGTACTCGTCACCTGACGGCTTGAACAATGTTGAATTCACCACCGTGACGGCGAGACAATTCCTGGCCATTGAAGAGACCCACATCTTCACGCCCAAGTTCGCAAACTCAATTCGCATTGGCGGCAATCATGAAGCCGTCGACAATAACAAGAGTCTAAAGGCGATTAATCCGGACGCCGCCAGAACCGATCTCGGCGTGGGGGGAACCGCCTTTGCGGGTCGGGCCGCGGGCCAGGTCCTCATTGGCGGCGGGGTCAGTGACTTCTCCGGCGGAGTTGGGGGCAGCCCGACTTACTTGTACCATTGGAATTCGATTCAGGCTTACGACGATGGGTTCTACACCAAGGGCACACATTCGATCCGGTTTGGCGCTGCCTTTGAGAGAGAACTGCTCAACGTGATTGCGGATACCGATCCCAATGGAATCTGGCGGTTCACCGACCTGGTCGGCTTTCTCACCAATAGTCCCACGAAGTTCCAGGGAGGAATCGCCAGCACTCTTTCGCCGCGGAATCTTCGGCAGACAATCTTTGGTCTGTACTTTCAGGACGATTGGCGCTGGAAGCCGAATCTGAACCTGAACCTGGGCCTGCGCTACGAGATGTCTACGGTGCCATCGGAGACCAGCGGAAAGACCGCCAATCTTGCCAATCTTTCAGATCCGCTGCCGATTTGCGGCACGCTTAAGTATGGGGGTTGCTCGGGCACCGGAGCTTTTTTCAACAATCCGACCCTGCATAACTTCGAGCCCCGCGTCGGGTTTGCCTGGGATCCGTTCCGCAATGGAAAGACCGCGGTGCGCGGAGGGATTGGGATGTTCGACGTGCTGCCTTTGCCCTATCAGTTCGTCCTGATGACTACCCAGTCCGCTCCCTTCTTTTCCTACACCTCGATCAACAATCCGGGGCAGGGCACGTTCTATAACGGTCTCACGAGTTTTCCAAATAATACATTGCGCTCCACCTATGTGCAGCACGCCAAGCGCGATTACGTTCTTCAGTGGAATTTCAACGTCCAGCAGCAGATCACGCCGAGTGTGGCTGCCATGGTGGCGTACGTGGGATCGCGCGGGGTTCATCAACCCTTTAAAGTGGACGAAGCCGATCTGGTTATCCCTAGCTTGACTCAGTACGGGTATCTTTGGTCGCCCAGCGGAACCGTCATCAACCCGAACTATGGGTCGGTTCGCGGACTCTTTTACGAGGGACATTCCTACTACAACGCTCTGGAAGCACAATTGTCCAAACGCTTGAGCCACGGATTTCAAGTGCAGGGCGTCTTCACCTGGGCGAAGAGCATGGACACAAGTTCAGCATCGGTTGCCGGTGACACGTTCGGGAATTCGATCTCCAGTCTTGACTGGTTCGACATGAGACTGAGCCGCGGGCTCTCCGATTTCAATGTGGACAAAACACTGGTTGTGAACGGCACCTGGGAGTTGGGAACTCCCAAGACTCTCTCCGCCCCGGCCCAATGGGCGCTGGGCGGGTGGGAGCTGGGACTGATCTTTACGGCTAGCGGCGGCGTTCCGTTCACTCCCACGTGGGGAACCGGATCGGATCCCGCGCTAACCCAGAGCAGCGACGATTGGGCCTATCCCAATCGACTGGGCGGCTCCGGTTGTAGCAGGCTCACGAACCCGGGAAATGCTGTCAACTACATCAAGACCAACTGTTTCATCGTCCCTGTCTGGCCCGGCGACCAGACTTCTTGGGCAGCCAATTGCGTCGGACCGGTTTATCCGCAATGTTTTAACCTGCGCGGCAATTCAGGACGAAACATCCTGATTGGCCCGGGCGTCACGTCGCTGGACTTCTCTGTATTCAAGAACAACTACATCAAGAGCATCTCGGAGCGATTCAACATCCAGTTCAGCGCCGAGATCTTCAACATTCTCAATCACCCAAATTTTGCGCCGCCGGTTCAGGGCGTCAACACAGATATTTTCGACGGTACCGGGACCCCGAACCCGACGGCAGGCTTGTTAACCAGGACCACGACCACCGCTCGAGAAATGCAGTTTGCGCTCAAGGTGATCTTTTAGTTCTAACCGCAATTGTTTTGAGATGCGCTCGGCCGGTTGGTTTCAGTCAGCCGACCGCATCCAAAGCTCGCTCGAGCCACCTGCAATGATTGCCGTGCCTCCGCATTCTCTATGACGACGCTCGCTGACGACACGAAGACTGCCGCAGCTTCCGGATCCGAGCCGGAAGTTGGTCAGCGCGCCCGGCATCGCATCGCGCGACGGCTCCTGCCGTTCCTCTTCCTGCTCTATTTGATCGCTTTTCTCGATCGCATGAATGTTGGCGCGGCGGCGTTACAAATGCCGCGCGACCTCGGTTTCAGCGAGGGCGTGATTGGCATGGGCGCGGGAGTTTTCTTTCTCGGTTATCTGCTGCTGGAAATTCCCGGGGCGCTGATCGTAGAACGGTGGAGCGCTCGGCGCTGGATCGCTCGCATCATGATCTCATGGGGGCTGGTCACCGTTTTTATGGCCTTCATTCGTACTTCCGGGCAGTTCTACGTTGTCCGATTCCTAGTAGGTGCTGCGGAAGCCGGCTTTTTGCCTGGCGTGATTGTCTACCTTACCCATTGGTTCCGGTACCAGGACCGGGCCAAAGCGGTCGCATTTTTCTACTCGGCTAATCCTCTTTCCTACGTGATCGGCTCACCGCTCGCCGGTTTGCTGCTCGGCCTTTCGTGGCTTGGAATGAGAGGCTGGCGCTGGCTTTTTATCATCGAAGGAATTCCAGCGGTTGTGTTTGGCGTGGTCACAATCTGGTATCTCACTGATTGGCCGCATCAGGCTGCCTGGCTACCCGACGACGAGAGGTCGTGGATCACGACCGAACTGCAGCGAGAGAAAGAAGCGAAGAACGGGCATCAGACCATCGGTATTTGGGAAGCGTTCGGTCATCGTGATGTGATCCTGTTGACCGGTTGCTACTTCTGCGCCATGACTGGGAGTTATGGCATTGCGTTCTGGCTGCCAACCATTCTGAAACGCCTAACGGGCAAGAGCGATCTCAAAGTTACGCTGCTGGCGGCCCTCCCCTATCTTGCCGCTTTCGTCACCCAACAAGTGAACGGTTGGCACTCCGACCGAACACGCGAGCGCAAGTGGCACGCAGCAATCCCGGTTTTTGTGTGCGGACTGGCCCTGGCATCTGCGGTCCTTTACCGTTCGAACCTGGCAGTTTCGCTGGGATGTTTCATTGTGGCTGGCGGTTCCTTTTATGGCTTTCAGCCTGTGTTCTGGGCGGTTCCCACGAAGTTTCTGAGTGAATCAGCGGCCGCCGCCTCGATCGGGCTGATCAACGCAATCGGCAATCTGGGCGGATTTGTTGGGCCCATGGTGATCGGCTATCTTGCCGGCCGGACCCATTCCTTCTCTCCGGGTTTGTTGTACCTCGTTGCAAGTCTATTTGCTTCGGGCGTATTGATGCTCGCGGTGGGAAGACAGCAGACAAGTGCAAGTTCCCGGCGCCGCTGTTGAAGCGACGCCGAATTAGGAGGGTTTTATGCATAAATCCCTTGGTTGGAGCGCGTTCGGAGCGCTGTTGATCTCTACTTCTGCGTGGGCCGCGACCAGTTCCGCAACTCCGGATTTCAAGCTGTACGTAGGAAACAGCCGGGGCGATGACATCAGCATTATCGATATGGTTTCGCTGAAGGTGATTGGCGAAATCAAAACAGGGGACCGCGTACACGGTGTGTGCGTGCAAGCGGACGGCAAGCGGTTATTCGTGACCGTTGAGAGCGACCGTACCCTGAGGATCATCAACACCGCAACCAACCAAACTATCGGGACCGTCAAAGTGTCGGGGCGTCCCAATCAGTGCGCTGTGACGCCCGACGGAAAATACGTGGCAGTCCCGATCCGCGATGGGGACCGTGTGGACGTGGTGGATGTCACACAGCAGAAAATCGTGAAGACGCTACCGATCAAGGAACCGCACAACGCTCTCAATACTGGGAGCAACCGCTACATCTACGTGAGTTCGATGGGTTCGCATGAGATCGACCTGATCGACTTGGAAAAGATGGATTTCGCTGCCCACATTCCCGCCGGCGGCCGTCCTCGGCCTTACACGGTTTCCTCGGATGGAGCGACGATGTACGTGGCCGTGGCCGATCTGCATGGATTCGTGATTGTGGATATTTCCGGACGGAAGGTGACGGAGACCGTCGAGATCCCGGCCCAGCACGCGACTCTGAAAAAACTACAATACGAGACCCAAGATACGCTTACCCACGGACTGGCACTCACCCCCGACGGAAGCGAGTTGTGGGTCTCGAGTTTGAAGGACGACGCCATGTACATTTATGACGTTAAGGCGAAGAAGATCACTGGACGGATCAGCACCGGCGAAGGGCCGAACTGGATTGTCTTTACTCCCGACGGCAAATACGCCTGCATCAGCAATGCGGAGACGGACGATGTTTCCATCATCGACGCCAAAAGCCGGCGCGAGGTGACACGGGTGAAGGTTGGAAAAGTTCCCAAGCGGTTAGCAGTGGCTGGTGCCCCCATGGCCGCAGGCTCCCGCTGAACAGGATTTCATCAACGCTTAATGCCAGTTTCAGATTTGTCTGCCATCATAAACCACGGGAGGATCACTTGAAGCTATCGAAAGCGACGATCGTATCGGCGGTGTTTTTTTCCTTGGTAATCTGCATTTCAGCGCAGGAAAAAGCTCCGTTAAAGTTGCTGCACGCAACGCCGTTGCCCGACTTGCACGACGGAGATTTTGACCACCTCACTCCGGACGTCGAAGGCAATCGCCTCTTCGTCACCGCCGAGGAGAACTCCAAGGTTCTGATCTTTGACCTGAAGACCAACAAGCTCATTCACGCGATTGACGATGTCAAGGCGCCGCACTCACTGCTTTATCGCGCCGACTTGAAGAAGCTTTTCGTCGTCGATAGCGATCCTGGCGAGGTCAAGATCTACGAGACCGATTCCTACAAGCCTTCCGGGAGCATCAAAGTTCGCGAGGGCGCGGATGCCAGCGGATACGATCCTTCCTCAAAGCTTTTCTATGTCGTGAACGGGGGTAAGGACGCCAAACTGCCCAATGCGTACGTCAGCGTCATCGACGTGGCCTCGGGCAAGACAGAAGGCGATATCAAAATTGACTCCGATGATGTGGAAGGCGTGGCCTTCGAGAAGTCAGGGTCGCGGATGTTTGTCAATGTTCGCGGGAAAAATGCTGTGGAAGTATATGACCGGAAGACCCGCGCTTTGGTGGCGACTTGGTCCATTGCGCAGGGAGGAAAAAAACCTACCTCAATGGCCTTCGACGAGAATTCACACCGCCTGTTCTTTGGCACTCGCGTTCCCGGGAAACTTGTAGTCATGGATTCTGACTCGGGCAAGATCGTGACCAGCGATCCCGCCGCAGCCATGGTCGACGACCTGGCCTACGACGGCGGAAGCAAGCGCATCTACTTTGCGGGAACGGAATTTCTCGACGTGTTTCAACAAAGAGATGCGGATCACTATGATCGCGTCGGGCACATTCCGACCTCGTTCCGGGCAAAGACGGGCGTCTTGGTACCCCAATTGAAGCGCTACTACCTGGCGGTTCCGCATCACGAAAAACAGCTCGCGGAACTGCGGGTGTACGAGGTTTTGCCCTAGCCATCTCGGTCGGCGTTCTGAGGCAATGGGAAAGGGAGTCAGCGCAGCGCTGCTACTGCTGAAACTTCGGCGGCGATTACTTCGCCCATGTCCCGGGTGCTGGCTTTGCCGCCGATGTCGCGAGTGCGAACATCGGAGTGGGCCAGAATCTTGAAGATAGCTTCTTCGACGGCGTGAGCTGCTTCCTCTTCCCCGAGGTGCTCCAGCATCATCGCCCCGGACCAAATCTGCGCCACCGGGTTTGCGATTCCTTTTCCAGCGATGTCCGGAGCGGAGCCGTGGACCGGCTCAAACAGTGAGGGATATTCCCGCTCAGGATTCAGGTTGGCAGAGGGAGCGAGCCCCATTGATCCCACGACCGCTGCGCCCAGATCAGAAAGAATGTCGCCGAAGAGATTTGATCCGACCACAACATCGAACCAGTCGGGATGCGCCACGAAATGCGCGGTCAGAATGTCGATGTGGTACTGGTCTGCCTTGACGTCGGGATATTTCTTTGAAATCGCGGCGAAGCGTTCGTCCCAGAAAGGCATAGCGTAAACGATGCCGTTGGATTTTGTGGCCGAGGTTACGTGTTTCTTTCGCGTGCGGGCCAGCTCAAAGGCGTAGGTAATGATGCGATCGCAGGCGCGCCGGGTAAAGATGGTCTCCTGCATCGCCATGTCGTCCTCGGTATCCCGGTTGAGCCGCCCTCCCACTTCCGAGTATTCTCCCTCACTGTTTTCCCGGACGATAATGAAGTCGATGTCTCCGGCCTTGCGACCGCTGAGCGGACTCGTGATACCTTCCAGCAGGCGTGCGGGCCGGCGGTTCACATATTGTTTGAAACCGCGGCGAACGGGAATCAGCAAACCCCAGAGTGAGATATGGTCGGGCACTCCGGGAGACCCCACCGCTCCCAGGTAGATGGCGTCGAATGGCCGCAATTGATCGAGGCCATCTTGCGGCATCATGCGGCCGGTATTGAGATAAGTCTGGCAGCTCCAATTGAAGTGCTCCCAGGAGAACAACAGATTAAACCGTCGAGCCGCTGCCTCGAGCACGCGAATGCCTTCGGGCACAACTTCACGCCCAATCCCATCTCCTTCGATAACTGCTATCCGATAGCTTTTCAAAAATTCTCCTCCGTCACAAGTTTGTTGGTTACGCTGACGAGTCGCCACTACTTGCTTAGAAGCACCGTCAGTGCGCGAACGTCGGGTATGTCTTCGAGCTTGCGCACCATCTCAATGACCTGGTTCGCCTTTGCGCTAGGCCATTCTGCGAACGCAGCGCACCCGCGGAATTTGTCCGCAACCTCGTCGTAGCTCATGGGGTTGATCGGGCTGCCCTTGCCATAATCCGCACGGCCCGAAATCGTGCGGCCATCCTTCAGAGTGATCTTGAGAATGGTCGTCATCTTATCGTACCCGGTTTTTTCTGCCTCAGGATCGACGTAGAAGCGGACTCGGTCGATCATCTTCTTCACATCGTCACGGTTCACCACAGCGTCTGTATATTTCGTCTGGTCGGCTTTTCCGTCCAGCAGCAGGATCGCCATGCAGAACTCCATGCTGAACTTCGCCTGTAATCCGGTTTTCGGATGGTGATGCAGCAGGGTACTTTCCATGTTCCGATTCGCGCCAACCTCGACGCGCTCAACATCGGCGGCCGAGATGGCGTTAGCTTGAATCAAGCGCGAGAGTTCGGTCATGCCTGGATGAGTCAGAGACCCAGAGGGAAATGGCTTGATGGAAACCCCCGGGTTCTGGAATGTCCAAGGATTGCCCAGCCTGTCGCCAACCGCGGCCGGATCGTACGTGCCGCCATAGGCGTGGAAGAACCCGCGCTGCGCTTCCAGAATCTGTTCCGCTGCGGTCCAGCCAATCGCAGCCAAGTCGGCGGCAACCACGCCTGACTCGGTTGCATGGCCCGCTTGAAAAGGCTTCATCATCGTGCCGAAGTTTTCACGAAGACCGGCGGCATGGCTTGCTGCTATCCCGAACGCCCGGGAAGTGTGAGGCACA
>Ga0210402_10005138_pt1 | contig 11789 bp, 13 predicted proteins | sample IncBWC7MmetaG_FD_161055 | JGI IMG/M metagenome (GOLD analysis project Ga0210402, IMG submission 161055) | Forest soil microbial communities from Barre Woods Harvard Forest LTER site, Petersham, Massachusetts, United States - Inc-BW-C-7-M | ecosystem: Environmental > Terrestrial > Soil >... | reverse complement strand
CACTTGTTCGGTCTATGCGCAGAACATGGCCTACGGCATCAAACCGCCGGCGCTGGCCGAATGGATCGTCAATCTTGGTGAAGCCGCCGAATACATGTTCGATCACAACATCTTCCAAGACAACCTGGTCGGCGTCGATTTCTGCGAGCAGATGGTCAAGGAGACCAATCCCGGCGTATGGGCAAAGGCGCAGAGCACGTCGGCGCCCCACGCGGACGCGCACGGCTATCGCACAATCGCCGACATCATGACGGCGCTCAATCCGTTCACAGGCGAGTTTTATCGCGAAACACTCTTGGTCAGCCGCTACACCCGCGAGATGTTCAGCCTGATGGAAGGACGCCATGTCCATCCCTCGACACTTTATCCCGGCGGCGTCGGCACGGTGCCTTCGGTACAGCTTTTCACCGAATATATGGTGCGTCTAGCACGCTACGCCGAGTTCATGAAGAAGTGCGTGCCATTGCACGACGATCTGTTCGATTTCTTTTACGAAGCGCTGCCAGGCTACGAGAAAGTCGGTCAACGGCGGATTTTGATCGGGTGCTGGGGCTCGTTTCAGGATCCCGATCATTGTAATTACAACTACAAGACTATGACCGACTGGGGACGCAAGATGTTCGTTACCCCTGGCGTCATCGTCGACGGGAAACTGGTCACGACCGACCTCGTCGACATCAACCTGCAAATTCGCATTCTGCTTGGCCACTCCTTCTACAAGGACTGGGACGACACCGAAATTTTCGTGAAGAAGGACCCGCTCGGAAATCCGGTCGACCGCAAGCATCCCTGGAATCAGACGACTATTCCGCGTCCGCAAAAGCGCGATTTCAACGGCAACTATTCTTGGGTGATGTGTCCGCGCTGGCTCGACAAGCGCAGCGGCGATCATCTCGCGCTCGATACCGGCGGCGGGGCTATTGCGCGGCTGTGGGCGACCGCACTCGCCAGCCTGGTTGATATTGGATACGTCAAGGCAACCGGCAATAGCGTCAAGATCTATCTGCCGAAGACGGCGCTCAAGCCGGAAGTCGAGTTCGAATGGAAAGTGCCCAAATGGAGCAACGCCATCGAGCGTGACCGAGCCCGGACCTATTTCCAGGCCTATTGCGCAGCAGCAGCGTACTACTTCCTCGAAAAGGCGTTCGCCGAGGTACAGGCCGGCCGCACCAAGACCTGGACCGAGTTCAAGGTCCCCGACGAAGCAATCGGCTGCGGCTTCCATGAGGCCGTGCGCGGCGTGCTCTCGCACCATCTCGTCATCCGCGATGGCAAGATCGCCAATTATCATCCCTATCCGCCGACACCCTGGAACGGCACACCGCGCGACATTTACGGCACGCCAGGCCCTTACGAGGATGCCGTGCAGAACACGCCGATCTTCGAGGAAAACCGCCCCGACAAGTTCAAGGGCATCGACATCATGCGCGCGGTCCGCAGCTTCGATCCGTGCCTGCCCTGCGGCGTCCACATGTATCTGGGCAACGGCAAGACGCTGAAGACCACGCACGCTCCCATGTTCGGTGCGGCGCGAGAGTGAAGATGACCGCTGAACTGGGAAAGGACGGGGCAACGCTTGAGAAGGCTCTGCGTCGGCTCGAAGCGCTGACGGCGACGCTCGAGATGGTCGCCGATCCGCGTGCACGCGACGCGGCGCGCGAGCTAGTCGAACTCATCCTTGATTTGCATGGACTCGCGCTGGCGCGAATGACATCGGTGGTCGCCACAGCGGTAAATGGATCAGCGTTGATCGAGACCCTGATTGCCGACCCTCATACTTGCGCGATTCTTCTGCTGCATGGCCTGCATCCGCTCGATGCCAAGACGAGGCTTAATCAAGTGATCGGGCGCATGCATCCGCAATGGGTGGAGCGGGGCTTTCAGGTCGATGTACTCAGTGTCGGCGCCGCCTCGGCACGCATTCGTCTGTATAAAAACGGCAGTTCGGAACCGGTGGATGAGCTTCGGCGTGAAGTCGAAGATGTCTTGGCCGAAGCCGCCCCCGATTTGGACGATATTTTGGTGGAAATCGAAGTCGCCGGCGCGGCTAGTGCCGCCCGTGCGGTTGGCGTGACCGGCGGCGCAGCACTCCATTCAGAATAGCGAATGGGGAGCGACGTCATCAGGAGGCGACATGCAAGCAAAGTCGCTTCACAACTGGGTCTCGCAGGTGCGACGCTTCGTTGCACGCCACGATGTTGAACATTGCGATTTCTGCTCGAAGGCGATTGGGCATCAGCACGCCCATTTGATCGAACGGGCAACGCGGCGTTTTCTCTGCGCCTGCCAGGGCTGTGCGTTGACGCTCGGAGCATCGGCAAAATATTGCGCGGTATCCCCGCGCACCGATGTCTTGCATGACTTCAAGCTGAGCGACGCGGAGTGGAACGCATTCCAGATCCCGATCGATATGGTTTTTCTGTTCCATTCGACCCCGGCCAATCGTCCAATCGCGATCTATCCGAGTCCGGCGGGTCCGACCGAATCTTTATTGAGCCTTGATGCGTGGTCGCGGCTTGTCGAGACCAACCGCGTACTGGCCGAGCTCGAACCTGATGTCGAGGCGCTGCTCGTCAACCGCACCAACGGTGCACGCGAATATTATCGCGTGTCGATCGACCGCTGCTATGCGCTAGTTGGCTTGATCCGCACCCAATGGCGGGGCCTGTCCGGCGGCAGCGAGGTCTGGACCGCAGTACAAGATTTTTTCACCGCTTTGCGTCAGTCGCCGCGCGGCGCCGTGGGGGACCTTGTTCATGGTTGATCTCGACTTCGCCGTGGAAGGTGTAGAGATGGAGCGGCACGCCGTTGCCCCGCTGCTGCAATTCGCGCTCCGGGCAACAAGCAACTCGCTGGAAGCGGCGGTGCTTAACGTCTTGCTCAACTGCCAAATCCGGATCGAACCGACCCGGCGGATCTACGCCGCGCCGGAGCACGAATTATTATCGGATCTGTTCGGAACACCGGAGCGCTGGGGTCAGACCCTGCAAAGCTTTCTCTGGACGCACTCTAACATTCTGATTCCCCCTTTTGAGCGCGAATGTGTGGTCAAGCTCCCGGTTCCCTGCAGCTTCGACTTCAATATCGCGGCGACGAAATACTTCCACGGCATCGAAAGCGGCGAAATTCCGCTCAATTTCCTATTTAGCGGCTCGGTATTCTATCGCGACGCTGAGGGCGACTTGCAGATCAGCCAGATCGCCTGGACCAAGGAAAGCGCCTACCGGCTGTCCGTGCAGGTATGGCGCGCGATGATAGACCACTATTACCCGCAGACGGTTTGGCTCTGCTTGCGTCGCGACGCCTTCGACGAGCTGTATCGTTATAAGCGCGCGAAGGGGCTGCCGAGCTTCGAGCGGGCGCTCGACGACCTTCTCGATGCAAAGCCGGGGGGCTTGCCGTCATGAAGGTCGACCGCATCAAGGATGTCGCAAACGCTCTTCTCTATGAGGGATACATTCTTTATCCCTACCGGCCATCCTCGATCAAGAATCGCCAGCGCTGGACTTTCGGCAGCGTATTTCCGCAAGCTTTCGCCGGCCGCCAGGGCGACGCCTCGACCATGCAGACCCAAATTCTCCTGCGCCACGGTACGAAAACATCGCTCGACGTTCACGTTCGCTTTTTGCAGGTTTTGACGCGCGAGGTCGGGTCGCTATCGCAACCGGTCGCTGAACACGCGCCGGGAATCGAGTCGGAAGCGACGCTCGTTCCGCGGCTCGAAGTCGACGGCAAGGAGTTTGTGGCGTGGGAAGAGGCCATTGAGCGCGAGGTCGCGATTCCAAAACTTTCCCTCGAGGACATCATCACCACGCCGCGGAAGGTGCCATTCCACTTCCCGAGCGCGCGCGCATTAGAGCCTATTAAGAACTCAAAGAGTGATGTCAGCGGCCTGCTGATCCGCTCCTCTTGCGCGATAGACGGCCAGATTGAGGTTTTTGCCGAAAGTCTGTCGGCTGACATCTGCCGGCTGACCGTGCGCATCGAAAACGTCACCGCGCTTTCGGCCGCGGAGTGCCACGAGCGCAGCATGGCGCAGCACTGCGCCTTCGCTTCGACGCACACGATCCTCGACATGCGCGACGGCGCCTTCGTCTCGCTGATGGACCCTCCCGCGGATCTGCGCGATGCGGCAGCGAGTTGTGAGAACCAAGGCACTTGGCCGGTGCTGGTCGGCAAAAACGGCGAGACCGGCGCAGTGCTGTCGTCGCCGATCATCCTCTACGACTACCCGGATATCGCACCGCAAAGTCCGGGCGACCTTTATGACGCCACCGAGATCGATGAAATCCTGACGCTGCGCATCCTGACCATGACAGATGCGGAAAAGCGCGAAATGGCTTCGGCCGACGCGCGAGCGCGGGCGCTCCTCGAACGCACCCACGGTTTGACCATGGCCGAGCTGACGCAGATGCATGGCGTCATGCGGCGGGCGGGATCGATACGCCATGCCGACGACTCGCTCGCGGGCAAATCTGCCGGGGACACGAAGCCACGCCTCGCATCGCTTTTGAGCGGCGGGCGCGATCTGGTGGTCGGCGCTGAGGTACGGCTGCGGCCCAAGGCCGGCGGCGACATTATGGATTTGGCGTTGGCCGGCCAGGTGGCGGTCATCGAGGCCATCGAACGCGATTTTGAGGACCGGGTCCACGTCGCCGTCACACTGCGCGATGATCCCGGCCGCGATCTGGGAGCGGCGGGATTCCCCGGTCACCGTTTCTATTTTTCGCAGGAAGAGATCGAGCCGATCGGCGTTGGAGACCCGACATGATCTCCATCCTGGTCGCAGGCATAGGTAACATCTTCAACGGCGACGACGCGTTCGGCGTCGAGGTGGTGCGGCTCCTAGCGCAGCGCAGCCTTCCCGCAGGCGTGAAGGTGATTGATTTCGGCATCCGCGGCATCGATCTGACCTATGCCTTGCTCGACGGCTATGGCGCTGCCGTGCTGGTGGACACGTCTCAGCGCGGCGAGCTGCCGGGCACCATTTCAGTCGTCGAGCTGGACACGGACGAAGCCGGCGTGGCGTCGCCGGACGATCTGATGCTGTCGCCGCACGAGCTGGATCCGGCAAAGGTGCTGCGCCTCGTCGCCGCTCTCGGCGGAACGTGCAAGCCTGTGCTCCTCGTTGCCTGCGAGCCGCTTACCTTCGGCGGCGACGAAGGCGTCATGGGTTTGAGCGGACCGGTTGCCGCGGCACTCGATTCCGCTGCCGAGACTGTGGAAGAACTCGTTGCTGTACTCACTGACGCGGAGAGCCGCGAAGCGCCAACTCTAACTGCGCAATTCATCAATCGATGCAAGAAGGAATGAAGCCATGAACGGGTGGGAAATTGCCGGAATTGTGATCGGCGTGATCATCGTTCTGCTCCTGCTAATGAACGCCAAAGACCTTTACCGCTACATCAAGATCAGCAGCATGTGAGTGCCGAAAAATCCTGCACATAAGGCGACGCTTATGCCGAACCCCTCGCAAGCGGTCGAATTCCGAGTGCGCGGCCGCGTGCAGGGCGTAGGCTTTCGCCCGGCAGTTTGCCGAATCGCTCGCGAGTTGGGGCTCGCCGGCGAAGTGCTCAATGACGGCGATGGTGTGCTCCTGCGCGTCGGCGGTAATGAGCACAGCGTTGCCGCGCTGCTCGATGGCATTCGACGCAGACTTCCCCGGCTGGCACAGATCGACCGCATCGAGAGCCGGCAGTATGGCGGCGAGTTGCCGCGCGAGTTTCGCATCGCGGAGAGTGAGGGTGGCGGCGCGCATACTCAGATTGCCCCGGACGCCGCGATCTGTCCGGCATGCACCGCCGAGTTGCGCGATCCCCGCGGCCGGCGATTCCGTTATCCGTTCACCAATTGCACGCATTGCGGCCCACGCCTAAGCATCATCACCGCGATCCCCTACGACCGGGCGACCACCACAATGGCGGAATTTGCGCTCTGCGAGACCTGCCTCGCCGAATATCGCAATCCGGACGACCGCCGCTTCCATGCCGAACCGATCGCCTGTCCCGACTGTGGCCCCGCCGCGGCATTGATCGCGCTTGATGACGCTGCGCCGCCGCTTGCCGCGGAGGTTGACCCTATCGAGACCGCCGCCGGTCTGATCCGCGCCGGTGAGATCGTCGCAGTCAAGGGCCTCGGCGGCTATCACCTTGCATGCGACGCCACCAATGCCAATGCGGTTGCGCGGTTGCGCCGCGCCAAGCAGCGCGACGCTAAGCCGTTTGCGCTTATGGCGCGCGACCTGGAAGTCATTCGCGGCTATTGCGCAGTCACCGCCGAGGAAGAGAGCCAGCTGACCAGCGTGGCCGCGCCGATCGTGTTGCTGCGCGCTGACGGCGCCTTGCGGCTCCCGGAAACGATCGCTCCCGGCCTGCGGACGCTCGGCTTCATGCTACCGACCACTCCGCTACACCTGCTCCTTTTTGCGGACTTCGCCGTGCCGCTGGTGATGACCAGCGGCAATCTTTCGGAAGAACCCACTGTCATCGACGACGCCGATGCCCGCCGCCGCCTCGGTAGCATTGCCGCCTATGTGATCGTCCACGACCGCCCGATCGCCAATCGGGTCGACGATTCGGTCGTTCGCATCATGGACGGAAAGTCGCGCCTGCTTCGGCGAGCCCGCGGCTTCGCGCCGGCTCCAGTCAAACTACCCGCTGGCTTCGAGCGCGCCCCCGAGGTGTTGGCGATGGGCGGCGAGCTCAAGGCGACATTCTGCCTGGTCAAGGACGGCCAGGCGATCCTGTCACAGCATCAGGGGGACCTGGAAAATGCTCCGACATTCGACGATTACCGCAATAGCCTCACGCTCTACCGGCGGCTCTTCGATCATGCACCGGCGTCACTGATCGTCGACCGCCATCCGGACTATATGTCGTCCAAATTCGCTCGCGCGGAGGCAGAATCGCGTGGGCTGCCGCTCGTCGAGGTGCAACACCATCACGCCCACGTCGCCGCTTGTCTGGCCGAAAACGGCTACCCACTCGATGCACCGCCCGTCCTCGGCATCGCGCTCGACGGACTAGGCTTCGGCGATGACGGTGAATTGTGGGGTGGGGAGTTTCTGTTGGCCGACTATCGCGGCTACGAACGATTGGCTTGCCTCAAACCGGTGGCGATGCCCGGCGGCGCACGGGCCGCGCGCGAGCCGTGGCGCAATCTCTATGCGCATCTCTTGGCTGCCATTGGCTGGGACGCCTTTACCGCGCGCTGTTCGGGGCTTGACGTTCAGACTTATCTCAGCGCCAAGCCGCGCGCGTTGCTCGACATCATGATTGCGAAAGGCATCAACGCGCCGCCGACGTCGTCCTGCGGCCGGCTGTTCGACGCCGTTGCGGCGGTGCTCGGCGTCTGCCGCGAGCGGCAGGCCTATGAGGGCGAGGCGGCGGCATGCCTAGAAGCCCTGGCCGAAGACGCGTTGCGGTCGGGCGGCTGCAATGACGCCTGTTATCCCTTCAGGCTCCGGCGCTTACCGCAGAACGACCTCCTGCAGCTCGATCCTTCGCCGCTGTGGCACGCCATCATTGACGACCTTGCGGACGGAGTTCCGGCAAATACGATAGCGCTCCGCTTTCACCGCGGACTGGCGCGAGCGCTCGTCGAAGCCGCCGAGCGGATCTCGGCGCGCACGACGCAAATGACGCGTCTGGACACTGTTGCGCTTTCCGGCGGCTCCTTCCAAAACCGTATTCTGTTCGAGAGCGTTGCCGCAACATTACGCGACGCGGGATTTGACGTTCTCGCCCACGCCGAAGTACCCACCAACGACGGCGGGCTGGCGCTTGGGCAGGCTGCAATCGGCGCCGCCCGTCTCACCGGGACGCGCACAACCGTAACTGCGGGGTACGAAACATGTGTCTAGGTATTCCCGGCTGCATCGTGCGCATCAATGACGCAGCCAATATGACGGCAACCGTCGATGTATGCGGCGTCCGCCGGCAGATCAACATTAGCTGCATTGTCGATGACAGCCATCCGGTCGACGCCTGCGTCGGTGACTGGGTACTGGTCCATGTCGGCTTTGCCATGAGCCGCATCGACGCGGCGGAAGCCGCGGAGACTCTCAAAATCCTCACCGAGCTCGGCGAGATGCAGGCCGAGCTTGAGAGCATCCGCGCGTCCGATGGTGCACTGGCAGCGGCAGAGTAGGAGCGGACCATGAGCACTGAAAGCGATCTGAAAGAACTCTACCCATTCCTGCACGGCAAGCAGCAGGACGGCGCGTCGCTCAATACCGCCTTGCTCCATTCGGTCAAGGAAAAGGCGCGCGAATCGCGCGCGACAAACGAGGAATTCTTCGGCGAGCAGGCGGAGGCCCTGGTCGCCGCCGCCAAAGCGCTCGCGGCCGTTTACCGGCGCGGCGGCCGCATGTTTTCCATGGGCAACGGCGGTTCGAGTTGCGACGCCTCGCATGTCGCCGTCGAATTTGTGCATCCGATCACTGCCGGCCGACCGGCGCTCGCCGCCATCAATCTCGTCGCCGATTTGGCGATGATCTCTGCCGTCGGCAACGACGTCGGTTTCGAGCACGTCTTCGTTCGCCAAGTGATCGCTCAAGGCCGCGCCGGCGACGGCCTGATCGGCATCTCCACCAGCGGCAACTCGTTGAACCTCATCGCCGCATTCGCCAAAGCGAAGGACATGGGATTGGTGACGATAGGACTTTCCGGCGGGGATGGGGGCAAGATGAAATCGAGCGGCGTGTGCGACCATGTCCTCGTCGTGCCGACTAACTCCATCCATCGCATCCAGGAGTGTCACGTCACCGCCTACCATATTCTTTGGGACCTGGTACACACCCTGCTGGCCGACGATCGCGGCTCGGCCAATACGAAAGAGGCTGCGGCATGAGGTACGTCGACGAATACCGCGACCGCGCCAAGGCGCAGTTTCTGGTCAAAGATATTGAGCGGCTGGTCGCCGGCACAAAGATCGCCGAACACCGCCCGTTGCAGATCATGGAAGTGTGTGGCGGGCACACTCATTCGATCTTCCGGTACGGCATCGAAGGCCTTTTGCCGAAATCGATCGAGCTTGTGCACGGACCGGGCTGTCCGGTTTGCGTGCTTCCGATGGGCCGCGTCGACGATTGCGTAGCCATCGCCGAACATCCGGGAGTGATCTTCACTACTTTCGGCGACGCCATGCGCGTGCCCGGCTCGCGCAAGAGCTTGTTGCAAGCCAAGGCCGACGGCGCGGACATCCGTATGGTCTACTCGCCCATGGATGCGCTTCAGCTGGCGCGCAACAACCCCTCGCGCCAGGTGGTGTTTTTCGGCATCGGGTTCGAGACCACGATGCCTTCGACGGCACTCACCGTGCTGCAAGCGGAGCGCGAGGGGATCGAGAACTTTTCGGTGTTCTGCAACCACATCACCATCGTTCCGACGATCAAGGCGATTCTCGACAGTCCCGACCTGCACCTCGACGGCTTTCTCGGACCCGGCCACGTCTCCATGGTAATCGGGACTGCCCCCTATGAGTTCATCGCCAGGTACTACAAGAAGCCGATGGTGGTCGCCGGCTTCGAGCCGCTCGATATTCTGCAGTCGATCTGGATGCTTCTTAAGCAGATAAAGGAAGACCGTTGCGAGATCGAGAACCAATATGCCCGCATCGTGCCGGAAGCCGGCAACTCTCCGGCGCTGAAAGCCGTTGCGCAGGTGTATGAGCTCCGCGAATTCTTCGAATGGCGTGGACTCGGCTCCATCGACCATTCCGGTGTGAAATTCCGTTCGGCTTATGCGCGTTTCGATGCCGAGCGTAAATTTGCCGTGCCCAGCGTCAAGATCGCCGATCCGAAATCCTGTCAGTGCGGCGAGGTGCTGAAGGGCGTCATCAAGCCCTGGCAATGCAAGGTGTTCGGCAGCGCCTGTACGCCGGAAACGCCGCTAGGCGCGCTCATGGTTTCGTCCGAAGGCGCCTGCGCAGCGTATTATCAATATGGCGGCGTGAAACGGCGGTTAGAGCCGGCTGTCCAAGGTACCGCATGAACGTCATTACCAAAATCCACCTCCGCCCGCGCGGCAAGGTCCACGTGCCGACGGTGACGCTCGCCCATGGCGGCGGCGGCAAGGCGATGAAGGATCTCATCGACGACGTGTTCGTGGGGCCGTTCGACAATCCGCTGCTAGCGCCGCTTGACGATCAAGCGCGGCTCGCTCTTGCAGCGTTGGCGCGCCATGGCGACCGGCTGGCATTCACCACTGACTCCTTCGTTGTCGATCCGCTGATCTTTCCCGGCGGCGACATCGGCAAGCTTGCGGTGTGCGGCACCGTGAACGATCTCGCCGTCGGCGGCGCGACGCCGCTCTATCTGTCCTGCGCTGCCATCATCGAAGAGGGCGTCGCCATCGATCTGTTGCGGCAGATTTCGCGCTCGATGGCCGCCACGGCCCGAGAAGCCGGAGTCGCAATCGTCACCGGCGACACCAAGGTGGTCAACAAAGGCGCCTGCGACCGGCTCTTCATCACCACGACCGGGATCGGGGCCATCCGTGCCGATGTCGATCTCGGCGCGCACCGGGTGCGGCCGGGAGACGTCGTACTGGTAAACGGCCTTCTTGGCGACCACGGCGCAGCCATCCTCGGCGCGCGCGGCGATATGGCGCTGGATGCACCGATCGAGAGCGATTGCGCATGCCTTCACGATCTCATTGGCAGCGTTCTAGCCGCGGCTCCGGCGACGCGGTTCATTCGCGACCCGACCCGCGGCGGAGTAGCGACCGTGCTCAACGAAATTGCCGAGGCCGCGCAGCTTGCTATCGAAATCGACGAGGCTGCGACACCGCTGCGCAACGAAGTAAGGGGCTTTTGCGAGATCCTCGGACTTGATCCGCTCTATCTCGCCAACGAAGGCAAAATCGTTGTGATCGTTCCTGAAGATCAGGCGCCCCAGGCGCTCGCCGCCATGCAGGCGCATCCACTCGGGGGCGCCGCCAGCATTATCGGTCGCGCGGTGGCAGGCGAGCCCGGCCGCGTCACCATGCAGACGGTATTCGGCGGACACCGCATCGTCGACATGCTGGTTGGCGAGCAATTGCCGCGCATTTGTTGAGGGCAATTATGCACGAACTTGCTATTACCTGCGGGATTGTCGAGCTTGTTGCGAAAGCCGCCAAGGGTCGAAAGGTGGCGCGTGTGACGGTTGAAATCGGCAAATTGTCGGGCGTCGTGCCCGATGTGGTCGCCTTCTGCTTTCCGGAAGTCGCCAGAGGAACCGAAGCGGAGGCAGCGTTTCTCGAGATTTGCGAGATCGACGCCGCGGCGCGCTGCGACCTCTGTGGTGCGGAGTTTGCAACGCCCAGCATGCTGACCACCTGTCGGTGCGGTTCGTTACTATTTCAACGGCTGGCGGGCGAGGAATTAAACGTCAGAAGCATCGAACTCGATGAGGCCATGTGATGTGTGGGACATGTGGTTGTGCAGGCGATGCGAAAGCCACCCTGCTGAACCTGCAGACCGGCACGGCCACCGAGATCGCCGGCGTACATAATCCGCACGAGCACGTGCATGCGGACGGGACGCGGCACAGCCATGCTCACGATGAGCCGCATTCTCATGCGCATGACGATAACCACCATCGTGACCATGATCACGACCATGCGCACGACGATGGTCATCAACACCAGCGCCACGCTCACGCGCCTGGCAGCGTCCATGGCGACCCGCATGAGCCCGCTGGGGACGTGGTTTTAATTGAGAGCCGCATCCTCGCCAAGAACGATGCCTTGGCCAGCAAAAATCGCGCCTGGCTGGCGGGCCGAGAAATCTTTGCCGTAAACCTTGTA
>Ga0210402_10005135_pt1 | contig 11793 bp, 9 predicted proteins | sample IncBWC7MmetaG_FD_161055 | JGI IMG/M metagenome (GOLD analysis project Ga0210402, IMG submission 161055) | Forest soil microbial communities from Barre Woods Harvard Forest LTER site, Petersham, Massachusetts, United States - Inc-BW-C-7-M | ecosystem: Environmental > Terrestrial > Soil >... | reverse complement strand
TGCCCTTGCAGCCGTTGATCAACAGCGAACTGCAGCTTGCTCATCGACTCGACGCCGCCCGGGATGCGTTCGCTGCCGTGGTAGGCCTCGACCCAAACACATCTCATGTCCGGTTTGACTTCGCAATTGCCGTCGTCGCGCACCCCGCCGCACGGGCCGTTGCGCAGGTTCTTGGGACAGTTCATCGGGCAAGACATTCCGGTTGAACTGAGCACGCATTGACCGCACATCCGGCAGTCAAATAACAAGCCTTTGACGGCTTTCTCCACGGCCGCCGTCGGCCGTTCGATGCGCTCGTATCCCAGTGCGCGGAACAAGCCGTTCAGGCGCAGCAGCAATGCTTCAAAACCGCTATAGAAAGCGTGCAAGCCGCGCGCGTGGCGCACTGACCATAGCCTGACCGCATACATCAGGCGGACTCGGAAGCCGGCGCGGCTCCGGAATCAGTAACGGCTGCAGCATAAACGCCCTTGGCGCGAACCAGTCGCTCCAACTCGTCGTCCGTGTATTTCGCTTCGAGCCGTGCCGCCTCCGCGGCCGCCTCGGCCTGGAGATCATCCCCGCAGGGACGCGGCGCGCTGCGCGCCCAGTCCGCGAGGTAAGCGTCAGAACTGCCTTTCCCGGCACGCATCGCGGCGCGGTCCACCGCTTCTTGAAAGCGGTGCGAGAGTTGAACCTTGGCAGTCTCGCGGCCCCGTTTGACGATGACCTGCGCGGGGATGTCGCGCCAGGAAATGATGATCAGCGACGCCATGCCACGACCTCTTCGTTGCGCTTCACCGCAGTCTCGAGCTTCGTCGCCAGGTTCCCGTAGCCGGTTCGACGATATTCATATTGCCAACCCATCCGCGTCGCGATTGCCTGCGCCTGCATCTGCGAGTTCGCGTCCGGCGCCTGCGCCAAATAAACCAGCCTGCGATAGTTGCCGAAGTAGACCTCGAACAGCTCCGGATGCCGATCAAGCCCGAGACCGCGAATTACCAACCGTTCGAAATGGCGCAATAAAAAGTCCGTGAGATAGAACGTACCCGGCTCGGCCGTGGCAAGCGCGGCAAACTCGGGTTCTGTTGCGAAAAACTCGTAACAATGGGCGCCGGGTATACGCTCCACGCCCTCCTCGCGCAGCACCTCGTCCAGCAATCCTCCCGTGCCGCAGTCGCCGTAGGCAACGAAAATCGAACGATAGTGTTCACGCGAGGCGTGAATGAGCGCGCGCACGGCAGCGGGAATCCTTTCCGGCCGGTTATGCAGTTCAGCGGGCAAGCAGCGCACGTGCAACTGATCCCAGGCGTTGGCGCGGCGCAGTGCTGTGATCTCGTGAGCCAACGCGCCACAGGCGATGATCAACATGCCTTGACCGTTTGGCGATCCGGCCGGCGTGCCGTCCTGCGCCATGGCGTGCTCCGCGTTCAGTTTGCCGCCGCGCCGGCTCGCCGAGCCGCGATCAGCCCTTTGGCGGTCTCGACCGCAACCGCGGCATCGCGGCAGTAGGCGTCCGCACCGACGGCCTTGCCGAACTCTTCATTCAGGGGTGCGCCGCCGACGAGCACAATGTAGTCATTGCGGATGCCGCGTTCCTTCAGCGTATCGATGACGACTTTCATGTACGGCATGGTCGTCGTCAACAACGCCGACATGCCGAGGATATCGGGTTTGTGTTTATCAAGCGCATCCAGGTATTTCTCGACGGGGTTGTTGATGCCGAGATCGATGACTTCAAATCCGGCGCCCTCGAGCATCATCGACACCAGGTTCTTGCCGATGTCGTGAATGTCGCCTTTCACCGTACCGATGACGATTTTGCCGATCGGCTCCACGCCGGTTTCCGCCAGCAAGGGGCGCAGTATCTCCATGCCGCCCTTCATCGAATTCGCGGCGAGCAAAACCTCGGGCACGAACAGGATGCCGTCGCGAAAATCGATCCCGACGATGCGCATGCCTTCCACCAGGGCGTCGTTTAGAACGCGTTCGGCCGACCAACCTCGAGTGAGGAAAATCCGCGTCGCTTCTTCGACCTCGTTCTTGAGGCCGTTGTACAAGTCGTCGTGCACCTGTTCGGTGAGTTCCTCGTCATTGAGCAAGGCCAGGTCGAATTCACCCTCAGTCGGCTCTGTCATTCTCTCCACCCCGGTTGTTTTCCGAACCGCATCCGAACCTTACAGGCGCATTATCGTGTTCCATATTAGGACGCAACCGCCCTGTAGGCTTGTGATATCGCGACGGTCGCTTGTCCAGGCGCGACATCATCCGGTTACCGGCGGCGCGCCACCCTCCGCCGTGCCCCGCTGCGAGAGTTGCGGCCGGCCGGTCGCAGTCGATCGAGCCACCGCCTCGGCGAGATAATCGCTTCCCGCTCCCTCAGCCGCCGCGGTGTGCGCCAACTTCTCGGTCACGCTGGTTTCCACGTGCGGATCGGCCGCGCCGGCGCGGCGCGCCGCCGACAGCGCGAGTGCGCGCGAAATGCGCTGCGCATGCTCGAGTGCAGGTTGCGGATCCGGATAATCCCGGCTTCCCGCCGGATCATGAACTCGAAAGACGTTGAAAGCCGGTTGATTCACCAATATCTCGACGGTCTGGGAAACGACCCCTGCGACTGCACCCACTGCATTGCAGACCGCGGCATGCGTGGGGATGGACAGCAGCGCGCTCAAGCGCAGCGCCACTTCAGGATAGTAGCCGCCGACAGGCGCACCGATCGCGACCAACGGCCGCGCGAGGCCCATCGTCGCCTGCAGGAGTTTCGAGAAGCGCCTCCCGGCGACGGTCTCCTCGATGAGCCGATCCCCGAGTTCGCCCCAGCCGCGCCCTCGAGCCTGAAGACCGGGATCATGCGCCAGGGCTGCGGCGAGCAGGACGCGGCCGGCTTCGCGCACGACATGTTCGTATGTTCGCTCGCAGATCGCCTGCGGCGAAGCGGCGGTGCGCGCGCCGAGCGCATTGCGCTCCTCGGTGGCGAGAATGCGCGCACCGTGCTCGGCAGCCTCCCGGCACCATCCAGCTTGCCGACCGAGCACGTGCATCGCGTCGCTCGGCGTGAAGGCAGCAATGGTTGCAAGCCCGGAATCGACGAGACGGCGTAGTGCGTCCAGGCCAGAGCCGCTGCGCGCGACCTCCCACATCGGCCGCGGCTCTAATTTCAGCGCGTCCCACACGCGCTCCTCGAGCGCCGACAAATGCGTGGGCGGCGCCCGGTCGGGATTGCGAAAAATGAAGTGTGCGGGATAGGCCGGCAGGCGCTCGAGTTCCGCAATCGATCTTATGCAAGCGAGCGCCGCGGGAAAACAATGCGCCAACAAACTGAGCGGCATGGCCTTGCGCGGACCCACGCATAGCCGATGGAGTCGGTCGAAGTAGACTTCGCTATCGCCGCCCAGACCGCAGGTACGCACATCGATAGCTTCGACCATCGTGCGCCAAGCGCCGACCAAAGCACCCTCGCCGCTGATGACCGGCCGGCCGTTGGAGACAACTGCGATGTCGGTGGTGGTGCCGCCCATGTCCGCGACGACGAAGTCGTTTAGCCCGGTCAGGTAACCCGCTCCAACGACGCTGGCCGCGGGGCCGGAGAGAATGGTCTCCACCGGATATTCCAGCGCCATTTCGGCCTTCATCAACGAGCCGTCGCCTTTAACGATCATGAGCGGCGCATCGATGGATTCCTGCATCAGCACGCGCGACAAGGCCTCGATCAGATGGCGGATTTGCGGCGTGAGGCGTGCGTTCAGCGCGGCCGTGAGTGCACGCCGCGGAGCGTCGAGTTTTGAGCTCAATTCGTGCGCGCAGGTCACCGGCTTCGGCGTCAACGCGCGAATCAGCTTGCGCGCGCGCAATTCGTGCGCGGGATTGCGCACAGAAAAATTGGCCGCGACGGCGAACGCCTCGATGCGCGACTCGTGCTCCGCAACCGCGCACCTCACCGCAGTTTCGTCGAGGGTCGTGGATTCCTCGCCGGTGGCCAGGTGGCCACCCTGGACGCGAACCACCACGCCGCCGGCGCCAGGACGCTGCAGCCCGGAGCGCTCAACCATGGCGTCATCGAAGCCGATCAGCAAGGTGCACACCGGGCTGAAGCGATTTTCGACGACCGCATTGGTGGCGAGTGTCGTTGACACGGAAACCAGACTGACGTCCTTGCGGCTCGAACCGGCCGGAAGCAGGTCCAGCACCGCGACTATCGCTTTGCCGATGCCGATCGCAAGATTCCAGGGGGTGGTCAGTGCCTTGGCGCTGGCGACGACACCTCGGCCGTCTTCGAACAGCACTGCATCGGTAAACGTTCCGCCGGTGTCGAGGCCGAGCCACAGGCCCGCTCCCGAATCTATAGCGCTCATCAATAGTCCCCAGACTGCGGCCGCGGTGCCGCTCCGTTGCGCGGCATAACATACTGGATTCCCACACCGGCCGCCCTTTTGCCTTGTTGTGCCTGGATGGTTAAGCTCCTATTTCGGCCGTCGGAAGACAGGAGAGGTATATGCAGCGAGCTGTGCGCAAGTATCTCGAAGCCCTTGAAGCAAACGATGTCGGCAAAGCGGCAGCGCTGTTCACGCCCGATGGCTGGGTTCAGTCACCCTTCCTGGGCCGTATTCCTGTGCGCAACTACATCGCGAAGGTCGCCGCCGCGTCGAGCGCCAGCAAACTCACCGTGCATGATGTTCTGGTCAGCGCCGAAGGACACATGCGCGCGGTCGCCTACTACCTTTATGACTGGCGGCTGAAAGACGGTTCGAAAGTCGCGTTTGAATGCGCGGACGTATTCAATTTCGATCCTGAAACCGGCCGAATCGCGTCTGTCGTCCTGGTTTACGACACGCATCTGGTGCGAGACGTCGTGGAGAACAAGTACCCTTGAGCTTCGCTCAAGCTTCAATTCGCAGCGACGGCGACACTGCTGTCCGGACGAACTACGGGTCTACCTTCGATCTTGCGCTCTGCACTCGGCGGATAGCCAAACTCGTTGCGGTAGCATTTCGAGAAATGCGGCGGTGATTGGAAGCCGCAGGCAGCGGTGATATCCGTAATCGACATGGCTGTCTGCAACAGCAGCTCGCGCGCGCGTCGCAGGCGCATTTCCAAATAGTAGCGCTTGGGCACGCAATTCAATTCCCTCTTGAATAGCCGCTCGATCTGGCGGCGCGACAATCCGCTCAATTTCGCGATCGATTCCAATGACAGAGGTTTCTCAATGTTATCTTCCATGAATTGCGCCACTCGGATCAAACTGCGGTGCGAAAGGCCAATCTGCGCTCGCAGCGGAATGTACTGCCGATCCGTGTCTTTGCGCACCCGGTCAAGGACAAATTGTTCCGAGACCAATTGCGAGATTCGGGACCCCAGCCGCAATTGAATGAGATGCAGCATCAAGTCGAGAGGTGCCGTGCCTCCGGAACAGGTGAAGCGGTCCCGATCGATGGTGAACAATTGATCGCCAATGCGCACTTGCGGGAATTGTTCTCGCAGTGCGGAGAGATTCTCCCAGTGAATGGTCGCGCGAAAATCATCCAACAAGCCGGCCTTGGCCAACGCAAAACCGCCGGTGCACAGTCCACCGAGCGGCACTTTTCGATCTGCCAGTCGCCGCAGCGCGGTGAGCAGTGCGGGGGAGACCGCTTCGCGCACGTTGATTCCGCCGCAGACAAACAGAATGTCCACCAGTCCCATCTTTTCCAATGCCATGGTAGGCGAAAGACTCAGCCCGCCGCTCGCCTCTTCGGTGCGTCCATCGAGACTCACCAGGGGCCATTCATAGATCTCCTGACCCATCACGCGATTGGCCATGCGTAACGCCTCGATGGCATTGGCCACCGCGATCAGCGAGTAATTGGGCAGCGTTAGAAACGCGTACTTACACTTCCTCAGTACAGCCGGGGTTTCCAAACGCTCCTCCTCGGAGAACGAACAGATTTTCGCGCCGGTGAATTATGCCATTGTTCGGTCGCATTTTCGCAAGTGACTGTCGCAATTGGCGTGTTGCCGGTTTCCCTGCTGGTTACACTGCCGGACGTATTTGCGTTGGGAGATCATCACGTGAAGACACATAGCCGCGTCGTCGTAATCGGCGGCGGCGTGGTAGGCGTCAGCACCCTATACCATTTGGCGCTGAAAGGCTGGACGGATGCGGTGCTGCTCGAGCGCGCTGAACTCACTGCCGGCTCGACGTGGCATGCGGCGGGCTTGTTGCCGCTGTTCAACATGAGCTATACCGTCGGACAGCTGCACAAATACTCGGTGGACCTCTACAAGCGTCTCCCGGCGGAGACCGGCCAGGATGTCAGTTTCCATGTCACCGGCAATCTGCGCCTCGCTACGTGCGCAGAGCGCATGGATGAGTATCAAAAGTACTGCGGCACGGCCAATACCATCGGTGTGCCCTTCCAGATCATCGGACCCAGGAAGGTCAAGGAACTCTGGCCGCTGGTCGAGCTGGGCGATGGCGCTGCCACCGCGAATATCGTCGGTGCGCTGTATCATCCCGATGACGGACATATTGCGCCGGCGGACCTGACCATGGCGCTGCGCAAAGGCGCTCGCTCGCGCGGCGCTGAGATCCACGAGCAAACGGAAGTCACCGCGGTCAAGCGGACGCCCTCCGGCGAGTGGCAACTGACGACAACTCGAGGCGATATCGTCGCCGAGCACGTAGTCTGCGCGACCGGCAACTACGCACGGCAGACCGGCCGCCTGTTCGGCTTGAATGTGCCCTCGATTCCAGTTGAGCATCAATACATCGTGTACGACGAATCGGACGAACTGAAGGCCTACCGCAAGGCCGGCGGCCGTGAACTCGCAGTGCTGCGCGAATCGGATCAATCCTACTATTTGCGCGAAGAGCGCCTGGGCTGGATCCTGGGACCCTATGAAGCCGGCGCGCCCGCGCGCTTCGCCGACGGAGTACCCGATTGGTTCGGCAAGAATTTGTTCGAAGGCGATCTGGACCGGCTGCTGCCTCATGTGGAAGCCGCGCAGCGGCGCGTCCCATCCTTGAGCTCCTGCGGCATCAAGGACATCGTCAATGGCCCGATCGCCTACACCCCGGATGGCAGCCCATTGATTGGCCCCGCATGGGGTGTGCGCAACCTTTGGCTCAACGAGGGGCATAGCTTCGGCATCACCGCGGCCGGCGGCTCGGGTTGGCAACTCGCCGAATGGATCACCGAGGGGGAACCCGGCATCGACATGATGGCGGTGGACCCGCGCCGCTATGGCTCCTACACCAGCAAACGTTATGTGGTGCAAAAGAACGAAGAAACTTATCGCAATGTCTTTGTCATTCATTACCCGGATGAGGAACGGCCCGATGCCCGACCGGCGAAAACCAGTCCGATCTACGACAAGTTGAAGCGCATGGGCGCGGTGTTCGGTCAGCGCTACGGCTGGGAGCGCGCCAACTGGTTCGCACCCGTTGGGGTCGCGCCGAAAGATCGCTGGAGCTTCCGCCGCACCAATTATTTCCCGCACGTGGGCCGCGAAGCACTGCGAATCCGGCAACAGGTGGGCGTCATCGACCTCACCCCTTTCACCAAGCACGAGGTGACCGGTGCCGGCGCGGAAGCCTGGCTGGATTCCTTGGTGGCGAACAAGGTCCCCACCAAGATCGGGCGCATGTCGCTCTGCCACGCGCTCACCCGCCGCGGCGGGATCCGCTCGGAATTCACCATCACCAAAATCGGCGATCAACATTTCTATGTCGTGAGCGCCGGCGCCGCGGAACGCTACGACAGCGACTATTTACTTAAGACCCAACCGGCCGACGGCAGCGTCGTGCTGCGCAATATCACCATGTCGCGCGGCTGCTTCGTGGTGGCGGGTCCCCGATCGCGCGAGGTGCTGGCAAAATTGGTGGATGGCCCGTTGGACAATACCGCCTTCCCCTGGCTCACCGCTCAGGTGCGCGAGGTGGGCCTCGCCACCGATGTGTACCTGCTGCGCGTCAACTTCGTGGGCGCGCTGGGCTGGGAACTGCACTTTCCGATCGAATATGCGCATCACTTGTTCGATGCCCTGTTCGAAGCCGGCGCCGAATTCGACATCGGCATGGCGGGCATGCGCGCCATGGAATCGCTGCGCATCGAAAAATCCTACCGCATGTGGGGCAGCGACTTGACACCCGACTACTCGCCTTTCGAGGCGGGTCTGGACCGCTTCGTGCGCATGAACAAGGGCGCATTCACGGGCAAGAGCGCCTTGGAGGCGCAGTTGGCCAAGGGCGTGCCGCATCGATTCGTCACATTCGAAGTGCACGATGTCACGGATGCCGATCCGCTCGGCAACGAGCCGCTGTTCGATGCAAAGGGAAATATCATCGGCCGCGCGACCGCCGGCTACTACGGACACGCACTCGAGAAGAGCTTGGGACTGGGCTATATTCGCCCCGAGCACGCCGCGGTGGGCAGCCAGATTCAAATCGAGATCCTGGGTGAGCGGCGCCACGCGACGGTGCTGGTCGATTCGCCTTATGACCCGGAAAACAAGGACCTTCGCGCTTAAGCGCCGATCATGCGCAAGCAATCCTTCTCTGCGCTTTCCCTTTTTTTGCGCGGGCTGTCGGGCCATCGCAGCTGGCAGGAGCAATGGCGCAAGCCTGAACCTAAGCAACAGTACGATGCCATCATCGTCGGCGGCGGCGGCCACGGATTGGGGGCGGCCTATTACCTGGCGGCAGAGCACGGATTCCGAAACGTAGCAGTGCTTGAAAAAGGCTGGATCGGCGGCGGCAACACCGGACGCAACACGACCGTCATCCGCTCCAATTATTTGTTCAACGAAAGTGCCGCCCTCTACGATCATTCACTAAAGCTTTGGGAAGATCTGTCCAGCGTCTTGAACTACAACATGATGTTCTCGCAGCGCGGCGTCATGATGCTGGCGCACACGCTGCACGACATTCAGGTGATCAAACGCCATGTGCATGCGAACCGCTGCAACGGCGTGGACAACGAATGGCTCGAACCGGAACAAGCCAAGGCTTTCTGTCCGCCGCTCAATATTGCAGGCGACATTCGCTATCCCGTGCTCGGGGCGGCGCTGCAGCGCCGCGGCGGCACCGCGCGCCACGATGCCGTGGCGTGGGGCTATGCGCGCGCCGCGGACGCGCTCGGTGTGGACATCATCGAAAACTGCGAAGTGACCGGTATCCGCCGCGCTGCCGGCGGCGCCGTAGAGGGCGTCGAGACCTCGCGCGGCTACATCCAAGCACCCAAGGTCGGCGTGTCCGCCGCGGGTCACAGCAGCGTCGTCATGCGCATGGCCGGCGTGCAGCTGCCGTTGGAGAGCTTTCCATTGCAGGCGTTGGTGTCCGAGCCCATCAAGCCGGTCTTTCCCTGCGTCGTGATGTCGAACACCATTCATGCCTACATCAGTCAATCCGACAAGGGCGAACTGGTGATCGGCGCCGGCACCGATGCCTATACGTCTTATACGCAGCGCGGCGGACTGCACATCAACACGCACACGCTGGAAGCGATTTGCGAATTGTTTCCGCAATTTAGCCGCTTGCGCATGCTGCGCAATTGGGGCGGCATTGTCGACGTGACGCCGGACCGCTCACCCATCGTCGCCAAGACCCCGGTGCGCGGGCTGTATGTCAATTGCGGCTGGGGCACGGGCGGATTCAAGGCGACGCCGGGTTCGGCGCATCTGTTCGCGTGGACCATCGCGCGCGACGAGCCGCATCCCATCAATGCGCCCTTCACCATCGAGCGCTTTCGAGATGGCAACCTCATCGACGAGGCCGCGGCCGCCGCGGTCGCCCACTGATGCTGCTCATCCCCTGCCCCTACTGCGGCGAGCGCCCGGAACTGGAATTTACCCACGGCGGCGAAGCGCACCTGGTTCGCCCCAGCCCTCCATCCAAAATCGATGATGAGACCTGGGCGCACTTTCTGTACATGCGCGAGAACTTGAAAGGTGTGTATGCCGAACGCTGGCGCCATGCGCGCGGCTGCGGACAGTTCTTCAACGCGCTGCGCGATACCACCACCGATCACTTCGTCGCCGTCTACAAGCGCGGCGAACCCAAACCGCCATGAAGTTTCGCACCCCAGTGGGCGGGCGCATCGATCGCGACGAACTCCTGCCCTTCACCTTCGACCGCCGGACCTATCATGGCTATCGCGGCGATACGCTCGCCTCGGCATTGCTCGCCAACGGTGTTCACCTCGTCGGGCGTTCCTTCAAATATCATCGGCCGCGCGGCATTTTTTCGGCCGGCGCCGAAGAGCCGAATGCGCTCGTCACCGTGGGCCGGGACACCGCGCGCATCACCCCCAATTTGCGCGCAACGCAAGTCGAGCTGTACCGCAACTTGAACGCCCACAGCCAGAATCGCTGGCCCTCCCTTGAATTCGATGTGGGTCGTATCAACGATGTGCTGTCGCGGTTCTTTCCGGCGGGCTTCTACTACAAGACCTTCATGTGGCCGCGCGGCGCTTGGAAGGCCGTGTACGAGCCAATGATTCGCCGTGCCGCGGGCTTAGGCCGGGCGCCTACGCTTCCCGATCCCGATCGCTACGCACAGCGCTATGCGCACTGTGATGTACTCGTGGTGGGTGCAGGCCCCGCCGGACTCGCCGCCGCGCTCACGGCGGCCAATGCCGGCGCGCGCGTCATTCTTTGCGACGAACAATGCGAACTCGGCGGCAGCCTCTTGTCGGATCCGGCGGTCGGCATCGATGGCAAGCCTTCTTCGGAGTGGCTGAAGAGCGCCCTGGCGCGGCTTCAGGAGAACGCCCGGGTTTCGCTGCTGCCGAGAACGACGGCCTTTGGGTACTTCCCGCACAATCTCATCGGCCTGAATGAGCGGCTGACCGATCATATGGACGTTGCGCCGGATCATTTGCCTCGGGAACGTCTATGGCAGGTACGGGCACGCCATGTGCTGCTCGCCACCGGCGCGCTGGAACGGCCGCTGATTTTTCCGGGCAACGACAAGCCGGGCGTGATGCTCGCCGGGGCGGCGCACACCTATTTGCATCGCTACGGCGTTCGCGTAGGTTCCAAGGCGGTCATCGTCACCTGCGGCGACGATGCCTATCAGACCGCGCTGGATCTCAAGGCCGCGGGCGTCGAGATTGCGGCCATTGCCGATGTACGAAGCAGCATCGAGGGCCCTCTGGCGGCCGCGGCGCGCGACGCCGGAATTCCCATCAGCGCGCAATCCACCGTGCTCAACACCCGCGGCGACAGTCACGTCAGCGGCGTGACATTGGCCGCCACGCAAATCGGTTCGCCCTCGCAGCGCCGGCACATTGATTGCGATGCCTTGCTCATATCCGGCGGCTTCACACCGAGCGTACACTTATTCTCTCAGTCTCGCGGCAAGCTCGACTGGAACGACGCGCTCAAAGCCTTCGTTCCCGGGCGCTCCGCCGAGGCTGAACGTTCGGCCGGAGCCTGTCGCGGTATCTATGGACTCGAACGGGTTTTGGCGGACGGCGCGCACGCCGCGGCGCAGGCCCTTGAATTGGATGCGCCGCCCAAGTCATTTGCAGTCGACGCCTTGGCGCGGCGGCATGATTCTTATCTGGGCGCGCTGCCCGGCGACGCTTCGCGCCAGAAAAGCTTCGTCGACTGGCAGCATGATGTCACCACGCGCGATATCGCGCTCGCGACCCGCGAAGGCTTTCACTCCATCGAGCACGTCAAGCGCTATACGACCACGGGCATGGCGACCGATCAGGGCAAAACCTCGAACTTAAACGCGATGGCCATCGTGGCCGAGAAGCTCAACAGGCCCATCCCACAGGTTGGCCTCACGACATTTCGGATGCCCTACACGCCTATCAGCTTCGGCAGTTT
>Ga0210402_10005134_pt1 | contig 11794 bp, 9 predicted proteins | sample IncBWC7MmetaG_FD_161055 | JGI IMG/M metagenome (GOLD analysis project Ga0210402, IMG submission 161055) | Forest soil microbial communities from Barre Woods Harvard Forest LTER site, Petersham, Massachusetts, United States - Inc-BW-C-7-M | ecosystem: Environmental > Terrestrial > Soil >... | reverse complement strand
TCACCATGAGTTCGGTGGACAGTAAAATTTATCCCGGCATTGTACGCGATCCCGGCACGTTTGGCACGCCCGATCCCGCCGATCCTGCCAAGCTTGTAGTGACCACCAGCCATCCGGCTCCCTACACTCGCCACGTTTCGGTTTATGTCCCCAAACAATACATCCCCGGCACGGCAGCGCCGTTCATTGTCGGGGCGGACGGACCCGACCACGCGCTGTTCACGGCTTTGGATAATTTGATCGCCGAGGACAAGGTGCCGGTGATGATTGGCATTTCCATCAGCAATGGCGGCGGTGACGCGCAAGGCAGTGAGCGCGGACTGGAATACGACACCATGTCGGGAAAATACGCGGAGTTCGTCGAGACGGAAGTTCTGCCGCTCGTGGAAGCCAAATGCAAGGTGACCTTATCCAAAGATCCCGAGGCTCGCGCGACGATGGGCGGTAGTTCCGGCGGTTCGTGCGCCTTGATCATGGCGTGGTATCATCCCGAACTTTACCACCGCGTGCTGACTTATTCGCTCACGGCGGTGAACCAGCAGTGGCCGCCGAATACCGAGACGCCGCACGGCGCATGGGGGTTTCACGAAAGCATCATCCCGAACAATCCTGCCAAGCCCATCCGCATCTGGATGGAAGTCGGGGATCGCGACCTTTTCAATCCGAATATCATGCGCGACAACATGCACGATTGGGTCGTCGCGAATGAAAACATGGCCAGGGTGCTGGCCGACAAGGGCTATCATTACCAGTTTGTCTTTGCCCGCAATGCCGGACACACGGACGGCAAAGTGAAACAACAAACCCTGCCCGAAGCTCTCGAATGGCTATGGCAGGACTACCAGCCGGTGACGAAGTAGCACAGGAAAAACGGCAGGGCGAGATTACGTATCTCTTTATCGGTTCCTATTGCTTCACTGCAATCGGGCGGATTTTGATGTTGCGGAAGGAGACGCTGCCGTGATCGCCTTGCAGGCCGATATAGCCAAGGTCGGCCTTGGCAAAGAACGGCATCCGGCCGAATTTGCTCCGGGCCACGCGGTCGTTGAAATCGTCGCTGTGCAGGACGTATTCAAAATATTTCACGCCGTTGATCTCGTGCACGCATTTTTCGGGCGTGACCAGCAGGCGAATGTGGTTCCATTGGCCGACGGGTTTGGTGGCGTCGAGGGTCTTGCCGGTGGCGGGATCAACCGGCGGTTGATAGAGCGCGTAGAGCCAGCCGCAACGTATCTTGTCAGCGGCCTTCTCGTTGTCCTCCAATTGAAATTCCGGGCCGGTCGCCCAGATGGCGTTGCCGGCATCGGTGACGTGATACATGATGCCGCTGTTGCCGGCTTCGGAGATGTTGTAATCCAGTTGCAATTCAAACCAATCGAACTGGTTGGAGGTCACGATGTCGCCGGCGTTGTGCGGATCAACGCAAACGAGCGCGCCCTCTTTCACCTGCCAGCCGGTGCGGATGCCATCGCTCTTGAAATTGTGCCAGCCGGCGAAATCTTGGCCGTCAAACAACAGTTGCCAGCCGGCGGCTTTTTCGGCGTCGGTCAGGGTGTTGATCTTTGCACGGCAAATTGCGGAATTATGAGTGGCGCAACCTGTCAGAGTCAGAACCGATGCGGCCAGTGCGATGAGAAGTGCGTGTTTCATGGTCGAACAGGCTAGACGAACATCGGCATGGCGACAATTACAATTCCCAAGGCAGGCATCGGCTGGCGCGGTTGAACCATGGCACTCCCCCTGCTTGATTGGGACGTGACCGACTGGCCAAGGCCAGATCATGACCAAATATCACAATGAATACCAATTTCCATGCCGATGGTGAGCTGCCCAAGACGTTCCCGGCGCGGCTTGCGGGGAAAATTGAATCGTTCGGTGTGTCCCCAAAGAAGGCATTGGAGTATCTCGCCATGTTTGTGGTGCTGGGCATCATCTACTACTGCGACCTCACGCGGGGTTACCAGCAAAACGCCTGCGCGCCGGAACGGGACATCTACTTTTCCGACCTGCCGTTGATCTTTCTCAAATGTTTTCCTTATACCGCCTGGCCGTTCGCCATTGTGGCCGCGTTTGACCCGACGTGGCGCAGCAAGGATGCAGGTAATGTTTTTCTGGCGGCCTACGTCGGAGCCAATGTGATGTGGTTCCACCACACCGGTTGCGGCTTTTGCATCCTCGCGGCTTCATTCCGGACGATTCCCTTGGCCTTCGGCGCGCTGATTGCACATCGCCTCGGCACCTGGTACCACCGTTCGCGTCTGGAGAAATGAGCAGGCGGCAGCGCGGGGAAAATGGGTGATAGTTGTAGCGGCGGTCTGTGACCGCCGAATTAAAAGTGTCCGCTGGCTTGAAGCGGATAAATCTCTCCTTGATACGGCCAATCTTCAGAACGAGCAGTCAGTTTTTTCCGCACTGGATTCTCGACTGCATAAAGCCACTTCTGCGAATACGATTCTTCCGAGCGCATCACATGGTCGAAGAATCCCTTCTGCCAGTGTGGTGCGGAAACATTTATTCCTAGCAAAGTTTTTGAGAGCGAGTTTTTCAAACTCTTCATCCATTCCGAAAGCAGTGGAAGACGGCGGTCACAGACCGCCGCTACAGGTTCGCCGCTGTAGCGGCGCTCTATGAGCGCCGATTCGTATTCCTCACCAAATGCCACGAACAAATGCAAATGATCCGGCATCAAGACATATTTTCCAACAAACACGCCGCGTTCCAAGCCGGTTTGGCAAAACTTACGGAAATCTTCGTGGACTTTGGCGTTGGCGAGAATGGGTTTGCGGTCCTCGGTGCAAGCGGTGACGAAATAGAGCGGATGGCTGGTGAAAAGCCGGTCAAGACGTTTGAGCCTCGGTTTAGGCTGTAGCGGCGGTGTGTCACCGCCGGGCAAACTTCCAGAGTTCATGCGCGGCATTGTAGCGGCGCTCGGTGAGCGTCGAAAGAAGTTTGAGAAACGACGGCGGTCATAGACCGCCGCTACAGGGTTGATAAATTTGTGGGGAACGGTTTCCCAGGGTAGTCGCTCCTCGCCTGTCCGGCGCGGACCGCCAACCCTGGGCTGATGGATTTGAATCCCGTTGGGATTCGCCAACCGGAGCGCTACTTGGATTCTGTTTTGAGCAGAGCTTTCAGATAAGCCGCAAGCTCGCTCAAATCCGAAGGCGCATTCTGAATAACCCAATCAGTCAGTTTTGCCCCGTGTTTAACCTTGTCATATACAACCCGCGCATCAGTCAGCTTCTCAAATAAATCTCCGAGCAACTTTGCGCCATGAACACCAACCAGCCAATCGCCGAGACTTGAATTGAAATATTCTTTGTTCGTCCTGTTCTCATCAATCCATTTGGCAACCGCCGCCTCATCAGTTCGAGCACCGTGCTTCTTGTCAGCTTCGGAAAGAACCACGGCGATGGCTTTTGGATTCAATAGAAAATTTTCGTAGGTGCGACGCGGAATAAATTGAATCAAGCCGCTGCTGTCATTAGTGAATTGTTTCAGTTCGGCTTCTGTTCGTTCTTCGCGATCAAATGAAAAAGCCAACGCAGGCGGAAGCAGGCCACGACCTTTGCACAGGCGCTGGTAGATTTCCAAGATGGTTTTTGCATGGCGACCTTCCAAGTCACCAACTTGTTTGACGCCGATGATTTCTGTTCCTAGAAGTTCTTGTTTAAGGATGCCTTCCACGATTCTTGGAAAACACACCTCTTCCGTTTGACCCTCGACCCAAAGAATATTATCTGCGCCGAAAACATCCGCTAGCCTCGCCCCAACTTCTGACAAGAGCATCCGAGCCTCACGCGTTTCGGCCATGTTCAAAACCTCAGGCTTGGTTTCGTTTCCTTCGCGGCGCACCAAGACAACCGTTCTTGGATTTGAAGCCGTTATGACCGTTGGCGAATGGGTTGAGACAATATATTGATGCTGCGGATAACGCTTGAGTATTTCAAATAGCTTTCGAATTGCCCCGGGATGCAGAAAACTTTGTGGTTCGTCGATGATGATAATTCGCGGAAACTCGGACGTCATTACGACGTAGAGAATTCCCAAAATCTGTCCTATCCCTGTTCCACACTCTGATATTGAAAATGCCAAATCTTCGCGCTGGGTCTCTGGGTCAAGTGTCCAAACATTAATTTGAACAGCGTTAGGATTGATTGGTCTGGTTGTTATCTGCCAGATGTCAGGAAGAATTGTCCTGACGTTTTCGTTGAACTTGCGAAAACGAGCTACGTTAGATTGGAGAAGATGGAGAACGGCGGGCAAATTGGAAGCATCTGGCGCAAGTGCTGGCTCTGTGGTGATTCCGCTTTGCGAAGGGCTCAACCGTTGAGCTCTGAATAAATAAATTCGTTTCCGAATCTCCTGTGCGATTTGCAAACTTAAAAAAGTTGGAGGATTAAAATTCTGCGGATGTTGGACGAATTCAAATTGACCGCTTGTGTGATTAAACTTTACAGACACACCCATGTTATTGGGAGGAATGACACATAAATCCTGCAATTCTGCGGTTTGGATATTTTCATTCTGAAAAACACAATGAAGACTTTGCGGACGGTTCAGAGCTTGAACAAACTTTGCTTCACCGTTCTGAAACGCAGGGAACGGCAAACAAAAGTTGTTTAGAGATTTCAAAATCGAGACAAACTCGGCTGGCTCGATGGAAAATGAAACTTTCAGCCTTGAGACAAGATCATGAGGCGCGCCGTGGTAAGCAATTGTTTCTAAGCTCCTGTGTGGTTTTCCAGAAATTTGAAGGGCGAATGCCTCAAGCAGAGCGGTTTTACCCGCGTTATTCTGACCGACGATTGCGTTGAATCCAGACGTGAGTTTGATTTCTCCAGATTGGCGGTAGCCCTTGTAGTTGGAGATTTCAATACTCGAAATGACCATATTTTAAGTTCGTTAATTCTTCGCCCCTGCCAGCTCCTCCTCGAAATCCACGATCTCTTTTATCTGCACCAGAAACCAGCGGTCAATCTTCGTGAGATTGAAAATCTCCTCGATGGTGAAGCCGGCGCGCAGGGCGTGGCGGATGAAGAAGATGCGTTCGGCGTTGGGCACGCTCAGCTTGCGGCTGATGACGTCGCGCGGCAGGATGTCGCGGTCGCCATAGACTTCCGTGCCGATGCGCCAGGGTTTGCCGTCGCCGCCCAGGCCGCTGCGGCCGATCTCCAGCGAGCGCAGGCATTTTTGCAGGCTTTCCTTGAACGTGCGCCCGATGGCCATCGCTTCGCCGACACTTTTCATCTGCGTGGTGAGCGTGGGGTCGGCTTGCGGAAATTTCTCGAAGGCAAAGCGCGGAATCTTGGTGACCACGTAATCGATGCTTGGCTCGAAGCTGGCGGGGGTTTCGCGCGTGATGTCGTTCTTGAGTTCGTCGAGCAGGTAGCCGACGGCGAGTTTGGCGGCGATCTTCGCGATGGGAAAGCCGGTGGCCTTGGACGCGAGCGCGGAGCTGCGGCTGACGCGCGGGTTCATCTCGATGATGACCATGCGGCCATTCTCCGGGCTGACGCCGAACTGGATGTTCGAGCCGCCGGTCTCGACGCCCACGGCGCGGATGACGGCGAAGCTCTGGTCGCGCATGATCTGAAATTCCTTGTCGGTCAGCGTCTGAATGGGCGCGACGGTGATGCTGTCGCCGGTGTGGACGCCCATGGGATCGAAGTTCTCGATGCTGCAGATGATGACGCAGTTGTCGGCCTTGTCGCGCATGACTTCCATCTCGTATTCCTTCCAGCCGAGGAGGGATTCTTCGATGAGAATTTCGTTCACGGGCGAAAGCTCGATGCCGTTCTTGGCGATGGCTTCAAACTCTTCCTGATTGTAACCGATGCCGCCGCCCGTGCCGCCGAGCGTGAACGCCGGCCGGATGATGAGCGGGAAACGCCCGATCTTTTTCGCGACGTCGCGGGCTTCGTCCAGATTGTGCGCGACGCCGGAAATGGGAACGTCGAGGCCGATCTGGAGCATGAGTTCCTTGAACGCGAAACGGTCTTCGCCCTTGTGGATGGCTTCGGGTTTCGCGCCGATCATTTCCACGTCGTGACGTTCGAGCGCGCCATTTTTGTGCAAGGCCATTGCCGTATTCAAGGCCGTCTGCCCACCCAAAGTTGGCAGCAGCACCAATTTGCCAATTTCTTTTCCGGTGGCCCTCCGCAAGGAGTTCATTTCTTCTTTCTCACGCACGATGATTTTCTCCACGCATTCGGGCGTGATGGGTTCGATGTAGGTGCGGTCGGCGAACTCCGGGTCGGTCATGATGGTGGCCGGGTTGGAGTTGATGAGGACGACGCGATAGCCTTCCTCGCGCAGGGCTTTGCAGGCCTGCGTGCCGGAATAATCGAACTCGCACGCCTGGCCGATGATGATCGGGCCGGCGCCGATGATGAGGACGCTGTGAATGTCGGTGCGCTTGGGCATGATTAAATTTTTGATTTGCGATTGCCGATTTTATGATTTGAAAAACTGCATCGCCAAACGGCGGAAGATTGAACACGAATCAGACGGGGAGTGAAAGAAAATTGCTTTGAACTTAAAACGCGACGATGCGTCGCCGGGTTTATTGCAACGGCGTCCGTGCGTCCTTGATGAACTGCGTGTGACCGTCGAGGAAAACGCGGCAGCGTCCGCCGGCGTGAATGGTGCGACCTTTTAGTGCGGGATCAACGGTTCCGATGGTGCTCGGAAAATAAGGATCTACGACGAGTTCCACATCCGTGGGGCCGTAGATGGGGCCGAGGGTTGCATCCGTTGCGCTGGCGGCGATCAAATCAGTTACCGCCTGCGATTGCGATTTCCCCCAAAAATCTTCCTGGCCCACCGGATCATCATTGCGGTCGAAGCGCCAGGCCCAGTAGCGGCAAAGCGGCCCGTTGGTGTCCATGGAAGTGGACTGTACTGACTGAATGGCGTTGCCGGTGGGCGAAGTGATTGCCTTCGGACAGGACCAGATGTTCAAGTTCGGGCAGTAGCCTTGAAAATTCGTCGCCGCCCAGCCGGCGCGCGGGTCGGACGGATTTGGTGTGGATGGGCCAGATGGCCAAATGGCATTTGGCCAAGGATGGTAGCCGCCGGGCAGGCTGGACTTCAAATCGCGCCGGTCTGGGAAATGATCGTTCTGTTCGTTGAGATAGATCGCGAACGCGAGGCCGATCTGTTTGAGGTTGGAAAGGCAGACGGCTTGCTGGCCTTTCTGCTTGGCGCGGGCGAGCGCAGGCAGCAGCAGCGCGGCAAGAATCGCAATGATGGCGATGACGACGAGCAGTTCAATCAACGTGAAGGCGCACTGCGGTCTGTTCCGGCAATTTGCGTTTAATCCATCATTCATCTACTCATTCTAGGCTAAAACGAACGGGTTTGCATCAATGATAAGGACGCTGTGGATAGCGGTTGGATTTTGTTTATCAAAACAGCTTCGACTGATTTCCCGTCACCGGTTTCAATCCAAGTTTTTTGTAACTCAACTCCGTCGCGACGCGGCCTTGCGAGGTGCGGTTGAGGTAGCCTTCCATGATAAGATACGGCTCATAGACTTCCTCGATCGTGTCCGGCTCTTCGCCGACGGCGACGGCGAGCGAATTCACGCCGACCGGCCCGCCGCCGAATTTCGTGATGACGGCTTCGAGGATGCGCTTGTCCATTTCGTCGAGGCCGTTCTCGTCAATCTCCAGCATCGCGAGCGCGCGGTCGGCAACTTCTTTCGTGATGCGACCGTCGTGACGCACTTGCGCGTAATCGCGCACGCGACGGAGCAGATTGTTCACGATGCGCGGCGTGCCGCGGCTGCGCCGGGCGATTTCATGCGCGCCGGCTATTTCGATTTCAACATTGAGCAAGCGCGCCGAGCGGATGACAATTTTCTGCAAATCTTCGCCGACGTAATAATCCAGCCGTTCGCGCATCCCAAAGCGCGTGAGCAACGGCGCGGTGAGCAGACCGCTGCGCGTCGTCGCGCCGATGAGCGTGAAGCGCGGCAGGTTCAGGCGGACGCTGCGGGCGTTCGGCCCCTGGTCAATGATGATGTCGAGTTTGAAATCTTCCATCGCGGGATACAGATATTCCTCGATGGTTTTTTGCAGGCGATGGATCTCGTCAATGAACAGCACGTCGCCTTCTTCGAGATTCGTGAGCAGGCCGGCGAGGTCGCTGGCTTTTTCAATCGTCGGGCCGCTGGTGGCCTTGACATTCGCGCCCATCGCCTTCGCCAAAATATTTGCGATGGTGGTTTTTCCCAAACCCGGCGGACCGCTCAACAAAATATGGTCGAGCGCCTCGCCGCGTTGCTTCGCGGCGGAAACGGCGATCTCCAGCCGCTCCTTCACCTTCGGCTGGCCGGTGAAATCTGAAAAGAGCGACGGACGCAGCGTCATTTCGAGCGCGACGTCGGGTTTGTTTAAAGTTGAAGCGGTATGTTCGGCCATTTGCACGAGAATGAAAGAAGCGGCGCGCAGCGGCAAGCGCGATTCATTTCGTCGGGAAAACGGTTTCGGGCGGACAGCCGCATTTTTCAACAAAAAATGCTGGAAAATCACAATACATCTGTGCAAACTGCGCGTCCCTTATGGGACGAAAGAATAGATTTTTTGGAGGCGTTATTTTGTCAACCGCAATGTTTTGCGGAGTGAACGCCTTCGCCGGCGACGCGGACATCAATCTGCCCGACTTGCAGCAATCCGGCGTTTCGTTTTTGAACGGCAGCTTGAGCGCGCACGCGATTTTGTTTTTTGGCCTCGCCGTCTGCGTCATTGGCGCGTTGTTCGGAATTTTTCAATACAAACAAACGCGCGCGCTGCCGGTTCACAAATTGATGAGCGACGTCTCGCACGTCATCTGGGAAACGTGCAAAACGTATCTGCTGCAACAGGGAAAATTTCTCGCCGCGCTCTGGGTTCTCATCGCGCTGTGCATGATTTATTATTTCGCCACGCTGCAGCACAAATCCTTCGGCAGCGTTGTGATCATTCTTGCCGCCTCGGTTTTGGGGATTCTCGGCAGTTACGGCGTCGCATGGTTCGGCATCCGCATCAACACGACCGCCAATTCCCGCGCCGCGTTCGCCGCGCTCAAAGGCGATTCGCTCAAAACACTTTTCATTCCGCTCAAATCCGGCATGAGCATCGGCCTGCTGCTCGTCTGCGTCGAATTGTTCTGCATGATTTGCATTCTGCTGTTCATCCCGCGCGAACTCGCCGGACCGTGCTTCATTGGTTTTGCGATTGGCGAATCGCTCGGCGCGAGCGCGTTGAGAATTGGCGGTGGCATTTTCACGAAGATTGCAGACATCGGCAGCGACCTGATGAAAATCGTTTTTAACCTGCCCGAAGATGATCCGAAAAATCCCGGCGTCATCGCCGATTGCACCGGCGACAACGCGGGCGATTCTGTCGGCCCGACCGCCGACGGATTTGAAACTTACGGCGTCACGAGCGTTGCCCTGATCGCGTTTCTCGCGATCGCGCTCATCGCCTCGCCAGTTCTTTGCGGCAAACTCATCATCTGGCTCTTTGCGATCCAAACGCTCATGGTGGTCGCGTCACTGCTTTCATTCTACATCAGCAAATTCGTCAGCCAGGTCCGTTACGGCGGCAAAAAAGATTTCAATTGGGAATCGCCGCTGACCGATCTGGTCTGGATCAATTGTATTATTGCCATCATCACCGCTTTCGTCGCGAGCAGATTTTTGCTCGGCGATTTAGAGATTCCCAATCCACATTACGCTGGCAGTGCGACTCCGAATGAATTGCCAACCCTGCTGCTAAAACAACTTTGGTGGACGCTCGCCGCGATCATTTCCTGCGGCGCGCTGGCAGGCGGACTCATCATGGAATTCACGAAAATTTTCGTCAGCACCAAATCCAAGCACGTCCAGGAAATCATGCGCTCATCCGAACAGGGCGGCGCGTCGCTGAACATTTTGTCCGGCTTCGTCGCCGGGAATTTTTCCGCGTTCTGGATGGGTCTGGTGATCTTGTTCCTGATGTTCATCGCATATTTGTTTTCGCAAAACCCCGATTTGCACGCGCTCATGCCGCCGGCGTTTTCGTTTTCCGCGCCCATTTTTGCGTTCGGCCTCGTCGCATTTGGTTTTCTGGCGATGGCTCCGGTGATTGTCGCCGTGGACAGTTTCGGTCCCGTGACCGACAACGCACAATCCGTTTACGAATTGAGCCAGATTGAAGCCGCGCCGAACATCGGCGCTGAAATTGAAAAAGAATTCGGCTTCAAACCTAATTTCGGCAGCGCGAAACTCGAACTGGAAAAAGGCGACGGCGCGGGCAACACTTTCAAAGCCACGGCCAAGCCGGTTTTGATCGGCACCGCCGTCGTCGGCGCGACGACGATGATTTTCGGCATCATCATGCTGCTCGAACGTGCGTTCGGCAATGCCGCCAGCAGCTTGAGCCTCATCGAACCGCAAATCGTTTTCGGCCTGCTCATGGGCGGCTCGGTGATTTACTGGTTCACCGGCGCGAGCACGCAGGCCGTCGTCACCGGCGCGTATCGCGCGGTCGTGTTCATCAAGAAAAACATGGACCTCGAAAAATCCACCGCTTCGATTGAGGACAGCAAAAAAGTCGTCGAGATTTGCACCATTTATGCACAACGCGGACTCATCAACATTTTTGTCGTCGTCTTCGCCTTCGCGCTCGGCCTGCCATTTTTCAATCAATACTTTTTCATCGGCTACTTGATCGGCATCGCGTTCTTCGGATTGTTCCAGGCCATTTTCATGGCGAACGCCGGCGGCGCGTGGGACAACGCCAAGAAAATCGTCGAGGTGGATTTGCGCCAGAAAGGAACCGAGCTTCACGCCGCGACCGTCGTCGGCGACACCGTCGGCGATCCGTTCAAGGACACGAGTTCCGTCGCGATGAATCCGATTATAAAATTCACCACGCTCTTCGGCCTGCTTGCCACGGAAATCGCCGTGACCATGAAAAAAGAACATCCCGACTCGCACGTTTCGTGGATCATCGGCGGAATTTGTTTTATCATCGCGCTTATCTTCGTCTATCGCTCATTTTACTGCATGAGAATTCCCGAAGACAAACCGGTCGTAAAATGATTTTTGGTGGGGCGAGCGTCCTCGCAAGCCGAAATTAAAACTCGAAAATAATCTTTCCAGATTCCAGACTGAATCATGTCTGTGATTCAGCGTTCCATTCAAGTCGGCTGGCAACTTCGCGTCTTCTTCACCGAAGACGTTTTTGCGCCGGATAATCCCGTCTTGAAGGACGCGCTCGCCGACGCCACGCCGCGCAAAGTGCTGGTCATCCTGGAAGATTCCCTTTCGCAAGCGTTGCCGGAACTGGAACACCGGATTGGAAAATATTTTTCAGCGCACGCCGCCGGCCTGAACCTCGTCCGTTCACCGCTGTTCGTCTGCGGCAGCGAGACTGCCAAAAATTCCCCGACCATCATCAGCGAAATCCAGTCGCACATTGACCGGCATCACATTGACCGGCATTCGTATCTCATCGCCGTCGGCGGCGGTGCGTTGCTGGATGTCGCCGGTTTTGCCGCCGCCACCGCGCATCGCGGCGTGCGCCACGTCCGCATCCCGACGACGACCTTGTCACAGGCCGACTCCGGCGTCGGCGTTAAAAACGGGCTGAATGCTTTCGGGAAAAAAAACTTCATCGGCACGTTTTCGCCGCCCTTCGCCGTCATCAACGACTTTAATCTGCTGGCCACGCTGGAACCACACGACAAACGCGGCGGTTACGTCGAGGCGGTCAAAGTCGCCTGCATCCGCGATGCAAAGTTTTTTGACGAGCTGGAGCGTGAC
>Ga0210402_10005132_pt1 | contig 11795 bp, 10 predicted proteins | sample IncBWC7MmetaG_FD_161055 | JGI IMG/M metagenome (GOLD analysis project Ga0210402, IMG submission 161055) | Forest soil microbial communities from Barre Woods Harvard Forest LTER site, Petersham, Massachusetts, United States - Inc-BW-C-7-M | ecosystem: Environmental > Terrestrial > Soil >... | reverse complement strand
TCGGCTTGATGGGGCATCCCGGCCGGGACATTTTCGCGGCGTCACTACCGTCGTCAGCAAGCTGTTTCACATCATCGGGCCGCACAAGGCTTTCTTCGGGCAGAAGGATGCGGCACAGGTGGCCGTTCTGCGGAAGATGGTCCGTGATTTGAATTTTCCGCTCCAGATAGTTGTGTGCCCGATTGTACGTGAGGGGGATGGATTAGCGCTGAGTTCGCGGAATCGGTATTTGTCGGAGACTGAGCGCGGGCAGGCTCTGGTATTGCATCGTGCTTTGATTGCAGTGGAAGATGCGGCTTCCGGGGAAAAGTCAGCGGAGAGGTTGATTGAAATTGCTCGTGCGGTCTTTGCGGAAGAGCTGGGTGTTCGCGTTGACTACATTTCCGTCGTTGATCCGGACACGCTTAAAGATGTTGCCGACGTGCGCGGTGGCGCGCTCGTTGCTGTTGCTGCGTTTGTTGGGAGTACGCGGCTTATTGACAATGTCGTGCTGTAACGCCCACCACTACATTGACAGCTGTGGTTCCCACCCTATCGCAAACTAAGCGATAGGATGGGCACCCTTTTTCTTGCCTGTCCACCAGAAAACAATACTTGCCGCTACTGCGGTTTTGGCATTGGCATTCCGCCAGCCGGATGCTCTTCAGGTTTAGGGACGAATTGGGCGGGCATTTGATTTCCACGATGGCAGGTGCCGCAGGTTACGGTCTTGTCCTCGGGCTTCGCGGCCGCATCGTTGATCTGCGTCATGAACTTTGAGTTAATCTCCTGCGTCATGGCGATCATGGTGCGGGCGATGCCTTTGTCTTCTTTGGTATCGGCGGCGAAGTTCGGCTGGTGAGTCTGCTCGTTGACTTCGTGGCAGAAGTTGCAATGCACGCCGAGAGCACGCGAATACCCGCCCATCAGCTTCATCAGGTCCGGCGGCGCGATGTCCTTGGGTAGCACCTGCAGATTTGTGGGCTTCGGCATGGGCATGTGGGCCTGCGGCGCCGGAGCCTTTGTTTCAGGCGGTGTGTTTGCATCTTGGGCGAAAAGGGGGAAGCTGGTGCAGACAAGAAAAGCTGCTGCCACTGCAAGAAAAGTGGGTTGTCTCATCCGATAGACTCCGTGGAGCTTTTTGATGACTACTGGTGCTGCAAAGCGGGGTGCTGCTCAGTATACGGGTGAATCTGCAAAAAGGTCACCTGCTGCCCGAAACAAATTTGTTGTCATCAATGAAATAGCGCGCCGGCATTTCCGCTGCCTGGCGAATGCCGATGCGCGGACTTACCAGGACGCGATGGGACGCGAATCCGTCATCTTCAATCCGCAGACAGGACGTAGCGTCTGTCACGTCGAGGCCATTGTGCGCGGCGCGGGTGATGTCGAGAGCCTGGCATAAGCGTCCGGGACCGGAAGTCAGCAGCTGCGGCTTTGGATTTGAGGGCAGCTTGCGGAGCTTTGCCATCGTTGCCAGCCCTTCGACTGGCTCCAAAGCGCGGATGAGGACGCCGCCTGCCTGCCCGTCTGGCTCGCAGGAGACGTTGAGGCAGTAATACATGCCGTAGATGAAGTAGACGTAGGCAATACCAGGAGGTCCGAAGAGGACGGCGTTGCGCGAGGTGCGTCCAATGTAGGCGTGCGCGGCGGGGTCTTCTTTGCCGAAGTAGGCTTCTACCTCTACGATGCGCCCGACGAGTCGCTTGCCCTTCAACTCGCGAACCACAAGCTTGCCCAGCAGATCGCGTGCGACAATGTCCGGAGTGCGCTCATAGAACGAACTGGGAACAATTGAGGCAATCTTGCTGGAAGAGCGCGCCGTCCGAGACATATAGTCGAGTGAGGAATCTAGAAAAGGAGCCGTTAAAAACGATGCGTCGCCACTCAGGATTCAGGAGTATTGTCACACATGCAGCTGCGGCACTTATGCTTTTTGCAGCCGCGGTTGCTTCGCAGGCCCAACGTATACCGCCGGGTACAACCATTGTGGTCACGAATACGACCGCGCTCAGCTCGGGCACAGCCACTGTCGGTCAGCGATGGTCCGGATCCCTGGTCAATGACCTTGCTGTGGATGGAAAAGTCGTGGCCCCCGCAGGATCTCGGGTGCGAGGCGTGGTCTCCGACGCCGAGTCTTCGGGCCGCCTCAGTAAACCCGGCGTGTTGGCCCTTGAGTTAACGTCCATCAACGGTATTCCTGTCACAACAGATATGTATGCAGTGGATGGCGAAGGCCATACCAAGAGCAATGTCGCGAAAATTGGTGGCACGGCTGCTGTGGGCGCTCTGCTGGGTGGAATCTTTGGTGGTGGCAAAGGCGCTGCCATCGGAGCTACGGCTGGCGCGGGAGCGGGGACTGCCGGCGCAGCGGCAACCGGCAAGAAGGAAGCGAAAATTGACGCCGAGTCTACGCTGACGTTCAAGGTGCAGTAAGTTCTAAAATTTTGAAGGAGCGGCCATAGGCCGCCCTTTTCTATTTCCAAGCTTTGATCGTCTCCAAAACCTCTTCGGCGTGGCCTTCCGGCTTTACCTTCGGGAAGATTTTGAGCAGCGTCTGGTCGGGGCCGATGAGGAAAGTTGTCCGCTCGATCCCGATGACTTTCTTGCCATACATATTCTTTTGCTTCAGCACGCCAAACTGTTTGCACACTTTTTCGTCTACATCAGCAAGGAGTGGATACGGAAGGTCATACTTTGCCTTGAATTTTGCCTGTGCCTTGGGAGTGTCGCGGGAGATGCCAAGGACTACTGCTCCGGTTTTCTGAATTTTCTTGAAGACGTCGCGGAAGCCGCATGCTTCGATCGTGCAGCCCGGCGTATCGGCTCGGGGATAAAAGAAGAGCACAACCGGCGTTCCGGCGTAATCTGAAAGATGAACGGTATTCTCCTGGTCATCCTGGAGCGTAAAATCTGCAACCTTATCGTGAACTTCCATGAGTGGGTCCTTCTGCAAGAGTAATGTTATGGGTCAGGTCGATTGTGCCGCAGACCCTGAGTGTATGTCACTGCCTGCCACTGCCATCGGATTAAAAGTTACGCGAATCTTTTTCATTCTGTCGATGTGGATCACATCTGTGTATGTGGCTCATGCGCAGTATCCTGGCCATGTCAGCAAGAACGCGGACACGACGCCCACATTGCGGGCAACGGGCGTCTTTGAATGGACGGGTGACCTGGCGCAGCCCAAGGCCGGCCGCCTCATTCCGCTGACGGTGTGGGATGGGCAACAATACCAGCCGGGGGGCTTGTATCTGGCACAGCCTGCTCCGATTACTGTGCTCACGGGAACGATTTACGAGTTGGAGCAGGCTGGCACTCCCAAAGGGCTCTTCAGCGTAAACGGCGCGCAAAACCTGGAGGGTTCCTGGATCGCGATTGGCTCAGTCAAGCCCGAGGTGATCAAAGCCAAGGCAAAACCACCGATGTCGAAGCATCCGCCACAGATAGTGAAAGACGCCAGCAGCAGTGGATCGACAACGGATTCTGACCGGCCCACGCTGCACAGGAAGGATACCGGCGACAGCAGCTCTGCTTCGGCTTCGAGCAGCACTTCGAGCGACACGGCGAGCAGCACTCAGGCCAGCGGTGGGAGCGGGTCGAGCACGTCGTCCAGCGATCCAGACAAGCCCACGCTGCACCGGCGAGATGCGAGCGACAGCAGCTCCGGTTCGGGTTCGAGCGGCGATTCGTCCAGCACCGCAAGCACATCCACTGACGATCCTGACAAGCCTACGCTACATCGGAAAGATTCGAGCGACAGCACGGAGAATGCTCCAAGCATCGATCCCGACCGGCCCACTCTCCACAAGCGTACGGACAGTGCTGCCAATGCGGGCGGCCCAGTAAGCTACGCGGCCAATCCTGATCCAGACCGTCCAAAGCTGCGTTACGGCAAAGCGCAAACGGTGGAGGGAAGCGTTGAGCCATCGAAGCTTGAGGGCTTGCCGCTGGACATGAACCAGATGACAGCCATCTCTGACATGAAGATTCGGGAGAGTCATCCGTTCACGTATAGCTGGGCTGATCCGGAGGATGCAGCAAAGATGAAGGCGGCGATGGAGGATCTGGCGCAGAAGGAAATCGCGGCAGGGTTTACGACGCCAACAAAACAGGCAACTGCAACAAAGACAGCTACAAGAACACCAACGTCGAAGCGCAAGTCGGCGCCTCCGCCTCCACCGCCGCCGATTGAAGATGAAAAATTTAGTGTCTATGAGCTTTCCTACAACGGTGGCGCGACGCTTGTCTTAACAGGTAAATCGACTGGCGACAATGGCGAGGCGAAATACATTACGCTGATTGCCCAGCCTGATTTTTATGGCGTGCCACATCCTCTCTTCCAGCAATTGACTAGCGACAAGGCGCTGGACGTCTCTCCGCGCATGCATCTTGTAGACGCTGCGGATACGGATGGCGACGGGCGCGCGGAATTGATCTTTGAGCTGCGTGGAAAGTCCGGCAGAGCCTTTGGCATCTATCGGGTGGTAAGCGGGCGCGCGTATGAGGCATACAACACAGGCCCGCTGCCTTAGCCGGGCCTGTATCTGGTGAAGTTACATCTTGGGTAGCTGAGTCGTGTCCCAACCGCCGCCGAGAGCTTTAATCAACAGAACATTCGCGGCGAACTGACGGGTTGTGATGTCGGCCTGCGTGCGCTGGTTGGTTAGCAATGTAGTCTGCGCAATGAGCACTTCCAGATAATCAACCAAACCTTGTTTGTACCGGCTGGTGCTGATCTGAAGCGAGCGCTGAGCTGCTGCAACTGCCTCGGCCTGGGTCGCCGACTCCTCGTTGAGGATGCGCAGAGCCGCAAGATTGTCTTCGACTTCCTGGAAAGCGCTCAGCACGCTCTGCCGATAATTGGCGACTGTGACTTCGTAATTGTCTCGCGCCTGCTCCGTCACGGCGTGACGACGGCCTGCGTCAAAGAGCAGTTCCGAGGCAGACGCCCCCAGGGACCACAACGCGCTGGGACCCTGAATCCATGTGCCGGGATTTCTGCTCTCAAAGCCGCCTGCACCGCCGAGTGTAATGTTCGGATAGTAGGCTGAGATCGCTACTCCGATCTGCGCATTTGCCGCGTCGGCGCGGCGCTCCATGCCTGCGACGTCCGGTCTGCGTTCAAGTAGTTCCGAAGGGAGACCCGGCGGAACCTGCGGCAGTGGCAGACTCAGAGGCGATTGCGTCAGACTGAATGTAGATGCGGGCTCGCCAATGAGCGTCGCGATGGCGTGCTCAAATTGCGCACGGGCGACGCCTACATCAATGTCCTGTGCCTGGGTGCTCTTCAGTTGCGTCTCCGCTAACGCTACGTCTGAATCGGTTGCCACGCCACCTTTGAAGCGGGTCCGGGTCAGATCCAGGTAATCGGAGAAGGACGTTACGGTGTTATCGAGAAGCTGCTTCTGCAGATCGAGGCCGCGCAGTTCGAAATAGTCCTGAGCCAACTCAGAACGAATGCTCAGCTCCACGTTGGCGAGATCGGCAGCGCTGGCTTGAGCGCTGGCCCGCGAGGCTTCGACGGTGCGGCGCACCTGTCCCCACAGATCCGGCTCCCAGCTAGCCTGCCCAGCCAGCGAGAAGTCGTTGTATTGTGAATTGGATCCGGGGACGGCGGTGGGGCGATTCAGCGAAAGACGCTGACGCGAAATGGATGTCCCGAGGCTCAGAGTTGGGAAATAACTTGCACGGGCAATCTGTACTGCAGCACGCGCAGCGAAGTATTGCTCCGTTGCAGCCTTCAAGGTCTGGTTAGAGACAGCTACTTTCTCTTCCAGTGCATTCAGCTGCGGGTCGTTATAGATTTCCCACCATTTGCCGCGCAATGCCTGATCGCTTGGCTGCGCCTGCTTCCAGGATCCATTTGGAATGTTCGGCGGGGGCCCGGTCTCTTTGAAAGCCGGAGGAGCAGGCGCGGTGGGCCGCTTGTAGTTCGGGCCAACCGTACACCCTGCGATCAGCGCACAGACCGCCGTGGCGCTAATGATTTGGAGGCGGACCGTCGTCATGCTTACTTGCCTCCACCCTGCTGTGCCGGCGAATTTTGCTCCGGCCGCACTACGTGCACTAATTCTCCATCCACAATTGAATCTGGCGGATTCTGGATCACTTGATCGCTAAGCTGCAAGCCGGATATCACCTCAACGGTTCGGCCATCATCCCGGCCTATGGTGATGGGCACGAGTTTTGCTTTGCCATCCACAACCGTTGCCACCTGCAGACCCTGGGAGCGGAAGATCAGCGTGGGCACCGGAATGATGAGCGTGGGCTGCTCAGTGCTCAGCTTGAAATGGACCTGGGTATAGGCGCCCGGGACAAGTTCCCCCTTGCGGTTGTCGACGTCGACTTCTACAAGCAAAGTGCGCGAGGCTGGATCGATGGATTTCGATGTGCGAACGATCTTGCCCTGGAAAGTGCGGTTGGGATATTCGCCAAAGGTCAGGTCGGCAACGACCCCTGGCTTGCACGCGAGGGAATATATCTGCGGGACGTTCACGTAGACGCGCAGTATTTGCTCGGCGGCCATGTGGAACATCTCTTTGGTGGCGCCGGAATCGATTAGCTGTCCTACATCGATGCCACGAGCCGTGATGATGCCATCAAATGGCGCATAGACCTTTTCAAATGAGACCAGTTGCTCCAACCTTTGTACGTTAGCCTGCGCTGACTTCACCTGCGTACTCGTTGCCGAAGCCTGCGTTGTAAAGTTCTCCGTATCCTGCTGTGACACTGCATTTGTTTTCAGCAGGTCCTGATAGCGGGATGAGGTGGTCTGCGCATACTTGGCATTCGCGTCAGCCGTGAGCAAGTCGGCCCTGGCCTGTGCCAGTTGCTGATCGACCTCAGGGCTTTCGATTTCAGCCAGCAGCTGGCCTTTTTGCACATGTGCGCCGATGTCGAAGTACCACTTTTTGAGATAGCCATTCGTGCGGGCGTAGATCGGCGAATCGACGTAGGCGAAGATGTTGCCGGGCAGCACAACTTCTTCTGTCGGCTTGCCTTGTTGCGGTGGTGCGGCCAACACGTCAGGCGCTGCCAGCTCGGTGGTCTGGTCTTCCAGCTTCGTGCGAGCATGCAGCCTCTCAAAGATGCCGGCGACGGCGAGAATGACAGCCACAACGAAAAGCACAATCATAAGAGTGATGGCGCCGCCGCGGGACTTCGAAGATCCTTTCTGCGAGGTCTGCGGGTTGTGCGAATCAGGTGCGTTACTCATGGCTCTTAATTCTCCTCTGTCTCTGGCAGAGTGTGTTCGAGGCGTTTTTGTTTTGCGCGGCGCTTCTTCTCTCGGTGCCCGTGCAGAGCACTGAAGAAGGTCGGGACGAAGAACAGCGTCGATATCGTGGCAAACAACAGTCCTCCGATGACAGCGCGTCCCAGCGGCGCATTCTGTTCGCCGCCGTCGCCCAAGCCGAGCGCCATAGGCATCATGCCGATGATCATGGCTAGTGCCGTCATCAGCACAGGCCGGAAGCGGGTGAAGCCGGCAGCCAGCGCGGCGCCTGGAGCGTCGCCTACGCTCTGCTCCAACTGCTCACGTGCAAAGCTGATCACGAGAATGGAGTTCGACGTGGCCACACCCATGCACATGATCGCGCCAGTAAGCGCTGGCACGCTGATGCGCGTGTGCGTGATGAAGAGGAACCAGATGATGCCGCTTAACGCAGCAGGCAGCGCGGAAATGACGATAAAGGGATCAAGCCATGACTGGAAATTGACGACGATTAGCAGATAGACAAGCAGGATCGAGAAAACAAGGCCGCCGATCAGGCCGACGAAGGATGTCCGCATCGTCTCTACCTGGCCCCGGACCACAATCTGTGAGCCACGCGGCAGTTTGCCCTTCATATCCGCAATGATCTTCTCAATCCCCTTGTCGACGCTGGCAAGATCGCTGTTGACGACGTTGCCGTAGATATCGATGACAGGCGCGATATTGTAATGCGATTGTGTGCCCTGCTCCGATCCAGGAGTAACAGAAGCTACGTTTCCAAGAATCTGGATAGGCTGTCCGCCCATCGGCATATTTGCGGGGATGGTTGGACTTCCCGCGCCATTGCTGATTACCGAATTCTGATTACTACTGCCGGTGCCAGTAAGGGGAATGTTCTTCAGATCCTGCAGCGTATCCAAATTGTATTGCGGCGACTGCACAGCAATGCTGTAGCTGACACCAGTCTTTGGATTCAGCCAGAAGGTGGGTGCAGTCTGGAAGCTACCGCTGGTGGCAACGAGCAGGCTTTGCGCCACGTCTCGCTGCTGCAGGCCGACCGACTGCGCCTTGGTACGGTCCACATCGACAAACAAGCGTGGATTATCGAAGGGCTGCTGAATGCGCATGTCAGCAGTACCGGGAATATATTTCACCCGGTTTAACATCTGTTCGGCAAAGGCACGGTTGCCATCAAGATTCGGCCCCACGATCTGTATATCGATGGGTGCCGGAAGGCCAAAGTTCAAAATCTGCGTCACCATGTCGACTGGCAGCTCATAAAAAGTCACGCCGGGGAAACGGTGCGCCAGCACAGTGCGCAATCTCTGCACGTATGCCGGCGTCGGATGGTGATCTTCTGAGAGCGACACTTGAATGTCGGCATCGGCAGGACCAATCGCCGCGGAGTTGCTGTACGTGGTGTTGATACCGCTATAGGGCAAACCTATGTTGTCGATGATGGATTCGATTTCGTTCTTAGGAATCACCTCGCGGATGGTCCGGTCTACTTCATCGCAAATACGCGCAGTTTCTTCAATACGGGTACCTGTGTGGGCCCGTAAGTGGATCTTGAATTGTCCGGCATCGACGGACGGGAAGAAATCCTGGCCAAGAAACGGATAAAGCAGGACCGCAGATCCGATCGTAAAGACGAAGAATACGATCATGAAGATTGCCGCATGCTCGAGGCACATTTCGAGAATTCCGCGATAGCCCAGGCGCAGCTTCTCGAAATAATGCTCAAATTTCAACTGGAACTGAACCAGGGGATTGCGGCTCTGTAGCTTGCGCTCATGTGCCTCGTCGTCATGCTCCTGCAACAGGTATTTGGCCATGGTCGGCACAACCGTACGCGAGAGCAAATAGGAGGCCAGCATGGCGAAGACGACGGCTTCGGCCAGCGGAACGAAGAGATATCTCGCTACACCGGTGAGAAAGAACATCGGCACGAAGACGATGCAGATGGAGATGGTAGCGACAAAGGCCGGGACCGCGATCTGCGCGGCGCCGTCCAGAATCGCCTGCTCAACCGCCTTGCCCATCTCAATGTTACGGTTGATGTTTTCGATTTCGACCGTGGCATCGTCGACAAGGATACCGACGGCGAGCGCCAACCCGCCAAGGGTCATGATGTTGATGGTCTCGCCCAGAGCGCTCAGAACCAGCAGCGACGACAGGATGGAGAGCGGGATCGAGACCGCGATAATCAGCGTGCTGCGCCAGCTACCCAGAAAGACCAGAATCATAATGCCAGTCAGACATGCGGCAATGATGGCTTCGCGTACGACACCATCGATAGAGGCGCGAACGAAGATCGACTGATCGGCCAGAGGCGTGATTCTGAGTGCCGGAGAAAGCTGCGCTTTGATGGCCGGCAGCTTTGCACGAATTCCCTCAGTAATGTCCAGCGTTGACGCATCGCCTGTTTTAAGAACGGTCAGGAGCGAAGCGCGCTGCCCATCGACACGGACGATGTTGGTCTGCGGCGGAAAGCCATCGCGCACATGGGCTACATCGCGAATGTAAACAGTCGCGCCATTCAAAGTGTGAATGGGCAAGTTGTTCAGTTCTTCCACAGCTGCAGGAGCGCTGTTTGTTTCCACCTGGTATTCGAAATTTGAAACCTTGGCCGTACCGGAGGGCAGAATCAGGTTTTGGACAGCGATAGCATTGACGACATCGGAGGGCGACAGGCCTTTGGACTGGAGCGCCTGCAAGTTGAGATCGACCTGCACCTGACGCTGCTTTCCGCCATAGGGATATGGAATACCGGCGCCATTCACCGTGACAAGCTGGGTACGAATGAAGTTCAGGCCGTAGTCGTTGAGCTGCTGCTCCGACAACCCTTCGCCGGAAAGACCAAGCTGAATAATGGGAACGCTGGATGCGCTGTATTGAAGGATGAGGGGCGGCGTGGTCCCCTGCGGCAATTGGCGCAATTGCGTCTGGCCGATGGCCGCAACCTGGGCAACCGCCATGGCAATGTTGACCTTCGGTTGGAAGAAAATCTTGATGATGCCAATGCCGTTGAGCGACTGAGACTCAACGTGCTCAATGTCATTGACCGTCGTTGTCAGAGTGCGCTCGCTCTGCCACACAATGCGCTGCGCCATCTGCTCAGGCGACAGGCCGGTATAGGGCCATACCATGGCGACAACGGGAATATCAATATTCGGAAAAATATCCGTGGGCGTCCGCATGATCGAGATCGGGCCCAGGATCAGTAAGAGCAGAGCAAATACAGCAAATGTATACGGCCTTCGCAGCGCGAGGCGGACTATCCACATAGTTCGTCAATCTCTCCTGCGGCCTGCAAACATCTCATCGATGCCTGCGTATGGCCGGAAAGGGTGGGATTTCTCTGCGGAACTAGTTCTAACCGTTCAGCTTCCTGCCGGGCACGTCAAAGCCACGAAAGCCCAGCCCCATAAGTTGCCGGGCAATTGCGCCCACGGTCGACACCAGCGGGACAAACGGTGTAGCCGCAACAAGTAATGAGCGAATCCTCGTTTCGCAAGAGGGTTCGCCTAACGAAACACTCTATTGTTGAGGTAATTGCTTTTCCAATAGGTCTGGACCGGTTAGGTCAGACGCGCGAACAATTTCATTTTACGGTAGACGGCTCAGCGCGTGAAAAAGCCGAGTCTCGCAACCTAAGTCAATACAACAGAATGGATGTCATCGGACCAGCATTTGATTCAGAAAGATGAGTGGTCAGTCCACTGATGCTCGAATGAGGCTGATGAAAAAGTTGTCATTTTTCCGAATTGTTCGCGGCAAGGCATGGCCTGATCGGGCAGGAACGCAGTACGGCGGCTCCACTCGCTTCCGAAGATCTCGCCGCACCGATCGTTCCGCCCTATCTCCATAACGCGTGTCTCAAATTATCACTTGCTTTTTTTCATGGATTGCGCCCAGTATATTGGTCGGTACACCCGCCTGTGCCCACTGAATAGAATCCCACGGTCGCACTCCTCCTCGCACTCAACGCTGATTCCCACCCCCAAGCGACCATCGGCGGCAAAACTGGAGGATTTCGGAAATAGGCTGGGTGCCCCAAGGACTCAGGCTTTTCAGAATCCATAATGCATCTTGACGAAAGATCGCGCTCGGGACAGAGGCTTTGCTGTCCGCTCCGAAGCGGCAGAACGAGAAGCTCGAATCGGAGGATATTGATATGGTACGCAAATGGAAGGCTGCGATTTGCGCTCTTGCGACGATCGGAACTGGCGGATGGGATTTTGCTCACGGTCAGGTGGCCAATGAAGCGCCGCGGCCCCCTTCACGCGTGGTTGCGCCGATTAGCGAAACAAAACTAGTGCAGCTGCGGGGGAACATCAACCCCGCGGCGCGGCCTGAATTCGACCGCGGTGCGGTCGATCTCCAGCTACCGATGGAACGTATGCTGCTGATTTTGCGGCGCAGCCCTGAACAGGAAGCTTCGCTCGAAGAGTTCATGGCCCGGCAGCTGGACCCCAGGTCTCCCGATTTCCATCACTGGCTTGAGCCCAAGGAATTCGGGGCCTCATATGGCCCGTCCGACAGCGACATCCAAAGCGTCACCGCGTGAGAACCATGGCTTCTACGTGGACAATGTCAG
>Ga0210402_10005131_pt1 | contig 11796 bp, 15 predicted proteins | sample IncBWC7MmetaG_FD_161055 | JGI IMG/M metagenome (GOLD analysis project Ga0210402, IMG submission 161055) | Forest soil microbial communities from Barre Woods Harvard Forest LTER site, Petersham, Massachusetts, United States - Inc-BW-C-7-M | ecosystem: Environmental > Terrestrial > Soil >... | reverse complement strand
ACTCGATGATTAACCTACCTGGGGCGCGCCTTGTCCATGAAAGCTTGCAACTGCCTGGCAGCATTTGGTGGATGCTGGTCTACTTCCCACGCCGCGTCCCAAACGAGACCAACTGTAGCAAGAGTAGCAACTGTAGCAGTAGCAGCGACCAGTCCCCTTCCCCTGGTCCGTTTGCAGCGTGCGGAAGGGTTAACTTCGGGGGCGCCTGGAAGCTGGTACAGTAAGCGCGAGCAAGCCCACGAAGGTAGGTACGATGGTGGGTAGAGGGAACGCATCGGCGGCAAAACGCTGATATAACTACGTTTTTTGGATAGAGACGGCGGAGGAAAGCTCCGCGGACCTGCAGGATTCCCCTGAGGAGTACCGCCACCAAAACGGGGCCGATCCCTGGACGGCACCCGCCCTTTACTATTGGCCAAGCCCAGCGTTCCGATCTGCCGGCCTCGCAGCTTTGGGCGACGCAGCACCGACCCAAGAAAGAAAAAGGCCCGACCGGAGCCGAGCCTTGGAGTATGGGGAGTTTAGCGACGACACTCTAAAGCCATGGCGCCGAACGGTCCGCTCCCGTGTTCGCATGCCTGGCATTGTCCGTTAGCTCGGCTATCGCCCCTGGCGGGCCAGTTTCCGTCCCTCTTCGGTTAGCGCCGCCTCGCTCTGCCGCAGCTTCATGAAGCAGTCTTGGAGGAATTCCAGTTCAGCGGCGGATGTCGGGCTTCGGCTGGCGCTCGAACCGCTGGCCGATCCTCGACATGCAGCCTCGGCGCGAGGGGGCTCGACAAGCCGCGCCGCCGCCGCGCCCTCCTGCAGCGCGCCTGCGTGGGCTTCGGCCGAGGCACCCGACGGTACGGCCGCGCCGCCCCTCGCGCCGCCCTCGACCTCGACTTCGACCTCGACCGTGGGATTGCCGCGGCTGTCGAGTATCTCCCGGGCGCGAACTTCGGTTCGGGCATCACAATGTTGAAAGCAGTTCCTCAGTTCTCTTTCTGCAGGTGCAGATGAAACGTCGAGAAAACTTGTGTGCGAGTGTTTGGATTGTAGTGGCGGTGCCGGCCGTCCTAACCTGCGGACAGAACGCTGGTGAACCGCCGGTTCGCGTCCTCGTATCGATCATTCAGCGTGGCCAGCCATCGTAACACCCTGACCTGCCGAAGGGCCGTTGCGGCCTCACCCCCGGGCGCCTGACTTCCGGCAGCAGGCGGCGCTTCGCCCGCCTCCACCACGGATCCAAAGCGTCTGGCCAGGTAGTCCAGCAGCCGCTTGTCAATTTCGCACTTCACGAGGATGTCTGTCGCGCTTCCGCCTGGCCCGAAACTCTTCAGCAGCCGAAACGCGTCCGCTAAGAAAACACTTCTACGGCGCCGACGGCTCGCCATCTTCGGCATCGTCAGTCCTCGTATTGTGTGAACTGATCGCGGCGCCATTTGAGGGCGGCGCGCAGACCTTCCTTCTGTCGGATCTCGTTGAATTTGACGCCGACGTCCGTTTTTGCCGCATAGAGTGGAGTCACCACGTCGAGCCCAGCATGCATGGCATCGGTGAAGCCCATAGCGTCGGCGCCGCGGTTTATGGCCAGCTTGGTATGCGTGAGCGCTTCCGGTGAAATCAGCGCCATGCGCTTGGCGAACCGGAGTGTCTTATCCTGGAGCTCGGCGAGTGGCACGATCCGATTGATCATGCCGAGCTGCAGCGCCGTTTCCGCGTCGATCATGTCTCCGAAGTAGAGAAGCTCGCGGGCCTTCTTGAAACCAATCATCCAGGGCATGACAATAGCCGGCCCGACATTGGAGAAATGGATCTCCGGTTCGCCGAAGATCGCATTGTCCGCCGCGATGGTGATGTCGCAAAACATAGCAAGCTCGCAGCCGCCGCCGAGCGCGTGACCCTGCACCGAGGCGATCACGGGCTTGCGCATGTACCACGGGGTCATCTCGAAGCGCAGATCCTCGGTCAGGGACTCGCGCCATTTGAGCGCGTCGAAACGGCGTGCGGCACGCTCAGGCGTGTCGTTGTCGATGTCGTAGCCGACGCAGAAAGCCCGCCCGTTAGATCGCAGGATGACAACGTGGATCGACTTGTCGTCATCTGCCCGGATCAACGCTTCGGAGACGCTGGACCGCAGCTCGTGATTGACGGCGTTGAGCTTCTCGGGCCGGTTCATAGTGATGATGGCGATACTGCCGTCCCTCTCGTACTGCACGAGATTGTCGGTCATGCTTCATCTCCTGGCTATTCCATCGGCAACAACAGTGCGTCTACGATTGTGCAACCGTCGCCTGCCGGCATCAATTTGATAGATCGATTTCCCTGATGTGATGCCCGGCGGTCGTGATCAGATCCGAGAAAAGCAGGCGGCGACGCTCTTGGTGTGGTGTTCATGGATGGCGGGGTGATTGCCGAGCGCGGCTTGCCGTCGGAATCTTGTGCAACCCGCGCAACGAACGCACCCGCGAATTCCTTAATCGCGTCCTGTAGGGAAAAGCGAGGTCGACTGTGTCCGCTAAAAGTACCTGTTCTACGCTCTCATCGGATTTTTCGGGATAGCGCTGAGCGGGTTCTTCACGATCCTCTATGGGTCCGGGTGCCCTTGCGGTTCAAAAAAGGGAGGGAGACCACTCCTGGTAAGGCTCGTCCCAATCAACACTCGGGAAGGCTTCCTACCGGAGCATTGCCCTCGCTTTTGGGTTAGTTCGGTCGCGCGCCGGATTACCCCCTTTGAACATCGGACAGTCGCCTAGCTGAGTCGGCCATGATGGCCTAATGGAGCAACCCACACTTCTCGCCTCCGTCAGTGAGGAGTCGGACGACGCCATTCGCGTTCTTCTCATCGAGAACGGCGTGATCGATCGCGGATTCCTGACGGACAAGCTGTCGAAGCAGGGCTGTGCTGTGCGGACAGTCGCCTCGCTGCCTGCTGCCGCCTGCGATGCCGACGTCATCGTCCTCCATTGTGGCCGAGTGAATAATTCCAGCATTGAGCTGCTGGGCAAGCTGCACCGGCTAGGCTTCCATGTCCCTGTCGTGCTGCTGACCGGAGAAGCAGCGCCGGCTCATGAGTGTCGGGCTCTCGACGAACGCCCGATCGACGTGATCGGCAAGCCACGGGGCTCGGAGGTTCTGGCCAAGCGCCTCAGAGGCGCCGTCAAGGCTTTCGGGCGTACGGACCAACCGCGGGCCGGCGGGTGCATGGCCGGCCAGGCGGTGGCGCAGGCCCAAACGATCTGCGGCAAACTGCTTTTGCGACCCGATGTAAGCCGGGCCTATTGGAAGGACGCGGATCTCGACCTCTCCCTCGGAGAATACAACATCGTCTACCTGCTGGCTTCGAACGTGGGTCGGTACGTGACATACCGGGCGATCTACGACCGGCTGCACCATGAGGGCTTCATCGCCGGAGCTGGAGCTGACGGCTATCGGGCCAATGTGCGGTCCGTCATCAAGCGTATCCGGAACAAGTTCCGCAGCTTCGATCCGGCCTTCGACGCGATCGAAAACTACACCGGCTTTGGATATTGCTGGAAGAAGCCAGCCTAAATCTACGGAAGCCCTGAACCGAACGGAGCATCGCAAAGCGACAGCCGGTGCAGGGGAAAAACCGTTGTCCGAAACCGGACAGAGCGGTGACTCGCCGCCGATTTTGCGCACAAATTTCTGACCTGACGTGAGCTTGAGAGGGGCAAGCCATGGAGCGTGGTCTCAGGGCACCGCTTAGTCCGCATGAGGAAGTCACCTTGCGCCGAATCGGCCTTGGTATTTCGGAGGCGAAGCACTTGCTGGCGCGCGATGTGGCTTACTTGATCCACCTTCGTCTCATCGGCGAAAAAGATGGGCGACTGCGCCTCAGCGCCCTTGGTCGTCAGCGTTATGAGGAACTGCCACGACCGGCAGCGCAGTCGCAGCATGGGGAGGACGAGGCCAACGCCGCCCTGAGGTTCCACCTTCTGCAAGCTCGCGACAGCTAGCATCGGCATGCCGCTGCGTCGTCGTTCAGCCGATCTACGCGGCCGGCGCCACGACCTAGGCATTGCCGTCCGTGACATGGCGGCGGGACTCGGGATTGGATTGGGTCGCTTGCTTAGCATCGAAGACGGCACGGCAACGGAAGACGACAAGACCTTCTATCGGACGTGGCTGAGCCGTATCGAAGGTTGGTCCACCGGCGAGAGGCATCTCCAGATCCAGCGCGCGAGCATCGGCCAGCGGTTCAGATGACCGTCTCAACGAAGGCTAATTCTTCTGTAGTGCCGCTGCAGTCATATGCACGTCAACAGCAGCGATTGCTTCGGCGTAAAGGTCTTCCGCAGCTCTGCGAGCAGTGGCGTCGGGAACGAAGCGGGTCACCAAAGCCAGCCGGTTCCGCGCTTCGTGTAGGGCTCTCTCTAGTTGGAGTAATTCACGATTGGAGTTCATGATGCGAGGGTTCCGGAAACTCGGGGCCCTGTCTGTCCAATTGAGAACATTAGGCGCCAGCACTGCAGGCAAAAAGTTGATTCGCCACTGATAAGCGGCCTCTAGCCTCTCTGCGTGGTGAGATCCGGCTGCAGCAGGGGAACCTGCCCGACATCATTTACCGGACGCAACGGACCCTCGTGGTCGGGCGTTATAGGCAATATGTCAGGAGGGCCCTCGATGAAGGCTATTCTCACCTATATTGCGTTCGCCGCGATGGCAGGCGCGGCCTTGGCGCAGACGCAGCAGAGACCTGCGAACGACCCGCTTTCCGTGAAGCCCATCGCCTCGCAAGTTCAGACGACCGACACTGACATGATCCGTTCGAAGATCGAACGGATGGGTTATACCGACGTGGTCGATCTGTCCCGCGATAGCACCGGCGTCTGGCACGCCAGGGCCAAAAAGGGAACCGAAACCCTCGACGTCATCGTCGACAAGGGCGGCCGTATCAAGCCTGGACTGTAACAGGACACGAACTCCGGGGCGGGATAGTTTGAGCGAAGAAATGGGCCGATGATAGATGCAAAGCCACGCGAGCATTGCTGCTGAATACAATCAGGGACAGCGACAAGATAAAACTATGATTTTCTCATGGTTCGAAGGATAGGGATACGCCATGAAAATTCGGCTGGTCGTCTCAATCAATGCGGCCCCAGGCAAAGGGGCGGAACTCGCGCAGGCCTTCCGGCAGCGCTGCGCCGACGTCGCGAAGGAACCCGGCTGCGAACAGTTCGAGGTATTTCAGAGTGTGCTGAACCCCGACAAACTCGCGCTGCTGGAATTGTGGTCCGACCAGGCCGCGCTCGATGGCCACGCCAAGGTCAACCTCACCCGCGCGCCGATGCCGCCAGGGCTGCGGGCCGAAGGCAGTTCGCGTGAGGACTACCAATACAACCTGACCCGCTGACCCGGCGGAGGCCCGCAAACGCCGACTGCACCACAAGAAGACACACAATCAGAACTATCCTTATGGCGGCCATCGACGAGTCTCCCTGTGACCCTGCGGGCGTATCATTGGCAGACGCTTCGCCATTCGTACTGACTGGTGCGGGGATTGAGCACCTGTACGGGCGCACAAGATGTCGTCCCTATGGGCGGAATACTCCGCGGCTGAATTGGCGTGATCGACGGTGGCACGATTGGGCAGACGGTAGGGGCGCATATTGGCGGTATGTCGATCGCGCTGGAGCAAATGCCTTGCATCGCCCCATTGACGCATCGGCACACGCAGCCCGCGAAGGCATTCGGCGCAAACCGCACGCTCGAGAAGACCGCGCCCAAATAGATCGCAGCGAGACGAGCAACGCGGCCGACGCGCCGTGCTTTTGATCTCATACCGGAAGCCCCCAAGCCTCTAGCGGGATGATGCCCCTTGTCGGGCGGTTCCGCTAGAGATCGAGCGCTTGATTCAACCTCGCGTTGACCCGGCTGCCCAGCCCACGTATGGCCCTGAGGTTAGGGTTGGCCGTTACTTGATGCGGTCGCCCCGCGAGTCGTAGCGGTTGCCGTATTCGTCACGCAAGACCACTGGGCCTGAGACGACTTGGCCGCGAAGCAAGGATGTTCTTTGGGAGTATGGGCTTTGGACCGGCATGCGGCGCCCCGTACTATCGACTGCATAGCCTTCGGCATCGACCCTATTGTTGTACTGGTCCATCCGATAGGGTGGAACAGACTGGCCTGGATCGTGAGCTTCCTGGTAGGCCACGCAATCGGCGAATTCTTTCGTGTCGGTGCCCGCAACGAAGCCAGCGCAAACCAATTTGGCAGGTTGGGCAGCCATGGGCCTATCTGCGGCTTGGCAGCCGACTAGGAGCAGGCTCAACCAGATCGTCGCTGCTATCCGAGATTGCATAGGGAGGTCCCCTTCCAGAGGAGGTCAGGCCGTGAACCCGAGGCAAGTCTGCTAGTTGCATATCGTCAGGTCGCCGCCAAGGCCGTTTTTCTGCCCGTGGAATCGATTTGGCCCGCTGCTGGAGGGACTCCCGATCGGCCAAAACGCTCCAGTGAGTCGGATTTTGAATCTGGCGCCCCGTAGCTGACCTAAGACCACCAGCTAGTCACGGGCGGAGTGGGGCCGCGATGATATGGGCCATCCTGAGGGGACTGAGCGATGCTCCGACTTCTCGCGCTAGCAAGGGGGGACGAATGTATAGAATCTGGTACTGGGCGACGATCGATCGTGAGAGCGATGGCCGCTTCATCGCCAGCATTCCCGACCTTGGGGACCTCGCCGCATGTGGCGACACCGACAAGGACGCGGTTGCTCACGTCACCGAGCTGGCTGGCGAACGTGTCAGGGCTGTTGTGGACGACGGCCAGGCGGTTCCTCCGCGTCGCCACTCCTCTGAAATGCCGAGCCATATCCGACGATCCAAGGAGGTAGGCCGCGCCATCATCCCGGTGGAAGTCGGGCGCCGGGAAGCGTGGCCGACACCGCCCTATCACATGTCCGCTTAAGCCTGCGCCGGATGCTCGCGACTCCGCCTCACCCAAAGAAGGCGGTCAAGAAGTCCAAGACGACTAAAAACGCCAAGAAATAGGCGCTAATCGATCTTCGGCTGCACGGCCAATGTAGGAGCGAGTACTGCGATCTGAGTCGGGTAGGACTCTCGCTTAACTTGCGATTACCCCAGCGAAGGGGCTTCGGGCCGCTTGTCAGGCCGCTTCCGCTAACGAGGGACAGGTTGGATAACCTGGTCCACATAGGTACCGTCAGGGTAGTACGTCCGCTGCACCACCGGCGCTGGAGCCGGCGGCGGCGGCGGTGGTGTCCTCGTGCTGGAGAGGGAAATGCAGCCTGAACCGAGGGTGATAGCTGCCAGGACAAATCCCAGAGATAAGGACTTCATCATGCAGGTTCTCCAAGCGAAGGCCTCGCTTCGCATGCTGCCAACCCTATCTTGCATCGACAATCGCGAGAAGTGTTCATGCCTTCGGCCGCCGCTTCAAGCCTGCTTCGAGCAATCGCCGCATTGCGTCTGATCGGTTAATGCCAGCCTTGGCCGCGTAGGCATCCACAGCGGCAATTAACTCGGCCGGTACACGACCGCCCAACGTTGGGTCTCGGCCAACAATGGGACGCGGCGCACCAATAGTCTTATGTGCGGGCGGATACGAGATCCGCGAGAGAGCCCGGCCGGCAACACCAGCGGCCGGGCTTTTCTCGTTCCAAATCAACGCTTGTGAGGGGCCAAAGTCTCGCTTTACGCTCTCCCCAACCTGGAAGGGGGAACGATGGCCAAGAAGCGCGGGAAAAGCCAATCGCCTAAGGCGCCCCCTTCCAATGTGGTAGTTCCGTTTCCGCGGACTATGCTGCCATCCCCGCCGAAGCTCAAGGTTGCTCCTTGGGCGTGATGAAGCGCTGGAGCTGCGCCAGCACGATCGGCGGCTCATCGCGCACGCCGCTCCCCGTCGCGGATACGCCATCGGCGCTGATCGCCGGTCCGGCCAATGCGCCCATCGCGAGAGCGCTCAAGAGGCAAATTCGGGCAAACATGAACTTTCTCCTCCATCGGTTGACGTGATTGTCGCCCGGGAGACGAAGCTCGTGGACCAGTCGTTACAGGTGGTTTCGAAAAATGCCGTTCCGGACGCGAAGGCCGCAAGCGCCACGACCAGCGACAACAGGCCCTTCATGACGTCGTGCAGTGCAGGACTGCGCCGTCATACCGGCACGTCGTCAGCCGCGTCTTGACCTGGGAGTCGATCGCCGATTGCTGCTGGATCAGGGCCTGATGGCGCGTGGCCCAGTCCTGCAGCGATAACGCTGCATCGTGCCGGGCGTCGGATCGCGCCAAACCACCCTCGCCGCTGGTCAGCCTGTCGCGCCATAGCTCGGCCCGGGAAGCCGCCCATGCCGCGATGGCCTCGTCTTCGTCGCGCCATGTTTTCCACGACATCCGCCCCATCACCAGCTGCAGGAGATTGTGGTCCCGCCTGGCGTATGACTCGGCCAGGATCGCGACAAGTGCAGGATGCACCGTGCTCGCGACTTCCAGCTCGCCAGTCCGGCACGGCATGAGACGATTCACATAATCCTGAAGAAGCTGCGCCGTTTGCGCAGGCGTCGCGTTGCCGGAGCGGACATCGGCCGGGAAGGCCAAGCCCAGCTTCCGATGGTCATCGCAAAGCTCCCTCGCCCTGTCATCGCCGCCGGGGAACAGAAGCCCGGCCCATTGGAATGCCGCCAGCACGACCAGCAGCGCGGCCATCGCTGTCAACCGGATCATCGCCCTCTCCTTTGCTGCCGCCTGGGAGACGGGATTCGAGGACGGGTCGTTACAGACGGCCGAACCCGATTGTAAAAGGAGGCATTTCGTAAACCGCATCAGCGGTTTAGAGTGCCGCTACCCGGAGAAGGACCTTGCCGAGAGCGCCGGCCGCAGCTACCGAACCGTCCGATATCGAATTGGTCGACAACGTCCTTCGCGCGGCTCCGGGCGCGGTCGAGGCGTTCTATCGGCGGCACAGCCAGCTCATCTATCACTGCATCCGCTCGCGCGCCGACCGCCAGGACGTCGACGACATCTTCCAGGCGTTTTTCGAAAGGCTGATGAGCCGGAACTACCGCGTCCTGCAGCTCTGGCAGCGCGGCAGCTCGCTGCCGATGTACCTTGCCAAGGTGGTGCGCAACTTCACGATCGACTTCCATCGTGCCCGGCGCCGGCGCGAGGAGGCCGTGGGCGGCACGAGCGAGCTCGAGCCGTTCGCCGGGCCCGCAGCCGAGACCATCAGCGCGGCGAGCCATCTCAGGGAGCTGCGGCACATCGGCATCCGGGCCTGGGCGGCCCTCGAGCCGCGCGACCGCAAGCTGGTTTGCGACCGGCTGCACCGCGACCTCGACAACGATGCCATCGCGCGGCGCCTGCAACTTTCGGCGGGGACACTGCGGACGGCCCTGTCGCGTGCCCAGGCGCGCCATCTGGGCGAAGTCCGCCGGCTGGCGCCGGAATTCTTTCCGGATCGGGGGTAACGGCATGGCGCCCGCGTACGTCTTATCCTGTGATGGTAGGATCAAGCCATGAGCGCGCACCCGCCCGACGGCAGCGACGGACCGGAAGCCGTTGATCCGGTGATGCTGGCGGTCCTGTCCAATCGCGGCCGCGAGGCCACGCCGCTGTCTTCGGATCAGGAACGGCTGCTCGACGACTGGGTGGCCGGGCGGCTCGCGCCCGCAGATGCCGAACGCGCCGCGGCGCTCACTAAACAGAATACCCTGGCCGCCGAGCGCGTGCTCGAGCGCCGGCTGTTGCAGGCCGCCCGGCAAAGCCCGCCGGTGCCGCAAGACCTTACGGCGCGGATCCTCGAGGCCGCTCCTCCTCCCAGGATTTCGGCGCCGGCGGCCTGGTGGCGTTCGCTCGGTCGCTGGCGATGGCAAGGGCTCGCCGGCGCGGTCGCCCTGGCCGCGATCGTGGCGGTCGTGGGCGTGCCGTTGTGGCAGCAGACGATGCAGGACGGCGGGCCGATGCAGGTCGCCATGGTGACGATCAACGACCGCAATCCGCTGTTCGAACCCTCGGATGTCCGCAGGAGGGGCCCCGGCCCGCAGCCGGGCCCTGTCGTCGAACAGCGTTTCCACGATGTCGAAGTGCCGACCAGCATTCTCAAGGGCCTGCTGGCTGCGGCCGCCTCGCCGCGCAGTGCCGCGTCGCGCGAGATCGAGCCCTATCTGTCGATGAGCGGCGATGGTCGTCCGGCGCATGTCATCGTCGATTCCGCCCTCAAGGCGAAAATCGATGCCAGCGCGGACAACGAACGGATGCTGGTGCGCATCTATGATCTCGAAGACCCTCGCACCGCCGATATCCGCCCCCTGGTCGGATCGCTGCCGAAAGGTCGGCGCATCTACTTGCTGACGCTCAAGCCATGAAGTTGCGCTGGTTTGGCGCCTTCACCATTGCTTTGAGCCTGATCGCGACGGCGCTCCCGCCGGCCGAGGCTCAAGAAGCACAACATCCCCTTGCGACGGCAGAACAGACCGGTCTTCTCATCCTCGCTGGCCGCGACCTCGATGCGATCGAGCTGGCAAAGCAGCGCGCTGAAGCAGCGCCTCCCGCCCAACGACAAGAAGCGTATCGACTCGCCGCGCAGGTGTGCATGATCACCTTTGATATGGACTGTGCCAAAGACGTATATGCCGCGACCGCGTTCCTGGACGCTCTACCGGTTGCCGACCGGCAGCCTTCAATGATTGGCTATGGCGTCCTGTTGTGGGCGGTCGCTCACCCTCAGGATCACCGACCGCTTACCAGCGTATTCGGTCCCGACTTTCCCTTCCAGGTGGTAACCCCGCTGAGCGATCCCGTTCTCTTTGCGGAGCTGGAGCTCGTCGCCGCCAGGCGATCGCGACTCGTCTTCGACTTCGAGGCCTCGCGCGATCACCTCGACAAGGCGCTGGCCAGTGTTTTGTCGATGACATACGAGCGCTTCGATGCAGCGCGCCTTGTCGTGCGGATCGCCGGCCAGCTCCTGGAGAACGACGATGCCGAGCACGCGCTTCGCCTGATCGCCGCCGCCGAGCCGCTCCTGCAAACCATTCCGCCGAACAGCTTGCTGGCTTACGAATTCCTGCAGTTGCGCGCCACCCTGGTCGGCTACCGCAAGGACTTCGGGCAAGTCTCGAAAGACCTTCACCAGGCTCTGGCGACGTTGGAGCAACTCCAGTTGAGGCCGCCGCTCAAGTCATTTTTCAAGTCGAGCCTCTACAACGAGTTGCTGGGCGCGGAAGTGCTGCGCGGCGACCGCGATGCCGCGCGAAATCTGCTCCAGTCACATCCGCTCCAGGCCAGTCGGGACGCCATCCTGAAGCGGGGATATTTCGCGGATGCGAGCGAGTTCAACTTCGCCGTCGCCGATGAATTCGTCCGTTTGTTTCTGCGCGACTCGTCGGAGAAAGGATGGGGCGACCTCCTGAAGCAGCCGCCGCGATGGACAACGGATCCGGAGAAGCTTCAGGAAGTACGGGCCTTTGGCCAGGCGGCTGTTGCCCTCCAATTGCTGCGGACAGGCAAGACGGATGAGGCGCGTCGCGAGCTGGTCGAGGCGGGCAGGCACCGTCTCGCCACCCTGCAAGAGCGATATCGAAAGTCGGTTTACGCCTCGCCCCTGCCCTATTGGACCGATCAGCTGCTCTTCGAGTACGCGATCGATGCGACGCTCTCGTCCGGCCGCCCGCCCGACTATGATCTCATCCTGGGCGCCCATGTCGTCCTGAACCGGTCGATCGAGACCAGTGCCGACGACGCTCTCGCCAGTCAGTCCGTTCAGGCGTCAGACGAGAAGCGGCGCATCGCCCAAAGCGTGCGGACGATCGAATATCAACGCGCGGCCTGGGAGAAGGCCGCG
>Ga0210402_10005130_pt1 | contig 11798 bp, 9 predicted proteins | sample IncBWC7MmetaG_FD_161055 | JGI IMG/M metagenome (GOLD analysis project Ga0210402, IMG submission 161055) | Forest soil microbial communities from Barre Woods Harvard Forest LTER site, Petersham, Massachusetts, United States - Inc-BW-C-7-M | ecosystem: Environmental > Terrestrial > Soil >... | reverse complement strand
CTTCGTGGCGCTGATCGGCGCCCCTAATGTCGGCAAGTCGACCCTCGTCAACGCGCTGGTCGGCTCGAAGGTCACCATCGTGTCGCGCAAGGTGCAGACGACGCGGGCGTTGATTCGCGGCATCGTGGTCGAAGGCCACTCCCAGATCATCCTGGTCGACACACCCGGCATCTTTGCGCCGCGGCGAAGGCTGGATCGGGCGATGGTCTCGACCGCCTGGAGCGGCGCGCATGACGCAGATCTCGTCTGCGTGCTACTGGATGCGAAAGCGGGCATCGACGAGGAAGCCGATGCTATCCTCAAGCGGCTTTCGGATGTCGCGCACGAGAAGATTTTGGTTCTGAACAAGATCGATCTGGTCCCACGGGAAAAGCTGCTGGCGCTGGCGAAAGCGGCCAACGATCGGTTGGCCTTCGCGGACACCTTCATGATCGCGGCCCTGTCCGGCGATGGGGTCGACGATCTCAGGGCGGCGCTTGCCCAGAGGATGCCGGGCGGACCCTTCCACTATCCCGAAGACCAGATGTCGGATGCGCCGATGCGGCAACTCGCCGCCGAGATCACCCGGGAGAAGATCTATCGAAGGCTGCATCAGGAGCTGCCCTATCAATCCACCGTCGAAACCGACAGCTGGACCGAGCGCAAGGACCACTCCGTCCGCATCGAGCAGACCATCTTCGTCGAGCGCGAAAGCCAGCGCAAGATCGTGCTCGGCAAGGGTGGGGCGACCATCAAGTCGATCGGCGCGGATTCGCGCCAGGAGAGCGCGGAGATCGTAGGCCACCCCGTGCACCTGTTCCTGTTCGTCAAGGTGCGCGAAAACTGGGGCGACGATCCCGACCGCTACCGTCACATGGGCCTCGAGTTCCCAAAGGAATAGCTGGGCTGCCATGACCCTCCCGAAAAACGTGCTGCGGTTCGAAGTGCTGCTGTATCTGTCGTTGATCCTCGACGCGCTCTCGGTCGCCTTCCAGGACCGCACGCCGAGCGCCGACATGACGGACCAGATGATCACGGTGGCGACCGTGATCGCGGGCTGCCTGATCCTGCTGCTGGTCTATTTCGTCTGGCTCGCGGCACAGCGTCGCAAGAACTGGCCGCGCTGGGTGCTGGCGGCGGCGCTGATCTTTTCCGTCGTCTCACTCTGGCAGGTCATCGGCGACAACGGCGTCGAGCTCGACTCCGGCATCGAGATCGTCTCCTGCATTCTCACCGCGGCCGGGCTTTATTTCTCGTTCACCGGCGACGCACAGGGCTGGTTCAACGCGTAGGTCTGTCGTCGTCATTCCGGGCGATGCGAAGCATCGAACTATGGTTCGCAATTGCGCGCCTGAGAATCTCGAGATTCCGGGTTCGCTCGCTTTGCTCGCGCCCCGGAATGACGATGACGCGAGAGCTGCGTGCGCCTTCAGAATTCTGTAGACTTGATGCTATGGAATGGACCGACGACGGCATCGTACTCGGGGTTCGGCGGCATGGCGAATCCTCCGCCATTGCCGAACTTCTCACGCGCGAGCATGGCCGCCACCTCGGCCTGGTGCGCGGCGGCGCGAGCTCCCGGCTGCGACCGCTGCTGCAGCCCGGCAACAGCGTGCATGCGGTGTGGCGGGCACGGCTCGATGAGCATCTCGGCACCTATGCGATCGAGGGGATGCGGCTGCGAGCCGCCAACCTGCTGGCCTCCTCGCACGCGGTCTATGGCGTGACGCACCTGGCGTCACTGGCGCGGCTGTTGCCGGAGCGCGATCCGCACCAGGACATCTACGAGATGCTGGAGCGCACGCTTGATGATTTTGACGATGCCGGCGAGGCGGCGGTGCATCTGGTCCGCTTCGAGCTCGCGATGCTCGCCGAGCTCGGCTTCGGGCTCGATCTCGACAATTGCGCCGCGACCGGCGAGACGGACGACCTCGTCTATGTCTCGCCGAAATCCGGCGGCGCGGTGTCGCGCACGGCTGGCGAGCCCTGGCGCGACCGCCTGCTGCGGCTGCCGGCCTTCCTGCGCCAAGGGGAGCCGCAGGACGGCGCGGCCGATCATGGCTGGTCGGACCAGGACCTGCTGGACGGCTTTCGCCTGACCGGCCTGTTTCTGCTGCGCCACGTGCTGGAACCGCGCGGGCAGGGCCATTCCGACGCCCGCGCCGGCTTCATCAATGCCGTGGTGCGGCGGCGCACGGCCTGACCTTGACAGGTCGATGCTTTTCCTGGCGCCTTCACGCGCACTCGGTGCCGGTCAGGAAACCCATCAGCAAGGTCTTCGTGCCGATGTCGTCGCAGGCAACGGTGATGTCGAGGCCGCAGCATGAGATCGTGGTGCGCCGCTCGAGCGCTTGATGGTGAATGATCTGGTTCTGAAAAACCGCATCCACACGAGCCAGCGTGTACAGGACGGCCATCTCGATGCACAGCTTTTCACCAGTCGTGAGCGGCCGCTCGGTCCAGTCTCGTCCTTCGATCGAAGCAGTGGTTTGCTGTACAAGCTCCAGCTCCGCTGTCGTCGGGCTGATCAGGTCGCCCTTCTCAAAGGTGATCATCATGATAATCGTCGCCTCGTTTGGTCGTCGCCTCGCCGTTTCTCCTTGATCTCTTCCGGCGTATCGGGCTTGCGGACGAAGCGGCACGTTGCGCACACCGGCACTATTGTTGCGTGGCCTGAACGCGGTGACGTGGTCCCGGCGATCCTCGCAGATGGACTCGGTCTCGTCCTCGCTGGTCACTTGGTACCTGCGTCGGGAACCAAGTTCTTCTTATTATGAAGGCTTCCTGACCGTCGATCTAAATACCTGACGACATTGGGGTCAAGGGGCCGGTTGTGTCGAGAATCGCGTGCAACCGAGCGACGGCGGTTAATGTTCTGGCCACTATGGCCGAAGAGTCCAATTTGGTCCGAAAAACGTGAACCATTTCTTTGTGCGTGCGTTATTGCCTTTCCTCCCGTGGGCGGAGACGTTGCCATGAATGCCCGCGAAAAAATTCTTTCGACCGGTGACCGATGGCCGCGCGAAATGCGGATCATCAGCAAGATGTGGGTCGATGGTCTGCTGCTGCTGCGTCCGCAAATCTACGGCGAGCGCCACATTGGTGCGGCGCTCGAGAAGATCATCGTGATGGCCACCGTGCGCGCCTGTGAAACCGATGGCGCGCTTTGCACGGAGGCACAGATCGCCAAGCGCTTGAACGCGCCCAAGTCCAATGTGCGGCGCGCGTTGGCTGATCTCGCCGATCGCCACATGGTGAGGCGGGTTGGAAACATCTATGCCGCATCCCCGGAGAACTACGGAATACGCATCGATCCGGCGCGCCATCGGGAGCTGGTCAAGATGGTGATCGACGCCGGGCGGGAGCTGGAGCGTCTACGTTAGAGGAAGCCGCTTAGGTTCTGTGCGGCCTTGACGATGATCTGCACGGTCTCGCGCAGCACCGCCTGCATGGCCGGGTCCTTGTTGACGTAGTCCGTCGGGGCATAGGATTGGCCGATGACGGAAAGGCTCCGCTTGCAACGAGCGTCCCGAGATGCCGGCGCACGTTCGTGCGCGGCATGTCGAGGCGCCTGGCGATCTCGCTGGCATGGATTGGCTTCCCGTCGCGGGTCGCAACGAGCACGGTCATCATGACGTACATCAGCTCCAGGGCAGGGCCGATGTGGCGCTCGCGGCGATAGGGCTCGCCCTTGCCGCGGGCGAGGTGAGCCACGTCGAGCATCATCTTGGCAATCGTGGTGCTGGCGTCGAAAGGAAGCATCGCGGACGCATTGAGACGCGCGTGATGGAGGTTGTCCACTGGCGGTTTTCCCGCAATCGTTTTCCCTTTGCAATCAGCTGATTGCTGACCTCCATAGTTGCCGTCAAGCGGCGTGCGCGCACCGACATCGTCGCGCGAGTATGCGCTTTCCGACATTCCGCCGCCGCGCTGGAACCGCACGGGCAGGGCCGTTCCGACGCCCGCGCCGGCTTCATCAATGCAGTCGTGCGCCGCCGCGCAGCGATCGGGAGTTGAGCCGGCGATGTACGGCGGACGATGGGGTCGAGCGTCACCCCGGACCACTGAACATTATGGCTCGCGACATCGCGTGGTTTCGCGTGTGCAGGTCGAACGCCATTGCCATCCGCGGCGGTGTTTATTTACCTCTACAAGCATCGACTTATGGACTTTGATGTCGATCAATGCTCCGACTTTGAGATCGTGGTCGCCACTCGTCGCAATGCGGCCGGAGACGCCCTGGGCCGGTTGACGCGGCCAGTCATGTCGAGGTCGATGCCCATTTTCCCCCGCGCGCTGCGCGGGTTCTTGAATAACCGCTGGAGAAAGAGACGATGCGGAGAGTATCTGCATGGCTCAGCTCCCTTTGCGCAGCCGGACTGGTGCTGGCCGCGATTTCGGCCTCCGCCCAAACCGAGCGTCTCATTTTTTTATCGACGCAACTGCGGCCGATCGAAGAGGCCCAGAAGATGCGCAACCTGATCCTCAAGGATTTTTCCCGAGACGTCGACTACGTGACCGAACTGCCACAGCGATTTCCGATGCGCGTAGCAGCGGAGCGACAGAGCGGCATGCATACCATCGATGTCGTCGGCGCGCTGCACGGCGAACTGCAGGCGCTGGTGCCGTTTGACGCGTTGCTCCCGCTCGATGACCTCGCCGGCAAGCTCACCGCCCGCGGCATACCGGACTCGCTGATGACGCTGGGCAAACTCGGCACCGTGCACCAGCTCTATGTCCCCTGGATGCAGGCGAGCTACATCATGGTCGCCAATAAAAAGGCGCTGCCCTATTTGCCCAGCGGAGCAGACATCAACGCGCTTACTTATGACCAGCTCGCGGCATGGGCCAGCACGCTTCAGCAGCAAACCGGCAAGCGGCTGCTCGGCTTTCCGGCGGGCCCGCAGGGCTTGATGCATCGCTTCTTCGAGGGGTTCCTCTACCCGTCCTACACCGGCGGGGTCGTGGTTCCGTTCCGCTCCGAGGCGGCGGAGGCGATGTGGACGCAGTTCGCGACGTTATGGACGCACGTCAATCCGAACTCGACCAGCTACAATTTCATGCAGCAGCCGCTGCTTTCCGGCGACGTCTGGATCGGATTCGACCATATTGCCCGCGTGCTCGGCGCGCTACGCCAGAAACCGGACGAATTTGTCGCCTTTCCTGCCCCCGCCGGGCCCAAGGGGCGTGGCTACATGCAGGTGCTCGCCGGCCTGGCGGTGATGAAGGACGCGTCCGACACGGGGCAGGCAATAGCACTGATCGATTATCTGACCCAATCCAAGACGCAGATCCTCACGGCCCGTGCCGTCGGCTTTTTCCCGGTGGTGAATGCGAACCTGCCACCGGATGTGGACCCCGGCCTGAAGACGGGCACTGCTGCAATCGCCCGGATGCAGTCGGCAAAGGATGCGTTGCCCGCTCTCCCGCCGGTCGGCTTCGGCTCGCGCGACGCCGAGTTCGACAAGGTGTTCCTGGACACGTTCCAGCTCATCGTTCTGCGCAGCCAAAAGCCGCGCCCTGTGCTCGACCGCGAAGCTGAGACCCTGAACCGTCTGATGACCGAGGCCGGTGTGCCATGTTGGCGACCCGATCCTCCCAGTAACGGCGCGTGCCAAGTCCAATAGCGGGGTTGTGTGCCGAAAAAACGCCGCTCAAATCGAACCGCAAGCCACGGGCCGTTCTTCAGCGACTGCTTCCATCAACTCATAGACGCGGGTTTCCGTACTCATCCCCTTGGCGGTGACCGAGGCGATGGGCTTGAATCGAAAGCGATGCTCGACGCGTTCGCGCGCAGCCCCACTGACAAGGATCGTCGTCCCAAACTCCTTGTTCAGCCCTTCGAGACGAGCCGCAAGATTCACGGTGTTGCCCAGCACCGTATAGTTCATGCGTTCCGTCGAACCCACATTTCCCACCACGGCATCCCCGCAATGAATGCCAACGCGAACGACGAACGGGGACAGTCCCTCGGCTTCGAATCGAGTATTGAGCGCATCGCTCGCCGCCTTGGCCGAAAGCGCGGCCCGACAGGCTCGCTCGACATGATCAGGCTGCAAATGCGGAGCGTTCCAAAACACCATCACCGAGTCCCCGATGAACTTGTCTATGGTCCCGCCCTCGGCAAGGAACGCTTCGGTCAGCGTGGCGAAATGGCGCGACGTCTGGCGCATCACACTGTCGGGGTCGGCCGCTTCGGTAATGCCCGTAAAATTCGAGACGTCCGTGAACAGGATGGTGACCTCTCGCCTCATTCCGCCAAGCTCGGTGGAGATCGAGCCATCGACGATCCCTTTGACGATATCCTTCGGGACGAAACGAGCGAAGGACCAGATGCTGCGCCGGGCGACCGTCATCGTCCTGCCGAGTTCGTCGATCTCCTTGATACGCGAGGTGACGGGCGCATCGTCGGGCGCGGCTAGCGCCCGGAGCCCGCTCGCCTGAGCGGTTATTTGTTTCAGCCGGGCAGACATCCGACTGCCGAAGATCCAGGCGGCGGGTATGAAGCAGCCGCCAACGATCAGGGCAATGACTATTCCTCTCAGCTGCAGCGTCCGCACGTCTTGCGCAAAATCGCCTTCAGCCGCAACCAGCAGGGAGTAGCCGCTGTATTCGCCTCCCTGGGTAAATTTCTGCAAGCGAAAAAGGTAATCTCGTCCATCGTCGTCCTGCATACTGCCTTCGTAGCGATCACCGCCATCCCACTTGCGCATGATCGCGCCGATCAGCCCGGTCTTGATCTCCCGGATCTCGGGGAGCTGCGGGTGAGAGGGGTCCTTGCTGGAATTGTTCAGGAGACGCGCGAAGTCAGGATGCGCGATGAGGACGCCAAATGAATCGAAAATGATGGCTGTGCCGTGCTCCCCGGGGCGCTGCTCATGCACCAGCCCGCTGAATTTATCGAGCTTGAGGTCGGCGGCGATGACACCACGCGCATGCCCACGAAGAGGCGCGCTCAAGGTGATCATTGGCGTGCCGATGCTGAACGAAGCATATGGTGACGAAACGAGAGCTCTGTCCGCCTGCATCGTGTCGCGGTACCAGATCCGGTTTCGTGCGTCATAGCCGTAGTCTTGCAGATCGAACTCGCCGATCCGCTTGCCGTCCTCGTCTTCGAAGATCCGTCGCGTCTGCAGTGGTCCGCCGGAGGTCGGGCGCACCAGATTCACGTTGTAGACGGCCCCGGGCGGGACCCCTAGCTTTTGCTGCTCCGTCGGGTTCAGGCCGTCGACGCGCCGGACCTGAAGCCAGCAGCCATTTTCGTAGCCGACGTAGACGCTGTCCGCCTGCGGCAGTCTCTGCAGCGCGGCTTTGAAGAGAACGATTGCACGATCGTCCTCGCCTCTGTCGTCCGAGTCGGAAAGCAAAGGAGTCGACGACAGGACGTGAACGACGGAACTCAGCCCCGACATGTCAGCCTCGAGGCGGCTAAGGGTGTTCGCACTTGCGGAATCCATGGCGGCGGACGCCGCTGCTCTTGCTGCAGAATGAAAGGTTTCGAGCTGGATGAAGATGAGACACGCTGTCAGCGCTGCAATGAAGGCTATCACGGCGGCTGTTATCGCGATCCTGAACGTGAACATTGCAACTCGTCCACTCGCTCAGCAGCAGGGGGGCAGAGGTTTCCGCGCTGCTTGTGCCTTGCCACTTCCTATCGCGCCTCAACCTTCACTGGGTGTCAATAAGGGGCACTGAAATTGCCGGGTCGGCTCATGGCCGTGAAATGCCCGGCGGCGTGATGTTCCAAGCCGCTTTTGCGCCGGAACTGCCCTGATTCGCGCCTTGAACTGCTAGTCCCGAGCGTTTAACCCGATCTCATGGGAAAGACACTGATTCCGCCGGAACCGGCCGAGATTCACGAGGTCGCGCTGCGCGAGGCGCTCGAAGAGCGCTATCTCGCCTATGCGCTGTCCACGATCATGCACCGCGCGCTGCCCGATGCCCGCGACGGCCTGAAGCCGGTGCACCGGCGCATCCTCTATGGCATGCGGCTGCTCAGGCTAGATCCGGGCACGGCGTTCAAGAAATCGGCAAAAATCGTCGGCGACGTGATGGGCTCGTTCCATCCGCATGGCGACCAGGCGATCTATGACGCCATGGTGCGCCTCGCGCAGGATTTTTCCTCGCGCTATCCGCTGGTCGACGGCCAGGGCAATTTTGGCAATATCGACGGCGACAACGCCGCGGCCTACCGCTACACCGAAGCGCGGATGACCGATGTCGCGCGCCTCCTGCTCGAAGGCATCGACGAGGACGGCGTCGAGTTTCGCCCCAATTACGACGGCCAGTCGAAAGAGCCGGTGGTGCTGCCCGGCGGTTTCCCCAACCTGCTCGCCAACGGCGCGCAGGGCATCGCCGTGGGCATGGCGACGTCGGTCCCGCCGCACAATGCCGCCGAGCTGTGCGATGCGGCATTGCACCTCATCGAAAAGCCGCAGGCGAAATCACGCGCGCTGATGCGGTGGGTGAAGGGGCCGGACTTCCCGACCGGCGGCATCGTGGTCGATTCCAAGGAGGCGATCGCGGAGGCCTATACCACCGGCCGCGGCTCGTTCCGCGTCCGCGCCAAGTGGGAGCAGGAGGAGGGCGCGCGCGGCACCTGGGTCGTCGTCATCACGGAAATCCCCTGGCTGGTGCAGAAGTCGCGGCTGGTCGAAAAGATCGCGGAGCTTTTGAACGAGAAGAAGCTGCCGCTGGTCGGCGACGTCCGCGATGAATCGGCCGAAGACATCCGCCTCGTCATCGAGCCGAAATCGCGCAGCGTCGATCCCGCCCTGATGATGGAATCGCTGTTCCGGCTGACCGAGCTGGAAAGCAAGATTCCGGTCAATATCAACGTGCTGGTGAAGGGCCGGGTGCCCAAGGTGCTGGGGCTCGCCGAAGCCCTGCGCGAATGGCTCGACCATCTGCGCGACGTGCTGATCCGGCGCTCCAACTACCGCAAGACGCAGATCGAGCACCGGCTCGAGGTGCTCGGCGGCTACCTGATCGCCTATCTCAACCTCGACAAGGTGATCAAGATCATCCGCACCGAGGACGAGCCGAAGCCGGTGCTGATGAAGACCTTCAGTCTCAGCGAGGTTCAGGCGGAAGCCATCCTCAACATGCGCCTGCGGTCGTTGCGCAAGCTCGAGGAAATGGAGATCCGCACCGAGGACAAGAATCTGCGCGGCGAGCTGAAGGGCCTCAAGGCGCTGCTGGCGTCCGAGCCGGAGCAGTGGATCAAGGTCGGCGAGCAGGTCAAGAAGGTGCGCGACATTTTTGGGCCGAAGACGCCGCTCGGCAAAAGGCGCACGCAATTCGCCGACGCGCCCGAGCATGACCTTGCCGCGATCGAGGAAGCCTTTGTCGAGCGCGAGCCCTGCACGGTCGTCGTATCGGAGAAGGGTTGGGTGCGGACGATGAAGGGGCACGTCGAGGACCTCTCGGCGCTTTCCTTCAAGACCGACGACAAGCTCGGTCAGGCGTTCTTCGCCGAGACCACGTCAAAGCTTCTGCTGTTCGCCACCAACGGAAAGTTCTATTCGCTCGACGTGGCAAAGCTGCCGGGTGGGCGCGGCCATGGCGAGCCGATCCGCATGTTCATCGACATGGACCAGGATGCTTCAATCGTCTCCGTGTTCGTCAACAAGGGCGGCCGCAGATTCCTGATCGCAAGCTCCGAAGGCCAGGGTTTTGTGGTCAAGGAGGACGACTGCGTCGGCAACACCCGCAAGGGCAAGCAGGTCCTCAATGTCGAGATGCCGAACGAGGCATGCGCGATCACGAGCGTGGTGGGCGACCAGGTCGCGGTGATCGGCTCCAACCACAAGATGGTGATCTTCCCGCTCGACCAGGTGCCGGAGATGGCGCGCGGCCGCGGCGTGCGCCTGCAGAAATATTCCAGCGCCTCGCTGTCGGATGTCGCGACCTTCGATTCCAAGACCGGACTCGCCTGGAAGGATTCCGCCGGCCGCGACCAGGGCATGAGCTGGAAGGACCTCGCCGACTGGCGCGGCAACCGTGCCGACGCCGGCCGGCTCGCGCACGGCTTGCCGAAATCGAACAAGTTCAACAAGCCGGTGGAGTAGGGGCTCTCTCCGAGACGGGCTTCGTGCGTCTTGACGGTCTGGGAGGACCAGACCGTCTGACTGGCGTTGTAATAGTATTCGCCTCGGCACCGGCTATATAGCTCTGCGGACGATTCAGCGGGACGCGATTTGCGATGAGCCAATCCCATCACCATGCGCATGCGCACACGTTTGGCCATGACCATGCCGGCCACAGCCATGCGCCGCAGAGTTTTGGCGTGGCCTTCGCCGTCGGCGTCGCACTGAACGCGGTGTTCGTCGTCGCGGAGCTGGTGTTCGGCTATCTCGCGCAATCGCTGGCGCTGATCTCGGATGCCGTTCACAACTTTTCCGACGTGATTGCGCTGCTGCTCGCATGGGGCGCGGTCTGGCTCGCGCGCCGGCTGCCGACCGACCGCCATACCTACGGCTATCGCCGGGCCTCGATCCTGGCAGCGCTCGCCAATGCCGGCCTGCTCTTCATTGCAGTCGGCGGCATCGCGGTGGAAGCCATCGACCGGCTGCGGCAGCCCGCCGAGGTCGCGGGCCCCACGGTCGTCCTCGTCGCCGGCCTCGGCATCGTCATCAACGGCGCAACCGCGCTGTTATTCATGCGCGGCCGCCATGACGACCTCAACATTCGCGGCGCCTATCTGCACATGGCGGCAGATGCCGGCGTCTCGCTCGGCGTCGTGATCGCCGCGCTGGTCATCATGGCCACTGGATGGTCGTGGGTCGATCCGGCCGTCGGCCTCGGCGTTGCCGCGGTCGTGCTGGTGAGCGGCTGGGGCCTGGCGCACGACAGCGTCAACCTTGCCCTCGATGCCGTGCCCGGACATATCGAACTCACCGAGGTGCGGGACTATCTCGGAACCCTCGACGGCGTTTTGGCGGTCCACGACCTCCACATCTGGGCCATGAGCACCAACGAGACCGCGATGACGGCGCACCTCGTGCGCCCCGGCGGTTCCGACGACCTGTTCCTGCATCAGGTTTGCGGCGAGCTCGCGCACCGCTTCAAGATTCATCACGCCACGCTGCAGATCGAAGCCGACGGCAGCGTTTGCAAGCTCGCGCCGGCGGACGTGGTCTAGCCACGCGAATGGGCTCATCAGGGGAATCCGCCCCCGGCCGGTCTCAACGTGCGGCCGCAATGTGGTAGTATTTCCCGATCGAAGCGCACCATAAGTTCCGCAGCCACGCCGCCGGGCCACCTTCCGCCCGCCGAACCGCTTTGGAGCCGATCGATGCACGCCGACTCGCTCGAGCCGTGGACCCATGACCATGTGTTCCTGGGCGCGCAGCATGCGCAGAACGAGCGCCGCACCTGGTTCGTGGTGGCCCTGACCGTTGCGATGATGATTGCCGAGATCGGCGCCGGCTCGGTCTTCGGCTCGATGGCGCTGCTGGCCGACGGCTGGCACATGGCGACCCATGCAGCGGCGCTCGGGATTGCCGGGCTTGCTTATCTGCTCGCGCGCCAATACGCCCGCCATGCCCGCTTTACCTTCGGAACCGGCAAGTTCGGCGAGCTCGCCGCATTCTCCAGCGCGATCATCCTGCTGATGATCGCGATCCAGATCGCCTATGAGAGCGTGCTGCGCCTGATTGCGCCGGTTCCGATCGCCTATGGCGAGGCGATCGCGGTGGCCTCGCTCGGCCTCTGCGTCAATCTCGTCAGCGCCTGGCTGCTGCGGGATTCGCACGATCATCACCATGGTCACGCGCATGGGCATGCGCACGATCACGATGACGACGGCGATCATGATC
>Ga0210402_10005129_pt1 | contig 11799 bp, 10 predicted proteins | sample IncBWC7MmetaG_FD_161055 | JGI IMG/M metagenome (GOLD analysis project Ga0210402, IMG submission 161055) | Forest soil microbial communities from Barre Woods Harvard Forest LTER site, Petersham, Massachusetts, United States - Inc-BW-C-7-M | ecosystem: Environmental > Terrestrial > Soil >... | reverse complement strand
GTGCCTTCTCCCACAAGGCAGAACATATAGATGTTTGAGGGGAACCCTGTTTGGGACAGGGCGACTACGAAAATCCTTCTTCGCGAGTGTGCTAGCCATGCCTCCTACGGTCAAAGAAAACGAGATTGCAGCCGGTCCGGAAACGGCGCAGCGTCCCGCGCCAGCCAGCGCTTCGTCCGCCGATACGGGCTTCAAGCAGCAGCCTGTCGCGCTGGAAGTGCCGGTAACAGTAAACGGGGCGCGCACTATCGAGGGCGGCGACAAACGCGAACCTTTCTCAGAGACCACCAAGACCGTGCTGGTATTTGGCAATGGCGCCGTCATCCGTCTTGCTTCTTCCGTCGCTCCCGGGCAATTGCTTTTTCTCACTAACGAAAAAACCAAGAAGGAAGTGGTCTGCCAGGTCGTCAAGTCCAAGAACTATCGCAACGTGAGCGGTTACGTTGAATTGGAGTTCACGGAGTCCGTCGTGGGCTTCTGGGGCATGCGTTTTCCCGGTGACCGCATCGGTTCCGGACCGCAGCCCGTGGCCCCTGCCCCAGTCGCGACGAATTCTACTTTGGCCGGCGGCTCACCGGCCATCCCGCGGCCCGTTGCTCCCAGGGTCGAAGCACCTGCAGCGAGTATCCCTCCCGCCTTCGTGGCCCCGAAGCCTGCTGCCCCGGTGGCTGCCGTGAAAGAAGCCGAGCCAAAACTTTCGCAATCTAAGTTTGCTATTCCCGAGGCGCAGCCGACTCCGGTTCCCGCGCCAATCAAAGTGGAAGAGCTGATCGCACAAAGGCCCGTGGCGCCCGTTTCGCCGCTCTCCTCCACTTTGGCTTCGTCTTTCGATCCCACGGCCCCGTTGAACTTGCCCGTAGTACCGCCGGTCCCCGTGGCTCCGGCTGCGCCAATTGCGACTATCCCGGAAGTGCCGGTAACTCCAGCACCCGTGCATCAGGTGGGGTCCGAGCCGGTGCTTTTTGATGCCCCGCGCGCATCGGAAGCGCAAGCTTCATTCTTGGAGCCCGCCAAGTCGGCAGGTGTTCCGGTGGCTGCGGCGGTTCCGAATTTGCTCTCTCTCTTTGAAGCCAAACCGGCTCCTGCTGTCGCGACTGCGCCTCCCGCGCCCCTTTTCGTTGATCCGGAAACCGAAACGCTCAAACAGCAAACGGCGCGCCTTCAGGAACAGCTTTCGAGCATGCTTTTTTCGGGCACGCCCGCCGAGCCTGCCACGGTTTCCGTGAAAATCCCGCACGTCGCCCCGGTGACGATTCAAAAAGAACTTGCGGAAAACGCCGCAAAAGTTTTGGAAATAGCCCACGCTTCCAAGCCGGAACCCGCTCCTGGCAAGCCTGTTGAGGCCGTGAAACTTGATCCCGCACCCGCGAAGTCGTCTCTCGCGGATGAAGAACTGAAAATTCCATCGTGGCTCGAGCCTCTTGCTCGCAATGCCGCCGCACCCTCTTCGACTCAAGAGCTGATCGATCGGGAAAAAGCAAAGCGTCAGGTGGAACAGCCAACAGTAGAACAAATTGCCGCGGAGACCGTCCCTGCCCCAGCATTGGAAGAACTCCACATTCCTGAATTGCCGATGCCCAGGTTTGGCGATTCGCTTCCTGCCGACGAAGAGAGAAGCGCACGGGAGACCGGGTCCAAGAGTTCGGGCAAAGGCGTCCTATTCGGGGCAATCGCGGCGGGTCTCTTGGTACTTGTTGGAGGAGGCTGGTGGTTCCTGAGAGACCAATCCTCTGGTGCGCATGCTGGTCCCGCGCCGGCACCAGTCGCGCAGGGTGCGAGCGCCTCGGTGGTTGATCCTCATCCGCCAGCACTACCTCAGGGGAATTCACAAACACAGGCGAATTCTCCCGCGCAAACGAATCCAGGGGCGCTGACCAACACTTCCGCTGCATCCAATTCGGCGTCGAACACGCTGAGCATCGTGCCGGCAGTTTCGTCCGTTGCTACGCCGCGCAATTCACAGCCCAATTCGAATCCGGCAAACAGTGGTGGCAGGCCAACGTCTTCGGCAGCGGCAGGACCGGCTGAAGTCGAACAACCGAAGAAGCCCGCCCTTGGCGAAGTCCATCTTGCAGCTCCGAAGGTCAATTCCAATCGCAGCGCGCAGAACAGCGCAGAGCCAGACGCAGGCATCACCTTGACGAACGACGACCAGCCGGATCCCGGCGCGGAAGCGCTCAATGCCGGTCTCGTCGGCGGCAGCAAACAGCCTTCGGCTCCCGTCGCGCCGCTTCCTGTCGGCGGTGATGTGAAACAGGCGGAACTGATTTCGAGAGTTGCTCCGGTGTATCCCGCACTGGCGAAGAACCAGCATGTTTCAGGCAATGTGCTTGTCGACGCGCTGATTGATGCCAACGGAAAAGTGACCACCATGAAGGTCCTCTCTGGTCCCGGGCTGCTCCATCAATCGGCGATGGACGCCTTGCGACAGTGGAAATACCAGCCCGCAACGCTCGACGGCAAGCCCGTCCCCATGCACCTGACTGTGAACTTGCAGTTCCGCTTGCAGCAGTAACCACCTATCTCTTCATCTCACGCCCCACATAGACGATTGTGTGTCCCTCAGTGGTCCGCACGCAGTTCGAGCGCGCTCTCGCTTGCGGGATTCCAAGCAGGTTCGTATACTGGCGGCCCGGCCAATTGGCAGTTCCCGCGGTGGGGTAGACCGCTGGTGCTCACCTTCCTTGGCCTTTCGAATCGTGCCTGTAAGTCCGTAAGTATCGATTACAGGTCGGACTGCGTAAGGACCGCCGGCCGCGAAAACGCCGGGGTGATCCTTGCGCGGACTGCAAGGTAGCCGGCTCTGCACCAGGGCGCCACTCGATCTTGGATGCGAATGAGGGAACGCCGCGCCGTACCAAAGGAGAATTTCGCATGCCGCAAACTCCCATGCCGGAAGAAATGAACGTCTACCAGAACGCGGAAGCGCGTTTTGAAGTAGCCGCCAGCAAACTGGGGCTCGAACAGGGTCTGTATCGTTACCTCAAATATCCCAGCAAAGAAATTACCCTGTACATCCCTATTGGAATGGACAGCGGAACGCTGGAAGTCTTCACGGGATATCGCGTGCTGCATTCCACGGTGCGCGGACCGGGCAAGGGCGGAATCCGTTTTGCTCCAGATGTTTCCATCGATGAAGTTCGAGCGCTGGCGACGTGGATGACCTGGAAGTGCGCAGTGGTGAATATTCCGTTTGGCGGAGCCAAGGGCGGGATTATTTGCGATCCCCGGAAGATGTCGCGCGGGGAGCTCGAGAGACTTACTCGCCGCTACACCGCGGAGCTGTCGAATTGGCTGGGTCCAGAGAAGGACGTTCCGGCGCCCGACGTGGGCACGAATGAGCAGACCATGGCCTGGGTCATGGACACGTACGCGATGCATCTCGGCCAGGCCACCACTGCTGTCGTCACCGGCAAGCCCATCGAACTCGGCGGATCGCGCGGAAGGAAAGAGGCCACCGGCCGCGGGGTGATGATTTGCTGCGACAAAGCGCTGGCCAAGCTGGGCATCAAGAAGGAAGGTTGCCGCGTCGTTGTGCAAGGCTTTGGCAACGTAGGTTCGATGGCAGCGGATCTCATGCAAAAAGCGGGCTATAAGATTGTGGGACTCGCAGACATCGGCGGCGGTCTTTACAATGAAAAAGGTTTCGACGTGCCGAAGGTCATCGACTGGGTCTACACCCAGAAGAAGCAGCTCCAGGATTTCCCCGGCGGCGGAACCAAGATGACCGCGCGCGACGTATTGTTCCAACCCTGCGAGATCGCCATTCCCGCGGCCATCGAAAACCAAATCACGGAAAAGAACGCCAGCCAGGTGCAAGCTAAGATTCTCTGTGAGGGCGCCAACGGCCCCACTACCTGGCAAGCCGACGCCATCATCGACGCCAAGGGCATCTTCACCGTGCCGGACATCCTGGGCAACGCCGGCGGAGTCACCGTCAGCTATTTTGAGTGGGTCCAGGACCGCCAAGGCTTCTTCTGGCGCGAGAGTGAAGTGAATGAGCGCCTTTACGACGTGATGGACAACGCCTTCGATGAAGTCGTCCGCTTTGCGGAGCTGCACAAGGTCAACAACCGCATCGCGGCCTATATGCTGGCCATCGACCGCGTCGCCAGGGCCCTCAAGCTTCGCGGAATTTATGCCTAGCTTCTGGACGCAACTTGTATTAATTTCTTTTCGCTCCTTCCGTTGTACTCGGGACCGGCAGGAGTCATTCCGTGCCTCCGCTACGGATGGTGCCCGGATCAGCAAAAGCTCAGGGGCTCGGAATCGCATTCCGAGCCAGGAAGGAGTCCGTCCGTGATACCGGACTCACTTTTGTCAGGCCACGCGAAGACTGAAGAGCAGCACCGGCGCGAGATCTGCATTGCCGGACGGTGGATGTACGAGCGCGGACACATTGTCGCCTGCGAAGGAAACATTTCTGTGCGGCTCGACGACGGAAGCGTTCTCACCACCCCAACCTGCATGAATAAAGGAATGCTTTCGCCCGAGGATCTGGTGATCACCGATCTGCACGGCCGACAGCTCGCCGGCGATCGCAAGTTTTCCTCTGAACTGGCGATGCATTTGCTTTTTTACAGGATGAGGCCGGACGTGATGGCCATCTGCCACGGGCACCCGCCCACGGCCACCGGTTTCGCTGTCGCGGGGCGCGCTTTGAATCATGCCTTGCTTCCCGAAGTTATCGTGGGGCTGGGTCAGATTCCCCTGGTGCAGTATGCGACGCCCGGAACACAGGAATTGAGCGACGCCATTGAGCCGTTCGTGCCGCACTACGACGCGATGCTCCTTGCCAACCATGGGGCTGTCACCTGCGGCCCGGATTTGCTGACCGCATTCTTCCGAATGGAAACCATCGAGCACAGCGCGAAAATCACCCTGGCCGCGGAAATGGCCGGTGAGCCGGTGTTGCTCTCCAGCCGGGAAGTTGCCAAGCTCATGGCCGCTCGGCCGCGTTACTTCGTCGCCCCTCCACCGGGCGGCGGAGCGGAATTGCCCATTACTCGCGATAGCGGAGAAATCTCCGGCGATGATGTGACGCTGACGCGGAGCGAACTCGATGCACTTATCGACGAAGCCGTCCGCAAGGACCGCACCCGGCGCTAGTCTCCGGAACCGTGGCGCCGTCTGAAACCTCCTCATTCCCCTATCTCGTATTCGAGTTGACGGACTAGGCTAAGGCTGATGCCGTGGCCAGCGACATCGTTGCGCGCGAGCAACGACAACTCACTTCCCGTGGTCGATTATTTTACTGAACAGCAGACTTTTCCTTCTGCTGGCAAATCGAACACTCGTAAGGGCGAAAGTAAGATGCCGAAAGAACGTGAAATCCCCGCCGTGAACTCGCCGCTGTCAGCAGTATCGGACCGGTGCAAGAGGATCGCAGACGGATTCCGTCGATTCGCAGTCGGAATCGTTCGCTCAATTACCGAGCGCCGGCAAGAACCTCAGTCCGATGTCGCGCCGGCTGTGAGCATTGCGCACGAGAACATCGAACTGAAGGAGTCCCTTAAGTTATTGCGCATTGGCGATCGACTCCGCGTGTTTTGTAACGACGGAGTACTTGAGCTAGAGAAAACCTCTCAAACGCAATTCAAACTAGTACATTCTCAAGCCATAACGGAATTGGTTCACTAGACCGCCACACACAGCGTTCCTGACCGGCGTGTCTCAAGATCTAGGGCACCGCGGCGAAGAAGAGAAAAACGGCAAATAGAACGAGGTGGACAATCCCCTGGAGCACGGTGGTGCGGCCCGTCGCTACGGTGAGGAGAGAAACAATGAGGGTAACAGCGAGTAGCAATTCCTCTTTGGCGTTGAGGCCGAGCGTGAGAGGTCTGTTGAGCAGCATAGAGACGCTGGCAACCGCCGGGATTGTTAGCCCGATGCTGGCCAATACCGATCCGAGGGACAAGTTCATGCTGGTTTGCAGGCGGTTCGCAGTTGCCGCACGGTACGCGGCCAGTCCTTCGGGGAGAAGGACCAGTCCCGCGATTACAATCCCCACAACACTCCTTGGCGCACCGACGGCTGCAATGCCGCCCTCCAGCGTTGGCGTGAGTGCCTTCGCCAACGCCACTACCGCGACTAACGAGACGAGGAGGAATCCCGCGCTGACAAGCGTGGTCCTATTTGGTGGGGGAGGCGCATGTGCTTCTTCTCCACCCTCAGCAGGAAGAAAATAATCGCGATGGCGAACGGTCTGCACAAACAGGAATGAACCATATAGGACCAGCGAAACAACGGCGGCAAAGACGAGCTGTGATGAACTGAACGTCGGCCCAGCCGAAGCGCTCGTGACATTCGGAAAGACCAGAGTCAGCGTTGTCAGCGCGATTAGAACAGAGAGCGCGGCTTGCGCGCCCTGAAACTGAAAGCCTTGCTCGCGATGACGAACGCCACCGGCGAGAAGGCATATACCGATGATGCCGTTGCAAACAATCATGACTGCGGCAAAAACAGTGTCGCGCGCCAGCCCAGCGGTGTCGGGCCCACCAGTAACCATCATGGAGACGATGAGCGCCACCTCAATAATGGTGACAGCCAGGGCAAGCACGAGTGTCCCGAATGGTTCACCGACACGATGAGCGACGACCTCGGCATGGTAGACTGCCGCAAAAACGGTGGCGATCAGAGCGAAGGCTTCGGCTACGGCAAATGGAACGCCAGGGCTGAGGGTTATGTGGACACCAAGAACGACTAGCGCCAGGACTGGCCAAGTCCACGCCCACCACGGCGTTCGTGCTGAGTTTGCGGATGGCATGGTAGGGACACTCGCATCCGAAGGTGCTAAGTTACCACATCGCCTGAGATCGATTCACCATCTGCCGCTGCGCAGCGAAATCTGTGATCACTCAGAACGATTTGCTTCCCTGCCAGGCAGGTGCGGTTACAGGGCAAGTGGAATTCCATATGACGTGTGGCGTATGAACTGACCGCCTCGCGCTCTCGCCCACTCGCGATCCGTATCATTCCATCGAACCGGGGTGGCCCCTTTTGTACCTCCTATCCCGTATCTGCGTTGACGGGCGAAGGAAAAGCGGCAATACTGGCGAGCGATGATTGGCCAGCTCCGCGGACGGCTTGCCGAAAAAAGACCGAACCAAGTGCTCCTCGATGTGGGCGGCGTGGGCTACCTCGTACAGGTGCCGCTCTCGACGTATGCCGCGCTCGGCGAATTGCATACCGAAGTGACCCTCCTGATTCATACTCATGTGCGTGAAGATGCGCTGGCACTTTACGGATTTGTCTCCTCGCGCGAAAAACACTTTTTTGAGATGCTGCTTTCGGCTTCCGGCGTGGGGCCGACGCTGGCGTTGAAAATATTGAGCGGCATGAGCGTCGAAGAACTCGTGCCGGCGATTCGCGGCAGCGACCTGGCGCGTCTAACGCGGATTCCTGGCGTGGGACGCAAGACGGCGGAGCGCATGGTCGTGGAGTTGAAAGACAAACTGGAAGCGGTGACGGTCGAGACGGAGAGACCGGCGGCGTCTTCACCCGCGGGCATCGAGGCCGACGTCATCTCGGCGCTGGTGAACCTTGGGTACGACAGCCGCGCCGCGGAAACCGCGGTTGGCGAAGCGAAGCGCGAGGCGGGCGCCGGAAATTTCGAGAAATTGCTGCGCGGCACATTGCAATCCTTGAGCGCGCCAAAAGGAAGAGCAGCACGACCGTAGGGGGAAAGATTTAGCACAGAGGAAGCGGAGAGCGCAGAGTAGGCAGAGAAAAAATGGCGGATGGAACGGCAAAACGGATGATGCACGATCGGCAGCAAGAGCGAATTGTGTCCGGACAGGCGTTCGACGAGGACGCGCGGCTCGATGTCAGCGTGCGGCCGAAACGCCTGGATGAATACATCGGGCAGAAGCGCGTCAAAGAAAACATTCAAATCGCTATCGATGCGGCGCGCAGCCGCGGCGAAGCTCTGGACCACGTGCTGCTGTACGGACCGCCCGGGCTCGGAAAGACGACACTGGCGCAAATCATTGCCAATGAACTAAATGTGCCGATCAAGACCAGCGCGGGGCCGCTCCTGGAGCGCAAAGGCGATCTGACGGCCATTTTGACCTCACTCGAAAAAAAGGAGGTTTTCTTTCTGGATGAAATCCACCGGTTGCAGCCCGCTGTCGAGGAAGTGCTGTATCCCGCCATGGAAGACTTCCGCGTAGACCTGATTATCGGCCAAGGACCGGGAGCGCGGATTCATCCTTTTCCGCTGGGCCACTTCACATTGATCGGCGCGACCACGCGCGCTGGATTAATTACCGCGCCATTGCGCTCGCGATTTGGCATCGTGCACCGGTTAGATTTCTACGAACCGGCGGATTTGCTGATCATCATTCACCGCTCGGCGAAAATCCTGAACATCCAGATGGACGAGGGAGGGGCCGAAGAGATCGCCGGCCGCTGCCGCGGCACCCCGCGCATCGCCAATCGCCTGCTGCGGCGCGCGCGCGATTTTGCAGAAGTTCGCGCGGCAGGCCGCATCACCCGCGCCGTCGCCCAGGAAGCTTTGCAAATGCTGGGCGTCGATGAGAGCGGCCTCGACGAAGTCGACCGCAACCTGATGATTGCGCTGCTCGATAAGTATGCCGGCGGACCCGTCGGCCTCGGAACGCTGGCCGCCGCCCTTTCCGAAGAGGAAGACGCCATAGAAGAGATGTACGAGCCCTACCTCATGCAAATCGGCATGATCGACCGCACTCCCCGCGGCCGCGTCGCTACCGCCCGTGCCTACGAATACTTCGGCCGCGAACTCCCCCGCCGTCAGCCACGCCTCTTCTAATACGGCCGAACTAGAGCTGTAAACCAGTTTGCGTCGCAAAACAAATTTATAGGTGCCAAGAGCAGCTGACTTACTGGAAGGCTGCCGGGGCCTACTTCTTGCCCTTGGGCTTTTTTCGGGTGCGGGCGTACTTGACGGCGATGAGGCCTTTGGAGAAGGTCTTGTTTTCGAGCAAGGTGAATTCGCGCTGTGGGAACCCGCTGGGGAAGAGCGGGCGGCCTTCGCCGATTAGGGTGGGAACGATTCCGATATAAAGTTCGTCGACCACATCGTCCTTGAGGAAGTCGCGAGCAAGTTCGCCGCCGCCCATCAACCAGATATTCTTTCCGGGCTGTTTGCGGAGCTTCTCGACGAAAGCTTTTGGGGACTCGCGGACGAAGGTGACACCGCCGCGTTCGCCGGGCGGTCGCGAATGGGAAAAGACGTAGCTCTTCGTTTTTGAATCGCCGAATCCTCCTCCACCCATCTTGAGAGCATCGTCGTAGGTCTTGCGGCCCATGATCATCGTGTCGATAGTGGCGAAGAACGGTCCCATCGAATAGTCCTTGGGCATGAAGAGAAAATCGACCGCGCCATCGGGGCGGGCGATGTAACCATCGAGGCTGATGCCGAGGCCGAGAACGACCTTGCGCATGGCGCCATTCTAAACCTCGGAATGCGCGTTCTTCAACGGTTGGGATCCGAGGAATTGGTACGCCACTAAAAATCGCTGCGCATGATCTTCCACCAATGGTCGCGCTGCGTCGGCTCCACGTTCACGAACTGAACTCCTAACCTTCCTTTGCCGCAATGCCGGACCACGGCGCGCATTTGCAGCTTTCCGGAAGGACGATCATCGTGAACACCGAAATGAACTTCGATTTCCGTTCCCGCGGGATACTGCATCTCGCTCAAGATGCTCACGCCCATGGGGCTCAAGTCCGCCAGGAAGCCGGGGACAAGTTGGTCGGGTGGGCCAAACAAAACGCGCCAATCGGCGGCGCGCCGGGCGCTGGTTCTACGTTCGGAAGTTTGCGTGTCGCCCAATGGAGTCACCGGAATTCCCAAGGCCGGCGGGGAAAGGCTTCTGGACCAAGGATGCTTGCGAAGATTAACAACAGCTTGTTAATGGCGTGTAAACGGTCACTAGGCGGTGGCGGCGGGATGAGAAGTGATAGAGAGGACCGGACTCTGGCGCGAAAAACGTTGCGCGGGAGTTTGGACTTGGGCTAACGTGCGGCTCGGCGCGGTTAGGTGGATCGCTCGAAAGCGGAGGAATTGGTCATGCCGAAGATGGTTATTGGAGCGGTTGGCGTGATGTTGATAACGTGTGGGACCCACGGGCAGGGTGCCCCGTCCGGAACACATTCCTGTGAAGGATTGGCGCAACTGGAATTGGTCGGCGCGAAAATCCACTCGGCACAAACGGTCGCTGCCGGAACCTTCACTCCTCCTCCCAATATGACTCCCTGGATAGTGGGAGACCCGTCTTTCTACAAAATGCTTCCGGCGTTCTGCCGTGTCGAGGTGGAAGCAACTCCGAGCGCTGATTCCTCAATCAAGATCGAAGTGTGGATGCCGGAGAACGGACAGAATGGTGCTGGTTGGAACGGCAAACTTCAGGGCCAGGGCAATGGAGGGTTCGCCGGAGAGATTGGATACCATCAGCTGGGAGCCTCGGTGTTGCAGGGCTACGCAACGGTGGGCACGGATACCGGCCACGCTGGAGGAGGCACCGACGCAAGCTGGGCGCTGGGGCATCCCGAAAAGGTGGCGGACTTCGGATACCGGGGAATCCACGAAATGACCCGCGTGGCAAAAGAAGTGGTCAAAGCCTTTTATGGCAAGGATCCGCAACACGCGTATTTCGGAGGTTGTTCGAACGGCGGGCGGCAAGCATTGATGGAAGCGCAGCGTTTTCCCGAAGACTACGATGGGATCCTGGCCGGAGCGCCGGCCAATTTCTGGACGCACTTGTTAACCAAAGCGCTTGCCGACGCGCAGGCGACGACAGTTGATCCCGCGAGTTATATCCCCTCGAGCAAGCTGCCGGCGATTGCGAGCGCGGTGAACGTTGCTTGCGACGCGCAGGATGGTGTGGCCGACGGCATCGTGAATGATCCGAGGAAATGCCATTTCGATCCGGCAACGATGCTTTGCAAAGCTGGCGATTCGGAGAAATGCCTGACCGCCCCGCAAGTGGCAGCACTGAAGAAATTGTACGAAGGGCCGAACGATGCGAAAGGTAACAAGATTTTTCCGGGCTATTTGCCCGGAGCGGAGGAAGGACCTGGGGGATGGAGCACGTGGATTACGGGGACGGCGGCGGGCAAGAGCCTGATGTTTGCCTTCGGCGGCGGATATTTTTCCAACATGGTTTATGAGAAGGCGGACTGGAATTATCGGGACGCCAACGTCGATCTAGCGCTGAAAGCCGCGGATGAGAAGACGGCGCAATCCTTGAATGCGACGGAAGCAAATCTCGTGGCGTTCAAGACGCGAGGCGGGAAGCTGATTCTCTATCACGGGTGGAACGATCCGGCCATCTCGGCGCTCAACACCGTTGATTATTACAACGACGTGCTCAATAGAATGCGCGGACAAGAGCCAGAGGCCTTCGTGCGGCTTTACATGGTGCCGGGAATGCAGCACTGCGGCGGGGGGCCGGGGCCCGATTCCTTCGGGATGGGCGGTGGCGCGAAGGACGCGCAACACAACGTGGCGCTGGCGCTCGAACAGTGGGTCGAGAAAGGAATTGCGCCTAACGTGATCGTGGCGACAAAAAATGAAGGTGGCGACCCGGCGAAAAGCGCGAAAATGACGCGGCCACTTTGCCCGTATCCCCAGACTGCCAAGTACAAGGGCAAAGGCGACACTAACGACGCGGGCGATTTCGTTTGCGTGGCTGATAGCAAGTGAGCGAAAAAGTTTGCGCTTAGGTTTTCAGCTGGTCTAAGGTGCGTTGCGGAGTGACTGCTGTCCCGGATCGAATTCGAGGAGGAGAAAAAATGTCACGGAAAAGCATGGTAAAG
>Ga0210402_10005128_pt1 | contig 11800 bp, 10 predicted proteins | sample IncBWC7MmetaG_FD_161055 | JGI IMG/M metagenome (GOLD analysis project Ga0210402, IMG submission 161055) | Forest soil microbial communities from Barre Woods Harvard Forest LTER site, Petersham, Massachusetts, United States - Inc-BW-C-7-M | ecosystem: Environmental > Terrestrial > Soil >... | reverse complement strand
ACCTCCACGGCGAAGTCCCTTCCGATCCATCTACGGTCAGCTCATTTTCTTACAGCACACTCAGCCCATTTATATCTCATCCCCAGAACACCCACATTCTCAACGCCGAACCGAACTTCCTACCGCACCTCCACTGCCTCCACGCCGCCTTTCCCAGACTCCGGATCGTCCTCGAGCACGCGACCACACGAGCAGCAGTCTCCGCCGTCAAATCCTGCGGGCCCACTGTCGCATGCACCATCACAGCACACCACCTAGCGCTCACCGTAGACGACTGGGCGGGACAAAGTTGGAATTATTGTAAACCTGTTGCGAAGTATCCTGATGACCGGGAAGCACTGAGAGAGGTTCTTCGGGAAGGTACGACGATGTCTAATTGACCGCCATATACTTTAACTCAATTAACTATAACTCAATTAACAACTAGGCCATCCCCGTTTCTTCCTAGGCTCCGACTCTGCTCCTCACCCACCCCACATGAAATCGACTAGCACCCCGACTGATGGGTGCGCTGCGGGTATCTACACCTCCCCCATTCTCCTCCCGCTCGTTGCACACCTTCTTGAATCCTTCGGGGCCTTGGATAAATTGGAGGGGTTCGTGAGTGGGTTTGGGAGAGCATTTTACGGAAGAGAGGTTGCGGGTGACGTCCCAACTACTTCAGCATTGTCGATGTCGACGATGGGGAAGGTGGGAGAGAGTGGGAGAGACGTGGTGGTGCTGAGAAAGGTGTCTATGGAGCGGGGAAGGGTGATCGATGAGAGGTATCTGGAGGGTGAGGAGAGTGTTGTGCCATTTTGGTCAGGGAGGGCGATTGGGTGGGAGATTGTAGAAGGAGAGAAGTAAACGGGAAGTGTCATGAGGTATTGTAGTGGGACAGCATTCGTGCGTTGCATTTCACTCGTGAAATAACCTGACGTCCACGGGTGGTGTGCAGCTCACTCAGCAGGTACGCCTGTAGGCAGTGAACGGCCCAGCATTGTGCACCATATATTTACCATAATACATGGATAAATCTCGATGTAGGGTTGCTATGGGAATCCTGCTAGACTCTAGGAATTGACCGTCACCACGCCAATTGAAGTGGGAGAGTATGTGCAAGCCAGGCATGATAGTTGACGCGTTAATGCGTTAGAAAAGTCCTCATGTAACACCATGAAGTGTTCAAAGTGAGGGGCAACTGTCAGCCGTGTCAAAGTATATTTTCGTCAAATGTGGTCCTCTGCGGGAGGGGGGAATGTAAGTAGTAGCGCTGTATCACCTCTTTCCCGAATAGGAATGTAGAATGTGTCCGCAAGCGATGGCTCTCTACTCGAATCCTGATAATGTGCACCAATTGAACCACAGATCATGTACTAGGTGGAGAGGAGAATGTATACAGATGTATAGTATAATACTAGTCACCAGTCCATACAGCGCTAGCCGCTATTTCGCAGCCAAACAGGATTATCAGTCCTCTAGCTCTGCGTTTCACACTGCATGAGACGCGACCAGTGGAATTGAATGTCTCAAGATCGGGATGATATCTGAAAGCGTACTCAGGGTCGTAGCTTGACAAAACCGCAGTTACTTATAGAGTTATAGTAAGTAGACGGTCTGAGAATAAATGTCTTGGGAACTCTTATGCCAGCTTATGCCCTCTTATGCCTTACATTCAGCTCAGACACGAAAACTAGAATTTGAGAGGGTCTAAACCCCAGGTTACGCAGATCAGTGTCAGGGGTTTCAAAGGAGGTTGAACCTGAGTAAGAGCACTGCTTGGAGACAACAACAATGGCACGTGACATATACCTTAAAACACTGCATGTGAAGCAATCATATTAATCGGCTGCAGCTGCAATCAAGTCAGCTCAGATGACTGTCTCCTTTCTTTTGTAGGCTTTCCTTGTTTTCCGTCCAACATGAGCACAACAGACATGCTTGCATACCCGCGCAGTTACCAGTCAGATTCCAGTTCAGGTATGTTACTACAATAATGATCAGCTAAACGATTGTTCACATCGGCTCCGGAACTTGGAATCAACGTCCTTCAGGCTCGGGGGCAAAGCTAGCTAGGCGAGACTCGGAACAATTCTTGTCGTATTACCAGTCACCACTCGCGGATGAAGGTCGAAGTTATGGTCGTCCGTCGAGTCCAGACAAAGGATCCACTCGTGTTCAATTGCGCAGAAAGTCATCTGGAGGCTCAACCTCATCGTCTGACTATTCCTCCGCCTCGATCAGCGAGCAATCTGAAAAGGAAACCAGATCGAAATCGTCTCCAACCTTTCGACGTTGTTCGACTGAAGGAGGCGCAGCCAGACGACGACTTGCGATTGTCAAAATGGACTCTTTGTATGAACACAAATCTATGCCAAAGTCTTCGACTGACAGTGGTGTCTACTCCAACAACCTACGATCACGTCGAGGTCTTGAGACGCGTCGAGGTGGCCTTGCATTAGTTGCACCGCCGGATGCAGCTCCAACGACGTATACCTATCTACCCCCTTCTACTGCTCCCATCGCTGGTGGCGAAATGGGTCAGGATATATTGGTCAATGATTCCGATGGAGGGAGACATCGCCGATCAGCGTCTGAGACCGTTGGTTCCATCAAAAAGGGGGCGAAATCACCTCGGGATGTTGGAATTGTGGGAACGAGTCCTACCACTGAACGACCCAAACAAACCCAGTCGTATACCAGTAATCGAGCGCTGAGACCACCTATATTCCAGATGCCGAAATCACGTTCCCCTTCACCTGGAGGCGTTTCTGACTATTCAGATTCTTCCCATTTTCAGCTGTTTCCCGAAAACACGCGTCCGCTAATGAAGAAGAGCTCAACAGATCAAACTATTATAATTCCCGAGATTGGAAAGGAAAGGCGAAAACATCTTCCTATAGTTGCACCTGTGGTAAAGAGCTTGGACACTCCTCATTTACCCCAGGTAGGAATATCGAGTTTTGAGCCGACTAGTCCAGCCCCACAAATCGTCGTAGAACCGATGCCCTCGGCCCCGTTAGCTCACACCAAACCGTTGTCATATCTCCACTATCAACCAGGTAAGCGTGATGGTTACGGAGAGAAGGCCCGTGTTAACGGCTTCCATTCTAAATGTACTACAGGCATTCATGCAACTGCTGGTCCACTGCCCCCTCCACCACGAGCCATATTTACCGTCGACACCAATTCTCCTCCACCTCCAAGACCCCCACGGTTACATTCTCCACCTCCACGTCCGAGAGGGGATATGGGATCGGTTCAGCAGGCTTTACAGCTACCCACCTCCGTTGCGACTGTACTGGCTTCGACATCGCCAACAGTTTCAGTAACGGACGCGTCTTCGAATTCAAATGGCTCAGGTCAGTCCGCTATCGATCCTGAAGCAGAGAGTCTCAAGTACGTTTTGTGATGGCTATATTCATTTGAAACTGTCTCTAACTTCCTTACAGTTCAAATAGCTCCAAATACAGCTCACAACTCCACAGCCCGAATCATACTCGCGAGGGAGCTTTTGCACCGTCTAGAATAATTCCCTTGGGCTCAGGGACGCCATCTGATTCTGATGCTAAAACACAAATTTCCCTATCCTCACAACCAGCGGGACCGATGGATGATCTGGTGGCGGATGTAGATAATGCCATCGACGACGTCGGTTTGATGAATGCCAGCGATGTTCCACCACTCACGACGATACACCCTCCGCCTCGCATGGAGAATTTGAGGCCGGGGCTTGAACTCCCTCGAGATGACAATTGTCCTGGCATCAGTCCTGACCCAATACCATCCCCGGACGAAGCACGGCGAATGTCTGCAGATTTTTCCCCACGCACTGCTTCTCGTTCTCGTTCGCCCCCTTATATCAATTGGGAATACACAGGGAGAACACCAAGTCCTCCGCCGAAAAGTTTCAGGCATACTGTCACAGCAAACCTGAAGCGGTTCTCGTCACTTCCTCGGACGCCTTCTTACAAGTCCTATGGTGGATCTTCGAGTAATGGTCAGGCCTCGCGGACACCCTCCGTATCTTCCTTGCCACCTCTACCACCGCCGCGTCGCAAGATCATATCACAATCGCCTTCAGCCATGTTTTATATGGATGTTATCGCCAAGAAGACTACGATGGAGCGATGTATTGGATATGCGCAGAAAATCAACGAGTTGTATATCTATGACTGTGGTTTAAGTGATTGGGTGATGGATGCTCAATCCAAAGGTGCTTTTCTCTTTCAAATGCTATTACATCTTCGATTAACCTAGTAAATTCAGGTCCCAACACAAATGGACTAACGAAGCGGACGACTTTGATGCCTTCCGCGCCTTCTACGCAAATGCATACCCCACAACCGCGACATGCATCACGAACATCCATGATGTCGGAGGTCACGTTTCCGCGACGCCCAGATGCCTCCACAGCCACTGACCTGTCTGTCGGAGCCAAAGGTGATATCACGCCACCTACTGCACCACCAGCTCTGCCATACCCGTCGTTGGCACAGCAACCATCTCGGTCATCGTCCACCGTTGCCAGTGGTACCCCTCCGTCATCCATGCGAATGTTAGCCCCAACAACTCAAGCCTTGAAGGCCCCTGGTTTCTTTGCTTCCTTGGGCAGAAAAGCCAGTCTTAAAAAAGACAAACCTGGTTCGACAAGTAATGTTTCCTCCCCATCAGCAGGGAAGCTCCTTACCAAGAGCCCATCTTCCCCTCGTCCCATCAACATCCCGAATAATCCCTCAGTTCCAGGAGGCCCACGTGCCCCTCCTAACCGGAAGTTGCGGTCACAAACTATTATGATATCCTCTCCTTTCTCATCAAACTCGCCAACATTAGATCGCCACAGTTCGCTAGCCCGTGCTCCTTCGGCGCATGCGCTCTCGCCGGAACCGGCCTTGGATGTTCGGGCAGATCCGGAGTTTGTTCGTCAGGTTGACAAACTAGCCCATCTCTTACCCCAAGCTGATCGTGAAGTCCTTTCTGGATACTTGCGCCGTGCAGGTCAGGATATTTTGGCCATTGGACAGTATCTCGAGGACGAAAAAAATGGGACTATTCGCCGCGACTGACAGCATATTTTCGTTCTTTCAATTACATTATTCGCCGTCGTCATGCTATTCATACCTGCTCTACTAAACCTTGGTGACCATCTTGCAATCAACACGTCCATGTATTTATATATGAGTTAGAAGTAATACCCATACTTATGAACACCAACGCATCTTCACCGCATTCATAACCACGCAACAATGTCCCGACTATCTTGACACACCAGCGGGTCGGAATCCACCTGCCCCTCGTTTGTTCATTGTCGGTGCGAAGACTGGAAATGACGGGTACAAAAGCAATCGATTCAATTAATCAGCACAGCTTACCACGTTGAGTCCTTTGAGGAGCCGCAGCACCCCATCCCCCTTGGTTCATTGCTCGCGCTCCCTGATGACTCCCGCCCATGAGCATATTTTCGACTTCATTGACACTTTCTGAACGATCGGAAGTATTGCCTGAACGATATGGCCGATCTATCTGGCCGAAAGGCTGACGTTGAGAGTGGTTTCTTGCTTGGGCTTGCTGGTGTTGCGACCAGGTATTATGATGTTGGGGTACGAAGGATCCTCCGATAGTGCGGTTGACAATTGGCGTTCGCTGAATCTAATTGTGAAGGCGCAGTCAGTAATCATGCTCCCTGAAAGATAATTTATATCTGACACTGTTCGCTTCCATGCCTCCAACGGCTCCCAAGTTTACAGCGTTTACCATGTTTGCTCCGAAAGTCCTAATTTTAGCATGCTGATCGCCGTTTGTGATATTCGGGGGTCCGCCGAAACCGAGGGAGTTGTCATTTACAGCCGGGTTAGGTGCGAGAAGGGCTTTGCGTTTGATTTTGTCGTGTTGGTTCTGATAGAGGGATCAGAAGAAGGCATTCTGGGACTGGAAACCCCGGCCTACCTTGAGTTTCTGGTACTCTTTATCTCGTTCCCTCGAAGCATCTTGTAAGTCACGAACCTTCCGGCGCTCGAGCTCAAGATCCCGTTCAAGCTCTGATATCCGTGGATAAATGCATGGCTAGTTAGAAGAACGTGGCATATACCTGCGGTTTTGTTGCTCAATAGATTGATCTCCCCATTCGCTAGGACGAGAATTACCATGAGAAAGCAGATAAGACAAATTGGTTACCTTCTCTGACAACATTTTCTAGTTGTTTTTGCAACTGCGCATTCTTGTCGTTCACGTTACGGACCACAGCCTGTTGGAAAGAACTAAGACTACTTTTAATGTTGTTCCGACTAATTTTCCAAAAGGAACGCGCTTCTCTTGGTGGATCTGATACTGCCAGAACGAGATTGCGCTGAAAACGAAATCTGTCAGCCTCACAGATACCTTTCGATAACAACATAAGTGACAAACCGATTGCAAACTTCCAAAACAATCGAAGGACTCAAGCCGGACAGAACCGACTGGGGCTCAGTTAGCACAAAATTAGCTAGTATATGCGTCCTATCTTACCGTTTTGTAATCGTTCGATGGATGTAGCGAGCAGACCTGAGTTGGTTTTCAGAATATGGAGCCGAGGAAGTGCTAGAAGACTCACGACAACATCGTCGCTGCATTGCAGGGTAATTTCGGAGGGAATAGATACCGAAACGACAAGTGCACTCACGGTTCTGACAAGGATGTATCACAAGCTGGAGGAGTTTAAGTGCACGACACGTTGCTAGAAGGAAACAGACGTAGCGAACCGGGGCAGAGACGAGCCGCATTGAATAATTCATTTGCACATTCCACTTGGTTGTTCAAACACATCAATAGCCGGAAACGAGATTATTACTGTATAGCATACCGCAAAAAATGTGAGAGCCTAAGATAGTTCATGGGAACAGAGATGGAATAGTTGTCATCTGACGGACGCGACAACTTACAGGTCGTCTGGATTGCATATAAGTCTTTCTTGTGATCCACATAACAATGCGACAACTATTACTCACAACCACTGCCTTGTCCGTTAACGCTCGCCGACACGTTAGACGATTGCATTTCAAGTCGGTGTCCATTCCACGAGTTGACAAAAGGAAGACTGAGTGAAAGCTTGAAGCGCCACGTTATAACGAGCCAGTTTCCCGATTGGAAGCTCTTCGGTTGGTCGTTGAGAATAACTCAGACTGTCGATGTCCGAGTCGACTCGACACTGTCACGTGACTAATATAACAGATCACACTGGCACAAACCGATTTGACCACCCTGGCAATGGATTGACAAAGTGAATAAATGTTCATGTACAATGCGAGGGTGATGTATACTACGTGTGCAGTAATGGTACTAAGCGGCTATATGTAGGTACATTCAATCTATGAAAATGCTGGAGACAGAACGCGATACATTTGATACGGACCGAGACGTGAAGTAGATATTATACAAGTGAAGTCAGACAACCGAACTAACGTAGAAGTTGATTATGTCGATATCATACCCAAATCCTCATCCACGCCCGGACGGCCAAAAATCTCCTCAAAGATTTCTTTCCCATCGGTGGGAAGAGGGGGAAGTTGAAAAGAATTGATGGAAGGATCGTCTCGCGCTGCCTTGATTCTGCGGATCCGCTCCTCATTCCAGATCCGCTCCAAAGTCGTGGCGAGATTCTTCAGGCCGAACAGAAATCCACGATCAGGTTGATCAGGATAATGCGGTGGAAACCGAGCATAAATCAGGCCGGTTTCCGGGTCGACCTCAGGCTGATAACCTTTTGAGTTGGTGGTCATCTCGTGGGAAGTATTGCGATCGTTCGAACCAGGATAAGGAAGCCAATCCCTGCCTGTTGTCGTATGTGCAAAGTCAACAATACGGACATTGACTTCACCACGTTTGCGACCTGCGCTAGACCGCTTTGCAACGGGTCCAAGTAACAAATCCTCGCTGTGCGAACGTCGCAGGGTAGGCTTGTGGAACTTGTTCTCTGATTTGGAGCGTGAGGTCTGGCGTTTCAAGGACTCTCCACGCTTGCTGCGTGAGGAGGGATGCTCCAAGACTGATGACCGGAAAGCTTCTTGAGATTCGCGATCCCCGTCATAGATCAGTAAAAGACTACATCCATAGAACCTGTATCCTTTCAAACGATTGATGATGCGGGCGAGAGCGTACAGCTTCTGGAGCAGAACGGGGATTTGGTATGCCAGTAATCTTTCGCCGTCGTAGAGAAAGGAGGCCAGAACAGAAGTAAACACTTCCGGACGAACCTCCCGACCCATATACTTGTCCTGCGTCACATATGTTTGCAACACGTGGTTCCAAACCTTGAGTGAGAAGTTAGAAAAAAACAATACCAAAGTTTGGGGTGGTAGATCACGAGCTGGAATGTCTTCCATCTGAATCACTTTACTCACCTGCATACCACACACCCGAACACCCAGAGACCTGCTTGTAGTCCGATCACATTTCTTGCGTTGGCTTTTCTTTTTTACCGGCGTTGCGTCCATGCCATACTGCCGTGTGCCCATCTTGAGATCCATGACGCAAGGGTGCTTTAAACGTCCCGTCAGGTCCTCCATGAGAATGAAATGGTTTTGCCGTGTAACTGGGGGGTCAGACTCGTTTTGTTCCGGGATCGATGGGTGCCCCGCGGATGGATGTGGATTTGGCATTGGAATTGGCAAGCGATGAGAGTCCAGCGACCTCGAACGACTGCGTCGACGGCCGATGGAAGGGGTCAACCTGATACCACACCATGTACCCGAACCACGTTTCAAGCTGTCATTTGGGAGGTTATCGTAATCCATCTCGAAGACGTGCATCATTCCCTCACTGCGTTGTTGCTCCAACGCCAACGCCTCGAGCTTTCCAGGGCTGGCGATCATCGATTCGCTCTGCACGCGACGTACAGCAGCTTCGTATACGTCCGAATCTGCCTCCTGCGGTCGATTCCCCTGGCATACGAGTTTTCTGTTCCGTCGGACCCTGTTCTGCCCCTCACCACGCTCGTCATCTCCCTCACCATCTGCCACATCCCCCTCATCTTCGGTTCTTGCGCTAGCAGCCCATCGCCCCCCTGTACGCCTACGGAACCGACGAAGCACAGTATTGAAGACGTGATCCTTCAGCTTCGTATTGACCGTCGTGGACCCTGTCCCTCCAAACCAGCGGGGGGGCTGAAGAGTCCGGATAGTCTGTTCCGTATTGAAATTTTGAAAGCTTGGCCGGGCGAAGAGATCATCCTCTTCTGAAGCTGAATTGATAGAGAATCGCGGTGGGCTTGGAATTTCGGCCAACTTTGAGGGAAAAGCACGGAGGGATTGGTTAGGAGAATTTGTTGGAGTCGGAGCTTCCATTTCACTGGATACGAATGGAGGATAACGAGCTAAAGCACCGGGCTTGACCCGAGGGATGCCATTGGCCGTAGGACCCAGATCGGGGGTCGACGCCGTGACACCGTTTAAGTGAGCTCGCTTCAACTGACGATCAGCGACAAGTAACGGTCTGGGTGTGTATGAATGCGAGAACGAACGATTGCGCCTTGAACGCAACATCCACTCTGGAATGATATGCCGGTTACGGTCGAGCACCACTTCAGGCATCTCAGCCTCATCCGTCTCGGTATCCCCTCCTTCATCCTCCTCGGGAACGACATCCTGAACGGTCGTCCTTGAAACCGAAATTCCTGACGACATCCGCGGAGTATCAGTGATCGCCTTGCGGAAAGGGGGACGAATGGATTGAGGTAATTCAGGAGCGGATACATTGAAAACTGGAGGGGATGGCGAAGAAGATCCGGTTGTTCCTTTCGGAACGCGTCTGTAACTGACAAGCATGACACCCAGATACCGTGGAATGAATCCCAGTAGCGGGGGCGCCTCCCTTTCTACAGATTCGTAGAAGAGATTCTCGCGCGATACTAGAGGCTGTGAAGGCAGAATAAATACTACTCCAATACAAAGGCAGGATGGAGATTGTGCAAACCTTGCAAACAGCTCGCCGCGTAAACTTATAAATGGCGCTGTGACCACCCACTTGATTACGAAATGGACGCAGAGGAATGTGAGGTAAATGTTCCTGCGACAGATCCACATCCACATCCAAGAACCCTTCATTCTCCTTTTGCCCTTCTGAACCTATAGCTGGCCCCTTCCCATTGTGCGAAGGTATGGCAAGAGGATGAGGTGGGTTGTCGTCGTCGTCGTCGTCGTCGAGCGAATGCGAGATTGAAAGCGCGTGAGTGGGGTGTTGTGTTGGGGAAAAGGGGGAAGAATTTGCGGATGTCGTAGATGTCATAGAGTTGGATGTCGTTACTGAAGCAGTCTCCCATGCTTCCTCATCGTCCGTTGACCACGGCGAAAATGCTTCCAAGGAAGACGGTGGAGCGGGGAACGACGGTGCTGTTTGATTCGGTGTGGGGGATCGAGATCGTTGTTGTGAAGTGGTGAATGTTTGGGAGAGGTCGGGCAAAGAAATACGATTCGTGGGAGGACGTGACGGGGAAGGAGAAGGTGGATAAGCACGCGACTGGGGCCGACTCAATGCGGGGGGTGGCAGTTGAAAAGTTGTATTGATGTCTGAGCTAACATCCATGTCGAAAACAAGCTCATCGGTTACTCGTTCACGTCGCCTGCCTCGGCTACTATCCTGCCCAACCATGACATCCTTCCGCCATTGTGTTAAGTCGCTCATCACGCTATCGCGCATCAACGGCTTCCTTTCTTTTCCTCGGTGTGCATCTCCGTCATGCGGGCTTTCCCGTGTCCTCTCTCTCTCGAGCGCAGTGCTGCTTTTCTCTCGCCTGACTGCGGCTGACCCGCGGTCTGGCCATTCTGAACGTTTTACAAACTCGAACTGAGCCTCTGCAACATCATCCGATTTGGAGGATGAGCCTGCTCTTCGGCTTCCTGCCGAATTCTCTGGTCGCACACTTTCACTAGACTTGGGTTCTTCAGAAGGACCAGTAGTCTCCTTGAAAAGTTGCAACGTCGCTGCGACCTTACGACCAATACCGGACGTTGATGGCTGCGAAGGTAGGTGCTCGATTGGGGATGAAGAGGACGAGGACGTCGGCGAAGGAAATTTACGGGATAGGGGCCGAGCAGACTTGGGAGGTGAAATCCCCAGCGAATGCTCGGCCAACACACTCGGGGGAGGCAACGTCAGTGCTATTCCCGCTGTTCTTCGAGAGAAGCGTTTGCGGGGAATCTGCCGCGGAGATGTCTTCTCAGAGTTGTCACCGTCGGAGCTTGCGGCATTACCGTTTGGTTGCTGCTTCCAAGAGATCGATGTCGGGAAATTAGTGTGATGAGAAGGGGGGGTAAATGTGAGACGTGTGTCGACAATTTCAGGTTCCTGGGTTGCAAGAGTGGCCAAGCGAGGTGATGAGATAGCTGTGACAGTTCCAGAACTCGGAGGAGAGGGAGGCAAATGATAACTTTGTTGCTTGGGATGTTTAGCCTCACTAGCAGGCCACATAGACAACTTGGAAGCGTAAAAGAACGCCAACGAGATTGTAGAGATATGAACAACGTGCGGAGTAGAGTAATGAGCTGGAAAACCGTCGGGTGGTTCAAATTTCCCGCGGACAAAGGAGAAAAGTAGCCAGAGACTGTGGGGGGGTGATGGATAAGTAGCAAACGTAAGAGGAGAATGGAGGTGATTGCCGTTCACTTGTTTTTGATTCGAAGTTTGGTGCAATGAATAATGCGGTGGTATTTTTTGAGCGATGTTCAGAATGATATCAGTGGCACGTGCATGGACCCGGACCACTCCAAAATGTACTGTCAAACGTGCCACACGCTGACCCTCGTTCTTCCGTTCCGCTGTTGGGAGAGGCCGACTGGAACTCAGGTGCAAT
>Ga0210402_10005127_pt1 | contig 11801 bp, 11 predicted proteins | sample IncBWC7MmetaG_FD_161055 | JGI IMG/M metagenome (GOLD analysis project Ga0210402, IMG submission 161055) | Forest soil microbial communities from Barre Woods Harvard Forest LTER site, Petersham, Massachusetts, United States - Inc-BW-C-7-M | ecosystem: Environmental > Terrestrial > Soil >... | reverse complement strand
CCATCGCATTGGAGAAGGGTAAGCCGCTCACTGTCACGGAGGTCGAGTTGGAGGGCCCGAAACCTGGCGAAGTGCTGGTCGAGATCAAAGCCACGGGCATCTGTCACACCGACGAGTTCACGCTGTCCGGCGCCGATCCGGAAGGGCTGTTTCCGTCAATTCTGGGCCACGAAGGCGCTGGCATTGTCGTCGATGTCGGGCCGGGCGTGACCAGCGTCAAGAAGGGGGACCACGTCATCCCGCTCTATACGCCGGAATGCCGGCAATGCCCGTCGTGTCTGTCGCGCAAGACCAATCTGTGCACCGCCATCCGCGCCACGCAGGGCCAGGGCGTCATGCCCGATGGCACCTCGCGCTTCTCGCTCGACGGGAAAAAATTGCACCATTACATGGGCACGTCCACTTTCTCGAATTTCACGGTGCTGCCCGAGATCGCCATCGCCAAGATTCGCGAAGACGCCCCGTTCGACAAGGTCTGCTACATCGGCTGCGGCGTCACCACCGGCATCGGCGCCGTCCTCAATACCGCCAAGGTGGAACCCGGCTCCAAGTGCGTTGTCTTCGGGCTCGGCGGCATCGGCCTCAACGTCATCCAGGGGCTACGGCTTGCCGGCGCCGACATGATCATCGGCGTCGACCTCAACAACGCCAAGAAGCAATGGGGCGAGCGTTTCGGCATGACGCATTTCGTCAATCCGAAAGAGGTCGGCAGCGATCTGGTCGCGCACCTCGTCAACATGACCAAGCGCGGCGCAGACCAGATCGGCGGCGCCGACTACACCTTCGATTGCACGGGCAATATCACGGTGATGCGCCAGGCGCTGGAGGCATGCCACCGCGGCTGGGGCCAGTCCATCATCATCGGCGTTGCGCCTGCCGGCGCAGAAATCGCGACCCGGCCGTTCCAGCTGGTCACCGGCCGCGTGTGGAAGGGAACGGCATTCGGCGGCGCGCGCGGCCGCACGGACGTGCCGAAAATCGTCGACTGGTACATGGAGGGCAAGATCGAGATCGATCCGATGATCACCCACACCATGCCCCTGCCGGACATCAACAAGGGGTTCGACTTGATGCACGAAGGCAAGAGCATCAGGAGCGTGGTTGTGTACTAATGCTCCTCAACGCGGGGCAGGCTGAACTTCTCTTTGCCATGCATGCCGATTAGCCTGCTTGCGTAGTCAAAGACCTGTCCGGGCAAGCCTGGATAAGCCAGGTATGACGGCACTTATGATAACCCCGAGAGTTTTATTGGCGACGCGCTACCCCGCGATGGCGCGACGATTTGCGCACCGCGCCACCGGATAGCCGGGGATGGTCAGTCGCCCATTTCCGACCCGACGTAGCAGGGGCCGGGATTAAAACTCGGCCGGCAGATAGCCGTTGATCTCGAGGCCGATCCAGATCTCAACGAGGGTCGGCGTTGTCCAGGCCATTGGTCGTTTCCCTAGCGTTTCTGAAGGTACACGTTAAATCGCCCCGAGCCGCGGCGCAAGCACCCAGCAAGGAAGCGGGAGCGGGGCAGAGTTCCCGGCAATCCAGAAACTCGCTACAATTCACGTAACCATCCGGGGAATATTTGGAAACATGAGGAGGACATGATGCAATCACGTCTTTGGATCAGCGCTGTCCTGCTGGTGTCGAGCATTTCGGTGCAAACCGCCGCGGCAGGTCCGCAGGAAGACGTCGCCGCTACCGGGCAAAAGTGGGCCACGGTCTTTGCCGAGAATAATCCCGATATCATGCTGCCCCTTTATGCCAAAGACGCCGTGCTGTGGGGCACGCTTTCTCCAACCGTACGGTCGGACCCTGCCGCGCTGAAAGCTTACTTCGTGGGTGCCTTCCAGGCCTTGCCGAAGGCTACCGTCAAATTCGGTGACCAGTTGATCCGCGTCTATGGAAACACTGCTGTCAACACGGGCTACTACACGTTCTCCTACACCAAAGACGGCGAAACCAAATCGATCCCGGCCCGCTACAGCTTCACATACGTGAAGGACGGCAACGACTGGAAAATCGTCGATCACCACTCGTCCGCGGTGCCGGCACCGCCTAAGTGAGCGCGGGCGCCGGCACTCAAAACGCGGAAGCCGCTTTTCGGTAGTGAGCTTCTTGGTTGCGATGAAATACCCGCGTACGCGCTAAGACCGGCAACGCATCCAAGCGCTCGCGGCGCGGGGTGTCTTTGCGGTCAAGTCGAAAGGCTACCCGATGGCCAATTCGCCTCGGATGATGGTGTGTGCTCGGGCCCACGCGGTGGCGTGGACGCTCATCCTATTGGTGGCGTTAGCCGCACCCGCTGGGACGCTGCCTGCCGATGGCGAAGCGAGCCACGTGCAACCGATCCGCACCGCCAAGGAGCGCCTCGGTAGCAAGGCGAGCGACGAGCAGCGAGTCGACAACTGCAAGGTGCCACTCGACCTGCGCGGTCCGAAACCGCGTCCGGACGAATGCAGTGGCGGCGGGCCGAGCGCGGAGGCGAAGCACTGAGACCAATGGAGAATTGGCGATGGCCCTGATCGAATTGGTCGTAACCGTCTGTGCATTGACGCTACCTAATCAGTGCGAAGATCAGCATTTTCCATTCTCAGCTGACATGTCGCTCAATCAGTGCGTCATGAATGCGCAGCCCTACATCGCGCAGTGGATCAACGAGCATCCGAATTGGCTTGCGGTGCGATGGCGGTGCGATTACGTCGGGTCAAAGGAGAAAGCCTAATCGGTCGTTGCTGACGCGAGGTTGGTGGGCCTCTTTCCGACCCGCTCCCTTAGGACTCCTCGCGCGTTAGAGACAAGCTTAACCAATCATGCGGATCAACGCCGACTTCACCAAGCGCGCCTCGGTCCATGCTGGAACGTCGGACTGGGTGCAGTCGCCAATGCCGGGTGTCGAGCGCAGAATGCTTGATCGCGTCGGTGAGGAGGTCGCCCGCGCAACGTCGATCGTTAGATACGCGCCCGGCACCGCCTTTTCGCCCCACACGCATCCGGGCGGCGAAGAATTCTTCGTTCTAGATGGAATCTTCCAGGACGAGCGGGGTGACTATCCGGCGGGCAGTTACGTCCGCAATCCGCCGGCTTCGAGCCATACGCCGCGTTCCCAGGCTGGCTGCACGATCTTCGTGAAGCTCTTTCAGTTCGATCCCGCCGACTGCTCGCACGTCAACATCGATACGAGGCTCGTCGACGCCGTAGCACCGACGGGACGACAGGATGTGATGCTCATCCCCCTTTTTAGCGACGGTCGGGAGGACGTGCGCCTAGAGGAATGGCGCGCAAATACCAGCGTTCTGCTCGACGTTCCGGGCGGTTTTGAAGCTCTCGTGCTTGAAGGAAGTTTTGAAGAAGGAGGCGAGACGTTCGCTGAGCACTCTTGGCTGCGACTGCCGAAAGGCTTCCGTCTGACCGCCGTTGCTGGCGCTGCGGGCGCGCGGCTGTGGATCAAGACTGGACATCTGTAGCATCCCCTTGCGCACCCACACCGAGGCCTAAGGCAAGCCAGAAGATTTGCTCGGGCCATCCTAAGTCGGGCGTCTAAAGCAGAACGGAAAGCAGCACCAAAGCATATCGGTAACGTTGGTTACCCGGGTCTCTGCTCCATAGAACAACATATTTGAAGCGAGACACTCTTCAATAACACTACCAGCGAGCAATGTTGGGTCGATCCCAACCTGTCTCAAGAAGGCCCAAAGTTCTTCCTGTGATTTCGAGAATGCCTGCCGTAGGCTCTGGACGAACGATGCTTGCACTTCTCCCTCAAATTTGGCGTCGCTCCTGGCAATGCTCTCGCCGACTAATTGATAAGTTTTTATTGCAGCGTCAATATCTTCTGATCTCGCACGTATCGGTCGCTGAAGGTTGAGAAGTTGAATGTAATAAGCCAGGATTGCATAACGCTGGCGGACGCGCGATGGAACTGAAAGGCCGCGGGGATCGAAAAGAGCGTCCAGCCTGTCTGTCTGGGCGACCGCGTTGGTCGCTAGCAGCGGAGTAGCAGTCATCAGTATCACTGCTTCTCGTCGCGTCTGCACTTTCACGCTCCTGAACTATTGGTGTCAACCATGTGGAGTTGGATCATAGCTTCCGTTGAGTGTCCCGTGCATCGAAACTTTATCTACGCTCACACGGGGCGGCTGTCTATAACTCGCGCACTGCCAGCGGAGCTGTCGGAGTGAAAATGAGGCGAGCATGGCCGCCAAGGTGACGATTCCCGCGCTGCTGCAGATGAAGCGCGAGGCCCGAAAGATCGTGGGCGTGGTCGCCTGGGATTATCAGATCGCGCGCATCGCCGACCGCGCCGGCGTGGACATCGTCTCGGTGGGAGACTCGGTCGGCGTCAATTTGTGGGGCCAAGCCAATCCGCTCGAAGTCACCCTGGAGGAGATGCTCGTGGTCTGCAAGGCCGTGCGCCGCGGTGTGGCGCGCGCGTTGGTGAGCTGCGACTTTCCCTTCGGTCCGTTGCAGGAGGGAACCGAGAGCGCGCTGCGCGCCGCTATCCGCCTGGTCAAGGAAGGCGGCGCGGACCTGGTCAAGCTCGACGGCGCCGCCGATTTTCCCGACACCGTGCGCGCGCTTGTCCGCGCCGGCATTCCGGTCTTCGCGCAGTTTGGGATCACGCCGCAAACGGCACTGCGATACGGCATTCCTTATGGCGCCCAGTCCGCGCCCGGCGCGCAGGCACCGCCGGAGATGACGGCGGAGCTGGTGGAGCAGGCGAAGCTTCTCGCGGAGGCGGGCGCCTCCTTCCTCGACTTCACCAATTCGGGACCGGCCGCCGGGGGCGCGGTGGTGCGCGCGGTCGCGATCCCGGTGCTGGGCGGCTTCGGCGGCGGCCCGTGGCTCGACGGCCGCATGCGCATGGCGCACGCCGCCATCGGCTATGCCGCGACATGGATCGACGCCAAGGCCGAGAGCTACGCCAATGTCGCCAAGATCAGCCTCGAAGCGCTGAGCGCGCTCATCGCCGACGTGCGCGCCGGCCGCCAGATCAAGAGCTGATCGCGGACCGGAGCAACCATCACCGATGCGGCGACGAAATGCGCGTTCGGGCGAGGAGTTATTCGCTAAAAAGACCCCTCACCCGGCTCGCCCGCGGCTAGGGCAAGGTGCATTTACGTCGAACCACAAATTGGCGTCATGGCCGGGCTTGTCCCGGCAAGCCGGGTTTACCCGACTTGCGGCACCTTAATAGTGCGGAATTCGGCCAAGCCCGAATTCCGGTGCCATCCACGTCTTCGTTTGCGGCACAAAAGACGTGGATGCCCGCGCCATAAGCGCGTTCACGCGCGTCTTCCGACGCGCTATGCGCGGGCATGACGGAGAGAGAGTGATCCGATTTAATCGAAACACGCTCTAAGAAGCTCGCGATTCGAATCAAAGCGGAGAGCATCACCCCACGAGCGCGCGCGTGCTCGGCGCGAACAGCTCGTCGGCCGTTACCGGTTTGGTGATGATGCCCTGCGTGAGCGCGTGGCGGATCAGCTCTTCGATGACATTGCGGTTCGGCGCGATGCCGTAAGGGAGCGGCTCGCCGGTGATCTCCATCACCCGCCGGTGCACCTCGTCGGCCTCGCTCGGCCGCTCGATCTTGCCGGCCTTGAGGTCCTCGACATAGCGGCGCTTGGCGCGGGCGAAGGCGTCGAACACATCGGCGGCGAGATCGGGATGCCTGGCGATCAACTCGTCCTTGATCACCACCGTGTGGTTGATGGGGTAGTGGCCGCGCCGGCGCAGCGCCGAAAGCCCCGCCTCGAGCGCGTCGGGGATGAGCGGCTTCACCTCCGGCGAGGTCGCCTCGACGCCGATCGCGGCGGCAAGCTCGCCGGACACCAGCATCTCGCCGATTGTCGTGCCCTTGTCGATCGGCACCACGTTGGTGGGCGGGCGGTACTCCGCCACGTGCTCGTCGCCGGAGAGCACCCAAGTGACCTTGCTCAAGTCGACGCCGTGCTCGTCCTGCAGAATGCTGCGCGCCCACACCCCCGTCGTTACCGTGTAGCCGCGGTTGACGCCGACGTTGCGGCCTTCGAGCTCCTTTGGCGTGCGGATGCCCGACTTGGCGTTCACCAAAATCGCGCCGTGGTGGAACGCCCGCACCAGGAAGACCGGCACGGCGGTCATCGGCTTGCCGTGCGCCTTGGCGCAGATATAGGTGGTGATCGCCATCTCGCAGATGTCGAACTCGTTCCCGCGCACCATGCGGCGGAACGCGGCGATGAGTGGATCGACCTCTTGAAAATCGAACGCGAAAGTACGCGGCTTGACGCTGCCGTTCTTGAGCGCCCGGTTGTTGCCTTGCGTGCGGGTGACGGTTTTGAGCTTGAGCTCAGGCATGGGTTTATCCGGCGGCTTTACTCACTCGCGTCGCCCCCGCGGAAGCGCGTTGGTTTAGGTCGTCATTGCCGGGCTTGACCCGGCAATCCATCATCTTCGTAGAGAGTCCTTGCGAAGAAGATGGATGCGCGGGCTTAAGCGCGTTCACGCGCGTCTTCGACGCGCTTCTGCCCGCGCATGACGTGCTGGAGAAGGCGATCTACCACTCATGGGCTTCGCGAAACGACAGATATATCGCCGTGGAAGTTGTTCTTCACACCGTCGTCTGCGCCACGCCGGGACGCGTGATGAGCGCCTCCTTGGCGGCGTCCTTGAACGCCTGGTCCGGTGGCAGCACGATGGAGGCCGAGCGCACCCGGTGGTGTGCCGGATCGACGCCGGGCGGCGTGATGTCCTTCTCCACCAGCGCCTTGGCCGCCCGCAGTAGGCGGTGACGCGCCATGATGATGCCGTTGTCGGTGGAGACGAGGTTCTCCTTGGTGCGATCGCAGATCGGTCCCATGCTCTCCTGCAGCGAAGCGTCCTGGATGGCGAAACCGGCAACGCCGCTGAAGGTCGTGCCCGCCTTCTGCGCCGCGCGGTCGATCAGATAGTCATTGTCCTTGTTCGCGAGCGGGCGATAGGTGCCGGGGACATACTTGCAGTGCACGCCCGCCCCCTCGCGCATGGCATCGATCTCGCGTCGCGCGAGGGGCCTGACCGGGTGAAAGTCGTAGCTCCAGGCCCAGCAGGTCTCGTCGTCGATGGGAATCCAGAAGTGGCCGTGGATCGGGTGGTCGCCGCGCGGCGGGATCATGGTGAAGCACGGCATCACCCAGGGCGTGATGCGCCAATAATAGTTGCCGTTCTCGGCATTGCGCCGGGCGCCGATGTAAAGCCCGCCCGGCTGCTCGACGACCTCGAAATACGGTTGCGCGTCCGCCAGGTTGTATTCGTTGCCCTTGGCGCCCTTGAACAACGGATCGGAACCGAGGTCGCCGCGATGCAGGAAGGACACGTGACTCGAGTCGATCCCGCCTTCCATCGCTTGCAGCCAATTGCATTCCTGCAGCCGCTTGGAGATGAAGGTCTGCTCCGCCGGCACCATCGCGAATTCCCATTCCGGCAGCGGCGGCTGCTTCTCCGGCGGGCCCATATAGGTCCACAGCACGGGCCCGCGCTTCACCAGCGGGTAGGACTTGAGTTTGACCTTCTGGCAGAAGCCGCTCTCGCGCGGTTCGGAGGGGACGTCGATGCATTGGCCGGTCACATCATATTTCCAGCCGTGATAGGCGCAGCGCAGGCCGGACTGCTCGTTGCGTGCGAACCATAGCGACACGCCGCGGTGGGCGCAGAACTCGTCGATCAATCCGTAGCGGCCGTCGCTGTCGCGGAAGGCAAGCAGCCGTTCGGACAGGATCTTGACGCGCACCGGCGGGCAATCGTTCTCCGGCAACTCGTCGACCAGCAACGCGGGCAACCAATAGGCGCGAAACATGCGACCCATCGGCGTGCCCGGGCCGGCTTGCGTTAGAAGAAGGTTCTGTTCTTGGCGCAGCATTTGTTCTTGTCCGTGATGGGCCCGGCCGCCGGCACACGAACGGACCCGCGTTCCGCTGCACGGGACTTCGTTCCGGGCGCTTTCAGCCTAGGCATTCGGGGATGCTTCGGCAAGCCGCACGGCGGTTCAGCAGCACTCGAGACCGTCGCCGTCGAACGCGATGAGCGCGTTTTTCATCCACGTCGGAGGAAGGTCCTCGGGCACGACCTCCTCGACCCGTTTGAACACCTTAAAATGGTGGCGCCTATCGGTTTGCGTCCAAAACGCGATCACCGTCTCCAGCGGCGGACACCCAGGGAGGCCGCAGGCAACTTCACTGACCAGAATCGGGGCGTCTTCGGGAAGCTTGAAGCGCGCGCGCGTCCACGCCTTCACGCGATCAAGCGCTTGCACGTGTTCGGGACGCTTTTCGAACGAGCGCAGCATTTGACACCGAGCACGGCGTCGAGGCCGACGGCTTGCCCCTCCCCGCCATCAGAAGCACCTGCCGCCTCGCCTGTCCATCGCCGCGCCGACGCAGCGCTTGGCGCGTGAAAATAACCTTGACCGGTCCAGGTCTGGTCCTAGATTGCCCGCGACGTCGATCATTGTGGAGGAGTCTCGGTGGCGGAAAGCGTGCTGGCGGCGGTTCGCCTGGGACCGAGCAAGACCGAGATCCGCGAATACCCGATGCCGGACATCCCGGCCGACGCCGCATTGATGAAAATGGAGGTGGCCGGCATCTGCGGAACGGACGTCAAGCTTTACAAGACCCCGCCGACGAAAAGCCCAGTGATCATGGGCCACGAGAACATCGGCATCATCGCCAAGGCGGGGCGCGAGTTCACCCGGCGCAAGGGCTTCAAGGAAGGCGACCTGGTCTTCGTCGAGCACTATGTCGCCTGCGGCAAATGCGAGTGGTGCCATCTCGGCCAGTACCGTCACTGTGAAAACACCGACTGGCGCCGCAATCCCGACGCCATCCGCTACGGCTACACGTCGGCGGAGAAGGCTCCGCACCTGTGGGGCGGCTTTGCCCATTACGTCTACCTTCCCTGGAATGCCGTCGTGCACCACGTTCCCAAGGGCGTCACGCCGGAGCTCGCCGGATTGGTGACGCCGATGGCGAACGGGGTGGAATGGTCCTTGTTCGACGGCGGTGTCGGCTACAATTCGCGCGTGCTCATCCAAGGCCCGGGCCAGCAGGGGCTGTCGCAGACGGTGATCTGCAAGCAAGCAGGCGCCGCGCTCATCATCGTCACCGGCACGTCCAAGGACCGCGCGCGCATGGAGGTCGCGCGCGAGCTCGGCGCCGATTTCACCATCGACGTCGAGAAGGAGGACCCGCTCGCGCGCGTCACGGAGATTACCGGCGGCAAGGGGGTCGACGTGGCGCTCGATTGCACCGCCGGCGCCGGGACGATCCCAATTCTGCTCGGCGTCGAAGCGCTCAAACGCAAGGGCGGCACCATCGTGGTCCAGGGCGAGATGAAGGAGTTCCCCAATTTCCCGCTCGAGAAAGTTACCGTGAAGTTCATCACCATCAAGAGTGCGCGCGGGCACAGCTTCAAGGCGTGCGAGCTCGCGCTCGCGCAGCTTGCCTCGAAGCGCTTCCCGCTGGAGAAGGTCACGACCCACAAGTTCGGCCTCAAAGACGTAGATCTTGCCATCAGGTCGGTCGGCGGCGAGGGCGTTCCGGACGTGATCCACGCCTCGCTCATGCCCTGGCAATGAAAAGCCTCTCGCGGCTGCGCATGCGCCACAGACCGACCATCGCCATCGCCATCGGCGATCCGGCAGGCATCGGACCGGAGATCAGCCCCAAGGCCGCGCGCGATCCCGCCGTGCGCTGCGCGTGCAAGACGCTCCTGGCCGGCGACGCCGGCGTGCTGCAGCGGCACGCCGCAGCCTGCGGCATCGCGGCCGATCTGCGCGTGATCGCACGGCCCGCCGACGCCGATTTGTCGGGAGCGCATCTCAACGTGCTCGACTGCGCGCAGCCGGATTTAGCCGGCCTCGAGTTCGGAACCACCGGTGCCGCGAGCGGCCGCGCTTCGCTTGCCTTCGCGCGCGCGGCGATCAAGGCGGCGCTCGCGGGCGAGGCCGACGCGGTGGTCACAGCGCCGCAGAACGAAACCTCGATCGCGCTCGCCGGCATCCGCTTCGATGGCTATCCGTCGTTCGTGGCGCGGGAGACCGGCACGGACGAGGACGACGTCTACCTGATGCTATGCTTCGACGCCGTGAAGATCGTGCACACGACGCTGCACCGGAGCGTGCGGCAGGCGATCGACATGATCACGCGCGAGCGGATCGCGCGCGTCATCGCTGCCGCCGACCGCGCGCTGAGGCGCATGGGAACGGCGGCACCGAAAATCGCGGTCGGCGGCCTCAACCCGCACGCGGGTGAAGGGGGTTTGTTCGGACGCGAGGAGATCGACATCATCAAACCTGCGATCGACGCCGCGGCGGCTTGCGGCCTCGCCGTCACCGGACCGTACGGCGCCGACACCCTGTTCCAGAGACAGGGCGTCGATGCCTTCATCGTGATGCTGCACGATCAAGGGCACATCGCGGCCAAGGTCCTGGCGAAGAACGCGGTCGCGGCGCTGACCATCGGCAGCCCGATCCTGTTCTCTTCGGTCGCGCACGGCAGCGCGCACGACATCGCGGGCAAAGGCGTGGCCGATGCCGGCGCCATGATCGAAGCGGTGCTGCGGCTGTCGCAGGTCGGAGAGCGCCGCGAATTGCATCCGGCAACGGCGTGATCGGCGCCGGCGATTTCAATCGGGACGAACCGATGCCGACCAAGATCGAATTATGCAGTGCGTCCGACGTCGAGGTTGGAGCCGTGGTGAAGGTCGAGCGCGACGACCTGACGCTCGCCGTGTTCAATGTCGACGGCGAGTTCTTCGTCACCGACGATCACTGCACGCACGGACCCGGGTCGCTGTCGGAGGGGTTCGTCGAAGGTGATGTCGTCGAATGCAACTTTCACGGCGGACAATTCAACATCAAGACCGGAGCGGTGGTGGGGCCGCCGTGCATGGTCCCGATCAGGACCTATCCCACTGTGGTCGAAGACGGCAAGGTCTTCATCGAGGTGTGAGCCGATGCTGTTGCAAAGGCTTGGGTCGGCGACGCTCCGATATGCCACGGTTTCGCCCTCTTCCCGCATCTAGTTTGGGTTGACCCGAGTTCGGCGGTTCGGCGCCTGAAGCCGGCCGAAGTCGAACACATTTGAGCTCGGCTGGAGAGGCACGTCGATTCTTCCACGAATTCCAACGGGCAAGGGCGTTGTTAATACCCTCGCTCAATAGAGTATCCCCCGTCGGCCTTGCCGAGCCCCGATGAATTGGATTTTATGCAGCCCGCACGACTCAGTTCGAACGTGAGATCCCAGATGCTGTTTCGCTTCTGCTTGTATTTCCAGATTATTCTATCGGCGACCTTTTCCCTTCCGTTGTCTCACGCGTTGGCGCAGCGCGTAGACATGTCGATCGGCGACGAGCCGGGCGTCATTCCCAATGCCGCCGATGAGCAACTGCCGCTGCAGTTTCGCCGCCAGGTCGTTCTCTACCGCTCCAGCGAGGCCCCGGGCACGATCATCGTTCAGACCGCCGAGAGGTTTCTCTATGTGGTGCAGCCAGGCGGGCGGGCGCTGCGCTACGGCATCGGCGTCGGCCGCGAAGGTTTTCAATGGCAAGGTCTCCTCCACATCACGCGCAAGCAGGAGTGGCCCGACTGGACTCCGCCTTCGGAAATGATCGCGCGGCAGCCGTACCTACCCCGCTTTATGGCCGGAGGGCCTGGCAATCCCATGGGCGCGCGCGCGCTGTATCTCGGTGAGACCGTCTACCGCATCCACGGCACCAATCAGCCGAAGACCATCGGCACCGCCGTTTCGTCCGGGTGTTTCCGGCTCGTCAACGGCGACGTGATCGATCTCTTC
>Ga0210402_10005125_pt1 | contig 11804 bp, 15 predicted proteins | sample IncBWC7MmetaG_FD_161055 | JGI IMG/M metagenome (GOLD analysis project Ga0210402, IMG submission 161055) | Forest soil microbial communities from Barre Woods Harvard Forest LTER site, Petersham, Massachusetts, United States - Inc-BW-C-7-M | ecosystem: Environmental > Terrestrial > Soil >... | reverse complement strand
GCCGTAAAGATTTCCGCCGGCGTCAGAGATCAATGCACCATAAGGACCGTTGCCGTTAATTCCATTGAAACTAAACAGCACTCTCTCCCCAGCAGCCGCAGTCCCCCGCATCATCAAGGCTACCGCGCAGATTGCAAGGATCGTTTTCAAGATGGAAAAACGGTTGCTTGGCATCGGTTGTCCTCTGTTGGCCTCAATGAAATTGTCCGGCGCGAGCCGATTACGCACGCTCAAGAGCTGAGCCTCGCAATCGCCAAAAAGGCAATTCAATCAGCCGCGGAGAATGATCGTTAAAGCAGCCGTCAATGTCAATGTGCATGAGATTGCACATTGTTCGACAATTCTTGTCGCGGTTTTACCAGGTGCAGGAACGATAGATCACAACTGGCTGTTATGGTATAGTCCCGCTTGTTTTGGAAGCGCGGAGGTCACTGAATGGTCCGTACAGTTCGTCCGAATTACCTGATCCACGGGTCGCGCTTTTGGATCCAACTCGGCACCTCTATCTTTCTGAGCATCGTTGTCCTACTCTTTGCAACATCCTTTGCGAAAGCGCAGTCATTAACTCCGCTCTATGAGTTCCAAGGCGGTGCTGACGGCGAAAACCCAAATGGCGTAATTAGCGATGCTGCCGGAAACGTCTACGGCACCACCATTGCCGGAGGTCAGACTATCTTCGGAACCGTTTTTAAGCTGAGTCCGTCGGGTATTAAGACAATTCTCTACAATTTCACGGGAGGAATCGATGGTAGCGAGCCCCATGGAACGTTAGTGAGGGACGCGCAGGGGAATCTCTATGGGACGACCGAATACGGCGGCGACCGAAATGTCCTATGTGCTGGCGTGCAAGGGTGTGGAGTGGTCTTCAAAATAAGTCCTACTGGTCATGAAACGGTTCTTCATCGTTTCACCGGTAAGGCGGACGGAGGACAGCCAGTCGCAGGATTGACGGCAGACGGCAGTGGCAACCTTTATGGAACCACCGCTGGTGGTGGCAACAGCAGTTGCGCCTATTTCGCCGTGGGTTGCGGAGTTGTGTTCAAAATCGACTCAGCACACAAGCTGACTGTGCTTTACCGTTTTGCTGGCGGTTCCGACGGAGGGGACCCAGAACCTCGTTTGATCTTGGATTCGTCCGGCAACATCTACGGTTCGACAACTGGCGTCGGGGCAGGAGACCAAGGGACCATTTTCAAGCTTGACGCGAGTGGCCACGAGAAGATATTGCTTACGTTCGCGGGCACAAATGGCTCTCAACCCTACGGCTCGCTCGCGCTTGACGGCAAAGGCAATCTCTATGGCACCACCTACGGCGGCGGCAACCTGAATGACTGCAATGCGGGTTTCGGCTGTGGAATCGTTTTCGAACTGAAGCCGGATGGCCAGGAGCCTATCTTGACCGTCTTCACGGGTGGGGCAAGCGGCTGGGGCCCGGTAGCAGGTTTGCTTCGGGATAACAAAGGGAATCTTTACGGCACGGCTGCGCTCGGGGGCGCCGGGACCGACTGCTGTGGAGTGGTGTTCGAAGTCACACCGAATGGTGTTGAAACTGTGCTTCATACTTTTACCGGTGGGGCAGACGGTTCGTCTCCCGAAACAGATCTGACCCAGGACAGGAGCGGGAACCTCTACGGGGGCGCCCTAGGCGGAACCTACGGATACGGAGTGATTTTTAAGATTGCACCATAGGCGAGTGATAAGGCTTTTGGTTTCCCATGATCGCTCGCGGCTTCTCGCACATGGGTAGCTACGATTTCGGGAAGGATTGCCTCTCGTACCACAATGCAATTTTCACGCGGCCGCGAATTCTTGCCTTACGCCCAATGGCCTCAAGGTGCGTCTTCGCTGCGCGCTCGCTAATTCCCATTTGTGCCCCTATTTCTTTATTGCTGAGCCCTGTGACGAGAAGACGGGCTGCCTCCAACTGCCTGTCAGTGAGAAGCACTTGCCGCGGTTTCTCCAGCTCTTCCTTGAGGCCATCGGATTCATGAACTGAATCTGGAGGCGGAAATGCGGAAAAAGCTGGCGGCCAAGAATCGATTGACACGTCCTCAACCAGGAGGATGACCGTTCCTCGGCGTTTCTTGGGAGAGATATTGCATGGCTCCGCTACTGTCACCGAACTCGGGAGTGGTCTGCCATGGTGCGGCATCCGCATCCAAGTTCTATGTGCTGGCATCCCTCCAGTGATCGCGCTACCCATGGCCGCTTCCTCCTGGCATGAAATTACAAAGAAACCTCCTGGCGGAGTGGTGAAGCTTAGCAGCGTATACCCGGTTTGGGACGATCTTCAAGCGGACAAACGGGTAGTACCCAAATGCCGAAATGACAGTCGGACGTGGTGTGTTGGAAAATCTCCGGGAACGGCCTTGGACTATGCCGACGGAGATGCGTCGCTCGGCTAGCCGAATGCCCGGACTAGCTACGAAGACAGGAACAGCAATTCGGGATGATCTTGCCTGAGCGCTCGTCCGCCCCGTGTGAAAGTTGCGGCAGATGGGAAGGAGCGAGTTGCAAGGTCAAGTTCGGAAGCAGACTATGGACTCGGATAGACCACAATTAGACAAAGAGCAGGGAATACTGGCAAACTTGCTCTCCCCCGAGGAACTGGCGGGCAGGTTCGGACTCAACGTGGCTACTCTCACGGCCTGGAGGTCGCAAGGCAAAAGGACCGAGTTGTTCCAGGCCGGAAGAAAAATTTGGTACCCAAGGGACCGGGTCGAAGAGTGGATCGAGGCACAGATGCGTGAAGGGGGCAGCAATGCCATTGAGAAACCGGAGCGGAATATTGCACTACCATTTCATGTTCGACGGCAAACGATATGGAAAAACAACCGGCTTGGCCGCCACAAGACGAAACGAGACGGCCGCGCATCGTGCCCATCCCAACCCCCATCGCCGCATCACGACCAGTTTCGCGAGTGCGAAAGAATTTTTTGGCCGGGAGCTAGTAAGTCTGATCGACGAAGCTCGCATCGAGGGTTACAAGACGTGGCGTGTGAACGAAAATAAAGTTCGCGACGTCACGTTGCGTCACGATCTGCACGCGCTGTCGAAATTCTTCAGGTATGCCATCAAGCGGCACTGGACCCGAGAAAATCCGATTAGCAATGTGGAGATACCATCGGACGAAGATGCGGTCCGCATGCACGTGCTGACGACCACAGAGGAGCAACAATATTTCAAGCGCGCGGCGAAGCATCGGGACCTCCACGATCTCTGACGATTGATATTGAATCAGGGGCCGCGCCCAGACGAAGTTGTGTCGCTCCTCAAGACCGATGTCGACCTGGAGCACCGGAAGATCTACATCCGAAAAGGAAAATCTCGTGCCGCGCGGCGAAAGCTTGATCTAACCGCGGAAAGTTGCCGGATCCTCGCGGAACGGATGGCAGGTGAGTCGCAGTGGATATTTCCCTCGAGCCGGAATCCCGGACAGCACGTCGCCCGGGTAAACAACGCGCACGATCGCCTCCTCGAGCAGGCGGAAAAAGAGGGGATCGAGCTTGAGTTTGTTCTCTACGACTTTAGGCATACCTTCGCGACGCGCATGGCCGAAGCAGGAATCGACCTGGCGACGCTCGCGAAAATTCTCGGCCACAATTCGATCCGCATCGTGGAACGTTATGTTCATCCGGCGGATGAGCACAAGAAGAGTGCCATGGTTCGCTACGAAGCGGCCCAAATGATAAGGGCCGCTGCAGGGCAGTCAGAGCGGCCGAATTGAGGGAAGAAACCTTGTCGTAATTTTGTCGTAGTCCGGGGTCGAAATTGCGTCATTTTCCGAGATTTTCCTTTATCGAGACCGAACTAGCAAAGCGAACGGAGCCCAGCGAAATCAAGCAAATACAAGAAAAGATTGGAGGCGCGGGTCGGAATCGAACCGACGCATAAAGGTTTTGCAGACCTCTCCCTTACCACTTGGGTACCGCGCCCCTCTTCTTGAGCGACAACTTTCAAGACTATCTCATTGTACTGGCAACTGCTTAGGTGCTTCAACCTCAGGCGACTTGGGCAAAGAATCTCGCCGATTTCGTCGGCAACTCTTCGATCATCTCCACCGATTGCATGAGTATAGCCGAGGTCGTCTCGGCCTTCTCGTGACCTAGACGATCCTGACGCACGCGCATCGGAGCATTCAGTCCGTCCATGATCGTTGCATTGCCATGGCGGAATGCATGCAAACCCGCGCGGGCTATCCCTAGACGCTCAAGGATCGGGTGTAGGACCTGATCCACGATGTCCCGGTTGTCATACGGTGTTCCTTCGCGTGTACAGAACATCAGCTTCTCAGGGTTGTCTCTCCGGTGGGCAAGCGCCAACGATTGAACCTTCCGGCCTAGATCGTCCGAGCCCCTGCTGGCGCCTACGATCAAGTAGGATTCAGATGTTCGCAAAGCTGCGATGATATTGCGAACGTCCGAAGCCCCTTCTTCGACTTGGTGGTCTGCAACTCGCCTTTCCACACGGAGCGCCTGATTTTGAGCACCCGCTGATCGAGATTCGAACCCTCGACTTTCAGGGCGCATAATTCCTCGCCACGACTTCCCGTCTCCGCACAAATCCAAAACATGGATTTATATGGTTTGTTGGCTTCGCCGATGATGTGCTTCATCTGCTCCTCCGTGAACCACTTCTTGTCGGGTATGTTCATGGTTGGAAGCACAATTCCTTCCCAAATATTCTTCTCCGCGTAACCCCAAAACCTTGCAGTCGCCCACATCAGCTTGAAAGAAATGAAGAGGTTTCGCATACTCTGGATGCCGGAAGCGGGGCTAATTGCAGAGTGCAGGCGTCCTTCGGAATAGTTGGAAACTGGAATTGATACGTAACCGTGTGCTGGAACGGGTCGCCAGAACATGACGCGCACAGAAATTCAGGCTGCTTGGCGGCGTCGATCGCCATCGAAGCAAAACCTTTCCCCCAACTGCTCGGTCGTGCGCTCACTATTTCAACTGAGACCACCTTACCTGCCTTGTTTACAGTTAGGCGAAGGGCCACTTCGCCGCTCATGGCAGCTTGTTGTGCCAAGGGGAGATAGCGTGGAATTTCCAAGCGTTTGGCTTGGACTCGCGTCGCAGAGCTACTCTCCTGTCCACTGCACGGACCAGACGCTTAGGAGAAGTATCGTGTAAGAGGAAAACGGCACGGCATTCGCATTGCTCGATTGTAGGCTCCAGACGTAGGCAAGATCGTAACTGTTGCAACGCACTTTCTTTCACCGATGCAGATATAGCAGGGAAGTTGTGGACTTTTTGCGGCTTTCAAAGACCGCTAGGAGCTAGGACAGTCTTCGGCTAATATGGCAGTCCAGCGGTATGGAAATACCTCTGAGCCCGTTGGATTTCGCTCGACGTGCACGCCGACTATATGGCGACCGTGAAGCGGTTGTCGATTTCGGTCAGCGTATTACTTACGAGGCATTCTTCGACCGCTGCGACCGCTGGTCGGCCGCCCTGCAATCGTTCGGCATTCGTCAGGGCGACCGTGTTGCGTGTATCTCACCAAATACACATGCGCAACTTGAATCGTTCTATGCTGTCCCCCAGTTGGGAGCGGTGCTGGTTCCGATCAACTGTCGTTTGGCCCCACAAGATTTCGCTTACTTGATTCAGCACAGTGGCTCACGGTTGGTCTGTGCGCACTTGGATCACTTGGACGCCCTCGATTCCATTCGTGCTCGTATCCCGGGAGTCGAACACTTCGTCGCCCTTGAAGGAGCACGCACAGGCTGGCTTGATTATGAACAGCTAATCGCCGCGACAGCGCCGACTTTCAACAAGCCAGAAATTGGCGAAAACGACTTGTTGACGATCAACTACACGAGCGGTACGACTTCTCGGCCTAAGGGCGTGATGATCACCCATCGCAACGCATACATGAATGTCGTTGGCACCCTGATCCATTTCCCAATGACCGCTGCCGACCGATACCTCTGGACGCTGCCCATGTTTCACGCCAATGGATGGACTTTCGTGTGGACGGTCACAGCCGTCGGCGCCGCGCACATTTGCTTACGCAGAGTCGATCCCCAGACGGCGTTCGAGTTGATAAACCACGAGTCCATCTCCGTTCTCTGTGCTGCCCCAACCGTGCTGATCTGTCTGGCAAACGCGCCGGAACAATTGCGCGGCAACGCTCGCCGTGGCGTTCGCGTCTTGACCGCAGGTGCACCACCCGCTGCGGCTACCATCCAGAGAGTCGAAGGAGAATTCGGTTGGGAGGTCACTCACATCTACGGCATGACCGAAACCTCTCCTTTCATTTCGATTTGCGAGCCACGACCACAGCACAACACGGTTACGCCTCAACAACGTGCAACCATCAAGGCGCGGCAGGGCGTCGAATTGATTACGTCCGGGGAATTGCGTGTGATAAACAACAATGGTTGCGAAGTGCCGCGCGACGGCGAAACCATGGGCGAGATCGTCGCCCGCGGCAACGTCGTCATGCGTGGTTACTTTCACGATCCAGAGGCGACCGCACATGCACTACGGGACGGGTGGATGCACACAGGTGACGCGGCGGTAGTTCATTCTGATGGTTACGTCGAAATCCGCGACCGCTTGAAGGACGTAATCATCAGCGGCGGCGAGAACATCTCCTCCGTGGAAGTGGAAGGCATTCTGCTGACCCATCCCGCCGTGCAGGAAGTCGCTGTGGTGGGGATGCCTCACGAAAAGTGGGGTGAAGCACCCCATGCCTTTGTCGTCCTCAAGAACGGAGCGAGTGTAACGGAAGACGAACTGAGAGAGTTTGCCCGAACCAGCATGGCGCATTTCAAGGTGCCAGCGGCATTTACCGTGTTGACCGAACTGCCCAAAACAGCCACGGGTAAGATTCAGAAATATGTCTTGCGCTCCGGTCAGGCTGCAATCGCACGACAGTGAAACACACCTATTCCAATCACCGACGGCGAAGCCATGAATTCCGAGAAACGTAGAGCGAGTGACGCGAGCAGGTATCACTTCAAGTTCGATGTCGGTGTCGCGGTTTACATGGAATAACGACAGGAGCACGTCCGGGGCCGATCCGGAGGCCGCACGCGGCCGGTTGCCCCGCAGGGACGACCTGGTGGTCTTGTGACTGCCGCGACCTCTGAACACCTTCGCCACTGGCGGGGTATGCCCTGCGTTCCTCCACCCATGGACTACGACCCAGTGCCTCTCATGTAAGCAGTGGTCGCCACACTCGGATTGGTGTGCGAAATGACTTGCTGTTGCTGGCGTTCGAAGGGACGGCGGCACTAGCCGTAAATCCGATGCCCGCCTTCGGCTTAACCTCGGCAGCAAACCCCGTACCGCTGCCAAAGGCGAAACCACGGGCTATGCGCGAGCATTTCGTCGTGTCTTCGATTCGCCGCCGAAAGATCGCTCGGGTTCAGCGGTCTGGCGTCCGGCACCGCGAAAGTTCGCTCTAGCCACTCGATTTCGCCAATAGTCTGTTCAGCGTTCATCCTTGACATCATCGAAGACGAAGCGTGATTGGTCAAACGGAAGCAGATTTGTCGATGACCGGATGTAATTCTTCGATTCATCTGCAGCCGTCTCGTCATCCAAAAGAGTGAATCGAAACACGCCCTAAGGAGTTTCAAATGAGTAGCCTCCCGATTTTGCAATCCCTGAAAGAAAGCATTCTGACGGCGAATGTCAAGGCCGTCTATGGCGAACCCATCGCGGCTCAAGGAAAGACCGTCATTCCGGTTGCGAAAATCATCTACGGCTTCGGCGGTGGAGCGGGCACTGGCGGTGTTGGCAATCCCGGCGCTCGTGGCGAAGGAGGCGGTGGCGGTGGAGGAGCAAGAGCTATCCCGGTGGGTGTTGTAGAAGTCAGCGATCAACAAACTCGTTTTGTTCCGATCACCGACCGAAAGAAGCTGGCTGGCGCGGTCGCAATGGGGATCGGGCTCGGCATGTGGCTGGGTTGGCGCAGACGGCGCTGAGTGATTCGCGGAGCGTCAGCCTTAGGGTTGTGCTCAAGCGGCTTCCTGATTCGTCGCACTTGCGTCAGGTGGGCGAAGGGTGTGACGCCACCTTCGTTCTCCCTGATCCAATGCCTCAATCAACTGTTGATCCAGCAAACTCAGCTTCGTGTCTCCATTTTCACTTGTCACCGCAACACAAAGTTCGCGCCAGTCCTTTTGCATACCGTCAGCCATATTCACCTCCGGTGCGGAGGCTTGCGAATCCTGCCTCTTTGACCTGCGATGCTGGTTGTTTTCGACACGAAAAACGGATCCGTTTTTCCGCAGGGAGGCATCCAACATCAAGAGCCTAGAACAGGAGGAATCATGTCACGTTTGCGGATGGTGCAAGTTTGGATAGCGACGGTGGTGCTGAGCGCCGGAGTGCTTGTTGCGCCTGGCGTAGCTGCGAGCAGTACCCAGATCTTCACCGGAAAAGTTAGTGATGCCATGTGCGGTGCGAAGCACTCCGAGGGAAATATCGCCCCCGCAGACTGCGTTCGTGCCTGCGTGCAAAAAGGGGCCAATTATGCGTTGGTGGTAGGTCCGAAGGTGTACACGCTCAAAACGTCGGATCAAGCCGCTTTGGACGAACTGAACAAACTGTCTTGGGAACAGGCCAAAGTCACGGGCACAGCCAGCGGAGATACCATTTCAGTGAAGTCGGTGACTGCCGCAGCTAAGTAGGAGCCGAGGACAGGCGGTTGCGAGCGGCACTTCGGGGACTGTTTGCTTGAATCAATAACGAATTAATCCCCCTTCTCCACCGGAAGCCCCGCCTGCATCCATCCCTGCTTTCCTTCTGGGTAGTGCGCCACGTTCGTGTAACCCATGGCCGCCAATTCACGGGCGGCGTATTCGCTGGCGTGTCAATGCGTGTTCGTACAGTACGTCACGATTTCAGCATTCTTATTGGGCAACACGTGCGGTGCGAGTTCCTTGATTTTGTCAGGCGGAATGTTCAAGGCTCCGGGAAGGTGCGCTTCGCGATAGCGTTCAGGGGCTAGCGTCTCGATCACCTTCATGCTCTCTTTTCGGTCTAGCTTGGCTTTCAAGTCTTTCGTAGAAATAGTAAGTTCCATGCTGATCTCCTTGAGAATCGGTTTATGCTGATAGGGGCTCCCTCGTAGACTGGTTGGCAGTTCTAGGTACAAACGGCACGAGCAATGACTTGAACCGAGGGCTCAGATGCAATTCCTTGCTCTCTTGCTCCAGCAGCCCCTGCGGATCACTCGCCGTCCTGAGCGCGTACCGGAGGTACGAAAGCTGCATCAGCCAAAGCACGTGCTTGCGATCATCCGCACTCCGCACGCGAAAAGTGATCCAGCCAGAATCGGGAACCCAGGGGTGCTCCTCAACCAGACCTTCTGCCCAAAGCGCATCACGTATCGGGCGGGGGAACGGGATATCCACGATGCCGCCAGTATGGATGTGCGCAACTTCTGCGTTTCCGAATCGGAATTCCCGACCTCCAAAACGATGTGGATGAATCGATACTTCCGGCCACGCGGAGAGTTCTGCTTCGAGCTTCTTCAGAAAGTTCACCCTTCCCATCTCCAAAGACTATATTTTCGATGCCTGAAAACGACCGCTCGATTCAACAAGACGCGCTCGGCTTTCTATCCAAGCTTAGAATTGAGGTTCGATACCTCGGGAGGTGGAACTCATCATGCAGCGAGCATTCGGGCTCAGTATTCCGCAAACGCAGGACGATGTTTGCGTCCCGGCGCGACTGGCTCTGATCGTTTACGACATGGAGGTCGGGGAACCGTGAACCAGATCGAGAATGGGCAGCAGATCACGGACAAAGTGGCTTAGGTTCTGGAAGCGGCTCGCAAGGTGGGAATTCGCGTTTTTTTCACGCGCCTCAGGGCGGCGACGGCGTGTGAAAAGGGAGAAGCCATTGTAGTTTTGTTTAGCGCTTCCTTTCTAGCTCATATACCAGCCGCCATTCACCGAAACCGTTTGCCCGCTCATGTAGCCGTTCGTCGCCAGCATTACCGCCACCGAAGCTACGTTGTCCACTGACCCAAAGCGCCCCATCGGAATCAGGTCAGGGCTCGCGTTCGGGTTGCTGGTCACCATGTCAGTCTCGATCAACGCGGGAGCAATGGCGTTGACGGTTATCCCCTCTCGTATAAACGCCGAAGCGCAGGAGTGCGTCAATCCGATGATCCCCGCCTTAGACGCGGCGTAGTGCGCACCTACAGCCCCGCCCGTTTGGGCTGCGACCGAGGACAGGTTGATGATGCGTCCCCATTTTCTATGCCGCATTCCGCCGATCACCGCCTGAGTCACCAAGAACACCGACTTTAGGTTGACCGTGAGCACTTCATCCCATTCCGGTTCCGTAATCTCTTCCAATTTGCGGGGATGGGCGATTGCAGCGTTGTTGACGAGGATGTCGATCCCGCCGATCTTCGCCTCAACCTCCGCGACCATGCGCTTCACTTCGGCGGCGACGGACACGTCAGCCTGAACCGCTATCGCCTTCAGTCCCATCCCCGCGATTTCGGCACACACCGCCTTCGCAGCGTCGGCACGCTGACGGTAGTTAACAGCAACATCGGCGCCGGCGCCAGCCAACGCGATGGCGACGGCGGCTCCGATCCCGCGACTGCCTCCAGTCACAAGAGCAACTCGATCACTGAGGTCCTTCATGGCGTCATTGTATGCGCGCACCACACTATTTTCTTCTCACGGACTATCCGGCTAAGATGCAAACAATGTTTGCCGCAGCGCCATTTCGATGGACTGATCCAACCACGTGGCGGTGGATCATCTACCTGCGGCTCGCGGTTCTCGTTGGCGGTTGGCTCTTGCGTTGGTGGCGCTGGCTCAAGCGCAGGCGGGCCGCTGGCTGGCCGATTGCAGACGGACGCATCGAAACGACTGAAGTCACGAAACCGAATTTTCATTCACCGCGAAGCGTGGTTACCAGCTGGCGCATTCGGGTACTCGTATTCGGTCGCGGGAAGCACCCATTCAGGTCTGTAGAAACGCGAGTTCCCGACGCAGCTTGCCGCTGACGATTTTGTTCGCTACCTGAAGGGGAAGGAAGTTGCGGTCCGGTACAGCCCCATTAAACCGTCGCTATCAATCGTGTTAGGGCCTGACATCGAAGCCGTTTTGCAGAATCGGCTCCCTCTAGCGGTGACGAATCGGTCACACGCACCCCGAATGGCTGAGACCGTTCATCTGGGTTTTTGTTTGGCTCTCTGCCATTGGTCGGCTGGTCAGCCTGTGGATTCATGTGTGAGCCGTCATGGGGCGCATCGTTCCGTCAGCATTCCGGGTTCTCCACGTTGGTATCTTCGTCGTGTGGTTCACAGCGGTGCTGGTAGCGCAACGATTGGTCGGTAACGCCAATCGCAACGACGTGTGGAAAGTCGTGCTGAAGGGAGCCCCTGATTGGATGCGTTACATGGTGTACGTTTTTTCCAACTACGAATTTGTTAACTTCATGATCTCCATGGGTCAGGCTTCAAGCGGCGGTCGTCACACCACTACTTCAGCCGCCGATTGGAGAGGATTCTCTGGTCTCTGGAGGGTGTTCTATTCCGCTGCACTACTAGCAATTCTCTACTCCGCTGCCAAGACGACGGAATCAAGCCCGCGTTGTGCGAACGGCATCTGGCATCGCCGAACGCGCTCTACTGCACCCGGTGCGATCAGCCTGTGCCGCGAGTTCGGTAAGCTCGGAGACGGTACCAGATGGAAACTCCCCGACTCACGCCCTGCCTAATCGGCCAGGGCTTGTATCTTAGGGACCTCGCAACAATAAATTACCATTGATAGGGTTAACTCCAACATCTAGAGCCACCCAATAAGGCAGGAAAGT
>Ga0210402_10005124_pt1 | contig 11804 bp, 15 predicted proteins | sample IncBWC7MmetaG_FD_161055 | JGI IMG/M metagenome (GOLD analysis project Ga0210402, IMG submission 161055) | Forest soil microbial communities from Barre Woods Harvard Forest LTER site, Petersham, Massachusetts, United States - Inc-BW-C-7-M | ecosystem: Environmental > Terrestrial > Soil >... | reverse complement strand
CGATGCTGATCTCCTCCATGCCGCGAGCCTCGACCACACGCTGGTCCACGCCTTCGTAACGGCCGCAGAGCAGGATGGCGCCTGGGCCACCGGCGTAGCGGCGCACGTCCTGCTGCGTGAGCCGGCGGCCCCGAGGGGAAAGGAAGATCAACGGCCGGTCATCGGCGACGGACGCAATGGCGGCATCGACGATATCGGGTCGCAGTACCATGCCGGCGCCGCCGCCGAACGGCGTGTCGTCCACGGTGCGATGACGATCGGCGGCGAAGTCGCGGATGTTGACCGTGTCCAGCGACCAGATGCCGATCTGCAAGGCGCGGCCGGCGAGGGACTGCGCGAGCGGTCCCGGGAACATCTCGGGGAACAGCGTCAGGATGGAGGCGCGCCAGGTCATGTGCACGCACCGTCCGTATCGTCATGAAGACGCGCTGTAGCATAACCCAGTCCTCCCCCTCCCCCTGCGGGAGGGGGAAGAATTTGGTCAGCGCCGGTCTCAATTTCGGCGGGCGGCTCGACCCTGAGTCGGCCGGCTGCCACATCGACGTCCGGCACGCAGGCGCGCGTGAACGGCACCAGCAACGGCGGCGCACCGTCGCGGGCGATCTCCAGGCTGACCCCGGCGCCATAATCATGCACCGCGCTTACCGTCCCGAGCGCCACCCCCGCTCCATCGATCGCAGTCAGTCCGATCAGATCGACCAGATAGAACTCGTCCGGCTCCGGCTCCGGCAACCGCTCTCGCTCGACATAGAGCCGCGTATTGGTCAGCCGTTCGGCCGCCGCACGATCGGCAACCTTCGCTTCGGCGTCACCGACAATCTCGGCGACCTCGGCCACCCCTGCACCGCGCGGGCGCACCACGAAGCGCCGCCCCTTCGCGTCCGACAGCGGCCCATATACCGCAAGATCCTCGGCATACGAGGTGACGCGCAGCAGCCCGCGCACCCCGTGCGGCCGACCGATCACACCCATCAGGATGCGGCTCTCCGGCACACGCGCCTCAGCCGGCCGCGGCTGCCGCCTTGGCGCGCTCCTGGGCCTTCTTCTTCGGCACCGACTTCACCGGCTGCTCACGCAGCGCCGGCATCGGGCCGATGCCCGCCTTGCCGAGGAAGCGTGCGACGCGGTCGGTCGCCACGGCACCCTGCGACACCCAGTGCTGGATGCGCTCCCCCTGCAGCCGGACGCGATCGTCGTGTTCCGCCGGCAACATCGGGTTGTAGCTGCCCAGTTTTTCGATAAAGCGCCCGTCGCGTGGACTGCGGCTGTCGGCCACCACGATGTGGTAGTAGGGACGCTTCTTCGCCCCGGCACGGGCAAGTCGGATCTTCAAACCCATCGATCGGTATCTCCTTGGTTCAGTACGGCCGTCGGTTCGGCTGCATGCCCTTCGGCATCAGCGCGCCAAGCCCGTGACGCATCAGGCCCTTCTGCCCGAGCTTGTTCATCCGCTTCATCATCGTCGTCATGTCGTCGAACTGCTTCAGCAGCCGGTTCACTTCCTGCACCGAAGTGCCTGATCCCGAAGCAATTCTCTTCTTTCGGCTCGCCTTGATGATGTCGGGTGCCCGGCGTTCCTTCGGCGTCATCGACGAGATGATCGCCGACTGGCGCTTCAGGATCGCGGTATCCAGGTTGGCGTCCTCAAGCTGCGCCTTGATCTTCCCGACACCGGGCAGCATGCCGAGGATGCCCGACAGGCTGCCCATCTTGCCGATCTGTTTGAGCTGGCTGGCATAGTCCTCGAGGTCGAACTTCCCCCGCATCATCTTCGCGGTGAGTTTTTCCGCCTCTTCGCGATCGATCGTCTCGGCGGCGCGCTCGACAAGTCCAAGAATATCGCCCTGCCCGAGGATGCGGCCGGCGACGCGCTCGGGGTGAAAATCCTCCAGCGCGTCCTGCTTCTCGCCCACGCCGACCAGCTTGATCGGCGCGCCGGTGATCGCGCGCATCGACAGCGCCGCACCGCCGCGCGCATCGCCGTCCATCCGCGTCATCACGATGCCGGTGACGCCGACCGCCTCGTTGAACGCCTTGGCCGTGTTGACCGCGTCCTGGCCGGTCATCGCATCGACCACCAGCAGCGTCTCGGCCGGGCTGGTGGCGGCGCGCACCTGCCGCACCTCGCCCATCAGCGCCTCGTCGATTGAGAGTCGCCCGGCGGTGTCCAGGATGACGATGTCGAAGCCCTCGCGCCGACCGGTGTCCATGGCGCGCTGGGCGATCTGCACCGGCGTCTGGCCGGCGACGATCGGCAGGCTGGGAACCCCCGCCTGCTCGGCAAGTTGGGCAAGCTGGAGCTGTGCCGCGGGACGCTGGGTGTCGAGGCTGGCCAGCAGCACGCGCCGGCGCAGCCGCTCGCGGATGCGCAGCGCAAGCTTTCCCGATGTCGTGGTCTTGCCCGACCCCTGAAGCCCGACCATCAGGATGGGGATGGGCGCCGGCGCGTTCAGGTTCAGCGGCACGGCGCCCTCGCCGCCGAGCGCCTCGATCATCACGTCGTTGACGATCTTGACCACCTGCTGGCCTGGGGTGACCGAGGACAGCACCTCCGCGCCCACCGCGCGTTCCCGCACCTTGGCGATGAAGTCGCGCACCACGGGCAGCGCCACATCGGCGTCCAGCAGGGCGAGGCGGACCTCGCGCAGCGCCTCGGTCACGTCGGCCTCGGACAGCGCACCGCGGCCGCGCAGGCGGTCGAATACGCCGGTCAGCTTGTCGGACAGTGCTTCGAACACGGGCGAAAAACCTCCAACGGCCAAAGCGCCGCTGCGCGAACCCTCGCGGAGCGGCGGAGCCCCCGCGCCGGGCGGGGACCGGGTGGCTACGATACCCGGATGGGCGGGGTTATGGGAGCGGGGGTTGGGGGGAGTCAATGGTACCGTTCGAGCGACCATCCCACCGCCAGTGGCGGAATCCGATACGACATTGTGGTACGTCTGACCGCACCCTGGGAACGCTTGGCTCTATCAGGGGAACATCAGGATCATTCGCGGCGTTTATCGGCAGCAGGGATTCCGTTGGCGACGGGAACGTCCTAACGTGGCAGCATGGACATCGGGACCTCCGAACGCATCAATCCGGATATACTGAAATGGGCGAGGGAAACGGCTGGTCTGTCGCTGGCTGAAGCGGCAGAGAAACTCGGCCTGAAAGACACGGCCAAGGCAACGGCCGCCGAAAAGTTGCACAAGCTCGAAGCCGGCGGAGGCGACCCCGGCCAAACCTTTCTGCGAAAGGCCGTGGCAGCTTACCGGCGCCCGCTGATTACATTCTACCTCCCAGCGCCGCCGAAGCGCGGAGAGCGCGGCGAGGATTTCAGGTCACAAACGGGAGCAGTCTCAGCCCGGGACAATGCGACACTGGATGCCCTCGTGCGCGACGTTCGTGCCCGACAGCAAATACTGCGGGAGGCGCTCGAGGACTCAGATGATGGTACCGAGTCGCTGCCGTTCGTCGGATCTGCGTATGTTGCCGACGGGCCGCGCAGTGTCGTGGCAGCGATGCGGACCACACTCGGCATTACCGAGCACCAGCAAAGGCTGTGCAAGGGTGCCACGCAGTTGTTTGCGCTGCTGCGCTCGGCGGCTGAGAGAGCAGGGATCTACGTCCTGCTTCTTGGCGATGTCGGGTCGTACCATTCGGACATTGGCGAGAACGTGTTTCGCGGTTTCTCGCTGGTTGATGAGCTGGCGCCGTTCGTTGTCATCAATGACAACGACGCAGAAGTGGCACGTCCATTCACCCTCATTCACGAGCTTGCACACATCTGGATTGGCGCAAGCGGTGTCAGCGGGCCTCTGCGCGGTGTGCCAGAAAATATCATAGAACGATCCTGCAACGATATCGCAAGCGAGTTCCTGCTGCCGCCCGATGCAATTCCCGATTTCTCCAACCTACAGACAGCCGACTTTGACGGTGTGTATGCAGCTGTTGGCCGCCTCGCCGACTTATGGAACGTCAGCGAACCCGCCGTTGCCTACCGATTTGCACAGAATGGCTGGATTAGTGGCGCTGTTGCATCATCGCTATTCGTGATGTTCGCTGAACGCTGGCGGCGGGAGAAGGAACGTGAAAAGCAGAACAAGAAGCCGGAGGACACGGGACTTTCCTTCTACACGGTCCGCCGGCACAGGCTAGGGGCTGGGCTTCTCGCCGTTGTGCGGCGTGCGCTTCAAGAGGAAACCTTAACGTACACGCGGGCAGCTAAAATCCTCGGTGTCGGACCAGCATCGGTGCCACCCCTGCTTCGAGAAGAGCGTTTCTCGCCGCGATGACCCTTTACCTCCTCGATGCAAACGTCCTGATACAAGCGCATGAGGATTATTACCCAGTCGACAGGATTCCGCAGTTCTGGACTTGGCTACTCGAGATGGCTGCACAGAATATTATCAAAGTGCCACGAGTTATCTTCGATGAGGTGATGCCGCCACCGGGGCCTTTGGCAGATTGGGTCAAGCAGAAGAACGTTCGCGACTTGATGATTTTGAGCGAGCCGATCGCCCGCGCGCGGGTAACGCATGTCCTCGTGCATGGTTATGCACCCGATCTTACGGACGTTGAAATCGAAAAGATCGCCAAGGACCCATTTCTTGTCGCCGCAGCACTAGCAGCACCCGACAGGATCGTCGTCACTCGGGAAGTCTCGAAGCCGAGGCGGCAAAGAGCAAACCGAAAGGTTCCGGATGTTTGCAACGTGTTCGACGTGCCGGTGATTACCGATTTCCAACTCTACCGCGTTCTTAAGTTTTCTATCCCATAGGGTCGTTGCACCCCCCATGAACGGCATCGGCGGCATCATCGCGTCACTGCGATCGGCTATGCCGGAACTCCAGCGGCAATGGCCGATCCGCTCGCTTGCTCTGTTCGGATCGCGGGTCCGCGATCATGCAACGCCCGCCAGCGGTCTTGATGTCCTTGCGGAGTTCCTTCGTCCGGTTCCGCTTTCGTCATTCCTTGCCCTCGAGAAAGGGCTCGCGATCACTGGGCTACGGGTCGATCTCGTGTCGGAGGCGGCGCTCAAACCTTACATGGGCAAGCACATCCGCGCCGAGGCCATCCCTCTGTGACGGCCGAGCGGGACTTCCGCGACCTTCTAGGGCTAAGGCTGCACCTTCCACTCCCAATGCTGCTTGATCGCGGCATGCATGACGCCCGGAGCGAGGTCCAACCCGCCAGGCTGGACCACGGCACCCATCCCGGGACGTCTCGTCTGGAGTTTCAACGCGTTGCTCCGGATCTGTTGGCCACACACCGCAATGACCGACCGCCGCGCACTATTCGCGTTCATTCGCGGCCATTTGCGTTCATTTGCGTTACCACTTTCTTGACCCAACCCGTTGCAATTGTGCGGCGTGGGAAAGGAAGGTTTAACGCGAATAAACGCAAATGGCCGCCGATGAACGCGAATAGGCCGGAGCTGGACGCGATATCGAACCGCATCATTGGCTGCGCCTTCACGGTGGCGAATGCACTCGGCAGCGGGTTCCTGGAAAAGGTCTACGAAAACGCGCTGGCGGTGGAGCTGCGCATGGCCGGCCTCGCCGTCGAACAGCAACGCGGAATCACGGTCACCTACAAAGGCACCCTGGTGGGTGAATATTTCGCCGATCTCCTGATCGAAGACGCCGTCCTCATCGAACTGAAAACCGTGCGGGCGCTCGACCGCGCGCATCGCGCGCAATGCATCAATTACCTCCGTGCGACCGGAAGGCACCTGTGCCTGCTGCTCAGTTTCGGGACACCTCGCCTTGAGTTTCAACGCGTTGTCCTGGACCTATGAGCCCCGCACCGCACTAGCCGACCGCGCCGCACCATTCGCGTTCATCCGCGGCCATTTGCGTTCATTTGCGTTACCATCTTTCTTCATCTACCCCCTTCCGCCCTCGCCCAGCTTAGGTGGGCGACGCTCTACCGCCGCGACGCCTCCCCCCGGCTGCGCCGACGCAACTGCCGCAGCGAGAGCGCATGCAGCAGGATCGAGCATGGCACCACAAAAGCCGGGGTCAGCACATTCAGATAAGCGCCGGCGCCAATGCTCGGTACAGTCGGAACAATCAACTGGAGCGGACCAGGCGAGGTGATCAACCCCAAGGTGATCGCGACGGCGAACTCCGCGAGGCCGAATATGTTCCAGATGATCGCCGCCTTCCGGCCCTCAGCCGTGCCGGTCGCGACGGCGATCGCCGCAGGCACGGCGAACAGGCCGGTCAGCACATCGCCAATCCCCGCCGGCAACCCGAACACGGCGGGCACCAGCCCGCGTAGCGCGCCAGCGAGAAAGACGCTGCCGAAGACCCGGTAAACCTGAAGAGCGATCAGCCAGGTCGCCGGCATCGCGTCGAGCACCTGCCCCACCTGCTTCGACAGCAGCAACAGCGGCGCACCGATGATCACCGGCAGGAAGATCGCCAAAGGTAGCAGCGGCAACGGCGAAGCGCCCGCGCGGAAGACGCCATTGATGGCCGCGCTCCAGGCGACAGCGGCCCACAGCGTGAATGGGACCATGACCGCCAGCCAGGTCGTGCGGCGTTGTCCCAGCGCCAGGTCGGTGCTTTCGAGGCCGAGCCACAAGCCGAGCGCAATGAGCCCGTAGGTCATCAGCCGGGCGGCCGTGGCCGGAACGCCGCTGCCGGTAATCGCCGGCTGCCAATAGATCAACAGCGTCCACAGCGCCGTGACCGGGACGATCCAGAGCAGGCTGCGCAAAGCCGGGTGCGGCGGGACGATACCAGCGGGAACAGCGGCGGTGGTCATCAGCGGTCCTCCCATGTTGGTCCATGAATAATAGCAACTCCACTATACGGAGTCACTATCAAAATTCCCGCGATGCGGCTACCGTTGTAGTGATGACCACTGACCCGCCACCCATTGAAGGACCGAACCTGTGCCCGATTGCGCGCACGCTCGACATCGTCGGCGATAGCTGGACCATCCTGATCCTGCGCGACCTGGTGGTGGGCGGAGCGCGGAAATTTCAGGATTTCGAGCGCTCGTTGAAGCGGATCAGCCCGACGACACTCTCCGCCCGGCTGAAGCGACTTGAAGAGGCCGGAATCGTCGAACGGCGCTTCTACGAACAGCATCCCCCGCGCGCGGAATACCTGCTGACCGACCGAGGCAAGGACCTTCGCCCGGTGCTCAAAGCGCTCCTGGAATGGGGCCAGCGTTATACGACACACAAGCCGGTGCGTTAGGGATATTCACATATCTTGAAAGGACACCTTACAGCCACCACCTCCCGGCCCATGTCGGAAGCGACCGCCACTGAACACCCGGCCGACCCCTTCCAGCTTCTCCCCAAGGCCATCTACCGCGCCATCGTGGCCGACCTCTACGCCGACATCCCGCCTCCGGCCCTCACCGACCCCGAACTCATCGCCGAACGGGTTCACGCCGCGATCGGCGAGATCGCCTCGATGTGCCCCGTCAACGCCGAGGAGGCCCGCGTCGCCGCGCGCGTCGCCACCGCCGACGCGCAGGCCAGGGAGTGCATTCGTCACGCCCGCGCGCTCCACAACGAGCCCATCCCTGCCATGAAATGCCAGGCGCAGGCCAACCACTGCATGCGCACCGCCAACGCCGCCCGGGCCTTGCTGCTCCGCGTGCAGGCCGCCCGCCACAAACGCGAAGCCATCGAGGCCACCTGCGAACAGGATGACTGGACCGTGCACGCCGTCGAGGGCCTGTTGCTCGCCGCCGACGGCCACCCTATCGTCCAGCCACCGCGCCCGCCGCCCCCGGAACCGCCGGCCCCATCCGCGACCGAGTATGACGACAAGTTCGCCCGCTATGACGAGGCCGAGCAGTATGCGGTGATCCACCCAAGGCGCGCTGCCGAAATCCGCGCCCAGGATGGCGTCCCGCCCACTGCCACCTATGGGCCGCCCGGGCCGGCGACCGTCCGGGCGCTCATTGCCAGCACCAGCCCCATCCTCCAACAGATTGACCAGGAATACGCCCTGGCCGCCCCGGCCTGATCGTCATGCTGGCCCGCGCTGGTCTTGCTCGCGCCAGTGTCCTTGGGCTTGACCCGAGGCAATCCGCGCCTCACCGCATCTCACTGAAAGGGCAATGAGACATGTGTGAGACGGGGGTGCGTACGTTGTCACGGGCGGCCGCGCAATCGAAACCTCGCCGCTACTCGGCTGGCCCGGGCCGGCATTCTGCGGTGAAATGCGCTGCCAATCGGAAGGGGCCAGCCTTCGTGCCAGCGACCTACGCCATATCCGGCCTCGCCTTCGCCATCTGGGTTGCGGTCTGCGCCGCCGCGCCCGAGTTGATCTGGCAAGGATTGCTACTGATCACTCATCACTTCACCCTGCTCAACCTTTACGCAATTGTCCTGATCGGCCTCATCCTGGCCTTCTTTGTCGAGCCGCTCATGGATCGGATCCGCAATCGCCGTTGGGAATTGGAGCACGGGAACAACCAGAGCCTGATCTTGACCGCCGCCTTCGCCTTCGCCCTCGGCGCCGCCGCAGTCGCCCTGCATGAAGGCCTCAACGCCTATCTGGGCGCCGGGGAGTCCGGCCCGGACGCCCGCCGGGAAAGCCTGGTCCAGGCGTTCGACGTGATCCTGCAATGGGCCTTGATCCCCTTCGCAGTCACTCTGGCCTGGTTCGCAGCCCGTCCAGGCTGGACCGCCGCCTGGATCGCCGGTGCGATTGCTCTGACCTGGAGCATCGCGGTCGGCTGGTTCTACGAGTGGAGCATCCGCGACATCGTCATGGTCGCGATTCCTGTTCTCATGGCTATCGTGCTGGGCTTCAACTACGTCGTCGGCGAATGGACCCACTACACCTTCCGCCATTTGGCCATCGGTACGGCTCTGCTTTTCGCTGGCTTCATGCTCAGCGCCGTGGCGGTCCAAGGCCTGCTATGGCTATGCGGCGTGCGGAACTGGCACATTTACACGCTGACCGAGTTCTTCGAGGACATCCGTTTCTATGCCGGCTGGGCCCTTGGCATCGCCATCGCGCCCAATCCGGTCCCCAGATCTCCCGCTGCGTGATCACGGGGGGCGAGCCTTGCTGAGGAATGACGACCAAGAGCGAGCACCGCGCTCACCCGACACTCCTCGCTGCGCGAATTCCGATAGAATGTTGCGCTGGGCCACCAAACTGAGGCGACCCCGCGCCACTCAAGCGCTCAGGCTATTGAGGTAGCCCCTCGACGGCGAAGCTGCGGAAGGTAGCATACTTATCGCCGATTTTCCGAGCTTCCCTGTACTCCGCTGAATTGAACCAAGTCTCGATTTTTTCCAGGCTGTCCCAGACCTGCACGACAGCGCGCTTTGGCGCCTCGCCATCGAAAGCAGTCACTTTTGGTCCCGACGCGGCCGCTCCGCCGATGGCCAGGAAGCGGCCCCCAGCGGCCTTGATGATGGCTTGAGCCTTCGGGGCGTACTCTTTGGCGTACGCTTCCGGGTTAGAAACGTCGATCTCGGTGACATAGTAGACAGGTGGCTTGCCTTGAGCGTGAAGTCCCTGAACTGCGACAGCGCCAAGTCCAAAGCCGGTGACAAGTGCCAACGCTACTGCGTACGGAGTTTTCATTGATTCCTCCCCATTGTCCGCCGATGAGCCGCCCGGCCGCAGGATCGTAACCTAACACCCTGTCTTCGCCAATTGAGGCGATTGCTCGTGTGTCCCGCAATCTTGGGCACAGGATTTAGGGCGGCCATGATTGCCCCGATGTCGCTTCCGAGGGTCGCCGGGACTGTTCCCATGGCGGACGTCTTGCGGACCTATTTCCTCCGCCCTGGCGATGTCGTCCCCGAATTCAGGCCCGTGGCTGCGCTACCTCGGCTGTGGAGTTTGCGCCTGTGGCTCCGTCCCCGATGCACCCAGGCTGCGCAACAACCGATCCACTACGCCCGTCAGATCCTGGCCTATCCACGGCTGCGCGCCATCACTGGCCGGTCCCGCAATCCGGTAGCGGTCCAGCGCCTCCGGTGTGCGTTCGAGATCGAGGGCGAGCGGCCCATCTGGCACCGGCAGCGGCAGATTCCCGACCGCGCGAAACCGCACCATGACGCTGCGCGCCTTCGGCAACTGTTCGGCCAGGATGCCGGCATCTGCCTTGCCCGGTACACACAGCACCGACGCCCCCTCCAGCGCGCAGGGCAACTCGATCATCCGGTTGCCGTCGAACCGAAGCTGCGCCGTCGCGGTCAGGGTCAGCAATCCGCTCAGCGCGGTGCCGAGCGATAGGTGACGGACGGTGACCACCGGCACCAGCAGATCGAAGCGCTGCTGGACCTCGAACGCCATGCCAGGGTCACTGTCGTTGGGTACCGCGAGCCAGAGCCTGTGCCGCATTCGGCAGACCTGGGTGTCGGTCATCGGATCCGCCGCGCACGTCAGAAGCCACGAACCGATTTCCTGCTCCTTGTGCGGAACATCCACCTTGCGCGGCTGGGCAACCGCGACGACGGGTCCCAGCAACAAGTAAAGGACAGGAAGCGCGAGGGATCGTTTCATGCCGGAGCGAACACATCCTCATGCGCGGACGCGACGCGTTGCGTCGGCGGCGCGGCGAACAGTGCGTCGCGATGCAGTACCGGCACGACGCGATCGGCGAACAGGCGCATGTTCAGTTCGCCCTCCTCGTGCGGCATGCCGCCATAGGAGAAATCAGCGATCAGATGGTCGGTGCCGGTAAGCGCGCGCAGTTCGGCGATCTGCTGGATGCAGTCGTCCGGCGTGCCGACGATCTGGATCCGCACATAGAACTCAGTCGCCTTTTGCCGCGCTGCCTCCTCCTTCATCTTGGCGTAGGTCTTGGTCATCTTGCCGTACGCCTCGTAGCCCTTCACATCGGCCAGATGTCCATCCGAGAAGTGGTAGTGATTGTCGATCGAATCCCATTTCCGCCCCAAATACGTCATCGCGCGCTCATGCGCCTCGTCACGGCTTTCGGCGCAGGAGACGTTGGTCAAAATGATCGGCGGCGGCGGCACATGTCCCACCGCGCCGGCGACCTCGCGGAAGCGGTCGATATCGGCGGCGGCCTTCGGCCATTCGTTCTGCATGATCACCATCATGCCGAAGCCGAGTTTTGCCATGACCTCGGCTGACTCCGGGGTGACCGAGGACACGAAGAACCGTCGCTCCGGGTTGGATATCGGCCGCGGGCGGATCGAGGTGCGGGGAATCTTGTAATGCTCGCCCTGCCATTCAAATTCCGGCTCGCTGAGCGCCAGTCGGATGAGCTGTGCTGCCTCGACGAAATGCGGACGCGCTTCTTCCATCGGGACGCGGAACCCGGCGTATTCGACCGACGCTGCACCACGCCCGAAGCCGAACAGGCAGCGTCCGCCGCACAGCACGTCCAGCAGTGCGATCTGTTCGGCGACGCGGATCGGATCGTGCCATGGCAGCACAATGACGGCGGTGCCGAGTGCGACGCGCTTCGTGCGGCCGGCGAAGTAACTCAAAAGCTGCGTCGGCGCCGGCGACATCGAATAGCCGGTGAAGTGGTGTTCCAGCGCGAAAATCGAATCATAGCCGAGCGGCTCGGCGAGATCGCCGAGTTCCAGATGGTCCCGGTAAACGGCGACATCCGACCGTCCCGCCTGAGCCAGAATGCTGAGTGATACACCGATCTTCATTGCCGCGGCCTCCTGCGCAATGAGCCAGAGTGTGTCAGGATGGCGGGTGAAGGTGAAGGGTCTGCAGCATGACACACCATTTTGGCGTTCTCATTCCGTCCACCAACACGACCGTCGAGATCGAATACAACCGGCTGCTGCCGCCGACGTTGCAGGCGCATGTCGGACGGTTGCTCACCAGCGGGGCCGG